>Ga0224504_10000121_pt1 | contig 31889 bp, 22 predicted proteins | sample SF_Oct11_sed_USG_3_FD_170160 | JGI IMG/M metagenome (GOLD analysis project Ga0224504, IMG submission 170160) | Sediment microbial communities from San Francisco Bay, California, United States - SF_Oct11_sed_USGS_24 | ecosystem: Environmental > Aquatic > Marine > Sediment | place: USA...
GATGGAATCCAGCGGTGTCTGCGGGAAGCGTTGTTTGAACAGATCCTCCAGGACCGAGCGAATTTCATCATCCAGCATTTCGATTTCTTCTGCCTGCTCAGTTGCCTGCTGGCCCAGGCGTGTCAGCACTTCATCCCGCAGTCTGAAATACTGCAGCTTTGGCACATCGAGCAGCGGGTCGTACGGGCCGGTTATTTCAACATTCAGTTCCGGCCGCTGTTGCAGGGCGGCCTGCAGTTGTTGCACTTTCTCCAGTTCCGGTGGTGTCAGGTCAGATCGGCCGGCCAGGAACTGGAATTGCCCCAGGTCTTCTGAATCAATGCCAATCAGGCTTCCCAGCAAACGAAACGGGGCGGAGACGATCTTGGTAAGGACTGTTGCAATCGCCTGCATGACGACGCCACTGATTTTAAATTCGGGATTGTTGACGTCACCGGTCACCGGCAGATCCAGCTTGATCACACCCTCCGAGTCCTTCAGTAGCGCCACGGCGAGATCCAGTGGCAAATTCGTGGCTTCCGGGCTTTCCACCTGGTCGCCTATCACCAGGTCGCTCAGCACGACCGAGTTGGTGGCGTCCAGTCTGCCCTGTTCAATAGAATATCCGAGATCCAGGTCCAGCTTGCCCTGGTCGATTTCACGGCCGGCAAACTTGACGGTATAAGGCGACAGGTTAGACATCAGCAAATTGCGGAACTCCACCGAGACATCGGTGTGTCCAATCGGGTCGAGCACGGCCATCGAGCCTTCTATCCTGGCCAATCCGAATTCATCCACCTGGCCCTCCAGGCGTATGTTGGCCGGCTCGGTACTGGATGAGTCTATGGTCGATATCGAGCCGTCCATATCCGAAATTTTGGTGGCGAACTGCAGCGGTAAAGACAGATCGGCGAAATCCAGCGAGCCATCACTGACACTGATTCCTCCAATCACGATGACTGGCTGCTCAGCAGGGTTTTGCCCGCCCGGTTCATCGTCCGGTAGGTCGTCCGGTTCGGCGTCCGGTTCGGCGGCCGGTTGTCCTTCGATCAACAGCCCGGAAAGGTTGGTCGACTGGTCCTCGTTGATCCTGAACCGTCCATAGGGTTGGTCGAAAGACAGCAGTGATAACTGGAGAATGCTTGTATCGGCGACCCATTCAAAGCGGTCTATTTCCAATTGCTGCCAGGCCACCAGGCTTTCGTCCCGCCGGGTATCGGTGACAGCAAGCTCTCTCACCATGGTGGAACCGGCAACGCTCAACGGAGACTCCGGCGCCAGGCTGATTTCGATCTGAGCATCCAGTGCGCCACTGGCGATAGACATTGCCGAATACGTGCCAAGGTAGGGCTGGGCCGGGACGAGCGCGATATCGTTCAGGGTTGCTGTACCTATGAACGCGGTCGATGGCAAAATGGCTGCGTTCCCGCTGATCTCAAAACTGCCTCCCTGATCCAACTCTCCGGCCAGACTGACGGGTATGTCATGGCCAGCCATATTGTTGATGCCTTCTGCGGTAAGGCGCAGCAAATTGATCGAAACCAGGCCCGGCGGTGAAATGCTCCGGTCACTGAACTCGACGGTTCCGTCGGCCAGTTGCAGGCGTCGCAGCTCGAAAGACCAGGGGTCAGGCGCCGCATCGGTAGCTTGGTCAGCAGAAGCCGTGTGATCACCCGCTGCAGGCTGTTCAGGCCGCAGTTGCAGCAGGCTGAATTTACGGTTTTCGTCCAGCCAGGTCCTGGCGGCCGGCGCGTCAATTTCCGCCATCTCAAAAGTGAGTGATTTTTCCGGGTAGCGAAGCACACCATTCGTCAGGGCCAGTCGTGACGCGGTGAGTATTTCGGTTGCCGGAGAGAGCCCTGCGACCGAAACGTCCGTAACCTCAAGTTGCAATTCGTCCAGTTCAATACTCCAGCCCCCGTCGGTTTCGGCGCTGAGCCGGTAATGAGTGCTCGTCGATAACGCTGCGGCCAGGGAATCGATGGGCATGACCGCTTTGAGATAGGCAATCGCCGGCGCCAGTTGCAGATTGCTGAGCGCCAGTGTGCCTTCGGACTGGAAAGGCTGCAGGTCGATATTACCTTGCCACTCCAGGCTTGACTGATCAGGAAACTGCACAGTGACTGTTTGTTGGCCGAACCGGTCCGGCAGAGTGTTAAGTTCCAGGATCGAGACGTCAATAGGTCCAATATCCAGGGACGCCGTGTCTTGCGGAACCTGGTCCCGGATGCGCAGCCGGCCGTTGCCCAGACGCAATTCCTGGATCAACAGGGGAGGTATACCCTTGTCACCTGGTGTTTCTGCATCAGGCTGTTGCTGGTTGGCTTGTAAGTCTGACAGCAAACGGCCCAGGCGGCTGTCAGCCGGTTCAAACCGTTCAATCAGCAAGTCCAGTCCGTCCAGGCTGACTTGCTGGAACGTCCACGCCCAGCGGAACAAGCTGGATGCCTCGAAATTGACGTAAAACTGGTCGAATCCAGCCAGCTTTGCGCCGTCGGTATCAGTCAGCTCGAAACCGTGGGCCCTGAGCGCCAGTTGATAGGGATTAACTTCAATTTTTTGAAAGGACGCTTCGCGACCCAGGTCTTGCCGGACCTTGTCCACCACCAGCTTTTCGAGCAGCAGCGGTAGCATGAAAAAACCCGTCAACGTATAAATCACCAGCAAGGCGGCCAACCAGGCCCATTTGCGGTGCCCTGTAAACCATCCTGTCTTTCCAGCGGCAGGCTCTTTTGGCATATTCCCTGTTTTTGTTGCGGTCACTTCGGCGTCATGATCTGTTTCGAGAACTCAGCGTACCATGAGTGGTCCAACCGAGGTCAATCACTGCGTGATAGACTCCCCCAAAACATGAATATGGGAACCGCGCTGTTTTGAAGAATTTCTATCCGATGCTGGTCTTGCTGGGCAGCCTGATGCTGACTGGCTGTGCCACCGCCATTGCCACTGCCGGCAGTGGACTGGCGGGCAATTTGAACACCGCCATCCTGAACCAGGATGACCCTCAGCTGGTTAGGGATGGCGCCCCGGCCTACTTGCTGATGCTCGACAGTTTCGTCGAGGGCGCGCCCGAAAATGTTGCGGCGCTGAGCGCTGCCGCCGAGCTCTATTCCGCCTACGGGGTGGTTTTCGTGGATGATCCCATCAGGGCGAAAAAGCTGACCAACCGCGGACGGAAGTACGGTCAGCGCGCGCTTTGCGCTGCCCGCAAGGAAGCCTGCGATATCTGGAGCCTGAACTATGGTGAATTCACCGAACAGTTAAACGCAATCGATAAAAAACAGGTCGAAGCGCTGTACACGTTTGGGCTGAGCTGGATCGCTTACATCCAGGCCCACAGCGATGACTGGTCGGCGCTGGCCAAGCTGCCCCAGGCCAAGGCGACGCTGCTGCGAGTGCAGGAACTGTCGCCACCCTACAAGCAGGCGGATATCGAACATTTCCTGGCAGTGCTGGACACCATCCGGCCGCCGGCACTGGGAGGAGACTTTGATGCCGGGCTGGCGCATTTTGAGCGGGCCATGTCACTGTCCGGAGGTTATAACCTGAGTATCATGGTGGATTTCGCGAAGTACTATGCCCGGACTCTGTACGACCGGGAGTTACATGACCAGTTACTGAACGAAGTATTGGCGGCTGACCCTGTGCACACCGGCTATACCCTGTTCAATACATTGGCCCAGGATGAAGCGAAAGACCTGCTGGCAAGTGCCGACGACTATTTCTGATAAAGGACCTGTAACTATGAGATTTCAACTGAATATGCGACTGCTGGTTGTGCTGGCGGGCCTGTTGGTGATGCCGGTCGGGCATACCCAGACTCTGAAGATCGCAACCATCGCACCCGAGGGCTCGTCCTGGATGAAGGACATGCGGGCGGGCGCGAAAGCGATCGAGGAAAACACCGACGGTCGGGTCAGGTTCAAGTTCTATGGCGGTGGTGTTCAGGGCAACGACAAGCAGGTTCAGCGCAAGATGCGGACTGGCCAGTTGCACGGCGGAGCATTTACTTCGGGAGCGATGAACAAGTTCCAAAAGGATGCAGATCTTTTTTCGATGCCAATGGTGTTCGATACCGTCGAGGAAGTCCGTTACGTGCGCAAAGCCATGGACATGGATATCCGACAACGGCTGGAGGATGCGGGCTATGTGAATTTCGGTTTCGCGGGTGCCGGTTTTGCATTCATGATGTCCAATCGGCCGCTGGTGACTCTGGCTGATCTGAAGGGTCGCAAAGTCTGGATTCCCGAGGGCGACCCGATTGGTTTTGCGGCGCTGCAGTCGCTGGGCGTGGCGCCGGTGATCATGCCAGTTACCGATGTCATGACCGGTCTGCAGACCGACCTGCTGGACAGTGTTACGGTTCCGCCGGTGGGCGCGCTGGTTTTCCAGTGGCATACGCAACTCAAGTACGTGACCGAACTGCCGATTGCCTATGTCTATGCAGCGTTGCTGATTGATAAACGAGCCTTTTCAAAGCTGTCGCAGGAAGACCAGCAGGTGGTCCGTGAAGTGATGGAAGGAACCTACCGGAAATTTGATCAGAACGGCGTGCGGGAAAATGACCAGGCATTGCAGGCCCTACTGGGCAACGGCCTGCAGATGGTCATGCCCGATACGTCCGAGGTCAGTGAATGGCGCTCCATCGTCAATGCCTCGCACAGGCAGCAGGCCGGCGAAGGCACGTTTGATATCGAGTTGCTGAACCGGATGCAGGGACTGGTGCAGACTTATCGTAGCGGCGCGGCAGTTGGATCTGAATAGACCGTTCCTTTCCCGCCTGGACCGGGCAGGGCGCGCGGCTGAAGACACCGTGCTGGTGGTGATTCTGACCGCCATGATTCTGCTCGCAGCCTCGCAGATAGTCATGCGTAATTTCCTCAATATCGGCCTGATCTGGGGCGATGAAATGCTGCGCATGCTGGTGCTGTGGATTGCGGTGGCGGGCGCCATTGCCGCAAGCCGATCGGACAAGCATATCAATATTGCGGTACTGGACCGGTTTCTTCCAGACAGGCTGAAGCTGGTAGTGAAGATCCTGGTCCATCTCTTTACGGCGGGTATCTGCGGTGTGGTGTCCTGGTACAGCGCGCAGTTTGTGATGACCTCACGCGAGTTTGGCGACATCCTGATGGGCAGCGTGCCGGCCTGGATACCGCAACTCATTCTGCCAGTTGGATTCGGTCTCATTTGCTACCGCTACGTGATCTTCGTACTCAGGGAGCTTGTACGGCTGGTCGGGAGTAAGCCGCCCAAATGATTGCAATCGGTCCGCTGCTGGTCATCCTGGCCCTGTTGGGCGCACCCCTGTTCGCAGTGATAGCAGCCAGCGCCATGCTGGGTTTTACCCGCGAAGGGATCGATCTGCAGGCGATTGCTATCGAGTTCTACGGCATTGCGGAAATGCCGATCCTGCTGGCCATACCGCTGTTTACGTTTGCCGGGTACCTGCTGAGCGAGAGTGGCGCACCGCGCAGGCTGGTTCGGCTGACCCAGGCGCTGCTTGGCTGGATGCCAGCCGGCCTGGCGATCGTGTCCCTTGCTGCCTGTGCTTTTTTTACCGCGTTTACGGGGGCATCCGGCGTGACCATCATTGCCCTGGGCGCTTTGTTGTTTCCGGCACTGCAAAAAGCAGGATATCCGGAGAAATTCAACCTCGGCCTTATCACCTCCGCCGGCAGCCTCGGTCTGTTGTTCGCACCGTCTCTACCGCTGATCCTGTATGGGATCGTGGCAGAGATTTCGGTTGAGGATCTGTTTCTTGCCGGCGTGTTCCCCGGTTTCCTGATGCTGCTGATGTTGTCGGGTTACAGCGTCTGGAAGAACCGCGCACTGCGCGCGCCCCTGTCTGATTCTTCCTGGAAGGAGGCGGCTGCCGCCATTCGCGAAGCAGCCTGGGAAATTCCATTACCCATCGTTGTTTTGGGTGGCATCTACAGCGGTTATTTCGCCATTTCCGAAGCGGCGGCGGTCACAGCACTTTATGTTCTGATTGTCGACGTAATTATCCTGCGCGAAATCCCGATCCGCAATCTTCCTGCGGTGATGCGTGAGTCCATGGTGCTGGTTGGGGGAATCCTGGTGATCCTTGGCATGTCACTGGCCTCCACCAATTACATGATCGATGCCGGGGTGCCACAGAAACTGCTGGAATTTGTCAGCCAGATGGTGACCAGCCAACTGACCTTTCTGCTGTTGTTGCTGGCTTTCCTGCTGGTGCTTGGTGCAATCCTGGATATTTTCTCGGCCATCGTGCTGGTAGTGCCACTGATCCTGCCGGTCGCAGTGCAATTCGGGGTGCACCCGGTTCACCTTGGAATCGTGTTCCTGGCGACCATGCAACTGGGCTATATCACGCCACCGGTCGGATTGAACCTGTTCATCGCAAGTTACCGGTTTGAGCGGCCAATAATCGAGTTATATCTGTCGACTTTACCGTTTTTCGTCATTCTGCTGATTTCGGTTATATTCATCGCCTTCTGGCCGGCACTATCATTGATTTTGTTGAGTTAGAGTTTCGAAAAACGAGGGTCTCCATGAAAACGAGTTACTTTCGGGGCGCCTCGGCGCCGGACCTTGTGAACGACACCATCGGTCGGTATTTCGACCGCGTCGTTGGGCGGTACCCTGAGCGGGAAGCACTGGTCGTTCGTCACCAGGACATTCGTTGGACCTGGGCTGAATACGGCCAGCGGGTGGATCAACTGGCGGCCGGCCTGCTGGCGCTCGGGATTGAGCCGTGTGAGCGGGTCGGAATCTGGGCGCCTAACTGCTACGAATGGTGCCTGGCGCAGTTTGCGACCGCTAAGATCGGTGCAATCCTGGTCTGCATCAATCCGGCTTATCGTGTATTCGAACTGGAATATGCCCTGAACAAGTCGGGCTGCAAGGCCGTCATCTCCGCCGAGAAGTTCAAAAGCAGCCATTACCTGGAAATGCTGCAACGGCTTGCGCCCGAGTTGGCCAGCTGCGAGCCCGGTTGCCTGCGTTCGGCAAAACTGCCGGCGCTCGAACTCGTCATCCGCATGGGTGAAGAGCACACCCCCGGGATGTTGAACTTCAGCGATGTCTGCGAAATGGGCGGCGCGAAGGAACAACGCCGCATGGATGCCATCGCAGAGACACTGAAAGCCGACGACATCATCAATATCCAGTTCACCAGCGGCACCACGGGTAATCCCAAGGGTGCTTCGCTGACGCACTTCAATATCCTGAACAATGCCAACCTGGTGGCTGACGGCATGAAACTGACCCAGGCAGATCGCTTGTGCATCCCCGTGCCCATGTATCATTGCTTTGGCATGGTGATCGGCAAGCTGGCCTGTGTTTCTCATGGAGCGACTGCCGTATTCCCCGCCGATGCTTTTGAACCGGCTGCGGTCCTGGAGACGGTCGAGCAGGAACGCTGCACGGCCCTGCACGGCGTCCCCACCATGTTCATCGCAGAACTTGAGCACCCGGATTTTGACCGCTTTGATCTGTCTACGCTCCGCACCGGCATCATGGCGGGCGCTCCCTGTCCGGTCGAAGTCATGCGAAACGTCATTACGAAAATGCACATGAGCGAAATACTGATCGCCTATGGTCAGACCGAATGCAGCCCGGTCAATCACATGACGCTTGCAGATGATCCGCTGGAGAAGCGGGTGGAAACGGTTGGCCGCGCCGGGCCGCATCTGGAGGTCAAGATCATCGACGAGGAAGGCGCGATCGTCCCCGTTGGTGAAAAAGGGGATATCTGTACCCGCGGCTATGCGGTCATGAAGGGTTACTGGAATGACCCTCAGCGGACGGCTGAGACGGTCGACGCCGACGGATGGCTGCATTCAGGAGACCTCGGGATCATGGACGATGAGGGTTACGTGTCGGTCGTTGGCCGCCTTAAAGACATGATCATTCGAGGTGGCGAAAATATCTACCCCCGGGAAATTGAAGAGTTCCTGTTTACTCATCCCAAAATCCAGGATGCGAAGGTGGTGGGGATTTCTGACGTTAAGTACGGCGAGGAAGTCTGTGTCTGGGTGCAATTGAAGGATCAGCAGGTGTTGAGCGAGGACGAAATCCGCGCTTTCTGCAAAGAGCACATCGCCTACTTCAAGGTGCCGCGCTATATACGCATCGTCGATGACTTTCCCATGACGGTCACCGGCAAGGTGCAGAAATTCAAAATGCGGGAACAAACGGAAAAAGAACTCGGGCTGGCCTGAAAGGGCTGCAAATCGTCCTCAGCCCACGTAAACTTCGTACATGCTGAAACTGCGACATCCCCTATCATTGCTGGTCATCAGTTTGCTGGTCATGCTGGGGGTATTACGATCCTATTCGACCCCGGAGCCTGTTGGCGCCGATGCCCCGGATGTCGTGTTTTCCGCCATCCGGGCCGAGGCAATCCTGGGTGACCTGTTGCAGGAAGGCTTGCCCCATGTATCGGGTTCTCCCCTCAATGCTGTCGTCAGGGACCGGGTGGTTGCACAGCTGGAATTGTCCGGATACGAGGCTGAGGTCCAGTCTCGCTTTCACTGCAACGCGGAGTTTGGCAGTTGCAGCCCGGTTGAAAACATCATCGCCATCAAAGCCGGCTCGGAAAATAAGCATGCCGTCCTGATCACCGCCCACTACGACAGCGGCTGGGCTGGGCCCGGCGCCGCCGATGACGGTGCCGGGATGGCGGCGATCCTTGAAATTGCACGCATGACAGCGGACTTTCCGCCGTTCAAAAACGATATCATTTTCCTGATTTCCGATTCAGAGGAAAACGGCCTGATCGGCGCCGACGCGTTCGCTGAGCACCATCCTTTGTTTGAGAAAGTCAAAGCGGTTGTGAACCTGGAAGCCCGCGGTGCCAGTGGCCCCAGCGGCATGTTCGAGACGGGTGAGGGAAATCGCAGTATCATCCGGATGTTCTCCAAGAACGTCGACCGGCCGGTCGGTAGTTCACTGATTTACGAAATCTATAAAACCATGCCCAATGACACCGATTACAGTGTTTACAAGCGCAAGGGAGTCATGGGGGTGAACTTCGCTTTCGCGCAGGGTGTGCCGGTCTATCATTCGGCCATTGATGACATCGAGCACCTTGACCTGGGCAGCCTGCAGCATCATGGGGATAACGCCTGGGGTATGCTCAAAGTGCTGGGTGAGCGTAATATCGCAGCGATCGTTTCCCGGGAAGACGCGGGCTATATCGATGTTTTCGCCAGCCGGTTGATTCACTACCCGGTCAGCATTACCACCGGCCTTGATATCTTCCTGGGTGTTCTGGTGATGATTGCCATCTTCGTGGCTTTTAGGAATGAATTCCGCTTTCGACAGTTACGGTGGGGTCTGCTGGCCATTCCCTTTCTGCTGATCTCGATCGTTGTCGGCGGCTACCTGCTGTCCTGGCCCCTGGGCCGCTGGCCTGATCTGCATCCCCTGGAACATCCGCATCCCTGGGCGGGCAGGCTGGCATTGATCCTGATGTTGGGTCTGGCCGGATACACGACGTTGAAACTGTTCTCTGGCCGGGTTTCCGCCTGTGCCTGGATGATCATGGCCTGGGCGATGATTTTTGCCCTGGGTATGACATTGACCAGCAAGCTGCCCTCGGCTTCGCACATAGCATTGTTACCGCTGGGCATGTTCACGCTGGGTTCCGGTATTGACCTTTTTCGCAGGAAGTCGCCAGCGCCATTGTTGTTCGCTTCTCTGCTGGGTTTTGCCAGCGCGGCTTTCCTTTCTTTCTACCATTTCTTCATGCTCGACGTGGTGATGAATTTCGACCAGAGCCATATCAAGATGGCGATGTTCTGGTTGGTGGCCCTGGTAGCCATGCCCATGTTGCTGGCTTTCGTGAAGGACCTTGAACTGACCTGGCAACCGGTTCGCTGGCTACTGGTGGCGGTACTGGCCACCTGTCTCGTACACTTGTTTCTGCCCGGTTACACGGCGGACAGGCCACGGGACATGACCTTGATGTACAGCGAAGTCGAGGGTGAGGATAACGGCCACCTGGTGCTTGAAAGCATCTACCGGCGTCATGACAAATCGTACGCCAAAAGTCATGCATTCGAAATGACCGAGTTAAACTCCGGCCAGCTTGGCAGGGTTACCCGGCCAGCCCGTGCAGTTGCGGCCCTGGGCTTGCCGGGTGTTATGCTGCAGGAAGCGGAAACACGCATCGAGGATGATTTGTACGTACGCGAACTCAGCCTGGATTTGCCGGAAGGCACTCCGTTGCTGCGGCTGACTATCCCGCTGGAGTCCGGACTGACCAGGGCCTGGGTGAATGGCGAACTGGCGCTGGATACATCCATAGAGACCAAGCACCGGAGAAATCGTTACCGTTTGCAACTGATTCATCCTGGAAATGGCCCGGTCAGCGTTCGCCTTGAATCGTCTGCGGCTGGTCCGTACAAAATCGCTGCGGTGACCTGGCACGATTTACCCGCGATCCTGATATCACCCTTCATGGGTAACTGGCCGGATAACGCCCAGCCGTTTATGTATGGCCCGCGTGCCGAAAAAATTCAGGACTTCACCCTTCAGCAGGAGCCCGTCGCCCCGGGACGCTGAATTCCGGAACGGACTTCATCGAGGAGTTGCTTGCATGGGCACATACCACGTGACGCCGGTAACCGCCGGGGATTACCGCAGGCTGGCGGAAAAACGCCTTCCCAGGTTCCTGTTTGACTACATAGACGGTGGTGCCGGCGAGGAGCAATCGATGGCTGCCAACGCCGATGATTTCAGCAGGATCAAGCTGCGGCAAAGGGTCATGCGAGACGTCAGCAAGGTCGACACCGGTATGGAATTGTTTGGTCAATCCATGGACATGCCCGTGGTGCTGGCGCCCGTCGGCCTGGCCGGCATGATGGGTCGGCGCGGAGAAGTGCAGGGCGCCCGGGGCGCCGCCACCGCCGGCGTTCCCTTTACCACCTCTACCGTCGGGATTTGCCCGATTGAAGAAGTTAACGCGGCGGTGCCGCAACCGGCATGGTTCCAGCTGTATATGCTGCGCGACCGGCAGCTGGTTCAGTCCTTGTTGGGACGGGCGCAGGACAGTGGTTGCGATACCCTGGTGTTTACCGTCGATCTTGCAGTGACCGGCCCTCGACACAGGGATACGCGCAACGGCATGCTTGGAGGTGAGCTGAAAGGCAAACTGGCAAAATTGTGGCAAATCATGTTGCGGCCGCGCTGGATTCTCGATGTAGGTATTCGCGGCAAGCCGCATGACTTCGGCAATCTGCGGGAGGCGGTGGTTGATGTGCAGGACCTCGAGGGATTCAAGGCCTTTATTGACCGGCAGTTTGATCCCAGCGTTACCTGGCAGGACATTGCCTGGCTGAGGACGCAGTGGCAAGGGAATATCCTGATCAAGGGAGTCATGTCTGCCGAAGATGCCTGCCAGGCTGTCGATGCCGGCGCTGATGGGGTGATTGTCAGCAACCATGGAGGCAGGCAGCTGGAAGGCGTCGCTTCCAGTATTTCAATGCTGCCGGAAGTCGTTGCCGCGGTCGGCGACCGCGCCGAGGTGCTGATGGACGGCGGTGTGCGTAACGGCACGGATGTTGTGCGGGCGCTGGCATCAGGTGCAAAAGCGGTGATGATCGGCCGCCCATGGGTATATGCGATGGCGGCGTGCGGCGAGACCGGTGTAGCCCGGCTGCTGAGTGTCTTTCAGCAGGAGATGGCCCGTTCGATGGCTCTGATGGGCGTGACCCGGGTTGGCCAGCTCACATCTGAAACGATTGATCGACCATAGCTTCGATCAGGCACGGGCCTATGCCCTCCATCGCATTGGCGAATTGCCGGTGAAATTCCTCGGCGGTATGGGCGCGGCTGGCGGGCACACCCATGCTTTCTGCCAGGGCTACCCAGTCCAGGTCCGGCCTCGACAAGTCCAGCATGGATAGCGTTTTCGCATTGGCTTCTCCGGCACCCACCCTGGCTAGCTCAATATTCAGAATCGCGTAACTCCGATTGTTCATGATGACGACGGTGACGTCGGTATTCTCGCGCGCCATGGTCCAGAGCGCCTGGACGGTATACATCGCACTGCCATCCGCCTGCAGTGCGATCACCTTGCGGTCCGGACAGGCGATGGCGGCGCCCAGGCTCACAGGCAAACCCTGGCCGATGGCGCCACCGGTCAGCATCAGCCAGTCATGCGGTGGTGCGTTCTCAGTGACCGGAAAGAGTCCCAGACCACAGGTTGCGGCTTCGTCCGAAACGATCGCATGCTCCGGCATCAGCAGGGTCAGGCACTGGCCGATAGCCACCGGCGTTAATGCGCCTGCGGGGGCGGGGAAGGGCGGCGCGATGGCGGCGACTTCTGCTGCTTCGTCTGCGCTCAGTTGACGTGCCAGCGCTTCGAGGGAACGCTGAAGATCATGGCCGGCAGTTGCAAACTCGATGACTTCACATCCTTCTGGCGCAAGCCAGCTCTTTTTACCCGGATAGGCAAAAAACGAAACCGGCGCAGCAGCGCCCACCAGGATTATCTGTTGCAGTCCTTCGAGTTGCCCGCTGACCTGTTCGGAAAAATACTGCAAGCGCTCCACTGGAAAGCGGCCTGCACCCCTCTGTAAACGTGCGGCAAAGGTTTCACACAGCACACGCGCCCCGGTGGCCTTTGAAATGCGCCCGGCAACCGCCAGGCTCTCTTCCCGCAAGGCTTTACCGCCCAACAACAGCGCCGAGGGCTTACCGCTAGCCAGCGCCTGGGCTGCAGCGATGACCTGTTTATCCTCGACCGCCGTTACCGGTGGTGCCTCCGCTGCCAGCGTTTCTTCTGCAGCTTCTTCCCAGGCATGATTGGCCGGTGCCACCAGCGTGGCGATCTTGCCGGGACTCTGCATCGCTGCCGCAACCGCTTCAGCGCCTGAAGCAGCCAGGTCATCTGCCGACAGGGATACTTTGACCCAGTCAGACACCAGCTTTGCGTGGCCAGGAATATCCGAAGTCAGCGGCGCGTCGTATTGCAGGTGGTAGGTTGCGTGGTCGCCGACGACATTGACGATGGGCGAATGCGCCCGTTTCGCGTTATGCTGGTTGGCCATGCTGTTGGAAAAGCCGGAACCCACATGCAACAGGGTCAGCGCCGGTTTGTCCCGCATCCGCGCATAGCCGTCAGCGGCGCCGGAAACGACGCCTTCGAACAGGCAAAGCACCGCTCGCATGCCCGAATTGCTGCCGATCGCTGAAACCAGTTGCATTTCTGAAGTTCCAGGATTGGCGAAGCAGACTTCCACGCCACTGGCAACCAGGGTTTCAAGCAGTTTTTCTGCTCCGTTCATGTCGCTTTGCTCCCACTTGCGGGCAGAACTCTCCCCGGATTCAGTATGTTTTTGGGATCCATGGCCTTTTTAATAGTTCGCATCAGTTCTATTTCCGGTTCGCTTCTTGAATAGCCCAGGTAGGCCAGTTTCTCTGTGCCAATTCCGTGTTCCGCCGAGATCACCCCCTGCCGCCTGCCGAGACTTTCATAGACGATATGCTCGACGGCATGCACGGTTTCCGGATCCAGGCTACCCACGCCAATAACGAGATGAATGTTTCCGTCTCCCAGGTGCCCGAAGTTCACCATCTTGTAGCCGGGCCATTTTTCGGCAAGCCGTTCCCGCACTTCGCAGACATAGTCATCCATGTCGGGTATGTTGAGGCTGACATCAAAAGTCATCGGCGGAAATAAACGTTCAACGAAACCTTCGACGTCATCCCGAATCGCCCACAGTTCATCACGTTGCTGCTTGCTCTGGGCGATGACCGCATCGCTGAGCAAATCGATTTCAAACGCGCTGTGAAGTGCCTGTTCAAACCGTTCCGGGTCGGTTTCGGCATCACCGCCAGTTGCTTCGATCAAAACATAAAAAGGATGTGAAAGATCCAGCGGAGTGCCGTGTTTCTTGCCGTCATCAATAATCAGCGAGTAAAAGTCATTCCACATCACTTCAAAGGCGCTCATGGTTCCGCCGAGAGAGGCATCCATCGCTTTCAGGAATTCCGCAAGCTTGTCAAAATCATCAATGGCAACAAGTGCAGTATTCTGGCTGCGGGGTGCAGGGCGCAATCTCAGAACAGCGCGGGTAATGATCCCGAGAGTGCCTTCCGAACCGATAAACAGCTGTTTAAGATCATAGCCCGTGTTGTTTTTGATAACTCCGTTCATCGAAGAAATGATCGTTCCATCGGCCAGCACTGCCTCGATTCCCAGCACCTGCTCACGCATCATGCCGTAACGAATCACACCATTGCCGCCGGCATTGGTCGACATGGTGCCGCCAACCGTCGCTGATCCGCGGGCCCCGAGGTCCAACGGGAACAACAGACCGCTCAATTCCGCTGCTTCCTGCACTCTCTGCAGCGGTACACCGGCCTCGACGCTCAGGGTTCGGTTGGTGGTATCAACCTGTTCCATGCCATTCATCCGTTCCAGCGAAAGGACCAGTTCGTCGGGGCTGGCAACAGCGCCTTTCACCAGCCCGGTGATGCCGCCATGGGTAACGATAGCCTGCCCCTGTTGATGACAGAGCATCAGGACTTTTGCTACTTCCTGAGTGTTGGCCGGGCGGACAACGGCCATCGCCCTGCAGCCGCCCGTTGGTGGCCAGCTGTCCGATCGGCTGGCTACGTCCTCACCGGTCAGAACGCCGGCAGGTCCTACAATCTTTTCAATGGCTTTAATCAGGGCGGTCATGGTCTGGTCGCTGGATTATGATGGGCTTATCAGTTTAACGCAGGAAGGCACGATTTGAAGGAGTTAGCAGACAAAATTGCGCTGGTGACCGGTGCAGGTAGTGGGATCGGCCGCGCGACGGCCCAGGCTCTGGCCGGTGCGGGTGCGACCGTCGTAGCCACCGACTGCGATGCCGGTGCAGCAGCGGAGACAGCCGCGATAATTCAGGCCGGCGGATTAACTGCATACGGGATCGAGATGGATGTCTCGAAGCCACCGCAGGTTCGGCAGGTCGCCAGCCAGGTATTGGCAACCCTGGGTTGTCCGGGTGTACTGGTAAATAATGCTGGAATCTCCGTTGGCGGGTTGTTTCTGGATTCCAGCGAAGAGGCATGGGACCGGATCATATCGATCAATCTGATGGGTGTGGTCCATTGCTGTCGAGCTTTTTTACCGGCGATGGTGGAGCAGGCACGGCCGGCCCACATTGTGAATGTTTCCTCGTTGCTGGGGTTTACCGGGATGCGTGGAGTCAGCGCTTACTGCACGACCAAGTTTGGGGTCCTGGGGTTCAGTGAAAGCCTGCGGGCGGAGCTGGCGGGCAAAGACATCGGCGTAAGCGCAATCTGCCCCGGAATAATACGTACGAATATCATTTCAAATGGCCTGCTGGAAGCGAGCGATGTTGATCTTGAAAACACCAGCAGGGAAATTAACGAATTTTATGAAAAGCGGAACTATCCGCCGGAACGGGTGGCGTCAGCAATTCTACGGGCGATTCACAAGAACCGCGCGATGGTTCCCGTGACCCCGGAGGCGTGGGGAGCGTATTACCTGAAACGCTTTGCGCCTGGCCTGATGGCCTGGCTTGGGCGAAGGGAGTGGGTCTGAAAAAAACGGGCCACCGGAGTGGCCCGTCAATTATCGCAATCATCCGATCAGTAAGCGTATTTGGCCGAGAACTGAACGCGGGTCAGGTCTCCGTCTACGCCGCTTTCCACTTCACGATTGGCATACATGAATTCGATGCCGAAATCGAGTTTGGGTTGCGGGCTGTAGATCAGGTTGACATGAACACTGCCGGCGTCTTTGGTCACGCCTTGGCCGGTCTTGTCCGTGTCATTGTCAACCCACAGATACCCCAGGGTCAGGTTACTGCGCCATTTCTCGCTCCAGAAGTGGCGGTAGGAACCGAATACACCGGTAGAGTCAATCGTATCCAGGTTGCCGTTTTCATCGATGACCGCACCGTTAGCCGTGTTCAGGCCCATATAACGCCCGAGGCCTTTGCCGGTGCTGGCCATCCAGCGGATGTCGTCCCTTTCGCCGATCTTGAACTTGCCGGACAGGCTGATGCCGTAACCGCTGGTGGAGTCCTTGACATCAAAGGCCCTGTCTTCAAGGCGCAATTGCCGGTAGATACCGGCTACTGTGAAGTTACCCCAGTCACGGTTCATGTTGTAGCGTGCGACGAAATCAGGAATGCGGCTGTCGTCGGCAACAATTCTGCCGCCACCGCCATAAGGTGTGATCGTGGTTTCCGAATTTTCAGCTGCAAACTGCCACGGACCGCTGGTGTAGCGGATCATCGTCTGGCGTCCAAAGATCGTGGACTCGGCCGGACCGACGAAGTCCAGGTTCTCCGGCAGTGCGCCGACGTTGAAGAAAGTCATCCAGGTCTGGCCAAACAGCCACTTGTTGTAGGTAAAGAAGGCGTGCCGCAGGCGCGGAGCATAGGAATTTGAAACCCGTTCGTTACCCTGGCCGCTCAACAGGAAATCCATTTCGACAAAGGTGGTCATTTTTGCACCGTTGTCCAGGTTATGTTCGCTCTTGAAGTTTATCCTGGATTCCTTGGCGTGCAGGTCGAGGTAGCTCTCGCCCGCGTCTTCATCATCACCCACGGGCACGGTGCCCGGAATGTAGAAGTCCCTGCCTGCATTGTTGCCGGCAACGGAACCGCTGTCATAATCACTGTAGATGACATCAGCCTTCACGTAACCGCCAAACTTGTATGAGTGCTTTTTAGCTTTGGCCTCTTCCGCGGCATGGTGTTCAGCCAGCATTTCGTTGACCTTGGCTTCCGCGACCTGTTCCGCGGCCTCCTCAGCCACCACGACGTCGACCACGGCTACTTCTTCCCGGGTCGCCAGCAGCTGCCCCACCAGCGCTTCGAGTTCAGCCACACGGGCTTCCAGTTCCTGGACGCGGTCTCCGCCATCAGCGAGCAGGCTGCCTGTGCTGCAACCGAGTGCGGCGGCAATAGATAAGCCAAGTAGTGCTTTCTTTATTGATTTATGGGCCATGATAGCCTCTCCCGTTAGATGTATTCGCTAGCGAATGATCCGAAGTTTCGCTCCTGACGGGTATTAGCCATTGGTCTAATACATGCGGCCTCTTCTACTATTGTCTAGGATGACTTCGCCCGGTTTCCCTGCCAGAATTGGTGGCGACCATGAGTAGATTACTCGCCATTCAAGCGGAAACCGTGATCGTCGCTGACGACCACCCCTTGTTCCGGACCGCGATAAAAGAAGCGCTGGAAGCAGACCAGGGAAGCACCAATTTTCTCGAAGCAAGTTCTTTTGAAAGCCTGCAGGAACTGGTCGATGCGCAGAAAGAGGTTGACCTGGTTCTGCTTGACCTGCACATGCCGGGCGTGAGTGGCTTCGCCGGGTTGGTTTACCTGTGTAAGCGTTATCCCAGCGTTCCGGTAGTGATCATCTCGGCTAACGAGGATCCGGTCGTCATTCAGCGTGCGCTGGAACATGGCGCCGCGGGTTTCATACCCAAATCATCCAGCATGGATACTATTACCGAGGCCATTGCCGCCGTTCTGATGGGCGAAATCTGGTCGCCGGATACAACCGTTTCCAACCTGCCGGGCAACAATGTTTCAGAAGTGGAACTGGCCGGACGCATGGCGACGCTGACGCCCCAGCAGTTCAAGGTGTTGATGATGATGTCCCAGGGTTTGTTGAACAAGCAGATCGCTTATGACCTTGACGTGTCCGAGGCGACGATCAAAGCGCACGTGACGGCGATCATGAACAAGCTGGGTGTGAATAACCGGACGCAGGCAGTGTTGGCGGCAAACCGGCTTTCTGTCTCCAATCCGAACGCCAGTTTCTGAGCCGGCTTACTGATTCTTCAGGGTATTGGTCATCAACGCCCGCAGAGCTGCAGGCTTGATGGGTTTCCGCAGCAAACCGAATTTGCGTTTCCGCACCTGTTCTTCGAGTTGCGGTGACCTGTCTGCCGTTATGATAATGGCTGGCAGCGGTGTTTTTGTCAGTTGTTGCAGATATTCCATAACATCCAGGCCATTGGACTGGTCCGAAAGGTGAAAGTCCATCAGCACCAACCCGGGGGTTCCATGCAGCTGTATCTGGCGAGTGGCCTGTTGCAAATCTTCGGCCAGCATGACGGTGCAGCCCCAGCGTTCGAGCAGCATTTGCATGCCCTCGAGAATATCGGGTTCATTGTCAACACACAGAACCGCCAGGTCTTCCAGCCGTGAAACCTCACCAGGAATAGCCTGGGGCGTATTCTTATGGTTCAGCATGCTTTGCCTGGCCAGTGGAACCCATACCGAGAAGCAGCTGCCGTGTCCCACCCGCGAGCGCAAGCTCATCCTGTGGCCAAGCATTCGGGTGATTCGCTCACAAATCGCCAGGCCCAGGCCCAGACCCTTGTCATCAAGCCGCTGCGCATAATCCAGCCGGTGAAATTCCTGGAAAATAGCTTTCTCCTCTGCTTTTTCGATCCCGACGCCCGTGTCCCACACGCTGATCTTCAGGGCATCGCCGCGGACCTGGCAACCCAGCAGTACGCCGCCTTTCTCCGTGTAGCGGATGGCATTGGCCAGGAAATTCTGCAGGATGCGGTACAGCAGGTTCCGATCACTGAATATGATGCGATTGGCCGTATGGACTCTCAACTCCAATTCATGATTACTGGCCAGTGGTTTGAATCGTCGCCGCAATTGCTCGAACAGCTCGGTGACTGCGATGACCTCAGGTTCCGGGTTGTACATTCCGGAATCGAGCTTGGATATGTCGAGCAAGGCGGTCAGCAGTTCCTCGGCTGCCGTCAGGCTGCGGTCAATCCGCATGACCAGTCGCGCCTGCTCTCCCTCAGGTTCCTGCTGCTGACGCAGGATGGAGACAAACAGGCGGGCAGCGTTCATCGGTTGCAACAGGTCATGGCTGGCCCCCGCCAGGAACCGGGTTTTGCTTTGGTTGGCGGTTTCGGCGACTTCCCGGGCCTCCTCGACGTCTTCCAGCGCATCCCGCAATTCCGCGGTACGTTGCTGCACCCGTTGTTCAAGCGTTTCATTGATCAGTTGGAGTTCGTTTTCAATGGCCTTGAAACGCGAGATGTCGGTAAAGGTCGTTACATAGCCGCCACCTGGCAAGGGGTTGCCCTGGATTTCCATCACCCTGCCATCTGTCCAGGACCTCTCCAGGCGGTAGGGAACGCCACTGCGCAGGTGCTCCAGCCGTTTTTGCGTCTCGGCCTCATCGTCACCCTCTCCAATCAGGCCGCGTGATGCATTGAATCGAATGAGATCCTCCACCGGCTGTCCCAGGTGCACAACTCCCTCCGGGTAATCCATCATCTCGATATAGCGGCGGTTCCAGCCCACCAGGCGCAGGTCCTTGTCCACCACAGCGACTCCTTGCGACATGTTGTCGAGGGTGGATTCAAGCAGTTCGCGGTTGAATTGAACCGCCTGCGAAGTACGGTTCAGTAAGTCCAGCACGGCTTCAGGGCCCAGGCCCTGGTGGTGCAGGGCCGTGGTCAGTACAGTCCTGGCCGACGCCGAGCCAATTGAGCCGGCCAGCAGACGCTCTCCAAACTGGATTGTGGACGGGGTTGCCAGCGATGCCGGTTCAGGCTCATCCGCTTCCAGGTGGGTCGCCAGGGCGTCTCGCGTTCGTTGCATGCCCAGAAATCTGGCAATCGTTGACTCCAGTTCTCCCAGGGTGATCAGCCCGCTGGGTTCCGCATCGGTAGGTTCATTTTCCGAAGCGGGGCCCATGTCCGGGAAAAACAGCGAAACGAGCACGACCGCCGCCGCGTTAACCAGCAGTGAATAAAGCGCCCCCTGGTTGAACGACAATCCAGCCAGGCTTAGCGGCAGGACGCTGTCCAACTGGAATGACGGCAACAGTAAAAGCACCAGCCAGGCGCTGACCCCAAGGGAAAGACCGGCGATCGCACCTTGCCGGCTGGCGCCGCGCCAGTACAAGCCGATCAGCATCGCCGGCGCAAACTGTGCGGCTGCTGAAAAAGACAGCAGGCCAATCGATGCCAGCGGGACACCTGCCTCGATGGCGTGGTAATAGAGAAAGGCGACCAGGGTGATGGCAAGGATCGAAACACGGCGCACCCGTAACAGCGTTTGCGACAGGTCGGCCTGGCCGTGATTGCCTGCGAAACCACTCCGCAGCATCAGCGGCATGACAATATCGTTGCTGACCATGATCGCGAGCGCGACGGTAGCGACAATGACCATGCCGGTCGCCGCTGAAAATCCCCCCAGGAACGCCAGCACCGTCAACGCGGACTGGTCGAATGCGATCGGGATGGCGAGGACGTAAGTATCCGGATTGACGTCCTGGCCGGAAAATGTGGTCAGGCCGGCGAGTGCGATCGGCACCACCAGTATCGCGAATACGGCCAGGTAGGCCGGAAACAGCCAGCGGGCAAGATTCAGTTCACTGCTGTCCCTGAATTCCACGATGGCCACGTGGAACTGGCGGGGCAGGCAGAGAATAGCCGCCATGGCCAGCACCATCTGGATGCCGAAGCCCTCGGGGAGTCGCCAGGGTGAAAACAGCGCCTGGTATTCCCGGTTACTCCTGACGGTTTCCGCCACGTCAGCAAAACCATTGAACACTCCAAAAATGACAAACAGTCCAATGGCCAGGAAGGCCAGCAGTTTCACCAGGGATTCAAAGGCGATGGCCCACATCAGCCCCCGGTGATGTTCGCTGGCGTCCATGTTGCGTGTGCCGAACAGGATTGCAAACAGAGCCAGGCCGAGGGCGAGGTAGAGCGGCAGGTTGCCGGATAGAGGGGCCGCAAAACCGGTCGATTTGCCAATCACCTCGATGCTGGTCGTAATGCCTTTCAATTGCAGGGCGATGTAAGGCACCGAACCGATCACGGCCGCCACAGTCACCAGCACGGCGATGGTGTGGCTGCGGCCGTAACGGTAGGCAATAAAATCGGCGATGGACGTGATGCGCTGGTCGCGGCTGGAGACCGCAATCCGTCTGATCAGGTCGATGCCGACCAGCATCAACAGCGCAGGGCCGATATAGATGGGCAGAAAGCCCCAGCCGGTGGTCGCGGCGCTGCCGACGGCGCCATAGAAAGTCCAGGAAGTGCAGTATACGGCCAGGGAAAGGGAGTAGATGACCGCTTGCACTTTCCGATGATCCCGTGCGATCCATTTCCTGTCACCGATCCAGGCAATGGTAAACAGCAGGCCCACGTAGGCCAGCGCAATCAGGATCAGGAACCAGGGATGCAGCATGCGCAAATTGTATACGACTAAAGTAGGGGCGTCTCAGTCCCGGCCGCAACGTAACATAGCCAACGGGAAACTACCATCGGAGAGGCTACCCATGAGTGAGCAAAGAAGCAGACAAGATTACTGGAAGGCCAACCTGCGCTTGATGGCGTTCTGCCTGAGCATCTGGTTCGTCGTGTCATACCTGTTTGGGATCATCCTGGTTGACCAGCTCAACGCCATCAGTGTTGGCGGTTACCGGCTGGGATTCTGGTTTGCACAGCAAGGTTCAATTTACGTTTTTGTCGTACTGATCTTTTTCTATGCCTATCGCATGAACAAGCTCGACCGGCAATTTGACGTGCACGAAGACTGACGGAGACACATAATGGACCTTCAAACACTAACTTACATTGTCGTCGGCGCTACCTTCGCGCTTTATATCGGTATTGCATTCTGGTCACGCGCTTCGAGCACCGGTGAATTTTACGTGGCAGGCACGGGTGTTCACCCGATTGCCAACGGTATGGCGACAGCCGCCGACTGGATGTCCGCGGCATCGTTTATTTCGATGGCCGGCCTGATCGCCTTTCTGGGGTATGACGCATCTGTCTACCTGATGGGCTGGACCGGTGGATACGTTCTGCTGGCCTTGCTGCTGGCGCCCTATCTGCGCAAATTTGGAAAATTCACCGTCCCCGAGTTTATCGGCGACCGTTTTTATTCCAAGGGCGCGCGCCTGGTCGCCGTCATATGCCTGATCGTGGCTTCGATCACCTACGTGATTGGACAGATGAAAGGCGTCGGCGTGGCCTTTGGTCGGTTCCTGGAGGTGCCTTTCGAGATCGGCGTGCTGGTCGGCATGGGTATCGTTTTCATCTACGCCGTCATGGGTGGCATGAAAGGTATTACCTATACCCAGATTGCACAATACTGTGTGCTGATTTTTGCGTATACCGTACCGGCGATATTTATCGCGTTGAACCTGACCGGCAATCCGATTCCACAGCTTGGTCTGGGTGGTTCAATGGCCGACGGAGTGGCACTGCTTGACAAGCTGGACATGGTGGTCACCGACCTCGGTTTTGCCGCGTATACGGCACAAAAGGGCACCACGCTCAATATATTCCTGCTGACCCTGTCCCTGATGATTGGTACAGCAGGTCTGCCGCATGTCATCGTGCGTTTTTTCACGGTTCCCAAGGTCGCAGACGCGCGCATTTCTGCAGGCTGGGCGCTGGTCTTTATCGCCATCCTCTATACCACGGCCCCTGCGGTTGGCGCGATGGCCCGCCTGAACCTGATGGACACGATCCAGACCGGTGAGGTCGGTGCGGCGGACGGCAACCTGATTTATGAGGAACGTCCTGAATGGTTCAAGAACTGGGAGACCACCGGTCTGCTGGCATTTGAAGACAAGAATGGTGATGGCCGAATCCAGTATTACAATGACAAGAACGAAGAGTTCGCCGCCAAGGCAGCCAGCTTTGGCTGGAAAGGCAACGAAATGGTGAAGGTCGATCGTGACATCATGGTGCTGGCCAATCCCGAAATCGCGAAGCTACCCAATTGGGTGATTGCACTGGTTGCCGCCGGCGGCCTGGCTGCCGCCCTGTCGACCGCGGCAGGTTTGCTGCTGGCGATCTCTTCAGCGATATCGCATGATGTGATTAAAGGCATGATCGCTCCTGGTATCTCCGAGAAGAAAGAGCTGCTGGCCAGCCGTCTTGCCATGGCGGGCGCGATCGCGGTGGCGGGTTACCTGGGTATGAATCCGCCCGGGTTTGCCGCACAGGTGGTGGCGCTGGCCTTTGGTCTTGCAGCATCGTCCATCTTCCCGGCGCTGATGATGGGTATCTTCAACAAGAAGATGAACCGCGAGGGTGCGATCGTGGGTATGCTAACCGGTCTGTCAACCACGTTGATCTATATCTTCTGGTTCAAGGGCTGGTTCTTCTTCCCGGGCACCGAAATGGCGGCCAATACGCCTGATAACTGGTTCATGGGAATCTCACCGGAAGCCTTTGGTGCGGTTGGCGCGCTGTTGAACTTCATTGCTGCAACGATCGTTTCCAAGATCACCGCAGCTCCGCCGGAACACATCCAGCACCTGGTGGAAGACATCCGTGTGCCCAAGGGCGCAGCGGCTGCCGTCGATCATTGATCGCTGCGGTTTCCTGAAAACAGGGGCAGGGCCAGTTTTTCAACTGGCCCTGTTTTTTTGCAGACAGTAGAATTCGCTTATGCATGACCTAAGCCTCGCCACGGAATTTCTGCACACAGCACCTCCATTCAACACGCTGGACGTCGATGAATTGCAATCTGTGGCCAGAAAACTCGAAGCGGCGTATTACCCCCAGGGTAAAACCATATTTTCGTCCTCTGAGTCTGCCGGGCTCGCCGTCATTCGCAAAGGTGCGGTCCGCTTGCTGGATGAACAACGGCGTTTTCTCGACAAGCGTTCCGAGGCGGAGCTGTTCGGGCACCGCATCTGGTTTCATGGTGAGCAGAAAAATTACGTCGCAGAAGCCGAGGAGGACTGCCTGATCTGGCACCTGTCCGAAGCGGGTTTTAACGAGCTGTGCGAACGCAATCCGCTGATCGGTGAGTATTTCAGCAGCCACCTGAAAACCCGGGTCAGCGCAGCGACGCAGGTCAGTCACTCTGTCACCCAGATTCGTGACCTGCTGCGTCGAGGGCCGGTATTGATCGACAGCACCGCCAGCATTCGCCAGGCTGCACGTCTGATGAGCAGTGAGAATGTCTCCAGTGTCCTGGTGATGCAGGACCAGGCGCTGGTGGGTATCGCCACCGACAAAGACCTTCGTCAGCGGGTGTTGGCAGTGGACCTGGATCCGGCCAAGTCCATTGCCAGCGTGATGACTGAAAAACCAATGACACTCGCAGCGAATTCCGGTGTCGACGAGGCTTTGCTGCTGATGATGCGCGAAAACTACCATCATTTGCCGGTGGTCGAAGATGGCGAGCCACTGGGCCTGGTGACCGCGGGAGACCTGTTGCGATCGCAATCAGAACATCCGTTGCGGCTGGTTCGGGATATTCACAAGAAGCAAAGCCTGGATCAGCTGGTTCACCTGAGCCGGCGGCTGCCGTCGCTGTTCGAACGCATGGTCAACCTCGGCAGGGATGTGGAGCAGATCGGGCGCATGGTGACGCATATCACCGATGCATTTACCGTCAAGCTTATCCAGCTGGTGCAGCAGGAGCTGGGTGAGGCGCCAATGAAATTCGCCTGGGTGGTGTTCGGTTCCCAGGCAAGGGAGGAGCAAACTGCTCGCACTGATCAGGACAATGGGCTGATCCTGGAACGAAAGGCAGATGAAGAAGAGGTGACGTATTTTGCAAAGTTGTCCGAGTTCGTCTGTGACGGTCTGGATCAACTGGGCTACGTCTATTGCCCGGGTGAAATCATGGCCTTGAACGTCAAGTGGCGGGTTTCCCTGGCCAAGTGGAAGCGACATTTCGATCAGTGGATTGACGAGCCTGAACCGAAATCCGTCATGCACAGCAGTATCTTTTTTGATATGCGCTGTGTACATGGCGAAAAGCACCTGGTTGATGAATTGCTGGAATATGCCACGAAGCGGGCCAAGGATAACCGTATTTTCCGCCGGTTCATGGCAGCCAATGTGCTCAGCCACAGGCCGCCGATCGGGTTTTTTCGAAGGTTTGTGCAGGAGGATGACGGCACCCAGAGTGAAGGATTGAATCTGAAACACCGGGGGATCGTACCGATTACCGACCTGGTGCGCATGAGGGCATTGGAGAGCGGGGTCAAAGAGGCCAACACCTTCAGCAGGATTGAGCTGGCGACGCAGGCCGGCGCGATGAACGAAAGCGACGCGAACAGCCTCAGGGACGCCCTGATCCTGATCAACCAGATCCGTTTGGCGCACCAGGCGGAACAGATGAAGAACGGGCAGAAACCGACGAATTTCGTGCCGCCGGAAGAGTTGTCTCACCTGATGCGCCGAAACCTCAAGGCGGCATTCATGCTGGTGGTCGAGGCCCAGAACGCCCTGGCGTTGCGTTACCAGGTTCATTGATGTTGCAACGCTGGAGACACGGCAGGCGCTGCCGGAAACTGGCCGGGTTCAGTTCGGCTCCTGAACTGAGCAACTACCTTGAGTCCTGTGCTTCGCTGGCTGCAGACCGCCTGGATAATACGCCGCTGATCTCGGTCGACCTTGAATTGACTGGCCTCGAGAAAGAGCACGATAAGATTATCGCGATCGGCTGGACCCTGATCGAAGACGGTAAAATATGCCTGGGTTCAAACCGTCACCTGTTGATCAATATCGATAAATCCGTGGGCGCCAGTGCCGCGATACATGAGCTGATGGACAGCGAAGTCGCCGCGGGGGATGAACTGGAATTTGGCCTGGCGGAACTGTTCCGTGCCGCGCAGGGCAGGATATGGATTTTTCATCATGCGGGTCTCGATGTCGGTTTTCTTAAAAAAGCCTGCGAGCAATGGGCTGGTGTCACACCCGGGTTTATGGTGCTGGATACGCTTCGTATCGAATACCGCCTGCGTAAACGCCGGGAAGTGCCGGTCAAGCAGGGTGACCTGCAGTTGAGCGAGATTCGGCGTGTTTATGGATTGCCTCGCTATACGGCTCATAACGCGCTGATTGACGCACTGGCAACCGCTGAACTGATGCTGGCGATCGGTTCCAGAATGGAGCCGGAGGGCTCGCTGAAGCTGGCGCCTCATCTGAAGTTTTTCTGACTAAAGTCTTATATTCAGTTGCTGCGGGCCACCCTAGTATTGACACTTGGGCTTATTGTTTCACGCAGCAATGAAAAGAAGGACCGTCATGTCTGTTTCCTATAAAGATCAATATCAACAGTCGATCGAAAACCCGGAACAATTCTGGGCCGAAGCCGCATCAGGGCTCGAGTGGATCAAGCCGTGGGACAAGGTCCTCGATGATTCCAGAAAACCGTTTTACGAGTGGTTCAGCGGCGGTGAAATCAATACTTGTCACAATGCCCTTGACCGCCATTGTTCGGCCGGGCGGGGTGGCCAGGCGGCTCTGATTTACGACAGCCCCGTGACCGGCCAGGTCATCACCTACAGTTATGACGAATTGCTGGACCAGGTATCACGGTTTGCCGGCGCGCTGCGTGGCTGTGGGGTCAACAAGGGTGATCGCGTTATTGTCTACATGCCGATGATCCCCCAGGCCGTTATTGCCATGCTGGCTTGCGCCCGAATCGGGGCCATTCATTCCGTCGTGTTCGGTGGGTTCGCAGCAAAGGAGTTGGCTACCCGTATTCTCGATGCCGGACCGGCACTGATAGTCAGCGCCAGTTGTGGGATCGAGGGCAGCAAGGTTATTCCCTACATGCCTTTACTCGAACAGGCGCTTGCTATCGCCGACACGCAGGATATGCCGCGTATTCTTGTGTCACGGCCTGAACTGCCGGTCGATGATCTGCACCCCAGCGCATTGTTGTGGGACCAGGCCATGGAGCAGGCAGAAGCGGTGCCTTGCGTGCCCGTCGCAGCGACAGACCCGCTTTACATTCTTTACACCTCCGGTACCACTGGTGAACCCAAGGGTGTGGTCCGCCCCAATGGTGGGCATGCAGTGGCGCTGAAGTGGAGCATGGATCACATTTATGACGTGCAACCCGGCGAGGTGTACTGGGCAGCATCGGATATCGGCTGGGTGGTGGGTCATTCCTACATTGTTTACGCGCCCCTGCTGCATGGCTGCGCAACAATTCTGTACGAAGGCAAACCGGTCGGTACACCCGATGCCAGCGCTTTCTGGCGGGTGATCGAGCAACATAAAGTGTCCTGCCTGTTCACGGCGCCCACGGCGTTTCGCGCCATTCGTCGGGAGGACCCGGAGGGGAAACTTCTGAAACAGCATGATATTGGTAGTCTGAAAACTCTGTTCCTTGCGGGTGAAAGATGCGATCCGGATACGTTGCACTGGGCAGAGAAACAACTTGAAGTTCCTGTCATAGATCATTGGTGGCAAACGGAAAGTGGCTGGGCAATGGCGGCAAACCCAATGGGTATAGAGCCTTTACCGATTAAGGCAGGTTCCCCCACCGTGCCGGTGCCCGGCTACGATATCCGCGTGCTGGATGACGAAGGCGAGGAAGTGCCCCGCGGGGATTCCGGAAATATCGTCGTAAAACTTCCTCTTCCGCCGGGGACCCTTCCCACTCTTTGGGGCAATCAACAGCGGTATTTCGACACTTACCTGTCACGTTTTCCCGGTTACTACCTCACGGGTGATGCCGGTGTGCTGGACGAGCAGAGTTACCTGTGGGTGATGAGCCGGATCGATGATGTGATCAACGTGGCTGGTCACCGACTGTCCACGGGCGCGCTGGAGGAGGCGCTGTCCACCAACCGGGTGGTTGCAGAATGCGCCGTAATCGGCGTCGAAGACAAGCTCAAAGGAGAGATGCCGCTGGGGTTCGTCGTTCTTAATGCAGGCACCACCGTGGACCAGGCTACCCTGAAAGCTGAGCTGGTTCAGACCGTCCGGTCGCAGGTGGGGCCGATTGCCACGCCCAGGGACATTCTGGTCGTGGCACGGTTGCCGAAAACGCGTTCCGGCAAGATTCTTCGCGGCACCATGCGGAAAATAGCAGACGGCAAGGACTATAAAACGCCTGCCACGATTGAGGATCCGACAGTACTGGAAGAGATTGCCTCTGCACTTGAGGATTGACAGCTAGTGTTCAAGATGTTGCTTGAGGCCTCTGAGGCCGGCACGCATTTCCCTTGTTACAATGAAACGGACCAGCATCCAGTCGAGTAACCGGCCTACAGGACCCAGCTTCATATCGTATTTCACTTGCGTGGTGACGGTTGGAAAGCCGTTATCCATACCGGTAGCCCATGATTCCCTGACATTCTTCATAGGGTAAGGCGCCTTGAATACGTCAAAAGAATAGCCCAGCCCCTCGTCCCAGCGCGTGACGGCTTCTTCGAATTGAAATCCCCAGGCGTGCCGCATGCCTCGCCGCGTGCCGATACCGGACTCCAGGTCGCCGATCAGATGTGAGCTTTTCATGTAGGGCGCCCAGTCCGCGACGCCGCCGAAATCCGCCAGGGCATCCCAAACGGCTTCTTTCGGCGCACGTATTTCTACTCGTTCAATAAGTGCTCGCATTACAACAAAAGAACCCTTGTTTATTGACCTATGTCTGCTTCGCTTTTTGATTCGACAACGTAGACTATCAGAACCACGGACACAGAAGAAGGAAAGTAATGAGTCTCTCTGGTCAACAGTCCGTAGCAGATTCGTTTTCGCAGTTGGTCGAAGACGGAGAAAAGGAATTCAACCTGCGGGACGGTTCCCGAATCGCGGTCGTTGGTGGCGGCCCGGCGGGTTCCTTTTTTTCCTATTTTCTCCTGAATATGGCTGAAGCCATCGACCTTGATCTCACGGTGGATATTTTTGAGCCGCGTTCCTTCAAGTATTGTGGTCCCGCGGGCTGCAATCACTGTGGCGGAATCGTTTCAGAATCCCTGGTACAGATTCTGGCAGCCGAAGGAATTGTATTGCCCAGGAGTGTTGTTCAGCGAGGTGTTGAGTCTTACGTTGTGCACATGGACGTGGGCGATGTGGCCATTGAAAGCCCGGTCCACGAACAGCGTATCGCGGCATTGTACAGGGGTAACGGACCTCGTGATGGCTGCGACACTGATCTCGAAAGCTTTGATGATTTCCTGCAGGGCATGGTCAGGGAGAAGGGCGGAAATGTCGTCAGGAAACTGATCACCGGGGTGGAGTTCCGAGACGGCAGGCCTTTTCTTGACTTTGCTGACGGTGAGGGTGAAGCCTATGACCTTGTCACCGTTGCAGCCGGTGTGAACAGCAAATTCATCAGCTTGCTGGATAACCTGCCCGGTGACTATGAACCGCCAAAGACCACGCGTGGCTACATCTGTGAGTTCCATTCCAGCAAGGAAGAAATTCTGCGAATACTGGGTCGGTCGGTCCACGTGTTCCTGCTGTCGATACCCCGCTTTGAGTTCGCCGCGATCATACCCAAAGGTGAGTTCGCAACGGTCGTCATGGTCGGGGAGGACCTCGACCAGGAGTTGGTGCATGCCTTCCTGAATGATCCGGTGGTAAGGCGAACCTTCCCGACGGATAAAGTGCCGTGTGTCTGCAGTTGCTCGCCGCTGATCAACCTCGGTGCGCGTAAAAGACCCTACGGCGATCGAATCGTGATGATTGGCGACAGTGGAATAACTCGGCTCTACAAGGACGGCATCGGCGCCTCGTTCCGGACCGGCAAGGCAGCCGCTACAACAGCCCTGTTTCACGGGGTGTCGGGTAAGGACTTCGAGCAACATTACTGGCCAACCTGCAAACGGATCGTCAACGACAACCGGGTGGGAAAGGTCATGTTTGCAACCAATGCCATCATGAAAAACTCGCGGCTGACACGCAAAGCCATGCTGCGGATGTCACAAAATGAACAGGACTCTGCCGGCGCCAAACCACACATGAGTTCATTGCTGTGGAACATGTTCACGGGCAGCGCACCCTACGTCGATATGTTCCGGGGCACGATGCACCCGGGGTTTATCTATAACCTGCTAAAAAGCGTTACGTTGAGCTTGCTACCCGAATCCGACAGCGCGCCTGTCAAGAAAAAGGCAGTTTGATCATGGTCAGAGGAGCCTTGGGCAAAGTGTATAAAGACGGTGAAGAGATCATTCGCCAGGGTAAGCCCGGAGAAAGCATGTACGTGGTGCAGGGCGGTCGCGTGGAGGTTTTGCAGCATTCCAAAAAAGGGCGGGAGCAACATCTCGCGTATCTCGAAGCCGGCGATTTCTTCGGAGAAATGGCGGTCTTCGAGAAGGAGGTCCGGTCGGCAACGGTCAGGGCTGCCGGTGAGGCCAGGGTGCTGAAAGTCGATAAGAAAACTTTACTGACGCGGCTGAGGGAGGATCCCCTGCTGGCCGTCAATCTGCTTAAAACCATGTCACACAGGATCCGCGAGCTGGACCGGGAGGTTTCCCACCATAAGAAGGTACGTTTGTAGGCCATGAACCGGATCACACCCAGGTACAAGCCAAAGCAGGTTGAGAAAACAGCACCCTGCCAGGTCGGCTGTGCCAATTGTGGTGATATCAGGGGCTGGATTGGAACAGTCGCGCAACGCAACAAGACGGGGATTTCGAAGGCCGAAGCGCTGGCCAGGGCGTGGAGTGTCATCGCGGCCGTCAATCCGTTTCCGGCAACCCTGGGTCGTATTTGCCCCCATCCCTGTGAAAATCACTGCAACCGGTCGGAGCAGGACGAGCCGCTGGCTATCAATGCCATGGAACGATTCCTGGGCGATTTTGCCATCAGGGAAAATGTGCCGCTGCCCCGCCTTGAGCAGGTAGATTCCGATGAATGGCTGGGCGTGATTGGCGCCGGTCCGTCGGGCCTTTCTTTTGCCTACCAGATGGCGCGCCGTGGATACCGGGTCACGGTTTACGATGCCCGCGAAAATGCAGGCGGGATGCTGCGCTACGGGGTGCCGGACTACCGTCTGCCACAGCAGGTGCTGGATGCGGAGATTCAGAAGATAGCAGACCTGGGCGTGTGGCTCGAACTCAATACCAGGGTCGGCCGGGACATAAGCCTGGAAGCGCTTCGATCCCGCCATTCGATGCTTTACCTGGCCATTGGCGCTCAAGCCAGCCGGGGCCTGGACATCCCCGGTGCTGATGGGCCATCTGTCTGGACCGGCGTTGATTACCTCGAGCAGGTCAACAAGGGTCAGCCGGTGGATACCGGCGCACATTCAATCATCGTTGGCGGAGGCAATACTGCTATAGACGCAGCCCGATGCGCCCGCCGTGCAGGTTCTGAAGTCACGATACTGTACCGCCGGTCTCGTGATGAAATGCCGGCGTTCGCCCATGAAATCGAAGACGCGCTGGAAGAGGGGATAGCGCTGGAACTGCTGGCCACCCCTCGGTCTCTCGAAAGGCATTCCGATGATTCGATAAAGGCAGTCCATGTGCAGCGCATGGAACTGGGCTCACCGGACTCCTCGGGAAGGCGCCGGCCGGTGCCGTTGGACGGAAGTGAGTTCGTGCTGCCCGCCACATCGGTCATTTTCGCCGTTTCACAATTTCCCGCCCTGGACGGAATGGAAGCGTTGACCGGCGACGGTAATGAACTGGCGGCAGCCGAAACAGAATCCTGCCAGGGTGGGGTGATTGCCGGCGGTGATATTCTCCGAATGGGGATTGCCGGTGAGGCTATCGTGCAGGGACGTCGCGCCGCCGAAAAGGTACACCTTCAGTTCAGTGGCGCAACGGAAGCTCTGAGCAAAGACCCGGAATTCGCCGATGCAAATTCTGAGCGGATAAGATTCAGAAGCAAACCGGGCTCCATGGCGGTACATGCCCCCCGGATGGCAGGCGCAGAGCGCACCAGGCTGGGAATGGCCGAGGTAGAGCAGGGCATCAGCGAAGAGCAGTTCCTGGCCGAAGTCGACCGGTGCTATTCCTGCGGGTCCTGTTTCGGCTGTGAACAGTGTTTCATGTACTGCACGGAGGGCTGTTTTACCCGGGTAGAGAATCCTGCACCAGGCAACTATTTCACCCTCAACCTTGAGAATTGCCACGAATGTGGCAAATGCATCGAGGTCTGTCCCTGCGGTTTTCTGGAGGTCAGCTGATCAGTATTTCCAGCATCCCACCTCGTTATCCTTGCTGAT
>Ga0224504_10000122_pt1 | contig 31831 bp, 28 predicted proteins | sample SF_Oct11_sed_USG_3_FD_170160 | JGI IMG/M metagenome (GOLD analysis project Ga0224504, IMG submission 170160) | Sediment microbial communities from San Francisco Bay, California, United States - SF_Oct11_sed_USGS_24 | ecosystem: Environmental > Aquatic > Marine > Sediment | place: USA...
CCGGTCTGGTGGGTCGCCTGGACCAGGCTCTGGGAGTTCTTCAGGATTTCCGGGCGCAGCTTGACATTGCCGGGCTTGTACACGCCATGCACATTGCCGAATGACGCAGCTACCGAAAAATGGCCGATGGGATTCAACAGCTCATACGCGCGCAGCACGTCTTCGGGCTGCGTATAAAGCTTGGAGTTGTCGGCGGCTTCGTCGAACTCACTGCCAATGCCGTCTTCCTCCCCGCCCGTTACACCCAGTTCAATTTCCAGCGACATGTCGATTTTCGCCATCCGCTCGAGAATGCGGGCACATTCACTCAGGTTGAAATCGATCGGATCGGCGGACAGGTCCAGCATGTGTGAACTGAACAGCGGTTTGCCGTGCTTCTCGTAATAGGCTTCGCCTTCATCGAGCAGGGCTTCGATCCAGGGGATCAAAGCGCGATTGGCGTGATCCGTATGCATGGCAACGCAAATCCCATAATGCTCAGCCAGCAGATGAGCGTGCTGCGCAGCGGCCACGGAACCCATAACCTTGGCCTTGAAGCCGTCAGCCATGCCGGCGCCGGCGTAAAAAGCGCCGCCGCTGTTGGACAGCTGGATGATAATGTCCGAGTTGGCCTGGGCGGCCGCCTCCATGCATGCGTTGATACTGTTCGTGCCCACGACGTTAACGGCGGGCAGTGCATATCCGCCTGTCTTTGCCGCTTCGACCAGGGTTTTGTAGCCTTCACCGGTAACCACACCCGGTTTCAATGAAAAATCGGACATCTGCAGATCCTCTCAGTTGTTCGGAAAAAGTGATAAGCCTAAAGGGGAGTGTTGGGCAAAAGGATGACTATTTCAAGGCTGTTTCGAACGGAATGCGAATATTGACGGTCAACCCGTGCGGGGAAGTCTCGCTCAAGCGGAAGGAATGCTTGACGCCGTAGAGTTCCTGCAGTCGTTCCTGGGTGTTACGGAGGCCAACACCGTTGGCGTGCGGTATCTGTCCATCCACCAGTTCGACACCGGGCCCATCGTCGCTCAGCTCCAGCAAGAGGTCGCCCGCAAATACCTTCGCGGCGATCCTCAGTTGACCACCTTCCTCCGCCCGCGCGATGCCATACTTGATGGCGTTTTCAACCAGGGGTTGCAGCAGCAGGCTGGGGATCAGCGCCTGCCTGGCCTCGTCCCCGATATCCAGCTCCAGGCTCAGGCGATCTTCGAATCGGACTTTTTCGATATCAAGGTAAAGTTTCAGGGCTGCCAGTTCTGCATCAAGCGTGATTTTTTGCATCGGATCGTTGTCCAGCGAATAACGCAGGAAGCTGGACAGGCGGGTGACCATCATGTTGGCCAGCTCCGTCTGTTTTTCGAGGATCAGCGTGGAGATGGCATTCAGCGTGTTGAACAGGAAATGGGGGTTGAGCTGGTAGCGCAACATCTTGAGCTGGGCTTCATGGGCCATGGCGGCAGATTTGAGTGCGCTCTTCTGCACCTCCTGGAAAATCTGGTAATACTTGATGACAAAATAGAGAAAGCTCCACACAAGCATCGGCAACCATCCGGTGGTAAAGCTTTCCATGAAATATACCTTTTGCAGCATCTCGGCAGCTTCGCCGACTTTATCGGCCCAGGCTTCCATGTCCTTGGCTTTTTCAAACCAGGTCGTGTAGATAAATCCGCGCGTTTCAATAAAAGCATAACCAGCTGCCGAACTGCCCAGCAGGAAGGTGACCGCCTGCTGCCAGATGGGCCGATGCCACATGAATCGGTACAGGTAACGTAAAACCAGCGAATAGACCATCCCGACAAAGGCGATGATCATCACGTAGAGGAAATAGTTGGGAACCATCTCGTCCATGATGGCCCGGGTATAGGCATACTTGCCGACCAAACCCCACGCGAGCCAACCGCCCAGGTGTAGCACCCAGAAAAGTTTCTGCTGGTTGTCGGCAAGGTTCTTGATCATCAGCCCATTCTAGCCCGTGCAGCGCGCGAAAGTACGGCAGTTCATCGGACAGTTAATGCGCTTTATCTCAATTTCAATCGCAGGTGAGCGTGAAGCGGACACGAACGGTAAAAACAGAATTTTTGTTTAGAATTGCCGGAGATTCCCGTACACCGGCCGCGATATCGACTTCCTTGGTCACTTTGTCGGCGCGTGGTCCCGGGCATGCTATCCGGATATCTTTGCTGGCCTTGCCGACATCATTAACGAACAGGTCGACTTCAGTAGCTGTCAACTGCATGCGAACCAGTAATTCGGTCAGACATTCCCCTTTGAATACGACGAGCGGTTCCGGCGACCCGAAAGGCGTCTTTACGGGACCGGATTCCAACGTATGCTTGGGCACGCTGACCTGGCCTTCGCCCTTGAGCCCTTCATGGAAGACTTTGACATCCAGGTCGTATTTCCAGTCTTCGCCGCAGTTCCCTTCCTGATGCTCGGAAATCAGCGTCATTGTAAGCTTGCAGGTCATTATCCACCTCCTCTGGTAGGCGCTTATCTTCATCCAATCGCGTGCAAGGGTCAATCCGGAATTCAAAAATGGGTGACTCGGGTTATCATGGACCCGCTCACGAGGGACAGCCATGCAAGCATTGAATGAAATTTTCGCGACCATAGACGGTTATATCGGCGGCTCCAACTGGTTTGTGTACCTTCTGCTCGGTACCGGACTGTTTTTCACCATTTACCTGAAATTCCCGCAGATCCGCTATTTCCGGCATGCCTTTCGCATGGTTTCCGGCAAATACGATGAAAAGGGGGCGAAAGGTGACACGTCCCATTTCAGAGCGCTGACCACGGCTCTATCCGGCACCGTGGGCACAGGTAATATCGCAGGCGTTGCGCTGGCCATCCACCTGGGCGGACCGGCCGCACTGTTCTGGATGCTGGTCACCGCCATGCTGGGCATGACGACGAAATTCGTCGAGGTCACGCTTTCCCACAAGTACCGGGAATTCACCGAAGACGGCAGCGCGGCAGGCGGCCCCATGTATTACATGAAGAACCGCCTGAACATGAAATGGATGGCGGTGCTGTTTGCGCTGGCCACGATCATTTCATCATTTGGCACCGGCAACATGCCGCAGATCAACAGTATTTCCAACTCCATGCATTCCGCGTTTGGCATTCATCCCGCCATTACCGGCCTGGTGCTCGCTGTTCTGCTGGCGATGATCATCCTCGGTGGGATCAAGCGAATTGCTGCGACCACGTCAAAACTCGTACCCCTGATGGCCGTTCTTTACTTCCTGGGCGCCCTCTCTGTGATTTTTGCGAATGTCGACAATATCGCGCCATCGCTGTCAGCCATTTCCGGTGACATATTCACCGGTTCGTCAGCTACCGGTGGTTTTCTCGGGGCTACGCTGGCTTACGCATTCAACCGGGGCGTGAACCGCGGACTGTTTTCCAACGAGGCCGGCCAGGGCAGCGCACCTATCGCCCACGCGGCGGCCAAGGCGGATCACCCGGTATCGGAAGGCATGGTAGCGATCCTGGAGCCGTTCATTGACACGATCATCATCTGCATGCTGACCGGCATGGTGCTGCTTTCCTCCGGTGTCTGGAACGAGAAACACGACAACCTGTTCCAGCGCGCGGACCTGGTCATCCTCAGCGGTGAATATGACGACGGCCTTGCAGAGCACCAGCAGGAACTGGCCAGTTTCCTGAATCCGGCATTGCAATCCGCGGCCCGCACATTCAGTGGCCCGCTGCATGTCGAGGACGGCGCGATTCAGGACGAGGTCACGGTCATTCACGCCCGCTCCGTCGCCGAAGACGTGATGATTTCCGACAGCAATTCGGGCAGCCTGTTCAGTGGGACCATCCCGGTTGAGAACGGCAGGATATTCGGCGCCAACGGAAACCTGCGGGTGACCGGACGATCACTGATCCATAGCGCACCGCTGACCACAGAGGCCTTCAGCCGGGGGCTGCTCGGCGATAAGGGCCGCTACATCATTCCCATCAGCCTGCTGTTATTTGCTTTTTCAACAGCCATTGCCTGGTCCTACTATGGCGACCGGGCGGTGACTTTTCTGTGGGGCACCGAGTATGTCCGCTATTACCGCGTGTTGTATGTACTGGGCTTTTTTGCCGCGGCTATCATCGACACCACCATCATCTGGACTTTTTCAGGCATTGCAATCGCGCTGATGACGATACCGAACATTATCGGCATCCTGTTATTGCGCAAGGAAATGAAGGAAACCGTGGATGATTACTGGCGAACTTTTGATTTCTCGAAGAAGGACAAAGATGTCTGACCTGAAAATAACACTCCTTGCCCTTTTTGGTCTGATGCTGGTACCGGGTCTGACCATTCAGGCCCAGGGTGTATTGCCCGAAGAATCCGCAACAATTTCTGGACCGGCACCGGACCTGTTTGCTCGCGACAGCTATCGCATCGACACCGTGGTCTGCCCTTTCAAGAGTGATATCGACTACGAGCCAGGTGACATTGAATGCGGTCTTCTGGAAGTTCCTGAAAACCGTGAGGACCCCGATTCACGCTTCATCGAGCTGCATTTCGTCAAGCTGAATTCCCGCTGGGGTAAGGACGATAAAGAGGAGTCTGGCGAAAAAGACAAGGACGACGGCCTGCCCCCGGGCAAGCGCGATGACCCGGTCATTTATCTGACAGGCGGCCCTGGCGCCAAGGTGAATTACTACGTGGGGCGCCTGAAAGACCACACACTTCTCAAGCATCGGGACCTGTATATCCTGGAGCAGCGCGGCATCGGCTTCTCAGATGATTTCTGTCCGTATTACGGTCTTCGAAAACCGGCAACTGACGACGTTGAAACGTTTGACGCGCACCTGGCCGCAAGTCACGAGCGAAAAGCAGATTGCGCGGCCAACGCAACCGCTTCCGGCGTTGACCTGACCGGTTACAGCACTATTGAAAACGCCCGGGACGTTAAAGCCCTGCGGCGGGCGCTTGGTTTCGAACAATGGAATATGTGGGGAATCTCCTATGGCTCCATCCTCGGTCAGGCCTATATCAAGGAGGACCCGGAAGGCATACTCGCCGTCGCGCTGGACGCCATCATGCCATTGGAAATCCGTGAATCCGAGCTGTACTGGCGAATCGCCCATTGGTATAACCGCGACCTGGAGAAGCTGCAGGAGATTTGTCAGCGGCAACCGGCCTGCGCAAAGCGCTACCCGGACATGGGAGGGCGGTTGCGGAAAGCGATCGAATCGGTAGTCGACAAGCCGATCGAAGTCGACGTCAAGGACATCGAAAATTATCCCTCGGGCAAGGCCCGTATTTTCCAGGACATCGTCGCGTTTCTGCCCTTTGTGTTCTTGTATGAACAGGTCAACTACCCGGCAATTCCAGGCTTGATCTATACATGGGCAGATGCTGTCGAACGGCGGGATGAAACCCTGTTCAAGGCAATAGCCTCGGCCTCCGGCGGTGGTTTTGGTGACAGCAGCCAGGGCATGTCCAACGCGATCTTTTGCCTGGACGGTGATGAGGAAGCCCAGGCCCGGGCCGGCCGGAAAGACCTGCAGGACTATCCCGTACTGGGTGCCGCCATAGGAAGTGAAGAATCATACAATCGAGGTGTAGCCCTGTGTCTGCAAATGGGGATGCCGCAGCGGCCGGCCGATGAATTTGCAGCGGTGCGTACCGACATCCCCTCCCTGATCATCGAAGGTGAGATGGACCCGATTACTCCGCCACCCAATGCCAAGGCCATCATGCCGGGTTTCGAGCGCGGAACCTACGTCGAGTTTCCTTTTGCAGGACATGGCCCTTCCCGTTCGGTGGAATGCGCCGGCAGCTTGCTGAACAAGTTTTACGATAACCCGTCAAACGAACCCGACCTGTCCTGTGTGGATGAAATGAAAGAGCCGGAAATCTGGGCACCGATGTATACGACATCCATCGCACCGAGACTGCTCGTACTATTCACCGAGGACAAGAAAAAGCTGGCGATCCCCGGGGCCTGGGCCGGGCTTTCCATTCTCGTGTTGCTGGTCGCATTCCTGGTCCTGACCTTGCAGCCCCTTGGCCGGGTTCTGGGCGGGACCGCATTGCCAAAAGCCGGAAACGCAAGAGTAGCGACCTGGGCGGCGTCTTTACTGTCTGTTTCATCAGTCGTGGTTTTCGCCGCAGCCATTGCAGTGACCGCAGACGCCTCTGAAATGCTGCTGGCCTTTGGAATGGTTCCCTGGGCAGTGTACGCGGCCTGGCTCGGGCTGCTGGGTGGGCTGGCCGGGCTGATTGCCGTATGGGTCACGTTCAGAACGTTATTCCGGCAAGGTCTGCCGCCCGGCACGTGGTTTGGGTTCGTGCTGACCGGACTCGCGGCGGTCAGCCTGAGCGCCTTCATGTTGAGCTGGGGTCTGGGTCCGTTTTGATCATTCCGGCATGTGGGGAGGATCCGGATCGTAAATTTCTGCTGCCGGTTCGGGACAGTTTGCCAGCCATTTTTCAAGCAAGGCCAGGTGCTCTTTTTCCTCGTCGGCGAATTCACCGGCGAGCGCCCTGACCGCTTCGTCCGGGCTGTCCCTGCTGATGTCAAAGTAAAAGTTGTGCGCTCTTTTTTCATTACTCATGGCGATTTTCAGGGCCTGGTGCGTGGTCATCAGGTAATTCATCTCGCCGATGTCCGCAGTTTCAGGGCCTTCCATGCTGTCCCAGCCGAAATCCCAGGGCGCGATGACCGGCAGGTCGGAACCTTCTGAATGGTCACGGATTTCCTTCGCATGCAAACGGCTGTAATGCGCCAGTTTGCGGAACGTTTCGGCAACCTCCGGATTGTTGTGTACGTCCATCATGCCGGCCAGCTCATCGTGCCGATCCGCGGCCTCTTCTTCCAGTGCGACCGAGTAGGCCAGGAATGTGTCCATGTCGGACATTTTTTTTGCCAGGCTCATATCAGGAACTCGCTTTCGATTGAACCCATCCCCGCGTCGACACCCGTACCGGGCCGAAATACCGGGTAACGATTCTGGAAAATGATACCGGTGCTCATACCGTCATCTGCCTGGATCCGCTGTGCCGCCTCGATCGGGTTATTGGTGGTTTCGGCATCCAGGGCGCGAACATGATGCTTCCATTGCATTTGCTCCGGCCGGAAAGTCGGGCAGGGGCTGAGCACCTGCACGAATGAAAACCCCTGGTGCTCCATGGCCGCGACGAGCATCTTTGCCAGGCCATTCGGATCACCGGTGAATCCTCGGGCGATAAAAGACGCTCCGGCGGTCAACGCAAGGCCGGCCGGCTGAAACGGCCTGACGCCCGAACCCTGGGGTGTCAGCTTGCTGGCAGTCCAATCTGGCGCCGTGGTCGGCGAAGCCTGGCCCTTGGTCATGCCGTAGACCTCGTTGTCCATGATGATGTAAGTCAGGTCCATGTTTCTGCGACAGGCGTGGATAAAGTGATTTCCACCGATAGAAAGCCCGTCACCATCGCCGCCGGCGACCAGCACTTTCATGTCCGGCCGGGCTGCTTTCAATCCGGAAGCCAGCGCAAGGGCCCGGCCGTGCACACCGTGGAATCCGTAAACGCCGGTGTAGGCGGCGATACGCGAAGAACAGCCAATACCTGTAATCAGGGCAACCTGCTCTCGGGGCAGTTCCATGAATGCCAGCGCCTTGGTGATCGCGTTGAGGACTGCGAAATCACCGCAACCCGGACACCAGACCGGCTTGAGGGCGGATTTATAGTCTTTTGGTTTCAGGGGAAGCGTTGCAGCAGACTGATCCATGTTCAGCTCCAGCTTTCAAACTGGCCGACGATTTCGGCAGGGGTTATGGGTAACGGACCGGGACGGGCCAATACATGGGTGTCGACGGCAATATCATAGTAGGCCCTGAGATAACGGTAGAACTGTCGGGAATGGCTTTGTTCGACGACCAAAACCCTCTCCACCCCTGCAAGCTCCGTTGTGAGCTTTTTGGGACTGGCGGGTAACAAAAGACGCAGCGCGATCACTTTCACGGTGAGTCCCTGCGCCTCCAGCCGCCTGGCGGCTTCCCGCACCACGGCGGTGGTCGAACCCCAGGTCAGGATCGCGATGACGCCCTCACCCCTGACATCCGCCCAGTGCTCACCATAGTCGAATTTCTCGATCTTGCGGGACCGTTTATCCAGTTGCAGCTGGTGATCAGCTGCCGCTGTCGAGGGTTTTCCGCTTTCACAGTGCTCCAACCCGTCGGCCACATAAGTAGAGGATGCAGTGCCGGGAATGGCCATCGGCGAGATGCCATTTTCTGTGATTACGTATCGCTGGTAGTTCTCCGCCGGCTCAGCGACAAGCCGTGCGTTGATATCCGGCAACTCGTAGCTGGGCTCTGAAATCAGTACCGTCGATTGCGCCAGCAGCTGGTCCGTTAAAACAATCGCTACCGTTTGCAGGGCTTCAGCCAGCCTCACCGCCCATTCGGTGGTGAGAATGCAGTCCGCATGGTCCAGTGCGCCCAGCACCAGGTGCGGCGCATCGCCATGCAAGCCGTGCAGCGCGATGTTCAGATCGACCTGCTCAGACTTCGTGGGTATGCCGGTTGAAGGCCCGCCGCGCATCACGTTAACGACGACCGCGGGGGTTTCAGAAGCGACCGCCAGCCCCATCGCCTCGGTCATCAGCGCCAGGCCCGGACCCGAGGTTGCTGTCATCGAAGGCACACCACCAAATGAAGCACCGATCACCATGTTGATGGATGCCAGTTCGTCTTCCGCCTGCACCAGGCTGCCACCCAGTTGCTCCAGCCGCGGAGACAACCATTCGAGCAGATCACTGGCCGGGGTGATCGGATAGGCGGCGGCGAAACGTATGCCACCCCTGATCGCGCCCAGGCCGCAACCCTGGTTGCCGTTGAAATGCCAGCGCGCGCCATCGAAGGCCGGTTCTCCGCGCCGAGGCCGGGGCCGGGCTTCCCCGGCTTCAATGATCAGTGGTTCCGTGAAGCCCGCTTCGAACGCAGCCCGGGAGCCGGCTCTGATCTGCTCGCCCTTTTTGCTGAAGACTTCATCGATCAGCTTGCCGGCTTCGTCACTGCAAAAACCCAGCCAGTGAGAGAGCAGGCCCAGAGCAACCATGTTGGGACGGGCGGCCGGAATATCTTTGGCTAGCGCTTGCATGGGAACCGGGATGACCTCGTGGTGCAAATCCCTGATCGCCGTGGGAACCTCTCCTGCCGCTGGATCGGCAATAATCAAGCTGTCCTGATGCAGCGCGATTTCTTCGGCAAAACGTTCCGCATTGCGCCAGTCAAGGGCAAGCAAAAGGTCGAAACTGTCGTTCATGCACTCGACCGGTACGTGGCTGATGCGTACCTGCGCCGCGGCCTCACCACCCCGGATCTGGGGCCCGAAGGAACGGCGCATCATGCCAAAGCAGCCGTTTTTTCCCGCCAGGCTCAGCAGCAATTCGCCGGCGGTGATCGCGCCAGCACCTCCCGAACCTGTGATGGCTATTGAAATGTCACATGGATGCCGTGTGCTCATAGGTTCAAATTATCCAAGAAAGCAGCCGCTTTTTCATGACAGTCATCAAAAAAAAGGCCGCCATTTTTCAGTGGCGGCCTATATGTTCGTGATTGACGGCTTACTTGCCGTGAACCTTGTCCATGGAGTTTCTCAGGCGGGTGGCGAACTTGGTAAACATGAAATTCACGTTGTTCACGTTGTTCTCGGTGGTGAATTCTTTGTATTTTTCACCGATCGCTTTTTCGCCTTCCAGCAGGAGCAGCAATTCGCGGGTTCTCGAATCGCGCAATTCAACACGCGCCGTAATTTCACCGGAACCCAGGGTTTTGACCTGGTGACCGTCCATTTCGCTGCCGCTGCCCGGCTTCAGCCAGGGCATGATGCTGAGAATTTCCACTTCGACTTCGAGCACGTCGCGTCCATCCGTGTAGACCAGGGGATAACCACTATTTCCCTCCAACACATCACTCATAATGTCGCGAAACATAGCCTGCATGGTTTCCAGGTTTTCGATGTCCAGTGACCAGTCGCTGGGATCGTCTTCGGCGTACGGCGGTTTGATGACTTTGACGTCATCAATATTCAGTGGCTTGACCTTGAACTTCAGGTATTGCGCCCAGTTCACACCATCTTTGACCCAGGTGGGTTCCAATTCGACGTCCGCAAACGAGGCCGTGGAGAACACTATCGCGAACAATCCGACAAGCAGCTTTCCGCGATTCAAAAACACTGATTTCATTCCTAGCTCCTTCCTGTATCAAGCCATTTTCTGTATGCCTGCCATGGCAGGCCGACCTGTAACTATAACACTTGATGTGCTGATCGGCGATGGTCTTATGGCCAATCGGTTCTCAAGGCGCTGCCTCACTGAGGCTGCGGTAAATGAACTCCAGAAACCGGTCCGGCTTGATGAACCCGCCACCCAGTTCTTCGTCCAGTTTTGCATTCGGCCGGGCGGCAACGACCTCTTCGAGCGTCATACCCCGGCCCATCAGTTCCCTGACCCGGTCGGTCACGTCTGCCAGCATCTGTCCATAAGTTTCCAGGTCGGCGCAATTGGCCAGCGGGCCATGGCCGGGGATCACCCGGGTATCGGAGTGGCAGAGCCCCAGCGCAGACTGCACGGCAGCAATCATCCCCTGTGCTGTTCCGCCACTGTCCAGGTCGATCAACGGATAGGTTTTGTTGAAGAAAATGTCACCCATGTGAATGACATTGCTTTGCGGAAAGTGAATGATGATGTCACCGTCGGTATGGGCATGTGCAGCATGATAGGCGACGACCGCCTCGCCATTGAAGTGAAAGGTCACCCGGTCGTTGAACGTCACCACCGGCAGGGCGGCCGGCGGCAGGGCCGGTATATTCCTGTCGATGACCTGCATGAACTGGTCCGTACTCATGCGCTGCCGGGCATTGTCCTGCGAGACGATCACGGCGCCCATGCCGCCCAATTCTTCATTGCCGCCCGTGTGATCAAAATGCCAGTGCGTATTGAGCACGAAACGGATCGGCCCATCATCGATCTCAGCGATCGCAGCCAGGATCTTCGCGGTTAGCGGCGCATACTGATCGTCGATCAGCAAAACGCCATCCGGTCCTGTCATCACCCCCAGGTTCCCACCCCGGCCTTCCATCATGTAAACGGCGCCACCCACTGGGACGGTCTTGATGGAAACGTCTTCGAACTGCGCCGGCAACGGACAGCTCAGGGTCAGCAGCAGAATACCTAACAATTTTCTCATGGACTGGCTCCGGTCAATAGTGGGACGGGTACATTCTGACAGAATTGCACATGTGATTTGAGAGTAGAATCAGAGTATGAGCGACGCCCCTGTGCTGCTGATCCTGGGCATCCTGTTCTTACTGGGCCTGGGCGCTGACTTGCTGGGCCGGCATACACCGGTGCCCAGGGTGACCCTGTTGATCATCTGCGGCCTGGCGGTCGGTCCTGCCGGTTTTGACCTGTTGCCCCCTGAATTGATTCGTGACTGGTTTCCTCCACTGACGATACTGGCGTTATCGCTGATCGGGTTCCTGCTGGGCCATAAGTTGTCCCTGGATGAACTCCGGGCTCACGGCCGCGTGGTGCTGGGCATTACGATCGGCGAAACCACCGGGGCCCTGTTGCTGGTCGCTTTGACGCTACTGCTGTTGGGTGTGCATCCCGTCGTTGCTTTGTTGCTGGCCGGTGTCGCGACGGCAACGGCGCCTGCCGCGACCTTCGATATCGTCAGTGAGAGTGGCATCCGGGGGGCATTTCCGGACACCCTGCTTGCCGTTGTCGCCCTGGATGACGCCTGGGCGCTATTTCTTTTTTCGGTGATGTTATCGGTCGCAGCAACTTTAAATGGTGACAGCTCAATCAGCGCCAGCCTGGTCTCCGGGCTGCTTGAAATCGGCGGCAGCCTGTTGCTTGGGGCGGGATTGGGCATACCGATGGCCTACCTGACAGGCAGGGTTAGGCCAGGAGAACCCACCCTGGCCGAAGCCATTGGATTTGTATTGCTATGCGGAGGAATTGCCACCTGGATGGATCTCTCGCCAATCCTCAGCGCGATGGTCATGGGCGGTGTGGTTGCCAGCCTGGCTTCGCATCATGACCGCCCTTTTCACGCGATAGAAGGAATCGAATGGCCGTTTCTGATTCTGTTTTTCATCCTGGCAGGAGCCTCTGCTCACCCGCAAGCGCTACTAACGGTTGGCGCTATAACCATCGCCTACATAACAGCCAGATGTATCGGCAGTTATGCCGGCGCCCGTGCCGGAGCACGATGGGCAGGAGCAGACCCTGCCACTCGCAAGTGGATGGGGCTATGCCTGTTTCCGCAGGCGGGGGTAGCCCTGGGCATGGCGTTGATCGCTTCGCAACGCTTTCCCGAGTTCGAAGCCTACCTGTTACCGGTGGTGCTCGCCTCGACCATCATCTATGAACTGGTTTCTCCCATGGTCACCCGCAAGGCGTTGCAATTGGCGCAGCCGGCATAAGCAGGCAAAGGAATCCTGGCCTCAATCAGGCGCGACTCTGACCACGCGGTCTGGCGTCAGGACAAACAGCGCACCACCGGGACCCACACGGACATCGCGTATCCGCGCAGCTAATTCACTGAAGAGCTTTTCTTCCCTATTACCACCCATCGCCGCCAAATCGATTCGCCGTACTTCGCGATCCACCAGGGCGCCGATGAACAGATCACCTTGCCATTCAGGAAAAAGCCCGGCTTCGTATATAGCCAGCCCGGATGGCGCAATCGATGGCACCCAGTAATGAACCGGCTGTTCCATGCCTTGCCACTCGGTGTAAGGGGAAATGATCGCGCCGCTGTAATCCACGCCGTGGGTAATGGCTGGCCAGCCATAATTCTTTCCGGGTTCGATCAGGTTGAGTTCATCACCACCTCGCGGGCCATGCTCATGTAACCAGACAGTACCTCCATTGCTGACCGCCAGGCCCTGTGGATTGCGATGGCCGTAGCTGTAAACGTATGGCGAACCGGGAAACGGATTGCCGTGGGCAGCGGAGCCGTCATCGTTCATGCGCAGAACCTTGCCCAGCCCGCTGTCCACATCCTGGGCCGCTTCACGGTAGTCGAAGCCATCCCCCGTGGTCAGTAATAGCGTGCCATCGGGCAGGAAAGCCAGCCGGCCGCCGTAGTGAACCGGGGTGTCTTTGCGCGTGAAATTCCGGAAAATAACTTCAACCCCTTCGAGCGCAGCGCCCTCGAGGCGCCCCCGTGCAACCGCGGTGCCATTGTCTTCCTTGCCGCCTTCAGCGAAGGAGAAGTAAACCAGACGATTTGCATCGAATTGGGGATGAAGCACGACGTCGAATAGCCCGCCCTGGCCAGCGAAATACACACCGGGCATATTCGCGACCTGTTCCCGATTCTGGCCGCTGGCGTCCACGTGGAAGAGTTTCCCACCCAGTTCCGTGACCAGCGCGGAACCGTCCGGCAGAAACGCAATGCTCCAGGGCAAATCGAAGTCAGCCGACCAGGTTTGCAGCTGGTAGTCTTCCGCCTGCACCCAGGTAGCAAATGTCATGACAAAACCAAGAATCATCGTCAGAATGAATGGGCGCTTTCTACCCGCCATGGATGCTCTCCGTTATGTTAGCCTTGAACGCCAGGAGGAAGCATACATGAAGCAATGGCTGCCGATCATCCGGTTCCTCGGCGCCCGGCTGGCAATTTACCTGGCCGCAGTGGCCGTTACCTATTTTCTTGCCTCGGTACTGGCCACGCAATCTGTAATCAGCAGCCTCGCTGGCATGGGCATCTCCATCAGTTTTACCGAACGCGTGGTCATGACAACTCAGGACCTCGCTGGCATGGCCGGCATGTTTTTGCCGATGGTCGCTTTTGGATTATTGATCGCCTTTATGACAACCGCCCTGATCTGTCGTTACAAGGGTGAATGGCGCATGCCACTCTATATTCTCGCCGGTGCGGTTGCGGTGATTTGTATCCATCTCGGTCTCAAGCTGGCCTTTGGAATCACGCCTGTCGCGATTGCCCGAACCCCATTCGGACTTTTGTTGCAGGGCGTTGCCGGCGCCGCCGGTGGCATCACCTACCTTTTGCTTTCCCGGAAACATTACGGGCCTGACTGAAGCGTCAATCACCCGTCTCGAAACTGAACACTTCTTCCAGTGGCACACCCAATCGGCTCACGGAGCCCAAATTGCCCTCACGGGAACCTGTTGCTGTGAAAGCAGCGCCTCTGCCGGGTAGGCCGTTCCCCTTTGAACCGCCGCTTCGAACACACGGCGCTTGCCCTCACCAAAAAACAACAACACGATCAGAGACGTGTTCAGCAAAGCTGACAGTGACAGGCTGATTCGCAGGTAAGGACTGCCTGCGGTTTTGACCATCAGGCATTGCCTGGCACTCACAGGGTTCAGTGCATCGGCCAAGCCGTCAAAATCCGGGAACAGAGAGGCGAAATGACCGTCCTCACCCATCCCCAGCAATGAGCAGGCAAAAGGCCTGGGCAGTTGCTCCAGCTCGGCTTCCAGGACCTCCGGCGCCTCGGCCACATCCAGTTCCGGCCGATAAAAGGAGAGCAGGCGAGCCGCAGAAGCCGGCCCCAGCATCAGTCGGGTATGTATCAGGTGTTCGTTACTGCTGTCGCAATGGGGCTCCACCCAGCGCTCGTCACTAGGAACAATGGTGACGCGGGACCAGTCGAGTGGCAGGCGGGAAAGGTTGGCAAAACAGTCCCGTGGCGTGGTTCCGCCACTCACTACCAGGCTGGTTTGGCCTGACCGGTCCAGCGCTTCACGCAGGCACTTGGCAATCAGCCCTGCGGCGGCAGCGGAAGCAGACAAACGGTCCGGAAACTCCAGGAAATGAACATCGGCCGACACGCTACTCGCCCTTGAACCATGACCGCCCGTCCCGATCCAGCATCAGGGACGACGCGGTCGGTCCCCAGGTCCCTGCCACGTAGCCTTCCACTTCCTGCCGGGTCTCGGTCCAGCCCTCGATGATGCCGTCAATCCAGCGCCAGGCGGATTCGACTTCGTCGCGACGCATAAACAAGGCCGGGTTGCCACGAATGACTTCCAACAGCAGGCGCTCGTAGGCATCGGGATAGCGCATTTCAAATTCTTCCTCGAAACTGAGATCCAAAGACACAGGACGCAAGCCGAATCCACCCGGGCCCGGCTCTTTTGACATCAGGCTCAGCTCCATCCCCTCATCTGGCTGCAGGCGAATGGTCAGCCGGTTCGGGGCGCTATCATCGGACAATTGGGGAAAAATGGAGTGAGGAATATGCTGGAACTGGACAACGATTTCGGAATACTGCTTCTTCAGCCGTTTACCGCTGCGCAGGTAAAAAGGCACGCCGGACCAGCGCCAATTCTCAATTTCCGCCTTGACGGCGACGAACGTCTCGGTCTGGCTCTCGCTGTTGCCCAGTTCCTCCAGGAATCCCTTTACCGGCCGCCCTTCGATGGCGCCTTCCTGGTACTGGCCGCGGACCGTGTGCCGTTTGACTTGCTCCGGTCCGATCGGCCTGAGTGCACTCAGCACTTTCATCTTTTCATCGCGCACGGCATCGTGATGCTGGCTGGTCGGCGGCTCCATGGCGACCAGGCACAGCAATTGCATCAGGTGGTTCTGGACCATGTCGCGCAGCGTGCCGACCTGGTCATAAAACTCGATACGCCCCCCTACACCCAGCTCCTCGGCCACCGTGATCTGAACGTGGTCGATGTTGCTGCGATTCCACAACGGCTCGAACAGGGAGTTGGCGAAACGCACGGCCAGCAGGTTCAGCACCGTATCTTTGCCGAGGTAGTGATCGATCCGGAAAATCTGGTTTTCCGAAAAACACTCACCTACCTTGTCGTTGATTTCCCGGGCTGACTCATAATCCCGGCCTACCGGTTTTTCCAGCACGATGCGGACATTATCGTGGATCAGGCCGTTTTCCCTAAAACCGGTTGCAATGGTCCCGAACAGGGATGGCGTTGTCGCCAGGTAAGCCACCCTGATGCGATCTTCGAAGCCATCCAGGGCTGCTTTGAGGCCTTGCCAGCTGGAATGATCCGTTGCATCAGTCTGGATGTACTGCAGCCGTTCCGAGAACGTCTGCCAAAGCGCGCCGGAAAATTCCTCGTCGGCCAGGTTACTGCGCAGCGCTTCTTCGACCATGCCCAGAAATTCATCCTGGGCAAGCCCCCTTCTGCCTGAAGAGATAATGCGGCATCCAGCGGGTAACTGTCCGTCAGCGTCCCGATGATACAGGGCTGGCATCAATTTACGCATCGCCAGGTCACCAGCACCACCGAAGATGACCAGATCGAAAACTTCTACCGGAATGAATTTCGCCATAGTGCCCGAATTCTATCCGGTTTTTGTGGCAAACGGAGGTAAAACTGGCGCCGGTCGGCCCAAGGCCGTAGTCTTACGGTTTTTTGTGTTTGCGGAGAACCGAATGAAGGCATGGCCTGTATCCCTTTTAACCACCTTGCTCGCTCTTGCCCCCGGTCTCTGCGCCGCGAAAGATTTACGCGGCTCGATCGCTTCAGATTATGACGAGAACCTCGAATCACTGTTCCTTCATTTTCACCAGAACCCCGAACTTTCAAACTTCGAGTATGCAACGGCGAAACGACTGGCCGAGGAGATCACCGTGCTGGGCTACGACGTGACCGAGGGTGTCGGCGGCACCGGTATCGTCGCGGTCATGGAAAATGGCGAGGGGCCGACCGTTATGATCCGGGCTGACATGGACGCCCTTCCACTCAAGGAAGACAACGACCTGGACTACCTTTCAACCGCAGTCCAGGCGGGACCGGATGGCAAGGAATATCCGGTGATGCATGCCTGCGGCCACGATGTGCATATCACGGCCCTGGTCGGAACCGCCAGGCAGATGGCGGCCCGGCGCGAACTATGGTCCGGTACGCTGGTACTCATTGGCCAGCCGGCCGAGGAACGCATTTCCGGCGCTCGCGCAATGCTGGACGATGGCCTGTATAAGCGGTTTCCCAAACCGGACTATGCCCTCGCCTTTCATGTCGCAGCCGGCATTGCCTCCGGCATGGTCGAGATTCCACTGGACGCGGTGGCTTCGAGTTCTGACTCGGTTGATATCATTGTTCACGGTGTCGGAACCCACGGCGCTTCGCCGCACAAGGGTATCGACCCTGTCCTGGTCGCCTCACAAATCGTGGTGACCCTGCAGTCGGTAGTCAGCCGCACCATTTCACCACTGGAATCCGGCGTGATCACCGTTGGCGCCATCCAAGGTGGCACCAAGCACAACATCATCAGCGACCGCGTCGAAATGCAGCTGACGGTGCGCTCCGATAACCCTGAGGTCCGGATTATGTTGCTCGACGGCATCGACCGCGTGGCCGAAGGCGTGGCGCGATCGTTTGGAGTCCCTGATAACCTGCTGCCTGAAGTTCATCGGTCCCCGGTCGAAACAACACCACCCACCATCAACGACCGGGCCACCGCAGAGCGCGTGCTGGCAGCGGTGACAGACAAAATGGGTAAGGAATACGTTCAATTGACACCACGCACCGGCATGGGCGCGGAGGATTTTTCCTATTTTGTACAACCCGGGACGGGCGTCAAAGGCGTCTATTTTGCAGTCGGGGGTACGCCGAAGGACGATGTTGATACGGCGCCATCCCACCATTCACCTTTCTTTTTCGTCGAACCCGAACCAAGCATCAAGTCGGGTGTAGAAGCCACCGTGATCGCCGCCACCGAACTGATGCGTGCTCCCTGAGCATGGTGGATAACTGGTTAAAAAGGAGCAGACCTATGAAACCTTTAATGATGATATGCAGCCTGTTTTTCCTTTTCGCCGGCCCAGCGCTGGCCGGCAAACCGGATGTTGAACATTACAGCTCCAACCCGGACATGCAGCTGCCTTTCTCGGATGCTGTGAGGGTCGGCAACATGCTTTACCTGTCCGGCAAAATCGGAAATATCCCGGGCACCTCGCAATTGGCGGAAGGTGGTATCCAGGGCGAAACGCGACAGGCCCTTGAGAACATCAAGGCCAGCCTGGAAAAGTATGGTTCATCGATGAGCGAAGTGGTGAAGTGCACGGTATTCCTCGCCGACATCGCTGAATGGGGCGCAATGAACGAAGTTTACATAACCTATTTTCCGGTCAACCCGCCGGCTCGCAGCGCCCTGGGCGCCAGCGGCCTGGCCCTGGATTCCCGGGTCGAGATCGAGTGCTTTGCCGCGACGCGCTGACGGACTGTGCGCCGGCGCGATATACGCCGCTCAGGGCATCCGCTGGAAAACGATACTCGCGTTGGTGCCACCGAAACCGAAATTGTTGCTCATGACCCGTTCCAGCCGGGCATCGTTGCGGGTTTCGATCAAAATCGGCAGGCCTTCAGCCCCCGGGTCCAGCTCCGTGATATTGGCGGATGCGGCCATGAAATCATGCTCCATCATCAACAGGCAATGAATGGCTTCCTGAACACCGGCGGCGCCCAGTGAGTGACCGCACAGGGACTTGCTCGAACTGAACGGCGGAACCTTGTCGGCAAATAATTCGCGCATCGCATCCAGCTCGGCAATGTCACCCGCGGGCGTACTGGTGCCATGCGTGTTGATGTAATCGATGGGGGCTTCGACCGTTTCCAGCGCCTGGCTCATGCAACGGATTGCGCCTTCTCCCGATGGCGCAACCATGTTGTAACCATCTGAGCTGGCCCCGTAGCCGACGATTTCCGCATATATCTTCGCACCGCGTGCCCGCGCATGCTCCAACTCTTCGAGAACGAGCATGCCACCTCCGCCAGCAATGACGAATCCGTCCCGGTTGGCATCGTACGCCCTGGATGCAAGGGCCGGCTGATCGTTGTGTTGGGAAGACAGCGCACCCATTCCATCGAACATCATCGCCAGGCTCCAGTTTTCTTCTTCACCACCGCCGGCAAACATCACGTCCTGTTTACCCCATTGAATCTGCTCAACCGCAGCACCAATGCAGTGGGTGCTGGTTGCGCAAGCCGAGGTAACCGAGTAGTTGAGGCCGAGGATTTTGAAATGGGTGGCCAGGCAGGCAGATACGGTGCTGCTCATGCACCGTGGCACCAGGTAGGGACCGACACGGCGAACGCCCCTTTCACGCAAAGTATCTGCGCCCCAGACAATGTTCGAACTCGAAGCGCCTCCTGAGCCTGCAATCAACCCGGTACGTGTACTGGAAATATCCTGCTCTTCCAGGCCGGAATCTTCAATGGCGTTTTGCATCGCAACATACGCGTACGATGCCGCGTCACCCATGAAACGCTTGTGCTTGCGGTCAATCAGCGCCACCAGGTCGATATCGACCGCTCCGGAAACCTGGCTGCGCAGTCCCATTTCCTTGTAGGACTCGTTAAAACTGATGCCGGAAATGCTGTTACGCAACGATTCCGTAACACGCTCTTTTGTATTCCCCAGGCAGGAAACAATCCCCATACCGGTTACGACAACGCGACGCATAACTACCTCAAAAACTGTCAGTGGATAAAAACAGGCCTACTTTCAGATCTTCGGCTGAATAGATCTGGCGGCCATCGACTGACACCGTACCATCGGCAATCACCATGCTCAATCTGCGCAGTATCACCCGCTTCATGGTCAGCTGGTAAGTCACCTTGCTTGCAGTGGGCAGAATCTGACCGGTGAACTTGACATTACCGGCGCCCAGCGCCCGGCCCTTACCCTTGCAGCCGGACCACGAAAGGAAGAACCCGCACAGCTGCCAAAGGGCGTCGAGTCCCAGGCAACCAGGCATCACGGGGTCGTCGACGAAATGGCAGCCGAAAAACCATAGCTCCGGGTGGATGTCCAATTCTGCGGTAATCGATCCTTTGCCATGTTCACCGCCGTGCGCATTGATATCGATGATCCGGTCGATCATCAGCATGTTGCCGGTAGGCAGCCTCGCTGTCTCCGGTCCGAAGAGCTTACCCAAGCCGCAATTCTCAAGGTCGTCACGTGAATAGCTGCTGCGTTTGTTCAGTGGTTCGATCATTTGAATTTACGGCTCCTGCCGCCGGGAGATGGGCTGAACGAAGAACTTTACACCGGTTAAAAAAGAATGGCTTTATTTTTTTGTCAGCCGAATGCAGCCCTGAAAATGATTCGAACGAAAAATGCCAGCAACAGGATGACAAGGCCTGCGACATGCAGGCGATGACTTTTCGACACCATGAGCACCAGAAACACGGCAGCGATACCGCCCGTCGTATAGGTTGCGTAGTTGATGGAATCGAAAACGACATCCAGGCCGATAACCCAGAATTGCACCAGGCAAAGCAGCAGGAAGAACCTGCGCCCCTGTTCGAAGTAGTACGAACCTATCGGCGCTTCATCGACCTCTTTTGGTGAAGTAACCAGGTTGGAGGCGAACAGCAACGCGATCGGGCCGATGATAAAACTGAGAAAGGCAAAGAAGTTCCAGCCTTCAATGTCCAGGATGGCGGTCGTTTCCCAGAAAAAACTCAAATAAGCAAGTAACAACAATACCAGCCAGCCGGTATGCAGGGCATCGGATTTGCTCTTCCCGCCAACAATGTCAGACAGCGCCAACAAAACATTGACCAGGCCGGTCGCCACGATCGTGACGTACATAATGGCTACAAGCAGCGTGGTGGGGTTGTCCATTGCCTCTATTTTAACTCAGCTCACGCATGGCTTCTTCCAACCCACGGACCGTCAATGGAAACATTCGATCTTCCATCAATTCCGACATCATGCGTATTGAAGGCGTGTATTCCCATCGCTGCTGCGGCTCCGGATTGAGCCAGATAGCCTTCGGGTAGGTATTCAGCAGCCGTTGCATCCAGGCGGAACCGGCTTCCTCGTTCCAGTGCTCGACGCTACCGCCCGGGTAATGAATTTCATAAGGGCTCATGGTCGCGTCACCCACCAGGATAAGCTTGTAGTCTGCAGAGTACTTGTGCAACACATCCATCAGGGGCGTGCGGTCCGAGTGGCGGCGAGCGTTGTCCTTCCAGACCCCTTCGTAAACGCAATTGTGGAAGTAAAAGTATTCCAGGTGCTTGAATTCGCCCCGGGCAGCAGAAAACAGTTCTTCACACACCCGGACATGGTCATCCATGGAACCGCCCACGTCGAGGAACAACAGCACCTTCACGGCATTGTGACGCTCCGGCACCATCTTGATGTCGAGCAGCCCGGCATTACGCGCCGTGGACTCGATCGTGTCGGGCAAATCCAGTTCATCGGCAGCCCCTTCGCGCGCGAAGCGCCTCAGCCGCCGCAGGGCTACTTTCAGGTTGCGGGTGCCCAGCTCAATGGAATCATCCAGGTTGCGAAATTCGCGCCTGTCCCAGACTTTCACGGCCCGCCGGTGACGCGATCCATCCTGGCCGATACGGATGCCTTCCGGGTTGTAGCCATAAGCGCCAAAAGGCGATGTCCCACCGGTACCGATCCACTTGTTCCCCCCCTCGTGACGCTCCTGCTGTTCTTCCAGTCGCTGCCTTAACGTTTCCATCAGCTTTTCCCAGCCACCCAGCGCCTCCACCATGGCTTTCTCTTCTTCAGACATCAGCCGTTCGTAGTGATGGCGCAGCCAATCTTCGGGAATTTCTGCCTCATCTTCGCCAAAAAGAGCCTTTATTCCGCGAAAATACTCCGAAAATATCCGATCAAAACGATCGAAACTCGATTCGTCCTTGACCAGTGCAGCCCGGGACAGGTAATAAAACTCGTCGATGCTGTACCCGGTCACCCGTTTCTCCATGGCTTCAAGCAGGGTCAGAAATTCGGTGATGGACACCTTCAGCCCGCCTTCACGCAACAGGAAAAAGAATCGAATCAACATGCTGGCAGATGGAACCGCTTCAGCGTCCTTCGCGCTGATTGAGAAAGATCAACCGCTCGAACAGGTGCACGTCCTGCTCGTTCTTCAGCAGGGCGCCATGCAGCGGTGGCAAGGTTTTGCGCCGGTCATCGCTGGACAACGCCTCAGCAGGAATATCTTCGGCCAGCAACAGCTTCAACCAGTCCAGCAATTCAGAGGTTGAGGGCTTCTTTTTCAAACCGGGCACCTCGCGTAACTCGAAAAATGAGCGCAGCGCTTCGTCCAGCAGTTGTTTTTTCAGGCCCGGATAGTGAACGTCAACGATATCACGCATGGTTTCTTCATCCGGAAAACGAATGTAGTGGAAAAAGCAGCGGCGCAGGAATGCGTCCGGAAGTTCTTTTTCATTATTGCTGGTAATCACGATGATCGGACGGTGTTGCGCGATCACGGTTTCATGAGTTTCGTAAACATAAAACTCCATCCGGTCCAGTTCGCGCAACAGGTCATTGGGAAATTCGATATCGGCCTTGTCGATCTCGTCAATCAACAAAACCGGTTGAACGTCCTGTTCAAAAGCCTCCCATAGCGGCCCCTTGACGATGTAGTTGGCGATATCATGAACCCGCTCGTCACCCAGCTGGGAATCCCGTAAGCGCGCAACCGCGTCGTATTCATAGAGTCCCTGCTGGGCCTTGGTGGTGGATTTCACGTGCCACTGCAGAAGGGGCCGGTCCAGGCCGCGGGAAATCTCCTCGGCCAGCTGCGTTTTGCCGGTACCGGGTTCGCCCTTGATCAGGATGGGACGGCCCAGCGTCACTGCGGCATTGACAGCGGTCATCAAATCTTCGGTCACGACGTAGCGGTCGGTACCGGTGAAACGTTGGTCGACGGACATATTGAGGCTTCTCTGAACTAAAGCGCCATTCTACCCGCAGAGGAATTCGCGGCGCCAGAACCAGCAACGCCTGTGTGATTACTGTGGCAAAAGTTCATTTCCTCGACTATGGTTAGCCGGGACCGTAATCGTAAAAAACCAGAACATTTAACGAGGAAAGCCATTCATGAAAAGACGTCACTTCATTCAATCTTCCGTTGCCGCTGCGGTGGCCGCCTCACTGCCCACCACCCAGGCAATGGCCGCCGCGTTGGCTGCTATGAGTGAAGTGACCGGTGACGTTAATGCAGTGACCGGTAACGGTACACAAGTGACCCTGGAAATGGCGTCGGTAAAAGAACTGGGTGAAAGTTTGCGCGGCCGGCTACTGTTGCCTGGCACCGGGGGCTATGACACGGCACGCCGGGTTTTGAACCCGACTATCGATAAGCACCCGGCACTGATTGTGCAACCCAGCGGGACCGCGGACATCATGAACGCTGTGACTTTTGCGCGCGAACGAGAGCTGCTGGTCGCAGTGAAATGCGGCGGCCACAGCTTCTCGGGCAAGTCGACCTGCGAAGGCGGCATGCAGATCGACCTGTCTTCGTTTCGCAGTGCCCGGGTGGACCCGGAAAACCGCACGGCCTACGTCGCGGGAGGCAGCCTGCTGGGCGAGCTGGACCACGAGGCGATGGCGCAGGGGCTGGTCACAACGGCTGGCACCGTCTCGCACACCGGGGTCGGTGGCCTGACCCTGGGTGGCGGTTTCGGACGGTTGGCCCGGCGTTTTGGGCTGGCCCTGGATAACGTCACCGGTGTCGATATCGTGACCGCCGATGGCAAGCTGGTGCATGCCAATGACAGCGAACACCCTGACCTTTTCTGGGGCGTGCGCGGCGGCGGCGGTAATTTTGGCGTCGTGACCTCGTTTGAGTTCCAGCTACACCCTATGCAGCGCACCGTTATTGGCGGAGACATCGTTTACCCGCTGGACAAGCTGAAAGATGTGCTGAGTTTTTACGCCGATTACATCGCCGAGGCGCCGGATGATCTGTACCTGGATTTCGGGGTGGCTTCAAAACCCGGGACAACCGATGGCGCAGTGCTGTTGAGTTCCTGTTACTCGGGTCCTGAAAGCGGAGCTGAAAAAATATATGCACAGATCAGGAAGATCGGCGCGCCGATCAACGACGGAACCCAGGCGATCGATTATGTCGCCCTGCAACGCAGTTGGGATGATTCAGATCCCCGCAACACGGGCAGCTACCTCAAATCCGGCTTTATCAACGAATTTCCGGACCAACTGGTTTCCACCATCGTCCAGAATTACAAAACTTTCAATGAGCGCGGCACCACGATGTTTTTCCAGCACAGCGGTGGCGCCATCGCCAGGGTGCCAACGGACGCCACGGCCTTCGCTCACCGGAAATCCATCGCCAATATGTTCGCCGTGGTGGATTGGCCGGTGGCTGAACGGCGAGATACCCATGTGCAGTATGTCAAGGAGTACTGGAAGGACTTCGAACCTTTCATCGACGGCTGGTATACCAACGAAGTCGATGACCATACCGCCAAAACGGTCAACAGAAACTACCAGGGCAATTACGAGCGCATGGTGAAAGTCAAAAACCAGTATGACCCAACCAATCTGTTCCGCCTCAACGCGAACGTGAAGCCCAGCGTCTGAATCTGTTGAATCTCTTGAATGCGATCAAACTCATTCCTGTCATCCTCAGCTTCCTGTTACTGGGAGCGCATTTCTACCGCGCGGGGCTGGTTCCGCTGACTGTTTTGAGCGTCGCAGTCCTGCTGTTGCTGTTCGTTAGAAAAAGTTGGGTTCCACGCCTGTTCCAGGTCCTGCTGCTGGCCGGCGCACTGGAATGGCTGCGCGCCCTGTATTTCTTTGCAGCCATGCGGATCGCCTGGGGTCAGCCTTGGACCCGGCTGGCAATCATCCTGGGAACGGTGGCGCTGTTGACCGCTTTATCAGGCCTGGTATTCAACAACCGCAAGCTGGGTCACTACTACGAGGCAGAAAAACACTGAAACCTGCCCCTGATCATTTATTACCATTTGCTAATATGCTATGGTTCGCTGATTAAGCCCTCGGATCAACTCTTACCAGGAAACGGCGGATGGCCCTTCATCAGGAACAGGTAGATACCTCCCCGAAAATCTCCGACGAAGTCAAATTTACAACGTGTTACATGTGTGCCTGCCGCTGCGGCATCAAGGTACACCTGACCGACGGCCAGGTTAAGTATATCGAGGGAAATCCGGACCACCCGGTCAACAAGGGCGTGCTCTGCGGCAAGGGCTCTTCCGGGATCATGCAGCATCTATCCCCGGCGCGCCTGTCGGCGCCGCTGAAGCGGACCGGACCCCGGGGCAGTGGTGAATTCGAGGAAGTCAGCTGGGAAGAGGCCTTCGAAATCGCCACCGGCTGGCTGTCGGATATCCGTGACACCGACCCCCGCAAACTGGCCTTCTTCACCGGTCGCGATCAAAGTCAGTCGCTGACGGCGTTCTGGGCCACCAAGTTTGGCACGCTCAACCACGCCGCGCATGGCGGTTTCTGCTCGGTCAACATGGCGGCTGCCGGTTTGTACACCATTGGCGGTTCCTTCTGGGAGTTCGGCGAACCGGACTGGGAACACACTCGCTACTTCATCATGTTCGGCGTGGCCGAGGACCATGACTCCAACCCGATCAAGAGCGGGCTGGGGCATTTGAAAACCCGGGAAAACACCAAGTATGTTTCGGTAAACCCGGTCCGCACCGGCTATTCCGCCATCGCTGATGAATGGATCGGCATCCGGCCCGGAACCGACGGCTTGTTCGTGATGGCGCTAATCCATGAACTACTGAAGGCCCGGAAAGTTGACCTGGATTTCCTGGTTCGCTACACCAATGCCGCATGGCTGGTCAGGACGGAGCAGGGGCACCCCGAGGACGGGCTTTTTGTGCGCGACGAGGACGGCAATCCACTTTGCTGGGAAAAGAGCAATGACCGCCCTGTCAATGCACTGCTGCCCGACATCGCGCCGGAACTGAGCGGTATTTTCGAACTGGACGACGGCACCAAGGCAAGGCCGGCCTTTGAAATCATGGCTATGCGCTACCTTGGCCAGGAGTACTCTGCGATCGAGGTCGCCGAGGAAACCGGTATTCCGGCAGAGACGATCCGGCGAATCGCAGCCGAACTTGCCCATGCGGCATTCGAGCAGGAAATCGAACTGGACATCGAATGGACCGACTGGGCCGGCCGCAAACACGACAAGATGATCGGACGGCCGGTGTCGATGCATGCGATGCGGGGTATCTCGGCCCACTCCAACGGATTTCACACCTGCCGCGCGATCCACCTGCTGCAGATGCTGCTGGGCAGCATCGATTGCCCGGGTGGATTCCGCTACAAACCGCCGTTCCCACGTCCCTGCCCGCCGGGCCCGAAACCCACCGGCAAGCCCGGACAGGTCAACGCAGGCCAGCCTATGCCCGGGCCACCGCTGGGCTTCATCAACGGCCCGGAAGACTTGCTGGTCAACGAGGACGGCAGCCCTTGCCGCATCGACAAGGCATTTTCTTGGGAACACCCGTTCTCAGCCCACGGGCTGATGCACATGGTGATCCACAACGCCTGGGCGAGCGACCCCTACCCGGTGGATACGCTGTTCCTGTACATGGCGAACATGGCCTGGAACTCATCGATGAATTCGAAGGGCACCATGGAGATGCTCACGGATATCGATGAAACCACCGGTGAATACAAAATCCCCCATATTATTTATTCGGACGCCTATGCGTCGGAAATGGTTTCCTACGCCGACCTGGTTCTGCCGGATACGACTTACCTGGAGCGCTGGGATTGCGTCAGCCTGCTGGATCGCCCGATCAGCACCGCACACGGCCCCGCCGATTCGATCCGTCAGCCGGTAGTGCAACCGGATCGTGATGTACGGCCGTTCCAGGATGTATTGATCGAACTGGGGGCTCGGCTGGGCCTGCCGGCTTTCAGCAACGAAGACGGAACCCCTGCCTATCCGGGCGGCTATCCGGATTACCTGGTCAACCACATACGGATGCCAGGCATTGGTCCGCTGGCGGGCTGGCGCGGCACGGAGGGCGACCAGCATGGCAAGGGTGAGCCCAACGCCAGGCAGCTGGAACGGTACATAGAAAACGGATGCTTCTGGCAGCATCATTTGCCGGATTCCCAGTTGTATTACAAGCACGCCAACCGCGGCTATCTCGACTATGCCCACCAGATGGGTTTCATTCCGAACGCAGACCAGATCATCATGCAGCTTTACAGTGAGCCGCTGCAACGGTTCAAGCTGGCGGCGCAGGGTCATGGTGATGTCCAGCCGCCTGACGAATTACGCGAAAGAATTGAAAACTACTTCGACCCGCTGCCCATCTGGTACCAGCCCATCGAGGAATCGCTGGTGTCATTGAAAGAGTATCCCATCCATGCCATCACCCAGCGGCCGGCCGCCATGTACCATTCCTGGGGTTCACAAAATGCCTGGCTGCGGCAGATTCACGGTTACAACCGCTTGTGCATGCACCGTGACCTGGCTGCAGAACTGGGCGTCACTGATGACGACTGGGTGCACGTGGAAAGCCACCATGGCAGGATCAAAGCCCAGGTTCGCACGATGACGGGCTGTGAACGCAATACCGTCTGGACCTGGAACGCGATCGGCAAACGCCGGGGAGCCTGGAACCTGGACGATGACGCGGCCGAGGGAGAAAAAGGCTTCCTGCTCAATCACCTGATTTCCGAGCTGCTTCCAGCCGACGGGAAGGGCAAGAGGCGGCGCATGAGCAATTCTGATCCAGTCACCGGCCAGGCCGCCTGGTTCGATTTGCGCGTGCGCATCAGCAAGGCAGAAGCGGGTGACGAAGTCAGCGAACCCCGGTTCGAACCGCTGCAAGCCGTTCCCGGTGTGCAAAAACGGCCGGGGATTTTGCGCTTCGGCGAACAGTTTCTGCCCAAAGGCAGCTGGCGCAGGAAGGAGCGGTCATGACCGGTTTACCGAAAACGACCCGGAAAAAACTGGGGCTCGTCACGGACCTCGATATCTGCGTGGGTTGCCACGCCTGTGCCGTGAGCTGCAAGGAATGGAATGCCGGCGGACATTCCGCTCCCTTGACCGACACTAACGCCTACGGCAAAGACCCTTCCGGCGTTTGGTTCAACCGCGTGCACGTGTTTGAAACGCAGAATGAAGACGAGACGCGCACGGTCAATTTTCCACGTTCCTGCCTGCATTGCGAGCAACCTGCCTGCGTGACCGTCTGCCCGACCGGCGCTTCGTACAAGCGAGAAGAGGACGGCATCGTGCTGGTCGACGCCGAGAAATGCATCGGCTGCAAACTCTGTTCCTGGGCCTGCCCTTACGGCGCAAGGGAATACGATGCAGATGACGGCATCATGAAAAAGTGCACGTTGTGTATTGACCGAATCTACAACGAAAACCTCGAGGAAAGTGAGCGCAAACCCGCCTGCGTGATAGCTTGCCCGGCCGGCGCCCGGCATTTCGGCGACCTGGGTGACGCCCAGTCTGAAATCTCCAGGCTGGTGGAACGCCGCGGTGGCTACGCCCTGATGCCCGAAAGTGGTTATGAACCCGTCAACCGCTACCTGCCGCCACGTCCGCGCAAGGACCGCGCAGGCGACACCGGAACCGCGGATCACCTCGATGCCGCTGAAAACGCAGTCGATAGCAGTACGTTTTTCGAATGGCTGGACAAGGCGCTAACGAGATAACAGGAGCATTACACACTCATGGATCCGGCATATTCCGTCATATTGTTCACCTCGTCCTCCGGTGCAGGTTACGGCCTGATCGCCTGGCTGGCGCTGGCCCGGCTGACCAGCCTATGGGAAATCAGCCCGGTCGCGGCACTCGTATCCTGCCTGGTAGCGCTGGCTCTGATCAGCACGGGCCTGCTGTCATCTACCTTCCACCTTGGGCACCCCGAGAGGGCATGGCGCGCGATGAGCCAGTGGAAGACTTCCTGGCTGAGTCGCGAAGGGGTGTTCGCCATCCTGGCCTATCCCGCAGCACTGGTATTCACAGCCGGCTGGATCTGGCCGAAGATCTCACCGGCAATGATGAATGCCGCGGCCGCATTGACCCTGGTGCTGGCACTGGTCACCGTCATCAGCACCGGCATGATTAACGCGTCACTCAAAACCATCCCACGCTGGCATAACCACTGGGTCGTACCCGTCTACGTCGCCCTGGCCGCAGCCAGCGGTGGACTTCTTTTCAGCGTCGTTCTGGCCGTCTCTGATGCTGCCAGCACAGTCAGCCTGGTCGCGGTACTCGGCGTCCTGCTGATCTCCTGGCAGATCAAGTGGCTGTACTGGCGCTTTATCGACAAGCAACAGCCCGAGAGTACCACCGGCACCGCAACAGGCCTGGGTCACCTCGGCACAGTCACCCAACTTGAAGCACCCCACACGTCCGAAAACTACCTGCTCAAGGAGATGGGCTTCCAGGTCGCCAGGAAACATGCCATCAAACTGCGCCGCATGGCAATGAACATTGGTCTGATACTTCCCGCAATTCTTCTGATTCTGGCTAGCGCAACTGCAGGCGCCCTACAATTAGCGCTGCTGGTCATCGCTTTGGCATTCGGCCTCTCCGGCGTGGTCATAGAGCGCTGGCTGTTTTTCGCAGAGGCCCGGCACGCAGTGACCCTCTTCTACGGCCGTTCGCTGTAGCTACAGATTTGCCCACCCCTGCCCGCACCCCACGGAGGTTCCGGCTGTGTTGCCTTATTTCAGTACCTTCGGCTGTCGGGAACAGCCGAAGAGCGAACATGGACGTCTTGAGCGTGTCCTGAACTAAGGCAACACGGCCGGAACCCCCACTGGCACTCATGCCAACAGGACGAACCCTGCAGCTAAATTACTCCCTTGGTTTTCAGTGCGGCTATTTCGTCGGAATCGAGACCCAGCAGCTCTCCGTAGACTTGTTCGTTGAAGGCGCCCACCTCCGGACCCGCCCAGTCGGTGCGGCCGGGGGTTTCGCTGAGTTTCGGCACCATCGCTGGAATCTTCAGGGGTTTGCCGTTAACGTCTACTTCTTCGAACAGTCCGCGAGCCTGGAAATGCTCATTCACCATCATGTCGGCCACGCTGAAGATGGGGCCGGAAGGGACTCGCGCCTCTTCCAGCAGCGCCAGGGCAGTCACCGAGTCGAGCCCGCCAAGCCACGCGGCGATGGCCTCGTCGATTGCCTGCTCATGCTTCACACGGCCGGTGTTGTTGGCATAACGCGGGTCTTCGGCCATACCAGGGTGACCCATTGTTTCGCACAGGCGCTTGAAGATGGAGTCGCCGTTGGCGCCGATGACGATGAACTTGCCATCTGAACATTTGTAGGTGTTGGTGGGGACGATACCGGTGATGGTGGAGCCTGACGGTTCACGGACTACACCGGCGCCGTCGTATTCGGGGACCACCCCTTCCAGCAGGTTGAAGGTGGCTTCGTAAAGGGCGGTGTCGATGATCTGGCCTTTGCTGCCCGGGTGATTGGCCTGGTGCAGGCAGGCCATGACGATGCCCAGCGCCGTGTGCAAACCGGCAAACGAGTCGCCCAGGCTGAGGTTTGGCCGCATCGGTGCTTCACCGGGCAGACCGTTGACATAACGAATTCCGCCGACACCCTCGCAAACCGACGCGAAACCGGGTTTCGACGCCCATGGGCCATCCTGCCCATAGCCTGAAATACGTGCGTAAATCAGGGACGGGTTTTCAGCCCACAGGTCTGCAGGTCCGAGCCCCCATTTTTCCATCACGCCGGGACGAAAATTTTCGACCAGCACCTGACATTTTGACGCCAGCTTACGGACCAGTTCGCGGCCTTCTTCACTGCGCAGATCAGCGGTAATGCATTTTTTGTTGCGGCCCAGGCTGCGCCACCAAAAAGACGTTCCATCATCGTCCAGTTCCCGCCACTTGCGCAGCGGGTCGCCGTCACCGGGGGGTTCGACCTTGATCACCTCCGCGCCGTAATAGCCGAGGATTCCTCCAGCAAACGGACCGGCCAGCAACTGGCCAACTTCAAGGACCCGGATTCCGTCCAGGGGGCGACTGTCTGGTTTCATCTGTTTTAAGTTCTAATCAGGTTTTGTAAACGCGGTCCCAGAAATAGGACGATACACCGAAACCCTGGCGCGTATCGCGAAAATGATGGGCCATGTGATGACGCCGAATTTTGCGGAACAGTGCCGATTTTGAGTTCTGCACGTGGTGCACAGCGTAGTGCATCATGTCGTAGCCGACGTAACCGGCCCCGAAGCCGGCAAAAAATCCCCAACCGCTGTCACCCATCAATGAGACAAATAACAATCCGAACAGCGCCGCCAGAGGAATGCTGACCGTGATCGGCATGACCAGCCGGTCCTTGTCGTTTGGGTACTGATGATGCACTCCGTGAATGGTGAACAGGATCTTGTGCTGCAGCGGTGTCGTCGCGTTAAAGTGAAACACGAAGCGGTGAAAAAAGTATTCGAAAAAGGTCCAGAAAATAACACCACCCAGGAACAGGCCAGCGGTGGCTGCAACGCCCGTTCCGCTGGCAACGCAAAAATACAGCGCTACGGTGATCACAGGCAGGTAAACCACCAATACCGTGGTGTACCGCATTTTACTCAGCCGTTCGAGCAATGCGTTGTTCTCGAACATGATGAGCTCACCACGCCGGGGAGCCAGATGATCAGGAATGGCGATGTTTTCTTCCGTCATATCAGAACCTGTAGCTGTAACTTATCTCAAAGTCAAACTGGTCGGACTCGATCTTGATGATCTGGCTGGGATCAAATGCATTCGCGTTACCTTGTGACTCCTCCTCGGAATAGGCGGCTGAGAAATTCAGGTCGGCGCCGGAATCCAGGGTATAAGTAAGCCCCAGGGTGTAATGCGCTTCCGCCAGGTACGGAGTCAGCATATTATTCAGGGTCTGGGGAACCGAAACCGGCTGGTCCGTGATGCTGAACCCGGCCAGCACCATCCATTTTGGCGTGATGCTCCAGCTACCACCGATTTTGTAGACGTTGGTGTTGTCCCAGCCCAGGCCGCCGCCATTCTTGCCACCCAGGCATTTTGACGTGTCGGTGCCGCCGTATCCGGCGGTTGGGCATTCCAGCAGGTCTTCCAGCGAATTATCCAGGGCATCGACCCCGCTGTTGAA
>Ga0224504_10000123_pt1 | contig 31784 bp, 31 predicted proteins | sample SF_Oct11_sed_USG_3_FD_170160 | JGI IMG/M metagenome (GOLD analysis project Ga0224504, IMG submission 170160) | Sediment microbial communities from San Francisco Bay, California, United States - SF_Oct11_sed_USGS_24 | ecosystem: Environmental > Aquatic > Marine > Sediment | place: USA...
TTCCGTAATTGATGGTCGCGAGCGAGCCAGCGTTGCAGTGGGTCAGCACGTTGATCGTTTCACCGGGCTTGCGCCTGGCTATTTCCTCAAGCAGCACAACGCCGTGTTCGCCGATGCCACGACTGATCTCGACATCTTCATCACAAATAGCCTGCGCATCCGTCCGGATGCGTTGCGCCAGATCGTCACCGGATGCCGCGACGAGCCGCAGGATTCGCTCGACCGCCCAACGCAGATTTACCGCTGTCGGCCGGGACAGCAGCAGAGCTTCAGCCGCTGCCCGGACGCCTGCCGGCGTCGGGTCGGCGAGTGCGGCGAGATAAAGACCCCAGGCAGCCGTCGCGCCGATAAGCGGTGCACCGCGGACATACATGTCCGCGATCGCGGTATCGGCGTCCTGCCACGTGCGCAGGTCATGCACCGTGTATGCATGCGGCAGCAGCCGCTGGTCGATAATCTGCACAACGTTGGGATCGTCGGGCTTGAGCCAAATCGTTCTGAAATTTTCGGCTGTCAAACTGTCTCTTCCTGTGGGATTGATTTGCGTGGCAGAGTCGCGTACCAATTTGATTCTACACAGGAGAGTGAAGCATGGGGCCGCTGGCAGGCAAGCGAATTATTGAGATGGGTGGTATCGGACCGGCACCCGTCTGCGGAATGATGCTCGCCGACATGGGAGCTGAGGTTATCCTGGTTGAGCGCAAGGCGCAGTCCGCCAACAGGACGGGCATGCTGGAAAATGCCAACGCGAAGATCATGAATCGTGGCAAAAAGTCGATCGCGATCGATCTCAAGAGTGACGGAGCTACAGATATCGTCCTGCATCTGCTGCGCGATGCCGACGGACTAATCGAGGCATTCAGACCCGGGGTTATGGAGCGGCTCGGCCTGGGGCCTGAAGCCTGCCTGGACGCCAATCCGCGACTCGTTTACGGGCGCATGACCGGTTGGGGCCAGCACGGCCCGCTGTCCCGGGCAGCGGGACACGATATTAATTATGTGGCCCTGTCGGGTGGGCTCTGGTACGGCGGTCGCGCAGATTCGCCGCCGACCGTGCCGCCCACCCTGGTGGGCGATATAGCCGGGGGATCCATGCTGCTTGCGGTCGGCGTGCTGGCGGCCATGCTGAATGCACAGACGACCGGGATCGGACAGGTTGTCGACGCCGCAATTTCGGATGGATCCGCGGCCGCCACCTCGTTGTTGTACGCCTTGTTCCAGAACGGACAGTGGTCGCCGCAGCGGCAGGACAATGCACTGGACGGCGCGTCTCACTGGTACGACACGTATGAGACCGCCGATGGTAAATATGTTTCGATCGGCTCAATCGAACCACAATTTTATGCGTTGCTTCTGGAGAAGCTGGGTCTTGCTGACGACCCCGATTTCGCGCATCAGTACGACAAGCAGCGCTGGCCAAAGCTCAAGCAGAAGTTCGCTGACCTTTTCAGAGCCAAGACGCGGGCCGAGTGGTGCGAGCTCATGGAAGGCACGGACGTCTGTTTTGCTCCGGTACTGGACTTTGATGAAGCGCCGGAGCACCCACACAATGTTGCTCGTGGCACATTCACGGAAGTAGCCGGTGTGAAACAACCAGCACCCGCGCCGCACTTCAGCGTGACCAGGTCTGAGATCGTGTCAGCGCCACCGGATTCAGGGCAGGACACGGATCGCGTTCTTTCAAATGCCGGTTACTCTGAAGCGCAACTCGCGAATCTGCATGAGCAGGGAGTTATCTAGCCTTCCAGGCCCGCGGCGAGACGCGCTGAGCGCAGTGTATTGAACATCAGCATCGTAATGGTCATGGGGCCAACACCACCCGGTACTGGCGTTACCGCGCCCGCTACGCTGCAGACGTCGTCGTAATCGACGTCGCCTGTTAGCTTGGACTTCATCTCGCCGTCGACTTCCTTCTCGACCCGGTTGATGCCGACGTCGATGACAACAGCGCCGGGTTTAACCCAGTCGGCCTTCACCATGTCGGCGCGACCGACTGCCGCGATGACGATGTCCGCATTACGGACCACGCCCGGCAGGTCCCGGGTGCGACTGTGAGTCATGGTGACGGTTGCATTGCGCTGCAGTAACAGCGCGCCCATCGGCTTCCCGACGATGTTGGAGCGTCCGATGACGACCGCGTTCAGGCCCGAAAAATCATTGCCCAGTTCATCTTCGATCATCAGGATGCAGCCGGCCGGCGTGCACGGTACGAACGCGTCGGCCGTGTGGCCGGCAGTGAGTTTGCCGATATTCACGAAATGGAATCCGTCGACATCTTTGGACGGCGCGATGGCCTGGGTGATGGTCTGCTCGTGAAGATGCTCCGGCAACGGCAGCTGCACAAGAATGCCGTGGATGGCGTCATCGCCGTTGAGATCGTCGATCAGCGCGAGTACATCGTCCTGCGATGTGTCAGCGGCCAGCGTGTGCTGCACCGAATGAAATCCACAAGCCTCCGCACGACGCTTTTTGTTGCGAACGTAGACCTGACTGGCCGGGTCTTCCCCGATTATGACTACGGCCAGGCCGGGCTTGATGCCGTGTTCGGCAAGCAACGCGGCCGTCTGTTCGGTAATGGATTCAGCGAGTTGCTCGGCCTTGGCCTTGCCGTCGATTCGTTTTGCGGTCGTCATCTTGAGTCTTCCACACGATTGGGATGCGGGCCGCATGGTAACGGCAAAGACGGCCGCTGGCTACTTGGGGATAGCCGCAACAGGGCCATTGCGCGATGCTGAACGCGCCCGCTGGTGCAGGCCCGACAGCAGGCAGGCGGCTCCGAGTGCGGCCAGTACGTGTTTGATCGCGTGGCCGCTCATTAACTCTCCGGCCGCGAATACCGAAGCGTCGTAAAACTCGAAGATCTTGGCCGCAGCGTAGAAGACAATCATCAACCCAAACCATGGGCCCAGGTCACTCCGCCCGCGACGTATCAGCACAATAAACGGTACCAGAAGCATCGGCAGAAACTGGACCAGTGCATAAGGCCGCAAATCGCCCGCGCCATGCGCCTCGGTGATCAACCAGTAGTAAACACTGCCACCGCCGATAAGGAGCAGCGGCACCAGCAGGCGGTTTGCCCATTCGGCTGACACGTATTCGCCAATAACTAATGCCAACAGGCTCATGAAGGCAATGACCATGGTCAGGCGGTCCCAGCCGAGAGAAGCGTTGTCGGGTGCAAGATGGTAATAACCTGAGCCGAACATGGTTATCAAAACGCCGATGAAGAACACCATCCAGACGCCGCGCAAATGAGTGACAGTGCCCGGGTTGCGTGCCAGGAACACGAGGCCCCAGCAACCGACGATGAAGAACGGTACGCCGGAAATGACGTTCCAGAAATTTGGAATACCCAGCAGTGTGCGGTCGTCCGCAAATGCATGGTATGCCGGGTCCTGGGCCAGTGGGCTCAGCAGTATTTGCAGTAAGCTCATTCCGGTCGTTCCCCGCCGGGCGGTCCCCAGAAGACGACCCAGGCGGCGAAGTCGTCGGTGAAGTCGACAAAGCGGTGTTCGACGCCGGCACGCACGAAGAGCGCATCGCCGGGCGCAAAGTCAATATATTCACCGTCCAGGAGGAACACACCACTGCCGGTATGCACGATGTAGAGCTCGTCCTGCGCGTGCGGCTCCTGATCATCAGCGCCGACGGGACGATAATAGCCGAGCTCCATGGAGCCATGCTCAAGCAGGCTGCCGTACTGGCCATCATCCGATGCAGCCACAGCGGCCAGGGCCTTATCAGGTGTCATGCGTTGGGTCATGGCTTCGGGATAGAATGCGTGATCGAGTCGAAGAGCATACTAGATTGAGAGCATTCCACCGGAATCTTCGCGGCATTTTCGTGTTTGGGGGTTTCACCCTGAACACTGTTTTCTGGTTCGGCCCCATCCTGGTGCTGGCCATCGTCAAGCTGCTGCTGCCGGTTCCTGCCGTGCGGCGGGCGATCACACGTCTTCTCATGGGGATGGGAGAGACCTGGATTGCGTTGAATTCGGCGATCCTGGCCAAAGCCGGATCCATCGACTGGCGTGCTACAGGCGTCGACGCTTTACGCCGCGATGACTGGTATCTGGTGATTTCGAATCACCAGACCTGGGTCGACATTCTCGTCCTGCAAAAGATCTTCAATCGGCGTATTCCATTTCTGAAGTTTTTTATAAAACAACAGCTTATCTGGTTTCCATTTCTTGGGATCGCCTGGTGGGCTCTGGATATGCCGTTCATGAAGCGATACTCCGCCCGCTATCTTGCGCGCAATCCGCACATGAAGGGCCAGGACTTCGAAACGACGCGCAAGGCCTGTGAGAAGTTTCGCCATACGCCAACTTCGGTGATCAACTTTGTCGAAGGCACCCGTTTCAGCGTAGAGAAGCGCGACCGCCACAATGACCCCTATCGTCACCTCCTGCGGCCGCGCGCCGGTGGATTTGCCGTTGCAATGTCATCCATGGGTGAGATGTTCGGCGCCATACTCGACGTCACGCTCGTTTACCCGGACGGACCGGCAAAATTCTGGGACATGTGCTGCGGCGAGCACGTCGAGGTCCTGGTCCATGTGCGGGAGCGGTCGATCGAATCCTGGCTGACGTGCGGCGACTATGAAAACGACCGTGCATGGCGGCGTGGCGTGCAGGCCTGGCTCGGCGAGATTTGGCAGGAGAAGGATGAACTGATACAACAGACGCTCGATAGCCGAGAGTCCAAATGACTGAAAGCCGCCAATACGACACGGTCGCATTCGACGTCCGTGATAACGCGACGATGCTGTTCTTTGCGAAGACAACAGACGATGGTGACATCAACGACTACCTGTTGCTCATGCGCACTATCGACGAAGAGTTCGATGAATCGATCTACATTGAAATAAACGAACAGCAGTTTGGCGGTCATAACCTCATCCGTGAAGCTGGCCTCACGGGCAATGTGCTGACGCTGCGACTGCACGAACCGGCCGCTGAACTGGGCGGTATCGCCGACATTGTGTTGACCTGGTCGGACACCACCGAAAACCAGGACAGCATAGAATCGGGCGCGTTTCGCGTGCTCGGTGACACGCTTGTTGGCGGCAATGCCTGAGGCCGAAGTGGCCAATTCCAAGTTCAGTCTCTATATCGTGCGGTGCGTGGACGGCACGCTGTACACCGGCATTGCAACTGACGTCAGCAAGCGCCTGGCCGAACACCAAACCAGCCCCCGCGGTGCGAAGTACTTGCGCGGCAAGGGGCCATTACAGGTCGTATTTTCAGAGGTGGTCGGCGACAGGGCTAGTGCATCGCAGCTTGAATACCGGGTCAAACGACTTAGTCGAACGCAGAAACTTGCTTTGATAGAAGGGCGCTCGGCGTTGTCCGAACTCGCGTCGGTTCAGGTGCGTGGTGAGGGCGGTGCATAGAGCGGTATGGGTTTGCCAAACTCGGGTAGCAAGATCTGTGTCTCCTTGTCCCATTTGTTGCGAAACTCTTCAAACCATTTCGCGGTCTTTTCCAGGTTGCCGAGGAACTTGGGTGATGGCATGACCGTACCGAACGGTTTGGTAAAGTCGTCGAAGTGAATTGGGTAGACGGCAAGTGCGCCGGTGTTAGTGACGGTTTCCTGCCAGTAACTCTCCGCGTACGCCCGGTCCAGTGTTGTCAGCCCGCCAATGCTGAGCATGACGACATCGGCGGATAATGGTTCCAGAGCGCCCTCTACAAACCCGGCACTGCCCTGGACGATTGTCGTGCCCTGGGTGTGTTCGATGACGATCGAATAACTCGCGCCTTCCCGAAAAGCGTCAATTGGCTGAGGCATACTCAGAGGTTCCTCGATTGTGCCGGGCAGGGGCGCATTGCCTCCCCAGCCGATCGGCGCATGGCGAGAGCGCAACAGGCGAACCTTGAACTCGCCGAATTCATACGTCTGCCCATCCGCCGCTACGATAATCTGGTCTTCAGGAACGCCGGCCCCACGCGCGATGTTTGCGGTGGATTCCGACCCCAGTACCGACGCGCTCGTGCGTCGTGCGATGGCGCCAATGTCCATGGCATGGTCGAAATGCGAATGCACCGGAATAACCGCCGTGAGACGGCGGATACCGAACTCATGAAGCGCTCGGTTAATGGTAGCGGCGTCATTGACAACCTCCAGCCCGAGGATTGAGTTCCAGAGTGTCGGTCGCGAAAAAAAACCGTCGATCAGGACCTGCGATTCACCGTCATCGAACAGCAACGTGGTAACGCCAAGCCAGGTTGCCGTTACGGATGCATTATTTTCTGCCGGGTCGGGAGGTGCTTGCCACCCTGTACTGTCCAGCGTTGGTCTGTCGCGCCATAGCAGGGCGCTGCCTGTTGCCGTGACAGCGAGTATCGCGACCAAGACGATCGCAGTTTGTTTCGCCCGTTGCTTCCAGATCGCCCAGGCCATTCGTTTACTGCCCGACGGCAAGTCTCGCAAGGTGTCCGGTCAGTGGCGCGAGATAGTTGCCCAGCGCGTAGCCGAGCAACGCCAGCAGGATCGATGCGGGTACCAGGTTCGGTCGGTGATGCGCCGCAACGATGGGCGCGGACGCCGCGGCACCGATATTCGCGGCTGAAGCGATGGCGACACTGTGCACATCGACGCGGAATATCCACGCACCAGCCAGCATGAATGCACCGTGGATAAAGATCCAGATGAACGCACCCAGCACGAACGCTGGCGCATCACCGAGACCCGAAATTTCCGCTCGAGCCCCCATGCCGGCGACAAATACATAGACCAGGGCGGTACCTAAAGCAGTCGAATTCGGTAGCTCCGATACCCGGGTTGTCGATAGTGCCAGCGCGATGGTTGTGACAAGCAGTATCCGTGTGGTCGTTTCCGAGAATATGCCTGCCGCCCCCGGCGCCGACTCGGCGATCCAGGCGGCAATGCCCGGTGCAGCGCCATGTCCGATCGCGGTGACGCCGATAACCACTGCCGCAAGATACAGGTACTGCTGCATCGTGGGTGCATGGTCATCTTCGATGTGCATTTCGGCGGCGGCATCCATCGCGGCGAGTCGGTCTGCCGGGACACGTGCCCATTTGTTGAACTTATCCGCGTAGTCGCGGGACATCAGAAGTATAGGCAGCCAGACGATGTAGACAACATTGTCAGCAACGATTGCAAGCGTGAACTGCGATTCCGATGCACCGAGGATTTCCTTGCTCGCCAGCATGTTCGCCGTGCCGCCAATCCAGCTTCCAGCCAGGGTGCCGACGCCCTTCCAAGAGTCCTCCGGTAGCCAGCCGTGAACCACGATGTAAGAGACGACGCCTCCGACCATGACGCCGGCCGTGCCCATGAGCATCACAAGCACGCCTTTCCCCATTACCTTGACGATTGCAGGGACGTTGACCTTGATCAACATCAACACGATGAAAACCGGCAGGGCGAACTTACTGAGACCCCCGTATATAATCGACGAATTTGGAATCAGGGTCTTGCCACCAACAGCCAGATTGCTGAGAAAAATCGGCGTGGCGTAGATGAACAATAATGGCGGAATGTAGTTGAAGAGATTGGCCTTCGTTACCTGTGCGAACAGGAAGAAGAACGCGGCAACACCGCACAACACGGCGAGCACGCCGATCGGCGAGTCAATCAGAACAGATTCCATGCAGTATCTCTCGGGCCAGACTTGGCGACCGAGTATAAAGCATCGGCTCAGCCGAAGCTGATTTGCGCAGAGAAATCCTTGCGTGCGGCGTCGTCACGCAGGACGGCGGCATTGACAGTTAGCCAGACGGCCTGCCAGTCCTTGATCTTGCTGGGACCAAAGACGTGTTTTGCGACAAAGCTCTCGAGCTCGCGCACATGAATGACATTCTTCGGGGGTGCCGTTGTGAACTCAACCGAGCCAGTGAAGATGACGAGATTTTGAACGGGCACGTCGGGAACGACCTTGCGCAATGCACGGGAGCGACCTTCGTTTTGAATCAGGGGGTTCAGGAAGCGACGGCGATGCACACCATCAACATTGGTCCACTGGGCTTCGTCCTCACCACCAAAAACAATGCCGTTGGCGTGTTTGGTCTGGATACAAAGAATACCGCCTGAAGTAAGAATGGCATGGTCGATCTTCGCGAGGCCGCCGTAGGCGCCAGGTAAAATGAAATCATGCAAAACATCCGGGCTGCGTTTGGCCAGTGCAGACCGAATTCGGAACTGACCGATCTTGCCGGTGATGAACTTTGCGAGGTGATGTGCCACAGAGCGGAAAACCAGGGTCAGTAGCAGCATACCCGCAATAATGAACAGGAACATTGCGGGTCCTACGCTCGTGATGCCGGTCTGTACGCCGCCCTCAGCCGCCAATGCAGGCATCGCGACAAGCGGCGTGCTGGTAATGATCTTGTAGACCGGTTTGAACATAAGACACAGGATAATATCCCGGCCGGGAAAAAATTGCGTAGCAGGTCACGTTTTGGCGTTCTGGCCCGGGTACGCCAGAAAATAGCCATCGACTTCGGTCACCCGGATCGATGTTTCGTAGACTTCACTTAGCTGTTCTTCAGTCAGGACCTCCCGTTTGCTGCCATCAGCGGCGATGCGGCCATCGCGAAGCAGAACCACCCGGTCGATTTCTGGCGGAATCTCGTTGAGATGATGTGTAACGACGATAATGTTGCGCCCGGCGACCGCCAGCGCCTGAACGCGTTGCAGATAGTCGAAGCTTGCCGCGAAATCGAGCCCCGCCGTAGGTTCATCGAGAATCAGCGTGTGCGGCTTGTGCACCAGGGCGCGGGCCAGGATGCAACGACGCTGTTGACCGGTCGACATGGCGCGTAAAGGTATGGTTGCGAGCGCTTCGATACCCAGCTCCCCGAGCGTAGTGCGCGCGGCATCAAGCTGCTGTCGGTCAACACGGTTAGCCAGCGTGCCGTGTACGCCAATGCTCGAGTGAAAGCCGGACACGACGACTTCGAGTGCCGTGGTCGTCGGTGTGTAGCGTTGTTGCAGGTCCTGTGAAACGAGCCCGATGTGCCTGCGCAGCTCCCAGACATTCCACTGGTCCCGTCCCAGGATTCTGAAAACCGAATCAGGATGCGCAACCGGATACAGCTCGCGATTAATTGCCTTGAGCAGCGTGGTCTTGCCTGCTCCGTTCGGTCCGACAATAGCAACGCGTTCGTGTTGCTCGATGATCAGGTCCAGATCCTCGAACACGCAGGTGTTACCACGCCAGATCGTGGCGTTGCGAATTTCTACCAGTGGTACTTCATACGTCATGTTCTTTCCGGTTAATCCGTTATCTCTCACTGACGGTGCGGCCGCGCCGGTGCTATGCTCCGGGGCAAGCACATCATGAGGCAGAACGCGATGCCAAAAGGCCTGATTTTTCTTCTTGTCATGATCGCCGTAATCGTCGTCTATACGATCGCCAAGGTTGTCCGCTATAACCGCCTAAGTGAACAGCAATGGAAGCAGGTCGACAAGAGCAAACTCAAGGAGTGGGACGATGACGAGTGGGACTAGTGCTGCACATTGTTTTAGAATAACGCACTCCGTAAAACTTCAGGAATTCAGAATGTTGACAGCCACACTTTCGAAAACGGGCATGCTTGCCGCACTTCTGGTCAGTGGCCTTTTGTTGAGCGCTTGTGCAAAAGAGGATGCTGTCAATGACGAAGCCGACAAGGTTGCGGGCCGCGAGAACGTCGCAGCCATGTCGAGGGAGCATGCGGAAGACACAGCTGAACCGAGTCCTGTTGCTGAAGTCGCGCCTGGGCAGGCCGTTATTTCGGATCCCAGGATGGCCTACGTCGAAGTCAGGGATGAAAATATATACGGCTATTTTTCGGCACCGTCCAACATGTTGGAACCGCTGCCCGCATTGATCGTGATCCACGAATGGTGGGGCCTGAATGACAATGTTCGCGCCATGGCCGATCGCCTGGCAGGGGAAGGCTTTATGGTGCTGGCCGTCGATTTGTATGGCGGCCAGACGGCCAGTACACCGGCGGAAGCGCGAGCGTTGATGCTCGAGGTTGTCGAGGATCCTGAGATAGCACGGGAAAATCTTCGTGGCGCATATGAATTTCTGGTGACAGCAGGAGCACCTCGGGTCGGATCATTGGGTTGGTGCTTCGGCGGCGGCTGGTCTCTGAGCACAGCTCAATTATTTCCGGACGATCTCGATGCAAGCGTTATTTACTATGGACAGGTCACGGCCGACGAAGACAAGCTCCGCACGATAAATGCACCAATACTCGGCGTCTTCGGAGCTGATGATACCGGCATCAAGGTGGAGTCTGTCGAAGCGTTTCGGGCCGCGCTGGAGCGCCTGAACAAGGAGCACGAGATTCATATTTATCCGGGGGTCGGACACGCGTTCGCCAATCCTACCGGAACAAACTACAACGCAGAAGCGGCAACAGATGCCTGGAACAAGACCGCCGAATTCCTGGGCCGTCACCTGTCGGACGATGATTCCTGATCCTCGGCCGAGGGGCGATGGCAACGCAGCCTGACCTGCAGCGATGCACTGGCGAAATGGACGGTTACGCCATTTTCATTGTTGCAGCGCAATGATGCATGCGCCGTAGCGAGCCCTGGCACCAGCAGTTCATCCGCGCTCGCCAAATCATCCTCGAGGCAGAAACTGCGACTTGCCGCCAACGAGAGTTGGGGTGCGGGCACGGTCAGTATGACGTTTGCCGCTCGCTTGTCCGTGATAGCATCCTGCCCGAGGGTTGTGAAAGTATCGGCGACGCTTAGCGTCAGCGAGGCTGGTGTGCCGGCGCACCTGATCGCTGCTCGCAGATCGAACTCGAGTGCCGGCAATTCGATCAATGGCAGGTTGGCAGAGCGAGGCGTGACAACAATTGCCGCTTCTTTTGCTGCAATAACGACACTTTCGCCGGCAACGGCGGTCGGAACGTAAGCAGTTGCAATTAACAGCGCTAGAATAGATGCCCGATTGGTATTCATGCGCCAAGGCTACGACACAGCGCGTAAAAAGCGAAGGATAATTGATTGATCAAGCGAGCGGCGCACCTGACCTACAAGACTGCACGACGCATTGTTATTGGCGTTGTGGGGGCTACGGTTCTTGCAGTCGGAGTGGTGATGCTCGTAACGCCGGGTCCCGCGTTGATTGTTATACCCGTCGGGCTTGCGATCCTGAGTATTGAGTTCACCTGGGCACGGGCATGGCTCAAGCGTTTGCGCGAGTCGATTAGTAATCGCAATTCAAACAACTTGAATTCTCGCGTCGAGGCCCATCGGCACAGGGTTGCCGATGACCCGGCGACCAGGCGAGATCAAGGCAGGTAAAAAAGGGCGCCGGCGAACCGGCGCCCATAGTTAGCGGCTTGGGGGAATGCCGCCGGACCTTCCAGGTCCGCAAAAGCCGAAATCCTTCCGGCTCGATTTCCGGCAGCGTAACCAGGTCTTCGGGGGAGAGAGATACCTGGTCGGGTCGCTACCGAAGGGGGTTCTTGTCAGACCTTACTTCTCGTCCGCAATCAGCGTAGACCTGTGGTCGTTGAGTTTGATATCAAGGTCGATCCAGTTTTCGCGCGCCAATGATTTTGCGGCCAGCGCTGCGGAGTCCGCATTGGCTTGTGCCGCCCCGCTTGTCGTGCTGTGTGCTACGTCGTGAATGGCGATGGCCGTGCTGGTTACATCGGCGGATTCAACGCCAAGGGCGTCCTCGGCTGCAAACGAAACGCCAACCAAAACGACCAGCGCGCCGACCAGCGCGAGATTGTTTTCAATGTTCCTGGCTTTCATCAGTGTGTCCTTTAAAAATTCGGTGAAATATGAAATTCAGAGGTAAAATGTTCTATACGTCCTGAATGCATATCTCGTGCCAACTCGCTAAAACTATAAAAAACAAAGACTTAACTGAAAAATAGGTTTTACGAAATTCCGTAAATCACGAAAAACCGTAAGCAGATTTACGGAATTTCGTATATGATTCGCCGATGGTTTCCATGGATGATTACGAGTGGTTGTTTCGCAAAGCGCCGGTCATGACGACGTCGATAGCCGAAGACGGTGCCTATCTTGACGTTAACGACGCCATGCTGGAGCGCCTTGGCTATGAACTGGAGGACATGGTCGGACACCGCCCGGAGGAGTTTGCGACCGAAGATACGGCCCATTGTATCCTGCACGAATTGCGCCCGGCGTTGCGCAGGCGAGGCAAACTTGAGAACAAACCTGTGTCGTTCCTCACGTTTTCAGGCGAGATTGTCGAGTGCGTAACGAACGCATTTGTCGAGTACGACGCTGAGGGTAAGTTTTTGCGTACGGTCGCCATGTACTCGGAACTGTCCGACCAGGCCCGCGCCAACTTCAAGTACCGCACGCTGTATCGATCGACGCCAGCTATGCTGCACACCGTTGACGGGGACGGACTGATTATCACGGTCACGGACCATTGGCTCAATAAGCTGGGGTTCACGCGCGACGAAGTGCTGGGCCGCCCGATTACCGATTTTATGAGTGTAGCTGACCAGAAGAAATACGCCGATGGTGGATTGCGCGAACTGATCGCCGAGGGTGATTTCAATAATCTTGAGCGCCAGATGGTTGCCCGGGATGCTCAGCCAATCGATCTCATTATGTCGGCCATCTCGCATCGCGATGAAAACGGCAACGTCGACAGAATGCTCGTGGCCTCAAAAGATGTTACTGAGAGAAATCGTGCCGAACGAGAGCTGCGACGCACTCTGGCGGAGAACGCCCGCCTGCGCGAGGAACTGGAGAATGAACGCGACTACCTGCGCGAGGAAGTCAGCGTCGCCCTGAATTTTGGCCGTATTGTTGGAACCAGTCAGGCGCTGCGACGGATGTTGAAACGTATCGAAGCCGTTGCAGAGACGCCGGCCAGCGTACTCGTCCAGGGCGAATCGGGCGTCGGCAAAGAGCTCATCGCCAGGGAAATTCACGCTCGCAGTCCGCGATCTGATGGGCCACTTGTCAAAGTGAACTGCGCGTCCATTCCCAAAGAGCTATTCGAAAGTGAGTTTTTCGGTCACGTAAAAGGCGCCTTCACTGGCGCTCACCGGGATCGAATTGGGCGGTTTCAGCTCGCCGATGGCGGCACGATCTTTCTCGACGAGATCGGCGAAATTCCTATGGAGTCGCAGAGCAAGTTGCTGCGCGTCCTGCAGGAGAGTGAGTTCGAGAGGGTGGGCGACGACATCACGAAGTCCGTCGATGTTCGCGTAATCGCGGCGACCAATCGCGACCTTGAACGTCTGATCGTAGCGGGCGCGTTCCGCGAAGATCTTTTCTATCGACTAAGCGTATTCCCGGTGGACGTACCCCCGCTGCGCGAGCGTGGCGACGACATCGTACAGCTCGCGCAACATTTTCTGGAGCAGACCTGCAAGGACTTTGGCCGGGAAGCGTTGACTCTCACACGCTCCCAGGTTGCCAACATGAAGTCATACAGCTGGCCCGGCAATGTGCGCGAGCTCAAGAACGTGATCGAACGTGCCGTTATTCTTTCCCCTGGGACCTCGTTGCGCCTCGACCTGTCCATGCCAGAGCTCGAATCCGCCGAGAAACCCGCAACCGCAGTCCCGCCACGTGGCGAAGAGCCAATGACCGAGAAAGAAATGCGAGAGTTTCAAAAGACCAATCTGATAATGGCGCTGGAACAGGCCGACTGGAAGGTGTCAGGCAAGGGTGGCGCAGCAGAATTGCTCGGGGTGCGCCCAACCACTCTTGCGGATCGCATTCGCACGTTCAGGATCAAAAGGCCCGCGCGATGACCCGACGAATATTCAATCGCCTTGTGATGGTGGCCATATTTCTTGCCCTCGTATACGCCGTGTATGTGACGCCAATCGCCGAACCGGTGCTGGCAATGGTCAACTGGGCGCAGGCCAACCCGGTGGCCGGGGCGATCGTTTACATAGTGTGCGTTGTGCTGGCGACGGTGCTTTTCGTCCCTGGTTCAGGCTCCATGATGATCGCGGGTTACCTGTTCGGGCTGGGCACCGGCACGCTGGTGTCCGCGCTTGCAATAACGTTGGGCGCGCAATGTGCCTTCCTCGCGGGTCGCCTTGTAGCGCGCGACTGGGTTGCCGCAAAAGTCGCGGGCAATTCACGCCTCCTGGCCATCGAGGCAGGACTGCGGGAGGAAGCCTTTCTTATTGTTGTGTTGACGCGCCTGTCGCTCGTTATCCCGTTTAATCTGCTCAACTACATGTATGGCATTACCCCGGTGCGTGCTCGGGTGCACATGCTGGCCACGGCTGTCGGTATGCTCATGCCGGTTGCCTTGTACGTCTATCTCGGAACGCTGGCACGGGATATCGGACAAATATTAGCCGGTGAGGCAACCCCGACAACACTCGGTTACTGGCTTGGTGGCGCTGGCCTCATAGCCATCGTTGTGCTGACATGGGTCATGCATCGCGCCGCGAGCCGCGCGCTTGAACGTCATCTGCCCAAAATGGACTCTGACCATGCCTGACTGTTTGCGTTACCTGTTTGCCGGCCTGCTCATGGCCTTGCTCGTGTGCCACGGCGCAACGCAAGCGGCGGAGGAAGCACTGCCGGCTGGTGTTCGCAGCGCGCTCCAGGTACGTCAGGTGCCGCAGGAATCGTTGAGCGTTCACATCGAAGATGTCGACACCGGTGAAGTTGTCCTGACATGGCTGCCCGAGGAACCGCGTAATCCAGCGTCGACCATGAAACTGCTAACCACCCTGGTCGCGCTCGATGTTCTGGGTCCTGCCTACCGATGGAAGACCGACATTTATGCGCTCGGGGTGATCGAGGATGGAATTCTGCGGGGCGACCTGCTGTTGAAGGGGTACGGCGATCCGTTTCTTGTAACCGAGCGCGTCTGGCAAATGCTGCGCGGAATTCGTCACTCAGGCATCGACAACATCGCGGGCGATCTGCTGCTTGATGACAGCTATTTCGATATTGGCGAGTACGATCCCGCCGCATTCGACAAACAACCGCTGCGTGCGTACAACGTTGCGCCGAATGCATTACTCATGAACTTTAAAGTAGTGCGCTACTGGTTTGAGCCGGACGGTCAGTCGGTGACGGTTCGACTCGACCCGCAACTCGGCAATCTGGGCGTGGACAATCGCCTGCAGCTCGTACCGGGTTACTGCGGTGGATACCAGCGCGGGATAACGGTTACAAACAATGGCGACAACGACCAGGTGACCTTTTCAGGACGGTTTCCGAAGGGCTGCAAGCGCTACGCGATGGATCGGACAGTGTTGTCCCATAATGAATTTGCCTACGGGCTGTTCTCGTCACTATGGCGGGACTCGGGAGGAGCGTTCGACGGCGGGTGGCGCAAGGCTGTTGCGCCAGAAGACATGGAACCCGTTTTCACGTTTGAGTCGCCGCCGCTCACCGAGATGATCGCGAGCGTCAACAAGCACAGCAATAACGTCATGGCGCGCCAGGTGCTTTACACGCTGGCAGCCGAGGTTCTCGGCCCGCCGGGTACCGAGATGGGCGGGCGAGAAGTGATTGGCAAATGGCTCAGCGATAATGGACTCGAACCTGCCGAGCTTGCTGTGGCAAATGGCGCCGGACTGTCGCGGGAATCCCGTATAACTGCAGTCGATATGTCGTCATTATTGCGCTTCGCCTGGCAGCAGCCCTACATGCCCGAATATCTTGCATCGATGTCTTTAACAGGTCTTGACGGCACACTGTCCCGTCGCTTCAGGGGTGGCGAGCTTGTTGGCAAAGCCCATCTGAAGACCGGTTCGCTTGACCACGTTACTGCAATCGCGGGCTATCTGCAGGCCAGGTCCGGTCGGCGTTTCAGTGTGGTTGTGCTGCACAATTTCGAAGATGTCCACCGCGGTCCGGGCGAGGAAGTCCAGGAAGCATTACTCCGCTGGCTGTACGAGCAGTAGTTCATACGGCCACGCATTTCGCTTGTAGTACACTCGCGCACAGCACTGGAGATCGACTATGCGTTTGATTATTGGGGTTCTCGCGTTGTTGCCTTTCGTGGCGGCGGCGGAGACGGCCTACGTTACTGACAATCTAAAACTCGGCCTGTATGAAGCCGAGGATACGAGCGGTCGCGCGTTTCGAACGCTCGACAGCGGCCAGTCGATGGAGGTCCTGATTCGCGCAGTCAACTATGCGAACGTCCGCCTGCCGGATGGCGCGGAGGGTTGGGTGAAGAGCGCCTACCTTGTGGATAGCAAACCGGCAAAGCTGATCGTCGAGGAGACCATTCTTGAACGCGACGCGCTGGCTGCTGAACTCGAACAGGCGAAACAGGCGTTCGCAGAGCCGGCCGCAACAATTGATGCCCTGCGCAACGAAATGTCATCTCTCACCGCTCAACTCGAGAGTGCCCAGGGTGAGATCGCCGCGTTGCGGGACGAAAACGCCTCAATCCAGGGTATGAAGGAGCAGTACAAGGGCAGCATGCCGCTGCGCTGGGTCGGTGGCGCTGCGCTGGTATGCCTGATTGTTGGCTTGCTGGGTGGTCTTTGGTGGTCTGATTATCGCAACCGCAGGCGTCACGGCGGAATTCGCATTTATTAGCAGCTAGGCAGCTGCCGTTACGGTATCGCCACAGCCGCCGCGCAGCGGCAGTTTCCGGTCATGAAACAGCTCGTCGACCGCTTCCTGTGTGCTGACGCGACGCAGGTCGTCAAGCTGTTTGTCCTCTATATGCGGCGCGAACAGTTGCAAAAACTCGAGCATGTAGCGCCGCATGACCGCATCGCGGCGATAGCCAATCCACGTCGTGCTGCGCGGAAACAGTCCTTCCGCATCGATGACCTGCAGGTCTTTCTTGTCGGCACAATCCGCGGCCATGCTGGCGACGATGCCGACGCCGAGCCCCATGCGAACGTAGGTCTTGATGACATCAGCATCACGGGCCGTAAACCCAACGTTGGGCTCAAGTCCCTCATCCGCGAACGCCCGCTTAAGAGATGATTCGCCGCTGAAACTGAACACATAGGTTACGAGCGGATAGTCGGCCAGGTCATGCAAGGTAATCTTTCGATCGATCCCGGTGAGCGGGTGTCCGTATGGGACGATGATCGAGCGGTCCCAGTGATAGCTGGGTACGAGCAGCAGGTCCGAAAACAGCTGCTGGGAGCCCGTGGCAATAGCGATGTCAATTTTGTTGCCCTCAACCATATCGGCAATCTGTTCCGAGGTTCCCTGGTGCAGGTTCAGTCCGACATTTGGAAAGCGCTTGCGAAATTCGGCGATGATCTCGGGCAGCACATAGCGCGCCTGCGTGTGCGTCGTGCCGATCGACAGGGAGCCATCTTCTTGTTCGTAGTAGTCGGCAGCGAGGCTGCGAATGTTATCGACCTCCTGCATGATGACCCTTGCACGCTCGATTATCCGCTCGCCGGCAGGGGTTACACCGCCGAGACTCTTGCCCTTGCGCGTGAAAATCTGCACGCCAAGCTCTTCTTCCAGCAGCTTTAACTGTTTACTTACGCCCGGCTGTGACGTGTACAGGCGTTCGGCAGCGGCCGTGATGTTGAGGCCGTTTTCGAAAATTGCGAGAAGGTACTTGAGTTGTTGCAGTTTCATCGGTTTGTGGTTGTGGTACTGAATGCACTGTGAATAGTAGTAGGACCGTACCGCGACTGTTCAGTTTCATTCACGATCGTGGCATGGTCGCAACGTATAGCAGATTCTTATAACAATAGGCTATAAACGTTTAACCGGCGCCAAGGCATGCGTGCCGGTTTTGTGGTAAACACAGCAGGTAGCCGGAAATAACAAGGACAAAGCAATGATCTATAACAATATTCTGGAAACGATAGGAAACACGCCTGTGGTCCGACTGAATCGCACGGGTCCCGATCATGTTGATTTGTACGTCAAAGTCGAGTCCTTTAACCCAATGTCCTCGGTCAAGGACCGACTCGCATTCGCGATCATCACCGATGCCGAGCACAAGGGCATCCTGAAACCAGGGCAAACGGTTATCGAGGCGACCTCGGGAAATACAGGCATCGCACTGGCTATGGTTTGTGCGGCGAAGGGTTATCCTTTTGTCGCGGTCATGGCCGATTCGTTTTCGGTCGAGCGGCGCCAGGTGATGCGCGGCCTCGGCGCGAAGGTCGTCCTAACGCCGGCCGCCGAGCGCGGCACCGGCATGGTCAGGAAGGCGCAGGAACTTGCCGATCAGTACGACTGGTTCCTCGCACGCCAATTCGAGAATCCGGCGAACCCGGCATTTCACCGCAACACAACGGGCCCTGAGATCCTGACCGATTTTGCAGGTAAGCGTCTCGACTACTGGGTCACCGGTTACGGCACGGGCGGCACCATGACCGGCGCAGGTGAAATACTCAAAGCCGCGCGACCCGATCTCAAGGTCGTCGCGACCGAGCCGGCGGCTGCAACCCTGCTTGCCGGCTCAGATTGGGCTCCCCACAAAATCCAGGGTTGGACGCCCGATTTCATACCAAAAGTCCTCAACCGGGAGGTCTTTGATGAGCTGCGTTCGATATCCGATGACCGCGCGATCGCCGTGTCACGTGAACTGGCGGCGAAGGAAGGAATCTTCACCGGTATTTCTGCGGGGGCGACGCTCGCGACGGCGCTGGATATCGCAGACGAGGCAGCGGAAGGTACTGTGATTCTCGCGATGCTGCCCGATACCGGCGAGCGCTATCTGAGTACGCCCTTATTCGAGGGTGTGAACGAAGGCTCAGACGATGACTGGCTCCTCGCACTGTAGCGGCGCGAAGTGTCCAATTGGTCAAAGAACCCGTAATTAGCTGAAAAAAAACGGGAAAACCGGCTCTGCTGAGACTTGCGTCACAGCCGGACAGGCTTCTGGCTGGCATCGTGGGCGTCTATTTTTGCGCGCTTCGCACGGGGCCGGGATGACGGCAGACCTGCATGACCTGACAGCAAAGAAGAATATCGGCAAGGCCGAAGGCCTGTTGTATTCGCTCGTCCCGCGCGCGCAGTGTTTTTGCTTTTACGACACTAAGCGTGAATGTGTCTGGAGCAGTGACGGAGCCGACGATTACGAGATCGACAATTTTGTCAGGGATCTTGCTGCCGAAGTCATTACAGACCTGGCCGAGGGTGACGGTATCCTGCGCAGGACATTGAGTTCGGGCCGGACGGCAGTCGCTTTGCCTGTGTTGGGCGCAGAGAACCAACGGCTTGGAATACTCGTTGCACTGTTTTCCAGGAATGCAGGTAAGGCATCGTGGTTCAATCCCAGCCTCCTGAAGAACATCCTCGAGCCGGCGCTTGCTGTCATCGGTGAGGGCTTCTATATCGAGCGCAAGCTCAGGGATGCGAACGACCGCGTTGCTGAGGTCGCGAAGGAGCTGGAGCTGGTCTACGCGGTAGATGAAAAAATTCACGGTGCCAAGACGCGGCACTCGAGTCTTGCGCAGCTCGTCGGACAAAGCGGCCGCTACCTCGGCATCCACTACAGCGTGTTGCTGATACCGTCGAAACGGATACGTATAAGCGCCACGCACTCCAGTTGGAAAGGCGTCAACCGCAAGGTTCTCGATCGCTACCTGGTTGAACAGTTGTTGCCCCTGCTCGATGGTCAGCGCAATCCTGTCGTATTCCAGATTCCAGCGATCGAAGGTTCGGAAGATGTGGCGGCACATGGCTACCAGGCGCTGCTAACCCCGCTGCTCGATAACCAGGGAAATGTCGAAGGTGTTCTCGCGCAGCTCGGGCGGGTGGAGAACAAGAACTTCTCAAAAACAGACCGTCGATTTATGACGCATATCGTGCGCAAGGTCGAGTACGTTATCGAGCGATCGTTCGACGCCATGACGGGCTTCATGAATCGCGCCGGGTTCGAAGACCAGTTGCGTGAGTCCTGGAAGGCACTGGAGTCAGACGACGACGTCCATCAGTTGATCTATTTTGATCTCGACAATCTGTCGCTTGTGAACGATAGCTTCAGTCGTCAGGCAGGTGACGATGTCATCATGCGTTTTTCAAGGCTCCTCGAAGAGGAGCTGCCAAAAAGCGGCGTACTGTCGCGCTTGACTGGTGACGATTTTTGCATGCTGCTAACCCACGCCAATACAGACACCGCACTCGAGTTAGCGCAAGTCATTCGTGAGAAAGGCCATGCGCTGCGTTATCTCGAGGGTGACAAGTCGTTGCAGATTACGATGAGTATTGGCATTGCGGAGTTCAGTCGTGCCAGCGGAGATGATGGCAGCTCGCTGACCACCGTGCGAATGGCTTGTGAGTCAGCGAAAGAGCACGGCCGCGACCGAATCGAAATCTACGATGAATGTAATCAGAGTGTCGTTCGGCGTTACGATGATATGCAACTGGTTGCCGAGATCCAGCGGGCGCTTGATGGCGATGCGTTTGAGCTGCTCGCCCAGCCGATCGTCAGTCTCACCGACGGCAGCGACGGCATTCAGTTTGAAGTGCTGCTGCGGATGGCGGACTCCGAGGGCAATCCGATTTCGACAAATGCATTGTTTTCTGCGGCGGAACGTTATCACATGATGCCGCATATCGATCGATGGGTTGTATCAACGGCCATCAGCAGGCTTTCCGAAGCAAGGGAGTTCGTTTCCGATAAGAACATTACCTTCTCGATCAACCTGTCCGGCCAGTCGCTGGGCGACGACGAGATTCTCGAGTTTATCGAGAGTGAACTCGAACACCGCAATTTACCTGCGTCGGCGTTGTGCTTTGAGATTACAGAGTCCGCAGCCGTCTCCAACCTGGAGAAGGCTCAGGCGTTTATTGATCGTCTGCGCATTCAGGGATGCAGGATTTCGCTCGACGATTTCGGCGCCGGACTGAGCTCCTTCGCCTACCTGAAGAACTTTAATGTCGACACTCTGAAGATCGATGGGGGATTTATTCGCGATATCACAGGGAACCGAATTTCGGAATCCATGGTTGCTGCAATCGCCAAGGTCGCGAAGGTGATGGAGCTGAAGACTGTCGCGGAATACGTCGAGACCCAGCAGGCATGTGACCTGCTCGTCTCATTGGGCGTCGATTACGCGCAGGGCCACTTGTTTGGCAGGCCGGTCCCGATTGATTCTGTGCTCGCGGAACTCACCGACCATTGCAAGGCTCTGGCACAGTAGTACCCGGAACACCCAAAAACTTCGTTAGACTGCATGCCATGGGCGTGAGTTTCGACACATTGCCAGCCGTACTTCGCGAACCGACCGAGCGCTGGTTCGAACGCTTTGGCGAGGGCGGGCCGGTCGACGACCTTGTCAGGCTCGCAGCGTGCAGCGAATTCGCAGGCGCGGTCGCTATTCGTGAGAAGGGGTGGCTTCTTGGCAATCTCCCGGTACTCCATCACGCCCCTGACGCGCGGCAACTCGACGCCTTCGTCAGTGACATTGCGGTGAGCGATGCCGACCTTGCGGAAGTCCAGTCGCAACTTCGTCAGTACCGCAACCGCTATATGCTGCACGTAATCTGGCGGGAAGTGTTCGGGCTGGCCAGCCTTGACGAGACACTGCTGTCGCTCTCGCGCCTCGCTGACCGGCTGCTGGATGCTGCGTGCCGATATGCCGAAAAGGTTCTGGCGCCGCGCTACGGGCTTGTTCGCGACGCCGCCGGGCGTAAGGTACCGCTGGTCATACTTGGCATGGGCAAGTTGGGTGGTCGCGAACTCAATTTGTCATCGGACATCGACCTTATCTTTCTATTTCCCGAGGCTGGCGAAACGGATGGGCTGAAGCAGGTTAGCGCGCAGGAGTACTTTGGCCGCCTGTCGCGCAAGATCATCGCGTTACTGGACGAGACGACCGTTGACGGTTTCGTATTCCGTATCGACACACGCCTGCGACCCTTTGGTGAGAGCGGCCCTCCCGTCGTGAGTTTTGGCGCGCTCGAATCCTATCTCCTCCAACATGGTCGCGACTGGGAGCGCTACGCTTACGTAAAAGCGCGCGTCGTCGGACCCGACCCCGGGCACGACGTGGTCGAAGACCTGTACCGCAACCTTATCCAGCCGTTCGCGTACCGGCGCTACATTGATTTCGGCGTGTTTGAATCACTGCGCGAAATGCATGCAATGATCTCGGCCGAAGTGAAACGGCGTGACCTCCAGGACAACGTCAAACTCGGGCCAGGTGGGATTCGCGAGGCCGAATTTATCGTGCAGTCGTTGCAGCTGGTACGGGGCGGCAGTGAACCGGCCTTACAGTCCCGGGAGCTGCAGACAGTTCTGCCGAGGCTGATCAATAGCCGCAGCCTGAGTGAGGAGGGGGCCGCCCGACTGCGGGATGCTTATCGCTTCATGCGGCGCCTCGAAAATTTCATTCAGGCCATCCGCGATCGACAGACGCATGAGCTGCCTGCGGACGATGTTGATCGCGCACGTTTATGCCTGGCGATGGGCTATCCGGACTGGGCCGCACTGACCGCAGCGATCGAGATGCATCGCAGCCATATCTCGTCGCAATTCGAACAGGTAGCGTTTCGTGAAAAAGCTGTTGCTACGCCGCTGCGGGAACATGTGGCACGGGCCTGGGAATCAGGAGCCGACGAGGCCACCTGGATCACACTCCTTGAGCAAATTGGTGTGAGTAACGCCGCCCGGGTCGCGGACGCTCTGGTCGGTTTTGCGAACGATACCGCTACGCGCCAGATCGACGCCGCGTCACGGGAGCGCCTGCAACGATTCATTCCACTGCTTGTGGCCGAGGTAGCCAAAAGCGAGTGGCCGCTGCGGGCGGTGCGTCGCAGCCTGTCAGTTGTCGAGAAGATCCTGCGGCGCAGTGCTTATCTGGCGCTACTGAATGAAAATCACGGCGCGCTGGCGCGTCTCGTCGACCTGTGCGCGCGCAGTCATTATATTGCAGACCAGATTGCGCGCTTCCCGGCGCTGTTGGACGAACTCCTCGATCCACGCCTGTACACCGGTGCCGTGACGCGCGCGGATTTTTCCGCAGAGCTCGGCAAGCGGCTTGCGGTAGAGAATGACAGCGAAGCCTGTATGCAGGTAATTGGCCAGTTCCAGCGGGCGACGATGTTCCGCATCGCCGTTGCCGATTTCAACGGGCAGCTGCCGATCATGAAGGTCAGCGACGGCTTGACCTGGCTGGCCGAGGCTGTACTGGAGGAGGCGCTGCGGGTTGCGTGGCGCGATCTGGTAGACCGACATGGCGCACCGAAGTACCGCATTAACGACGTAGAGCAGGAGGCCGGATTTGGCATCATCGCGTACGGCAAGCTGGGCGGACTCGAGCTCTCCTATGGCTCCGATCTCGATATTGTGTTCCTGCACAATTCCTGCGGCGCGAAACAAACGACCGATGGTGACAAGCCACTCGACAATGGCCTCTTCTTCAGTCGCCTGGTACGCCGACTGGTACATTTCCTGACCACGCAAACCGGCTCGGGTCAGCTCTATGAGGTTGATACGCGTCTGCGACCGGACGGGCGTCGGGGCTTGCTCGTCACCAGCACCGATGCCTTCGAGCGCTACCAGGAGGACAACGCATGGACCTGGGAACACCAGGCGCTGCTGCGGGCGCGCGCCGTCGCCGGCAGCGCGGCAGTGGCCGATGAGTTCGAACGCATTCGTCGCGAAACGCTGATCGGGCGTGTACGCCGCGACACCCTCGCCGCTGATGTGATCTCGATGCGGCAGCGCATGCGCAAGGAACTCGATCGCAGCAACGGTGAGCTGTTCGATCTCAAACAGGGTCGCGGCGGCATCGGGGATATTGAGTTCCTGGTGCAGTATCTCGTGCTCGATCAGGCGCAAAAGAAGCCTGATGTGATTTTCTACTCGGATAACATTCGTCAACTTGACGCCCTGACGGCCGAAGGTTGCCTCGACCAGGCTATCGGCGATGCGTTGCAGGATGCCTATCGGGCCTACCGTTTGCGCCAGCATCACCTTGCTCTGGACGATCAACCACCGCTGGTTCCGGCCACCGAGTTCCGCGAGATGCGGACGTTTGTCGCCAAAACATGGGACGACTGGCTGGGTTGAGCTTATAATTCGCGTCCAGCAATCCGTATCCGACGAGGAAGCGCGTGGCACCCAGAGCAGGAACCGTTGACCAGAACCTAGTACCAGCTAACGCCCAGAACAAGTACGGCGTACGCCCCCGGGATCTGCCGCTGAGCTGTCCCATGCCCGGCATGTACCTTTGGAATTCGCACCCCAAGGTCTATATCCCGGTCGAGGAAACGGGCGAGGCGAAGTGCCCATACTGCGGCGCGCAATACTACATGCTGGAAGTCACAGACTAATGTCATGATGATCGTTACCGGTGGCGCCGGGTTTATTGGGAGTAACCTTGTACGTGCGCTGATCGATCGCGGGCACGATGATGTCGTCGTGGTCGATGATCTAGAAGATGGTCACAAGGTCGTCAACATCGCAAACCTGGGAATTGCCGACTATCTCGATAAGGACGACTTCATCGAGCGACTGGCGGCCGATACGGCGTTTGCGAGCAACATCAAGGTGATCTTTCATCAGGGTGCCTGCTCTGCGACGACCGAATGGGATGGCCGTTACATGATGAAGAATAATTACGGGTACTCGCAGACCCTCTTGCATCATTGCCTGGAACACAAGACGCCGTACATTTATGCATCATCGGCAGCTGTCTATGGCGGCTCGAAGGAATTTGTTGAAGACCCTTTGTTTGAAAATCCGCTGAATGTCTACGGATACTCGAAACTGCAGTTCGATCGTTACGTGCGGCGCATGGCTGCGAACCCCGAGAGCCAGGTTGTGGGTCTGCGCTATTTCAATGTCTACGGGCCGCGTGAGCAGCACAAGGGCTCGATGGCAAGCGTTGCTTTTCACTTCAATAATCAGGTTCTCACCGATGGCGAAGCGTGCCTTTTCGAGGGCACGGAAGGCTACGGTAACGGCGAACAGTTGCGCGATTTCGTCTTTGTAGACGACGTATGCAACGTCAACCTGTGGTTCCTCGACAATCCGGGCGTCTCCGGTCTCTACAACACCGGGTCCGGCGCCGCGCAGAGTTTCAACGATGTAGCCAATGCGGTGATCAAGTGGCACGGCAAGGGCAAAATTCGCTATATCCCGTTTCCCGATCACCTCAAGGGCGCCTACCAGAGTTTTACGCAGGCTGACCTGTCAGTGCTGCGTAAGGCAGGTTGCGATGTTGCATTCAGGCCCGTGGAAGAGGGCGTGAAGAACTACCTGGACCAGCTTTGCGGACCGCAGCAACACTGATCGTCGGACCGTCCTGGGTTGGCGACATGGTCATGGCCCAGTCGCTGTTCAGGGTCCTTGCTCAACGTGAACCGGAACGCGCGTTCGACGTGCTCGCGCCCGACTGGTCGTTGCCGATCGTCGCGCGTATGCCCGAGATTCGAAACGGAATTGCCGCGGAAACCGCACACGGCGAGATCGGGCTGCGCAAGCGACGGCGCATCGCATCGGCCTTGCGCGACACAGGCTACGAACGTGCCATTGTCCTGCCTCGCTCATTCAAGTCCGCCTTGATCCCATGGTTGGCCCGAATTCCCGAGCGCACCGGCTATCGCGGCGAGTCGCGCTACCTGCTGGTCAATGACGTACGGCCGTTCGATCGCAACGTGCTCGATCAGACCGTGAAGCGCTTCGTTGCGCTTGGGCTGGATTTTGGCGAGTCGCTCCCGGACGAGTTGCCCAATCCTTCGCTACGCGTGTCGTCGGATAACCAGGTTCGAGTTATGCAGGCACTCGGCATAACCGCCGAGCGGCCGATCGTGGCCATGATGCCGGGTGCCGAGTACGGGCCCGCGAAATGCTGGCCGCATGCGTATTTTGCGGAACTGGCAAAGAGGCTTGACGACTCGGGCTACGCGGTCTGGGTCCTGGGCTCGGCAAAAGACGCGGCGGCCGGTGAGGCAATCGCAGCTGCAAGCCGCGCCCTGAATCTCTGCGGCAAAACCTCGCTGGCAGACGTCATCGATTTGCTGGCGGTCTGCGAGCAGGCGGTATCAAACGACTCCGGGCTCATGCACATTGCCGCCGCGGTGGGTATCCACGTACACGGCATATATGGATCATCTTCGCCGAAATTTACGCCACCACTTACAAAAAGCCGCGATATTCACGCAAAAGGCCTGGAGTGCAGCCCGTGCTTCGAGCGGGAGTGTCCGCTGGGTCATCTGAAATGCCTCAGGGACCTGTTGCCCGACCATATTTTCGATAAAATACTGACTGCAAGCGTCTAAAAGTCTCGATCATCGAAGAAAAGGTCAGTTTTTTCAATGACATCGGCGACCTCGATCAGGCTCATTGCATCGGGGCTGCGCACCCGCTGACCCCAGCGAACTTCTGCTTCATTCTTACCTAGATAACGACGAATCGCGTCAGGATAGCGGTTTATCGTGAACTTTTGCGACATATAGGGCCCGGTACGTGCGGGATTTGAGGTTGCATAGAGCCCAACGACCGCGGTTCCGAGCGCTGTCGCCATGTGAGCGGGCCCCGAGTCGGGGCAAATAACGAGGTCGGCGCGGGCGATCAGGGCGGCGAGCTGCTTCAGCGTCGATTGTCCGACTAGATCCAGTGCCTTACTTCTTGCCGCGAGTTCGGCCCCATATTCCTTTTCCAGAGACGACGGGCCGCCCGTCAGAACGACCCGGGCACCCTGTTGTGCTTCGAGATGCCTGATCACTGCGGCGTAGTTTTCGACACTCCAGTTGCGAAAATTCCGTGCCCGCTGGCTGCTGCATGGACTGATTACGACCAGCGGCTTGTCGTGCGCCGCGATGCCCGCGGCAAAGTCCCGATCGGCCTGCGCCAGCGGAATGTCCCAACGCAGGTCACGGGGCGCGGCACCGATCGCTGTAGCGAACGCCATCATGGCTTCCAGGGCATGTGCTCCCGAAGCCGCATCGATACGTCGGTTTGTGAACAGCCACTGAAAGTCCTTTGCGCGCGCCTTGTCGAAACCCAGTCGCAGGCGCGCGGGCAGCGAACGGATCAGCAGATTGGCGCGTAATGAGGCGTGCATGCAAAGTGCAATATCGAAGTGCTTGCCGGCGAGCGCTGTGTGCACGTCCCGGTATGCAGCTCTGCCGCGTGCCTTGTCGAAGACAACGAAATCGATGTCCGGAATGTCTGACATCAGGGCGGATTCGGTCTTCCCTATGATCCAGGTAATGCCCACTTCTGGCCAGTTATCCTGCAGGCGCCGGATAACTGCGAGCGCATGGCAGGTATCACCGATGGCGGAAAGCCGCATGACGCAAATGTGTTGAGGCTTCGATTGCAGGAGTAAATCAGGCAATATCACGTCACCATGAGCATTGGGGAAAAGGTCCGTTGACCGAAACCGTCGAGAAGACCAGAAACGGCGCCATCCTATACGATAAGGCCATTATCAACCAGATTTCGGACGAGCGGTTCACCCCGAAGGGTTGGTTGCACGCCGAGGCGCTGGCTGGTTCGCTGGGTTCGGGCGGGCGTGGCAGTACGATGTTTGTCGGCAATGTCCCGAGACAGTTCGTGCTGCGCCATTACATACGCGGCGGCCTGCTCGGAAAGCTTGTCAGGGACACGTACATTTTCTCGGGCGAAGATAAGACGCGGCCCTTTCTTGAGTGGCGCCTGTTGGACAAACTCGCGTCCAATAACATGCGCGTCCCGCGACCCGTGGCTGCTCGCTACGTGCAGCGTGGCACGTTTTACACGGCTGACATCATGACTGTGCGGGTGCCGGGCATTGTGCCCTTGTCGCAGTACATTGCGCAGAACGATCCGGATGAAGCCTTCTGGCAGTCTGTTGGTGCGGCGATCCATGCGTTCCATGCGAAGGGTGTCTACCACGCGGACATGAATGCCTATAACGTGCAGATCGACACGGACGGCCTGGTCTGGATGCTCGACTTTGACAAGGGTGAGCTGAGAACCCCGGGCCCTTGGCAGCAGAAGACGCTGAGTCGCCTGCATCGCTCCTTATACAAAATAATTGGGCTGGACCCCAGACTGCACTTTCGCGCCGCCAACTGGGAGCAATTGCTCGAAGGCTATTTCAACGCATCGAGATCAGAGTAATAGTCCGGGTACGTGTCAGGCAGATCCTTGAACTTGCGATGAATCCAGAAATACTGCTCCGGGCAAGTCCGCACATGTTCTTCGACGAGCTTAACGTAGCGTTTCGTATCGGCGATCGGATCTTCGCTCGGAAAATTATCAAGCGCGGGCAGCAGGACTAGTTCGTACGTCGAGTCCTCGAGGCGCCGTGGGAAAAAGGGCACAACGCTGGCGTTACCCAGTCTGGCGAGTGTCGATGTTGCTGTCGTGTGCATGGACGGCACACCAAAGAATTCGATGATCTCCGAGCCCTTGCGGTTGTAGCTCTGGTCGGGGGCATACCAGACGGCGCGATTCTTGCGGAGGCTGCGCACCATCTTCTTGATATCGCGCTTCTCGATGGTTGTGTCGGCTGACACCTCGCGGCCACTGCGCTGCAGCTCGGTCATGAATTCGCTGCGATTCTTCCGAAACACTGCGTCGAAAGGAAATGCCTCGGCCATTACTCGGCCGGAAATCTCCAGCGTCGTGAAGTGGGCGCTAAGGAGAATAACGCCTTTGCCCGATGCCAGTGCATCCAGAGCATGTTCGGCTCCGATAAGCCGCGTAATGGAATGCAGGTGCTGCGTACGTGCCCAGCGTCCCAGGCCCATTTCCACCAGCATCATCCCGAGTGCCGTAAAGTGTTTTAGCGCGAGGGCATCCCGTTCGCCGGGTGTCAGCTCAGGAAAACAGAGTTCTATATTGCGCCGTACGACAGCGCGCCGCGATCCACCGGTGGCATGCGCGAGACGACCGATCAAACGACCGATGGCGAGCGTTACGCGATGTGGCAGCAGGCAGATCAGGCGCAAGAGACCCATTCCGGCCCATACGGGCCAGTAGCGGGGGGCCCGGTAACTGGACAGGGGTTTACGTTCGCCGCTCATGTGCTGCTGCTTTGGGAGTCGAAACCGGATTTTACTCAGACATGCCGTCCACGTAACCACCCGTCTCGTTATTTCGATCAGCTTCCGAAACCGCTTCTTCCTCTGGTATCACGTCCTCGGCCTGGATGCCGACGTGAAATGCTGCGAAGCCCGGCATAACGACCTGGTTGCGCGCCATGCCGATAATACGGCCAGCGTAGGGTGAGCGCAGTTCGGTGCTTGCATTGCTCATCGGGTCAGTAATCGTACCGAGTAAATCGCCTTTGCGTACCGAGCTGCCAAGGCTGACGTCAGCAAGCAGGATACCGCCATTGTCGGCGCGCACCCATGATGACCGGTAGTACACGGGCTCCGGGTCACCCCAGAGTCGTCTCTTCTTCACCATGCCCAGCGTTGACAGCAACGTTTGGATTCCCTTGACGCCGTGTTTCACCTCGGCCAGTTCCAGCTGCGCGGGTCCGCCTGCCTCGACCGTGACCGCGGGAATGCCGGCCATCGTTGCAGCGTGGCGTAGCGTGCCCACCGTCGGTTGGCTGTGCAGCACGACCATTGAGCCGAAGCCGAGGGTGAGAGTCACAACATCAGGTTTGCGCAAGTCGGCACGAATTTGCGGCAGATTTGCCCGTTCGAACGAGCCGGTGTGCAGATCAACAAGCGCATCACAATGCGCGACGACATCCTTGAATAGTGCGTGTGCGATTCGTGCCGCAGCGCTGCCATTGGGGTTACCAGGGAAGTAGCGATTCAGATCGCGACGATCGGGAAGGTAACGTGAGCCACGTCGAAACCCCTGCACGTTAACGATCGGCACGCCGATCACGGCGCCTGAGAGCTTCCCCGGGTCAATGTCGTGGAGCACGCGTCGTACCATCTCGATGCCATTGAGTTCGTCCCCGTGTACAGCCGCCGTTAGGCAAAGCGTGGGCCCGGGCAGTTCGCCATTGACGACCAGTACGGGCGTCGATACCGGCACGCCCTCAAACAGCTCCGTAGCCGACCAGGCCAGTCGCTGGGCCGTGCCGGGAGCGATATCCTGTCCCAGCAGGCTAAGTGATTCGGCAATCCCTTCCGCTGTAGTTACGGCATCGGCTAGCGGCACATCATGCGGGTGCGCGGGAATCGCCTCAACGAGATCCTCGGCGGCGGCGGACGTTTCGCTGGAACGCGAATCTGCATCGAAGGTCGAATCCTGGAGCAGGTCGACACCATTGCCGGATGGCTCAACTGCAGTCTCACCCGCGAGGGCGAAACTGCCAGCGAAAAGCAGGCACAGGGCCGCCGGCAAAGTCCGAAAACCATGAAGAGATACAGCTTGGCGGCAATTAACGCTCATATGAAGCTTAAAATACGGCAGAATGCCGGAAAATTCCATGAACTAATCAATAATTTGCGATTGAAACCTGAAAAAAACAAATGACAAGTCCTTGCCGCCTTTTAATACTTTCCTGGTTCCTCGTATCGGGCGCAGCGCTGTCCGACGAGATCTTCCCGCAGCCTCCGGAATTGCAGCCGGACGTGGATTTCTGGGTGTCAATATTTGCTACCTACACCAGTGACGAAGGCGTGCTGCATGACAATCGCAATCTCGCTGTCGTGTATGAGCGTCTTGACATGCCAGCCCATCTGTCACGCCGCGAACGCAATCGACGCGTGGAAGAGCGTCGCAAGGAACTGCAGGTGGTATTGCGGTCACTGGCTGCTGGGAAGCGTGACAACCTGAGCACCGAGGAGGCACGAGTACTGGCGCTATGGCCAGACGACGTGTCAAACGACACTTTAAGCGCTGCTGTCGGCCGTATTCGGTTTCAGCAGGGGCTGCGCGATCGATTCAGGAGTGGGCTAGAACGTTCCGGGCGCTGGCGCGACTACGTCAACGAGGAATTCACGGCGCTGGGTATCCCGCTCGACATCGCGGCGCTTCCGCATGTGGAGTCATCGTATAACCCGGAAGCCCGATCGCATGTTGGCGCGTCGGGAATCTGGCAATTTACACGCAGCACGGGGCGTCGCTTCATGCGTGTCGACCATGTTGTCGATGAGCGCAACGATCCTTTTGTTGCAACGCAGGCAGCGGGTCGATTACTCGCCTATAACTATTCGCTAACGGGCAACTGGCCCATGGCCATTACCGCTTACAACCATGGACTGTCCGGTGTGCGTCGTGCCCAGAGCAGACACGGGGATACGGCCTATGTCGATATCTTGCGCAACTACAACGGCAGGACATTTGGTTTCGCGTCGCGGAATTTCTATGTCGCCTTTCTTGCGGCGCGGGAAGTCGACCAGAATGTCGAGGCCTATTTTTCCGGCGTAGTCCCGGAATTACCAACGGACTACGCGACGGTCAGTTTGTCGACCTATGTATCAGTGTCCGGTCTTAGCGAGGTCATCAATGTCAGTCCGGCGGAGATTGCGAAACATAACCCGGGACTGCAGGCGACGGTCTGGCAGGGCAGCAAGTACCTGCCCATAGGGTATGAACTGAGACTACCGCGCTCAATGACGAGTACGTCGCTTGCGCAACTCATCAACGGTCTGCCTGATACCGCGGTATTCCAGAAACAGTTACCCGACATGTTCCACAATGTTGCGCGCGGCGACACCTTGTCGCAGATCGCCGAAACCTACGATACGCGCGTGTCGACGCTGGTTGCCTTGAACCAGCTTGGCAGCAGTCATCGTATCCGTGCCGGACAACGCCTGCGCCTGCCGGCTGCTGGTCCCGCGCCACGAGCTACGGCTGCGACGCCTCCTCCTCCGGAACCTGAGGTCGTTGCCAGCATCGCGACGCCGGAACCTCAGCCAGTGGTTGTTGAAATGGCGCCTGTTGCCCTCGCCGGTGACGTAGCTTCATCGACGTTGGGTACTATCGAGACCGCATTACTGTCAGACCCGAGCGACTACAGCGTCGCCGATGAC
>Ga0224504_10000124_pt1 | contig 31759 bp, 29 predicted proteins | sample SF_Oct11_sed_USG_3_FD_170160 | JGI IMG/M metagenome (GOLD analysis project Ga0224504, IMG submission 170160) | Sediment microbial communities from San Francisco Bay, California, United States - SF_Oct11_sed_USGS_24 | ecosystem: Environmental > Aquatic > Marine > Sediment | place: USA...
TTTTATATAGTTAAACAATTCAAGAAGCGACTATATTAAATAACAATCAATTATACTTCTCAACTACAACCGTAGTTTTTATAATTAAAGAATGTTAAAAATTTAGCTGATTAATTGCTGTAATTTTTTACAAACTCGTTAAAAGGCATTGGTTGTAAATTTCGAGCTTTGTAGTGAGCTAAATACGTTTTGTAATTTCTTTTGGCAAACTGAATAATAGCATCAGGGTGGCAATTTTTAGAGGTAAATGATTTTTCCATGTGAATAAAATTTAGGGGTTAAAATTATATTTATATTAACAATGGTTAATTTTAATTAGACTGTAATAAAAGTATGAAATTATTGAATACAATCCAATAAAAATACCATTTATTAATTAAAACAGTCCGTTTACAAGTTAAAACAAGCGATTTATAAGGTTCGTTGTTCTTGGTTAGGAATGATTAAATTGTTTTGTGTTTAAAATATTTAGTAAAATAGATGAAAATTGAACAAAAATTAATTAAGGTTGTCTATTTTTGAAACAATTATAATATATTAGTATTTTAGGGTTTATTTTATAATTGATGAAAATAAGAGGTTAATTTACTTTCTATTCAATATAAGACATGCAAGTTTTACATTCAACAATTTCGGGAAACGGACCACCTTTGCTTATTTTACATGGTTATTTTGGGATGGGAGATAATTGGAAATCTTTAGGGCAGAGATTTGCGGTAAATTTTGAAGTTCATATTATAGACCAGCGTAACCATGGACGTAGTTTTCATTCTGATGATTTTGATTATGAGTTGTTGGTTGAAGATTTGCTTTATTATATGGATTATTACAATTTAGATAAAGTTAATATTTTAGGACATTCTATGGGGGGCAAAGTTGCCATGTTATTTGCTGTTATGCACCCTGTGCGAGTTGATAAGTTAATTATAGCAGATATTAGTCCAAAGTTTTATAATCCCCATCATGAAAATATTCTAGCAGCATTGAATGAGGTGAACTTTTCAATACATAATACTCGTAAAAAAGTTGAGGAAACTTTAAAATTATACATTCATGAACCCGGAGTAATTCAGTTTATGCTGAAAAATGTATATTGGAAGTCAAAGGGCACGTTAGATTTTAGATTTAATTTACCAAGTTTAACATATAATAACAGTGAGGTTGGAGAAGCGTTGCCGTCATTTGCGATTTTTAATGGGGCTACTTTATTTTTAAGGGGTGAAAATTCAAATTATATTTCTGAACATGATGTTCCGTTAATTGAGGCTCATTTCTCAAACGCCACTATTGAAACCATAAAAAATGCTGGACATTGGCTCCATGCCGAGAACCCAATTGAGTTCTATAATGTGGTTATGAACTTTTTAAACTAATAAAATTAATATTAACAAAAATAAAATGAGATCAATTGTAAGAATGCTATTAACTTCACTAGCGGTTATAGCAATTGCTAATTTTTTACCGGGGGTTGAAGTAAGTAATTTCACCAATGCATTGTTTGTAGCCATTGTTTTGGGGTTGTTACGAATCACGGTAAAACCGATATTAATTATAATAACCTTACCTGTAACCCTACTTAGCCTTGGATTGTTTTTGCTGGTTGTTAATGCTATTATTATAATGTTGGCAGGATACTTTGTAACTGGTTTTACGGTTGCTGGATTCTGGGTTGCATTCCTGTTTAGCATCTTGTTATCTATGTTTCAATCTGTTTTATACTCTTTTTTAGAGGATAATTAACAAAATAGTTGAATTTGAACGGGTTAAATATTTGATAAGTACATAAAAAGTATTAATTTTGCAGCCAATTTTAAGGATTTAAGATAAAAACAACATAAAAATGAATATTACAAAAGAGAGTGTTGATGCATTAAATGCAATTGTGAAAGTAGAAATTTCAGCAGCTGATTATCAAGAAAAAGTTGAAACTATTTTAAAAGATTACCGTAAAAAAGCTGATATTCCGGGATTTAGAAAAGGACAAGTTCCTATGGGAATGGTGAAAAAGCAATATGGAAAATCTATCATGATTGATGAGGTAAATAAATTGTTACAAGAATCATTGAACAATTATTTAGTAGAAGAAAAATTGGATATTTTAGGGAATCCGTTACCAAAAATGGAAGATGACTTTTCTTGGGATACTGACGATTATTCTTTTGAATTTGAATTAGGGTTGGCTCCAGAATTTGATGTTGATTTAAGTGCAAAAAAGAAGATTACGCAGTACAATATTATTGCAGACGACGAATTATTAGACAAAGAAGTTGAAAATATTCAAAAACGTTTTGGTAAAATTGTACCTCAGGATGCGATAGTTGAAGGTGTTAATATTACAGGAAATTTTGTAAATGAAGAAAAAGCCTTAGAAAAAAAATCTACGATTGAATTTAATGATATTAAAGGAAAATCAAATCAAAAGTTATTTAAAGGTGCTAAAGTAGGCGATGTTATTGAGTTGAAATCAAAAGGATTGTTTAGTGATGACCATAAACTAATGGGTGCTTTAGGTTTAACACATGATGAGATTCATGGATTAGATATTGTTTTAACCTTTACAGTTGAAGAGATTAATGTAACTGAACTGGCTGAAATTAACCAAGAATTATTTGATAAAGTTTTTGGACCTGATGTAGTAAAAACTGAAGAAGAATTAAGAAGTAGAATTAAAGAGGATGCTGAAAAGCAATTTCAAACACAAGCCGATCAACAATTGTTAAATGCAGTTACAGAATACTTAGTAGCCAATACAAAGTTTGATTTACCTGCTGAATTTTTGAAAAAATGGTTGGCAGTTGCTGGTGAAAAACCAATGACTCCTGAGCAAGCTGTTGAAGAATACGAAAAATCTGAAAAAGGTTTACGTTATCAGTTAATTGAAGGAAAGGTATTAAAGGATAATGATATTAAACTGGATTTTGAAGAATTAAAAGAATTTACAAAAGGTTTTGTAAAAACACAAATGGCTCAATACGGTCAAATGAATCCAGAAGAAAAAGAGTTGGATGATATTGTGCAACGTGTGTTAAGCAACCAAGAGGAGGCTAAGCGTTTACAAGAACAATTGGTGAGTCAAAAATTACTATCTTTTTATAAAGATAATATTACTTTTAAAGTAAAAGAAGTTAATTATGAAGGTTTTGTAAAAGAAGTTTACAAATAGAAATACCATTATTAAAAGTAAAAACTCCTTAAAGAAATTTAAGGAGTTTTTTTTATGAGTAATTTTATTTGCGTTTTTGGCCTCTAGTTTTAGGTTTTTTGTATTTTTTAGCAATCTCTCGTCGGTAAGATCCTCCTAGGTTAACGCGTGAATTTTTTTCTTTTTTCTCATGAAAAGCGGGTCCGCTAGGTTCGGCAATTGTGCGTTTTACTACTTTTTCAGGTGCAATTTTAGGCGTTTCTTCATCTAGCATTTGAGATGAAATTTCAATGGTATTTGGCATATCCAAGATTTGAATTTCTCGGTTCATCAAAAATTCAATTTCACCTAAATAATCTGCTTCTTCTTCATTAAAAAATGAAATTGCAGTTCCTTCTTGTTCAGCTCTACCGGTTCTTCCTATTCTATGTATGTAATTTTCCGGTTCTTTTGGAATATCAAAATTTATAACATGAGAAACATTTGTTAAATCCAACCCTCTAGCAATAATGTCAGTCGCAATTAAAACATTAAATATCCCTTTTTCAAAGTTTTTTACCGACCTTAAACGGTAATTTTGTGTTTTATTTGAGTGTATTACATTTGAAATTTCAGGCATTAATAATTCTAATTCTTCAAATAAAATATTGGCTTGTTTTTTGTTTTTTACAAATACTAAAACCTTATTGAAGGTTTCTTTGTTATTTAATAAGTGTGTTAAAAAATTCACCTTTGTGTAAAAGTTGGGTGTAGGGTAGGCAAGTTGTGTTATGGTATCTAAAGGGCTTCCACTAGCCGCAATTTCAATTTTAATAGGAGATTTAAAAAACTGATCTAATATTGCATTTACCTCTTTTGTTAAAGTTGCCGAAAACATGATGCTTTGACGATTTTTAGGTAATAAATCTAATAAGGTAATTAATTGAGGTCTAAAACCAAGGTTGAGCATTTCATCGACTTCATCAATCACTAATTTTTGAATAAATTTTAATTTTAAAATGCCATCCAATGTCAAATCTAATAACCGCCCTGGAGTTGCTACTAAGATATCCTGACCTTCAAAAACCAATTGTTTTTGTTTGTTAAGATTTGTTCCACCATAAACACCTGCATAGCGTATATTAATATATTTAGTTAAGCTTTTAATCTCATCTACTACCTGTACTACCAATTCACGGGTAGGAACAATTATTAATACCCGGGGGTGCTTTTGTTTAGAGAATGTTAACTGACGCAAAATGGGTAACAAATATGCAAATGTTTTACCTGTTCCAGTCTGTGCAATTCCTACCAGATCTTTACCACTCATAATTTCTGAGAAAGCTTTTTCTTGAATTGGAGTTGGCGTTGTAAATCCCATTTCATCCAAGGCATCTAATAAAAAGCGGTTTAAGTTTAAATCTGAAAAATTCATTTTGAGTTGTTTTTGGTAAAGATAAGCTTAATAATAAGAAATGGTTTTTAATTGAATTTCTTAAATTAAATGATTGTTTTTTTTGATATTTAATAGTTGAATGCTAGTTATTAATAGCTGAATTCAATTGTTTTAAATAATGTATTACTCAATACCGAGTAAATATTAAAAAACATGAATGCAATATACTGCACTTTTCTATTCATATAGTTAGAAAGAAACCAAACTTTTAAGGTTGTTAATGGTTTCTGTAGGGTTTTCACTTTTAAATACAAAACTTCCAGCTACAAAAGCATCAACACCAACTTCTAATAATTTCTCAATGTTTTGATCTGTTACACCTCCATCAACTTCAATTAAAGTATCTGCTTCTGAAAACTCAATTAATGCTTTTAATTGAGAAACTTTTTTATAAGTATTTTCTATAAAGCTTTGACCTCCAAATCCTGGATTTACACTCATAATTAATACTACATCAATGTCGTTAATTACATCTTCCAAAACAGAAATTGGAGTATGGGGGTTTAATGAAACTCCAGCCTTCATGCCTGCAGCTTTAATGGCTTGTAAGGTTCTATGGAGGTGGTTACAAGCTTCATAATGTACGGTTAATATATCGGCGCCAACTTTTTTAAAATCTTTAATATATCTATCTGGATCAACAATCATTAAATGAACATCCAATGTTTTATTGGCATGCTTTTTTATAGCATTTATTACTGGCAGTCCAAATGAAATATTGGGAACAAAAACACCATCCATAACATCGATATGAAACCAATCGGCTTCGCTATTGTTAATCATCTCAATATCACGTTGTAGGTTAGCAAAATCGGCTGCTAGCATAGAAGGAGCTATGTATTTTATCATCTTAGTTGTTTTTTTTTGCAAAAGTATCATTTAAAAAAGAAAAACGCTCAATATTTAGAGCGTTTTTTTTTATAAGTTTCAATATATAAGATATTTAGGTTACCCTAAGTATGTTTTTAAGATTTTACTTCTTGAGGTATGCTTTAATCGTCTAATGGCTTTTTCTTTAATTTGTCTCACACGTTCACGTGTTAAATCAAATGTTTCTCCAATTTCTTCTAAAGTCATTGGGTGAGTGTCCCCTAAACCAAAATATAATTGAACAACATCTGCTTCTCTAGGTGTTAAGGTTTCTAGGGCGCGTTCTATTTCAACTTTTAATGATTCATGTAATAAAGATCTGTCTGGATTTGGAGATTCACCAGTATTTAATACATCGTATAAATTAGAATCTTCACCTTCAATTAAAGGAGCATCCATAGATACGTGACGGCCAGAGTTTTTCATAGACTCTTTTACATCATTTACTGTCATGTCCAATTTCTTGGCAATTTCTTCTGCAGAAGGAGGGCGCTCGTTTTCTTGCTCTAAAAAGGCGTACATTTTATTAATCTTGTTAATAGAGCCAATCTTGTTTAGTGGTAAACGCACAATACGTGATTGTTCAGCTAATGCTTGTAGAATAGATTGACGAATCCACCATACAGCATAAGAAATAAATTTAAAACCTCGGGTTTCATCAAAACGTTTGGCGGCTTTAATTAATCCTAAGTTTCCTTCATTAATTAAATCGGGTAATGTTAATCCTTGATTTTGATATTGTTTTGCCACGGAAACAACAAAACGTAAATTAGCTTTTGTTAACCTTTCTAAAGCAACTTGATCACCTGCTTTAATGCGTTGAGCCAATTCAACTTCCATTTCGGCTGTAATTAAATCAACCTTTCCTATTTCTTGTAAATATTTGTCTAATGATGCAGTTTCTCTATTGGTAACCTGCTTGGTGATTTTAAGTTGTCTCATTTAATATATAGTAGCTAAAAAATTATTTTTGTAATAAGGTGTACACTATAGTATACGTTGTATTTTAAGATATGTTACAGAAAAGTTGTATTTTCTTTATAATTAACATTTTTTAACATAAAAACTCCTCAAAATGAGGAGTTTTTATAAATAATATGAATTTGAGAATTAATCTCTAGGTCTTGGTTTTCTGTCTCTGTCTCCACCACGGTTATCTCTTCCGCGGTTGTTATCACGTCCACCACTTCTGTTGTTATCTCTAGGAGGTCTTTCAACAAATCCTTCTGGTTTTGGTAATAATGCTTTTCTTGAAACTTTGTCTTTACGTGTTTTTGGGTCTTTACCGAAGTATTTTACATCAAATACATCACCCATATTCACAACGTCTTTAACATTGTTTGTGCGTTCCCAAGCCAACTCTGAAATATGTAGCAATACTTCATTTCCGGGGGCTTCATTATATTCTACTACAGCTCCAAAATCAAGCATTTTAATTACTTTAACTTCGTAAACGCTACCAACTGTAGGTTTGAACATTAAAGAGTCAATTTTAGCTAATACAGTGTCAATACCATCTTGGTTAGTACCTAATATTTCAACTATACCTTCTTCAGTAACTGGATCTTCGTTAATTACAATTGTACATCCAGTTTCTTTTTGCATTTCCTGAATTACTTTTCCACCAGGTCCAATTAAGGCTCCAATAAATTCATTTGGAATTGTTCTTGTAATCATTTTAGGAGAATGCGATTTTACATCAATATTTGGTGCTGAAATAGTTTCAGTGATTTTTCCTAAAATATGTAAACGACCATCACGAGCTTGTTTTAGTGCGTTTACTAAAATTTCGTATGATAATCCTTTTACTTTAATATCCATTTGGCAAGCTGTAATACCATCAGCAGTTCCTGTTACTTTAAAGTCCATATCACCTAAATGATCTTCGTCTCCTAAAATATCACTTAACACTGCATAACGATCACCGTCAGATATTAAGCCCATGGCAATACCTGAAACTGGTTTTGTCATTTGAACACCTGCGTCCATTAATGCCATAGTACCAGCACATACTGTTGCCATTGAAGAAGAGCCGTTAGATTCTAATACTTCAGAAACAATTCTTACTGTATAAGGGCAATCTGCAGGAACCATTCCTTTTAAAGCACGTTGTGCCAAGTTTCCGTGTCCAACTTCTCTACGCGAAGTACCTCTTAAAGGTCTCGCTTCACCTGTACAAAATGGAGGGAAATTATAGTGCAAGTAAAATCTTTCTTCACCTTCGTTTGTTGGAGAGTCAATAATATTTGCGTCTCTAGAAGTTCCTAAAGTTACAGTTGCCAATGCTTGCGTTTCTCCTCTTGTAAAAATTGAAGAACCATGCGTTGATGGTAGATAATCTACTTCAGACCAGATAGGTCTAATTTCAGTAGTTACACGACCGTCTAAACGTAAACCTTCAGCCAACGTTAATTCACGAACTGCATTTTTTTGTGATTTATTGTAATATTTGCTTACTAGATCTCCGTATTCAGCTAATTCTTCTTCAGTAAAAGAAGATTTTACTTCTTCTTTTACCAATTCAAAAGCTGTAGATCTTTCTGCTTTAGAAGTTCCTTTTTTAGCAATGTCATAACATTTTTGATAAGTCATTTCATTGATTCGAGCAGCTAATTCTTCATTTTCTTCTGCAGTAGTATATTCGCGAGTTTCTTTTTTACCAAAAGATTCTGCTAGTGCAACTTGAGCTGCACATTGTATTTTAATAGCTTCGTGTCCAAATTTAATAGCGTCTGCCATTTCTTCTTCGCTACACTCGTCCATTTCACCTTCTACCATCATTACTGAATCGCCCGAAGCTCCAATCATCATATCAATATCGGCATCTGCTAATTGTGTGCGGTTTGGATTGATTACAAACTCTCCATTTATTCTTGCAACACGAACTTCAGAAATTGGAGTTTCAAAAGGAATATCACTTAGTTGAATAGCAGCAGATGCAGCTAAACCAGCTAAAGCATCAGGCATTACATCATCATCGTGAGACATTAATTGAATCATCACTTGTGTTTCTGCGTGGTAATCTTTAGGAAATAATGGGCGTAATACACGATCCACTAAACGCATTGTTAATACTTCAGCATCACTTGGTCTTGCTTCTCTTTTAAAGAAACCACCTGGGTATTTACCTGCAGCAGCAAATTTTTCTCTGTAATCTACTGTTAATGGTAAAAAGTCAACATCACTTTGCTTGTAGTTAGAAACTACAGTACATAATAACATTGCATTTCCCATTTGTACAACAACCGATCCGTGCGCTTGTTTTGCTAATTTTCCTGTTTCTAAAGAAATGGTTCTTCCATCTCCTAAGTCAATAATTTGTGTATGTACCTTAGGTATCATAAATAATTTTTTAAAATTTAATTAAACAATTGGTTGTTGTTGTGTTGTGTTTACCAATGAAAAGTTTAATGTATGCTTTCTTTGAAATTAGAAAAAATTAAAAAAAAGAGGCAAATATTGCCTCTTTTTTAATTATTTTCTTATTCCTAATTCTTTAATTATCTCACGGTATCTTAAAATGTCCGTTTTAATTAGATAATCTAATAAATTTCTTCTTTTACCAACCAGCTTTACTAATGAACGCTCAGTGTTAAAATCTTTACGATTTCTTTTTAAGTGTTCAGTTAAGTGATTAATTCTGAAAGTAAATAAGGCAATTTGTCCTTCTGAAGAACCAGTGTTTGTTGCTGATTCACCATGTTTAGCAAAAATTTCTGCTTTTTTTTCTTTTGTTAAGTACATGCTAACATTAATTTATTTTAATAATTTTTATGTATCGTTAGTGCAGTCGCAGCTAACAGACCGCAAATATAATACTATTATTTTGAATGACAATTAAATGTTTTGAATAACAATTATTTACCTTAAAAATTAAGTTTTTTTTAACTTGCTTTAAACTTTTTATAAATTTGAGAGTCAAAGAAAATATACGAACTTATTTATTGTTAAATATTATATTAATTAAAACCCACAACCAAAATGAAAAATTTAGTATTAAAATTATTAATGATTCTAGTTATCAGTATCTTCATATTTACAAGCTGTTCAGAGGGAGAATCTATTAATGACACTGAGGCAACTATAGAAGATGAAACAATTGCTTTAGTGGAAGCAGATGATGTTTTAAATGATGTTGATAGTTTAGTTGATGATCTTTGGTGGTCTATTGACGATTCAGTTGCTGGAAAATCAGATGGTAATAAAGATCCCTTTTTAAGTTGCATGATAAAAACAAGAGTTGAAGAAGGAGAGACAACAATTATTACTTTAGATTTTGGTAGTGATTGTACGCTTCCTTTTCAAAATGTTGTTTTAAGCGGTAAAATTATTATGGAATATATAAGGGACATGGAGAATAAAACCCGAACCATAAGATATACTTACGATGATTTTTATTATAATGATTTGAAGATTGAAGGAGTGACTAGAGTGGCTAAAACGAGCGAAAATGAAAATGGGTTTAGAGAAATTACCAGAAACTTTGATGTTAAAATCATTTGGCCGAGTAGTAAATTTATAACTAGAAAAGGTACTAAGGTTAGGGAACTTATAGAAGGATATGAAACTAGAGGGAATTGGGGAGACAATGTGTTTTCAATTACAGGAAGTTGGGTCAGCACTTTTAAAAATGGTATTGTTTTAACAGCTACAATAGTGAATCCTTTAATACGTAAAACAGCTTGTAGATTTATTGTGTCAGGAACGATTGAAAAGCAAAAGAACGAAAGATTTGGAACATTGGATTTTGGAGATGGTACGTGTGATAATGTGGCAATATTTACCAATGATGATGGTGAGGAAATAGAAATTGTTTTAAGAAAAAGAAGAAGAAAATAGGTCAATTAAAGATTATTAATAAAAAAAGCGAGCATTGAGCTCGCTTTTTTTATTAATAAATATCAACCTTAATTTCTAATTGGTAGGTTTTGAATTAAATCTATATATAAATTAAGCTGTTTTTTGAGGTTTTTTCGTTCAATAATTTTATCTAAAAAACCATGTTCTAATACAAATTCTGAATATTGAAAGCCAGGAGGTAGTTCTTTTCCTGTAGTGTCTTTTACAATTCTTGGGCCCGCAAAAGCAACCAAGGCATTTGGTTCGGCAAAATTTACATCTCCTAGCATTGCATAAGAGGCTGTTGTTCCACCAGTTGTTGGGTCGGTGCAAAGTGATATATACGGTAGTTTGGATTCTGCTAGTTGGGCTAGTTTTACAGATGTTTTAGCTAGTTGCATTAATGAGTATGAAGCTTCCATCATTCTTGCTCCACCTGATTTTGAAATGATGATAAAAGGTAGATTATGCTTGATAGCATAATCTATTGCGCGCACAATTTTTTCACCAACAACACTTCCCATTGAACCTCCAATAAAAGAGAAATCCATAGCCGCAATTACGATATCTTTACCAAGTGATTTGCCTACAGCAGTTCTTATTGCGTCTTTTAAATTGGTTTTTTCAGAGGCTTGTTTAATCCTGTCTGGATATTTTTTTGTATCCGTAAATTTTAATGGATCTTTAGAAACCATATCCTTATCTAATTCAATAAATTCATTATTATCGAAAAGAATTTCAAAATATTGTACACTCCCTATTCTTACATGGTAGCCATCTTCTGGGCTAACATAATAATTTATTTTTAACTCATCGGTATCTACAATTTTACCACTAGGCGTTTTATACCATAATCCTTTTGGTACATCTTTTTTGCTTTCTGTTGGCGTTTGAATACCTTTATCTTTTCTTTTAAACCAAGAAGACATAATATTTTGTTTTAGTTAAAGTTAAAAAATAGTAGTGCAAAATACTAAAAAAAATAAAGAGAACATATAAAATATGTTCTCTTTATTTTTTTTAGTATTTAAAGGAAGGATTTATAGTGTGTTTACACAATTCAAATCTTTAAAAGCTGCTGTTAAACGAGCTTTAAAAGTTTCTTCACCTTTACGTAACCAACCACGTGGGTCATAATATTTTTTATTTGGAGAATCAGCTCCATCAGGATTTCCTATTTGTGTTCTTAAATAGTCAATTTTATCATTCATGTAGTCTCTAATCCCTTCAGTGAAAGCAAATTGTAAGTCAGTGTCAATATTCATCTTTATAACACCATAGCCAATAGCTTCTCTAATTTCTTCTAAAGAAGATCCAGATCCACCGTGAAAAACAAAATCAACTGGATTTACTTCGGTATTGTTTTTCTTTTCAATATATTTTTGAGAATTGTCTAATATTTTTGGAGTTAATTTTACATTCCCAGGCTTGTATACTCCATGAACGTTACCAAATGAAGCAGCAATAGTGAAATTATCACTTACTTTTTTAAGTTCGTCATAGGCATAAGCAACCTCCTCTGGTTGTGTGTATAGTTTTGAAACGTCTACATCAGAATTGTCAACTCCATCTTCTTCACCACCTGTAATTCCTAATTCAATTTCTAATGTCATACCCATTTTGCTCATACGAGCTAAATAAGTTTTACATATTTCGATGTTTTCTTCTAGCGGCTCTTCTGATAAGTCAATCATATGAGAAGAGAATAAAGGTTTACCAGTTTCTGTGAAATGTTTTTCACTAGCGTCTAATAACCCATCAATCCAAGGCAATAATTTTTTTGCAGCGTGATCTGTATGTAAAATCACAGGAACTTCATACGCATCAGCTAAAGTGTGAATATGTTTTGCTCCTGCTATACCACCTGCAATAGCGGCTTTTTGATCATCATTGGATAATCCCTTACCAGCATTAAATTGTGCTCCTCCATTTGAAAATTGAATGATAACTGGTGAATTTAATTCTTTAGCCGTTTCAAGAACAGTATTAATTGTGTTTGAGCCAATAACATTAACCGCAGGCAATGCGAATTTTTTAGCTTTGGCAAGTTTAAAGATTTCTTGAACCATAGTTCCTGTTGCAACTCCTGGTTTAATTGAATGACCCATAAAATTTTAGTATTAATTAAATTATGCGCAAAATTACTAAAATAATAAGATTAAACTAAATTTAAAGACTTAAAAAAATGCGAAATCGTAATAGTTTTAACAGGTTTAAAGTTAGAAGGGATAGCTAATTCCAAAATTGTATACTGCATGTCCAAAGTTGTAGTTTTTAAGCCATTTAGATCCTTTTATTAAATAGGGCTCATACGTTTTAAAGCCTACATCCAGACGTATTAAAATAAAGTTTAAATCGTATCGGATACCAAATCCAGAACCTATTGCGGTATCTTTAAGTGATTCAAAATTAATGAATTTTCCTTCCGGAGGAACGATTGTGGAATTGGTAAAGTCCCAAATATTTCCAGCATCAACAAATAATGCTCCTTTTATACTATTAAGAATATCGAACCTGTATTCTAAACTGGTTAGTAATTTTAAGTTTCCTACGTTATATTCTAGTCCTGTATTTACAGACCCAGGACCTAAATCGTATACCTTCCAGGCTCGTAAATCGTTAGGGCCACCAATAAAATAGCTTCTTGTAAAAGGAATTGTTTTTGAATTTCCATATGGTATTGCAATTCCAACAAAAGCTCTAAAAGCCACCGTATTTGCAAGTGAAATGTTCCAAAATTTCTTGTATTCTAAATCTAAACGTGCGTATTGAGCAATTGGTGTGTTGTAAAAGGTTTTGATATTGATCGAATCCATTTGTGTTGAAATAGCTGAAAATACATTTCCAGCCGATGCAATACGGGCTTTAAAAAATGAGAAATTGTTGTCTTTGTAACCTTCTCTATTGTTGTATGTAAATGTATAGGCTAATAAAGGTATAAATACATCTTCAGTTATAATATAATAACGTGATTCAATATTTTTTGCAGTATCATATTCATTAGGGTTTGTTTTTTCAAATTCAGGAGTCATCTTGTCCTTAATAAAATCAATGGCATTATTTGGGGTTAATGGGTAATCAGGAAAATTTTCTAGTTGTATAGCTTGCAATTCTCCATAATCAAAGGTGTAAACATAAAAATATTGGTCGGGGTTTAGGTTTTTGACTAGTTGAGTGTTTAAAACCTCAATACTTTGTTTTACCTTATTTGATTGGTTCCAATTATAATCCAAAATAGCAGTAAACTTCTGTTTGTCTAAGCCAATGTTTTTTTGTAAGCTGGTTCCAAGGGTTAAAATTGTTTTTGGGTATTTATCTTTTGAAATTAGTTTAGTTTGATTAATGGGGGATAAGAACCTAGGGAATTCTATTGATGCATCTGCCCCAATTTCCCATGCGTTTAGTAAACTACCATTGTCATCGGCTGCATCTTGTGAGTTTAGGAACGAGCCCAAAATAGATAGTTTTAGTATTTCTGCCCCCTTAAAAATATTTCTGTTTGAAAATGAAATTTTTCCTGTAACTCCAAGCTGACTTACATTTGAATGAGTAAGTTCTGTATTAAAACCTAATCCGTACTTTTTAAGAGGAGATAATAAAACGGAAGCTTCTAAATCATTGTTTTCTAATTCGGTATATTTGATGTCAACACTCTTAAAATTATTTAGGTTTCTAAAGCTTCTCCGTGTAAATTCCCTGGCCTCATCATTATACAAACCGCTGGGTTCGATAAAAATATAGTTTAACAAGTGTTTCGGGTTGTATTTTAATTTTTTATGTGCTAAAAACGTGTATCCATTGTAATTAATACTATCGGTTATTGGAGTATCTTTAGATTCAAAAGAGTAATCTGTATAAATTCTTACTTTTTTTACTTTTTTTATCTCAAAAGGGTATACTGTTATGCTATCATTGATGATTAATTCAATATTTGATTTATAGTTAACAGAATCAGCTTCAAATGTAATGGCGTTTTTATTGAATCGGTAAACGCCTGAATTTCGAAATAGTTTAGTAAGCCTATTTTGTTCATTAATAAATGAAGACAATTTAAACGGAGCGTCTTCTTTTAAAATGGATTTCATTTTTGAGTTAGTGTATATTGAGTCTAGTACTTTTGACTCAATACTAGTTTTAATGCTATCTATAACATATGGTTTGTTGGTTTCAACCAAATAATTGACCTTTACTTTTTTGTTTTTCAAAAAAACATATTCAGAAGTAACTTTTGCATTAAAATAGCCTTCATTAAAATAATGTTGGGTTAAATTATCTTTGGTTTTTTTTGTTTTTGTATTGTCTAAAATTACAGGAGCTTCTCCATTTTTTAATCTGTTTTTATTTGAATTGTATTTAAAATGTCTTAGTCCTCGGGTTTGTTTTTCAGAAAAAATAGATGTGATAAAATTATATTTTTTGGGATGGTCTTTTTTCCATTGATTAAAATCGGTCTCAAAATTTTCATTTGCACTGTTGTACAGGTATAGTTGCAATGGTACGCCCAATACTTTTTCGTTTGGTCGTTGTACTATATAATCTGTAACTTCAGTTTTTACAGTTTTTTTATTGTTAATAAAAATGGAGTTTGTGGTTATTAAATATTCGTTTTCAGGAACATGTTTTACCGAATTACAAGATGAAAATCCAATAGTTGTAGTAATTAAAATTAATAATATTATAAAATTGGTTTTCAATAAATAAGAGTTTAAATTTGTTTCAAATGTAAAACTTTTCAAGGTATTACCCAATTACAATTTTTTAAACAGAATTCATGAGTTTAAGTAAAAGTCAATTTAAATTAATCAATAGTTTACAACAAAAAAAGTACCGAACAAAGCATGGTTTATTTATTGCGGAAGGGGTGAAGGTTGTAAATGAATTTTTAAACTCAAAATTTGAATTAGAACATTTGTTTTGTGTTGATAGTTTTGGTTTAGATATTAAAGGAAATATAACCCAAATTTCAGAAGCTGAATTAAAAAAAGTAAGTATGCTTAAAACACCAAACAACGTTTTAGCACTATTTAGGATTCCATCTGAAGAAGAGCCGATTAATAATGGTTTGATTTTAGTTTTAGATGAAGTTAATGATCCGGGAAATTTAGGAACCATTATTAGGTTATGTGATTGGTTTGGGGTTGATCAGCTTGTATGTTCATATAATACAGTTGATTGTTTTAATGCAAAGGTGGTTCAATCTTCTATGGGGTCTTTGGCAAGGGTTTCAATTGTTTATACCGAATTGTTGCCGTATTTAAAGAAGTTACCACTACCCAAATTTGCTACTTTGATGGATGGTGAAAATGTGTATCGCAAAAGTTTACCTAAAGAAGCTGTTTTGGTAATGGGAAATGAAGCAAATGGAATAAGTGAGACTCTGTTACAATTGCTAAATAATAGTGTTTCAATTCCTAGATTTGGGAAATTACAGGAGACAGAAAGCCTAAATGTTGCAACGGCCACTGCAATTTTGTTAAGCGAGTTTAAGCGTTTTACTTAGTGAAAGGCCAACTTTAAAAACACACCGCGCGTACCAAAAAAATCTACATTACCGGTCCATGGGCTGTTTGGTTTTTCATCTCTTAATAGCTCATCTGAAATGGTGAAGACACCTCTGATTGATGGTGAAAAAATAAAATATGGAAGGTATATGTCTATACCTATTCCTAATTCGTAAGAGAAATTATTTTTTTTCATTCTAAACTCACCTTGTTCATTATCGTTAGGGTTGTCTTGGTTGCTTGAGAAGTTATAGTCATATGAAACTCCGGCAACAGTATAAGGGCGAATGTTGTTGTATCGATCTGTACTAAATTTAAACAGCAACGGAATTCTTAAATAAGTAGCGTTTACTTTTCTAATACTATCTTGTTCTCCTGGGATATAGGTGAAATCTAATTCTTTTGTGTTGCTAGAGATTCCTGGTTCTATTCTTAAATTAATGTTTTTATGTAATCGTAAATCTCCAATTAAACCAATATCAAAACCAATTGAAGGGGTTACATTTATAAAAGTATCCTCATTATTTATATAGGAAATTTTATAAGTTTTTTTATTTATTCCTAAATAATATCCCCAAAATACTTTTTGTTTGTCCCAGTTTTGATGATACTGAACAATATCCCTTTTTTGAGCATTTAAGTTGTTAGCCGATAAAATAATTAATATAAAACCAATAAATATTTTTTTCATAGATTATTTTTTTGCTAAATATATTGAAGCAACACCAAATGTTTGCGGTTTGTTTTCAATAGCTATAAACCCAGTTTTTGCTAAAATATTGTTGAAAGCTTTGCCGTAGGGAAATGAGGCAGCAGAATCTGATAAATATTTGTAGGCAGATTTGTCGTTTGAAAAAACACGACCTATGGTTGGTAATATTTTTGTGGAATAAAAATTATATCCCTGTTTGTATGGGCTTTTTGTTGGTATAGAGGTTTCTAATACAACAAAAAGGCCACCAGGTTTTAATACCCTGTAAATTTCACTAAGACCTGTTTCTAGGTTTTCAAAATTACGAACCCCAAAAGCAACGGTTATGGCGTCAAATGTTTCGTTTTCAAACGGAATTTTCTCTGAATCGGCTAAAACCATTTCTATTCGATTGTTGAGTTTTAGTTTGTCAACTTTTTTTCGCCCAACCGAAAGCATTCCATCTGAAATATCTAAACCAACTATTTTTGATGCTGAAGTTTTGGTTAAATTTATGGCTAAATCTCCAGTTCCTGTCGCAATGTCTAAAATAGTATCAGGGTTAGTTTTTCCAACAAGCTCAACAACTTTTTTGCGCCATTTAATGTCTATTCCAAAAGATATAACACGATTTAAATTGTCATATTCTTTTGAAATATTATCGAACATTTTTGTAACCTGTTCTTTTTTTCCTTTTTCAGAATTTTTGTAAGGTGTTACTTTTTTAGGCATAAATATTTAGTAATTAACAGCTACAACCCCAGCTATTTTACCTGGAATCAATTGTTTTAACATGTTTTCAATACCATTTTTTAGTGTAATTGTAGATGAAGGACAACCACTACAGGCACCTTGTAAAATAACATTTACAATTTGTGTGTCTGTTTCGTAAGAGTTAAATAAAATATTTCCACCGTCTGCTGCTACAGCAGGTTTAATATATTCGTCTAAAATACTAATAATTTGTTTTGAAACATCGTCTAAATCAGTTGTAACGTTTTCAGTAATTTGTTGGGTAATTTCTTTTTCGGTTTTATTGACTATGGTTTTTCTATCAGCAATAAACTGTTTTATAAAACTGCGTAAATCAATAGTTACATCGCTCCATTCAACAACATCAAACTTGGTAATTGACACATAATTTTCAGAAATAAATATTTCTTTTACAAACGGAAAGTTATATAATTCAATTGCTAAAGGTGAATTTTGTGCTTCTTCAATATTTTTAAATTCGAAATCAGAAGCTACCAATTTTTTATTAGCAACAAATTTTAAAACCGCCGGGTTTGGTGTAACTTCAGCATATACTTCAACAGGTACTTTTTTTTGTGTAGTTTCTTGTGTGACTAAGACACCACCATTGTTTAAGTAGTTTTCTAACTGCTCTTTAACTTCTTCCTGCACATCACTCCATTGAACAATATCGAAACGCTCAATTGCAATAAAATTAGCAGAAAATAAAACCCTTTTTACAAAAGGTAAATGAAAAAGTTGTTGTGCTAAAGGTGCGTTTTTAGCTTCGTCAATATTGTTAAACTGATGGCTTCCACTTGTTAATACACTGTTGGTGCTAAACTTAAGGATGGTATCGGTTGTTGTTTTTTCTATGTTAAAAAGAATTGTTTCCATTTTTTTTTAATTATTTGTGCAAAAGTACTAAAACATATTTAGGTATTTGGCCTGATAGAAAAAAACGCCTCATTTATGAGACGTTTTCTAAAATATTGTATGTGTAATGTTATATGTTGAACACTAAAGTAGCTGTTACTTTTGAGAATTTATAATCAAGTTCAGTTGCGCTCACTTCTGGGTATTGTGGATAAATAGCGTAAGGAGCGGTATATCTGTCTTGTTGGTATGAGACATCAAATTTTATAAAACCGAAGTTATAGCCTAGCCCCAATGAAAAACCATCTTTATTGTCGGATGATATAGCATCCTTATATGGGGTTTGTTCAAAGTGATAACCGCCTCTAATAGAGGCTTTTTTGATACGCCATTCAGTGCCAACTCTTACTTCGCTAACACCATTTAATTCATTTTTAAAAGCTTGGTTTTCATTAGTCCAATAGCCATCACTTAATTTAATATTGCTAAAATTTTTATAAATATAATCTAAACTAATTAAACCAAATTTGTTGAAAATATAGGAAAAACTTCCAGTGTATTTACTGGGTGTTCGTAAATTGTAATAATAGTTAGTTTCTTGAGGGTAATCAGGTTCTTGAAAATATTCATCTAGGTCATAAACATAGTATTCCCAGCCGTAATCATAAAAAGTTTCACCTAAATTATACCAAATAGGAGATTGGTACGCTAGCCCTAGGCGGATATTTTTTGAAGGCTTTCCAATGATACCTAAATTAAATGAAAACCCATTTCCGTAAGTATACAGATCTTGAATTAATGAAGCGTCCATTAAATCGCCTTTTCCATCATCGTTGTATTCTTCCAAAAAAATGTTTTGATAAAAATCAACATCATAACTAATTAAAGAGGCGCCTACATAAATTTTATCTTGGTAATTAGAAGCAAAAGTAAATGTATATTTATTATTTCTTCCGTCGGTATAATTTTCAAAATATTGCCCTTCTGAGAAGATGTATTTAGGCTTGTCATTTATTGGATCATAGATTTGTGATGGGTAATTGCTGTTTCCTAGAGCAACCCAAAAATTTTCATAATTATTGGCTGTAGTGTAATTAAAAGCAAATGCTAATTTTTTCCAACCGTTATTGTTTGCTGCATAATTGGTGTTAAATACAAATACACCACCAGCTTGAGAAAATTTTACATTGTCATTATCTGTGAAAGTGCTTTCTCCATAATACGTAGCCTTGGTATCAACGCCATTAAAATCCAATGAGAATGATACTTCGCTTTTCAAAAATACAGCAGCACCGGCAGGGTTGCTTTCAATAGCGGATATGTCACCTCCTAAACTTCCAAAGGCTCCACTCATTGCGTTATAACGTGCGGTACCATCAATATTTTCGGTACTAAATAATACGCCTAAATCATTATAACTCTGTGTTTGTCCATAGGTTATAAAGCTTGCGTAAAGCGCAACAAGAAATAAAATATTTTTCATAATAGGTTTAGGTTAAGAGTTTTTAATTACGTCTATATGTTCCTGAACGAGATGAACTTCTGCTAGCTGAACTTGTAGTGTATGAATTTGATACAGCTGAACTTGATCTAGAAATGTTGCTGGAAGAACTTCTATAAGGGGTTGCTGAACTATTACTTTTACTATTATTTGAAGACCTTCTATAATTGTTAGAAGATGTACGGCTAACTGTTTTTGCCTTATTTCGATTGGTGCTGTAATTGCTATTAGCACCACTATTCGGTTTTGATTTATTGTTTGCTGAAGAATTATAATTTACAACTCTTGATGCATTACTAGTATTCTGTGAAGATGGCGCTGTATTGTATGACATATTTCTTCTGGTTCCACCTGATGAACCTGATCTCATAGACGGCCTGCTACTTCTTGGGGTTGAAGAGCTACCACTTCTTTGATATGTAGGTCTGCTTCTTTGTATAGAATTATTTGAAGGTCTAGTGCTTGTTGAGCTAGGGCGAGTAGTAGGCTTGCTGCTTGTTGTTCTAGAGCTTCTTTTTGAAGTGTTACTAGTTGTTCGTGCGTATCTACTAAGATTAGTTCCTTTGGTTATGTCTCTAGAGGTTCGTCTTGTTGATAAACTTCTTCTGTCTGTGCTGGAAGTTCCAGTATTTGAGTACCTTCTTCTTGTAGAAGAGGTGCTAGTTCCGTTATTTCTTCTAGATGTATTGTAAGAGTCTCTTTTACCATATGAACTATAATATGGTGGTCGATAACCTGGGTTATTAGGTGGGTAATAGCCTGGGTATCCACCCCAGTAAGGTGGGTAGTAGCCTGGGTATCCGCCGTAATATGGAGGGAAATAACCATATCCGTAGCCAAAACCATATCCGTAATAGGGGTAAAATGAATTATAAAAAGGATTAAACCAATTATAACCAGGACTAATAGAAATAACTACATCTTGCGTAAATTCCCATGGCGCTTGACCTTCTCCTCCGTAATTGTTGTATGAGTCTTCAGCGTAATAATACTCATCAATATCAGTAAATACTTCTCCTTCGTACGGTTCGCCATCTTCCGTATAATTTATATTTTCTAATTGGTCTGAAAAATAATTAGTGTCAAAATTGGATTGTTTTTGAACTACAACTGTTTCTCTTGGTATATATGTATCAGAGTCGTAAATCCCATCACTATTAGTATATGCGCTTTGGTAGCTTCCGCAAGCATATAAGCTCACAAAAACCAATACAAGAATAATTATTTGATGGAATTTTATGTTAACCATGTTTGAAACTCTCATAATCAATTGAAATTTTTATTGTTGAACAATTAAAAAAAACTAATTTTGTCGAAATTAACATTTTTTTAATAAAGAAGGCGCAAAGTTTGTGCCAAACTTTTGATTATGGGTAAGAATTTAACAAAGAGAGAAGTAGATTATTCTAAATGGTATAATGAATTGGTGGTTAAAGCTAATTTAGCTGAAAATTCAGCTGTGAGAGGTTGTATGGTTATTAAGCCGTATGGCTACGCTATTTGGGAAAAAATGCAGGCTGAGTTGGATAGAATGTTTAAAGAAACAGGTCATGAAAACGCCTATTTTCCTTTATTTGTTCCAAAAAGTTTGTTTGAAGCTGAAGAAAAAAATGCAGAAGGTTTTGCTAAAGAATGTGCAGTTGTAACACATTATAGATTGCAAAACGATCCAGATAATGAAGGGAAACTTAGAGTGGACCCTGCAGCAAAATTAGAAGAAGAGTTAGTTGTTCGTCCAACATCTGAGGCTATTATTTGGAATACATTTAAAGGTTGGGTTCAATCACATAGAGATTTGCCTTTATTAATTAATCAATGGGCAAATGTAGTTCGTTGGGAGATGAGAACGCGTTTGTTTTTAAGAACTGCCGAATTTTTGTGGCAAGAAGGTCACACTGCTCATGCTTCAAAAAGGGAAGCGCTAAAAGAGGCTTTGTTAATGCAAAAAGTGTATTCAGAGTTTGCCGAAAATTTTATGGCTATGCCAGTTGTTAAAGGTGCTAAGTCTGAAAGTGAACGGTTTGCTGGTGCAGATGAAACCTATACAATTGAAGCTTTAATGCAAGATGGAAAAGCGCTTCAAGCTGGAACTTCTCATTTTTTAGGTGAAAATTTTGCGAAAGCATTTGATGTGAAATATACTTCTAAAGAAGGGAAGCAAGAATATGTTTGGGCTACCTCTTGGGGTGTTTCTACACGTTTAATAGGAGGACTGATTATGACGCACTCCGACGATTTAGGATTGGTTTTGCCGCCTAAATTAGCACCTATTCAGGTAGTAATTGTACCAATTTATAAAGGAGAGGCACAATTAGAAGCTATTTCAAGTAAGGTAGATGTTTTTGTTAAGGAATTTAGAAAAAGAGGTATTTCTGTTAAATTTGATGATAGAGATACATATAGACCAGGAGCTAAATTTGCAGAATATGAGTTAAAAGGTGTGCCTGTGAGGATCGCAATTGGTAAAAGAGATATAGAAAACAATACAGTTGAGGTTGCGCGTAGAGATACTTTAGAGAAAGAAACAGTGTCACAAGACAATATAGTTGATTTTGTAACCGAGCTATTAGAGAAAATCCAGAATAACTTATTTGACAAGGCAATTACATATAGAGAGGAACATACAACAGAAGTTGATACATTTGACGAATTTAAAAAAGCAATCGAAACTAAAGGTGGATTTGTGTTGGCGCATTGGGATGGAACCATAGAAACAGAGGATAAAATAAAAGAATTAACAAAAGCGACAATAAGATGTATTCCTTTAGAAGGAAAAATTGAGGAAGGAAAGTGTGTATTTACTGGGGAAAAGTCCACACAAAGAGTATTATTTGCAAAAGCTTATTAAATTTTTTAAAAAAAGTTTTGAGAATTGAAAAATAGTTGTATTTTTGCATCCGCAATGACGAAATAATGTCATCGAGAAACAAAGTAATGGTCCGTTCGTCTAGGGGTTAGGACGCCAGGTTTTCATCCTGGTAACAGGGGTTCGATTCCCCTACGGACTACAAAATTTAATTAAAAAATTAAAAATGGCAAATCATAAGTCAGCATTAAAGAGAATTAGAACGAATCGCGTTAAGCAATTGAGAAATAAATATCAGCATAAAACTACTCGTAATGCTGTTAGAGTTTTGAGAGCTGCGACTGAAAAAGAAGTAGCTGTAGAATTGTTTCCTAAGGTAGTATCTATGCTAGATAAATTAGCAAAGAACAATGTTATTCACAAAAACAAAGCGAGTAATTTAAAATCTAAATTAGCGAAGCACGTAGCAGCAATTTAGTCTTAATTAATAAAAAACAAAAAAAAGCATCCAATTTGGATGCTTTTTTTTGTTTATATATATAATCCATCTATGGTTTGATCCAGGATTTTCGTTAAAGGAATCAAGACGAGGCAAGATCAAAAGTTCGGATTAGTCCGGATCAGGCACAAAAGTTGGGGGCTATGCATAAATTTGAGTTAATCTAGAAAGAACTCTTTATTTCTGCCCCCTCTTAATTGTGCTCTAAAGACTTTAATTTTAGCATTAAAAGATTCGGCGGAAGTATTAAAGATTCAAATATGTTAAATTAACTGAATTGGGAATTTTTTATATTTTTTGAATTAGGCTCTTAAGATCTTAATTTGGGCTTAAAAATTTGCTGTAAATCCTTTACATCGAATGGTTTAGAATTAATAATTGTTGTTTAGAAACAGGTGTATGTTGTTTATTTGGTGGTATTAGATTGCTAAATAAACCATCAAAACTTATTATATAGCAGTATGAAATATTACAGGATTTTGATAGGAGGAGAATACATCTCAAAAGATTATAAATATAAAGCTTGTAAAGTCTAGTTAGCTTACCATTCATAAGATTTGTTGGCGTCTAACCTAATAAAGGTAAAAAGCAATACAGTAAACCCCCATAATGCAGAGCCTCCGTAACTAAAAAAGGGGAGCGGAATGCCTATTGTTGGAAGTAGACCTAATACCATTCCTATATTTATTGTAAAATGCATAAAAAATATGGCAGAAATACTATAGCCATAAACCCTGGTAAATTTTGATTTTTGACGTTCAGCAATTTGTATTATTCTTAATGAGAACAATACAAATAGAATAATTACTGTAGTGCTGCCAATAAAACCCCATTCTTCACCAACAATAGTGAAAATATAATCGGTTTGGTTTTCGGGTACAAATTTTCCTTTTGTTCTTTCTCCTTCTAAAAAACCTTTTCCAGAAAATCCTCCAGAAGCAATAGTTTTAACTGATTGATTGGTATTATAACCAATATTTTTAAGGTCCACTGTTTTTCCAAGTAGAATGTTGAATCTATCTCTATGGCGTTGTTCAAAAACATGGTTAAAAACTAAGTCAACACTAAAAATAAAAAGTAGCGAAGCTAAATATAGTCCAATAATTTTTACCCAACCTTTTTTAAAAGCTTTTCTTCTATACAAAATAAAATAGGCAAGTATAAGGGTAAAAAAGAACAGAGATCCAATTGTGACAATTAAATACCCGAAATATAAAGTTATTACGAACAGGAGTGTTGCAAAAAAGCCAAAAGCAATATAATAAATAGGTAATCCTTCGCGGTATAAAACAAATATAAAGGCTACGTAAACTAATGCAGAACCAGCGTCAGGCTGCAAAGTTATTAGAACGGTTGGAAAAAATAAAAGAATAAATACCTGTAATTGAGCGTTTAATTTTTTAAGGTTAAAAAGTTTATCACTAACTAATTTAGCAATGGCCAGTGCTGTAGCGGCTTTCGCAAATTCTGAAGGCTGAAGACTGAGGCCGCCAAGGTCGTACCAAGAGGTTGCTCCATTGATCTTTTTCCCAAAAACAAAAAGGCCTGCAAGTGAGATTAGACTTACAATGTAAAAAATAGAAGCATATTTTTCATAAAATTTAGCGTCAAATAATAGAATTAATATAATTAGTGGAATGCTAAGGCCAATCCATATAAGTTGTTTGCCATATTCGGTGGATAAATTTATCAATTCATAGTTGTCGTCAGTAATTGTTGCGGCATAAATATTTAACCACCCAATAAAAACCAAACTGGCATATAAAAAAACTAAAAGCCAATCAATACCATGAAATATGTTCATTTTTCTACTCCTCAACTTTTTTATTTTTTTTGTAATTGTTTATTATATTCGTCTTGGATACTACCATTAAACATGCGTGCTTCATCACGTGGTCTACTGATTTGTCCTGTAAGATATTTTTCAATCATTAGCGTGGCAATAGGACCGGCCCAACGAGAACCCCAATAACCATTTTCGACAAATACGGCAATGGCAATTTGAGGGTTGTCTTTTGGTGCAAATGCTATAAAAATTGAATGATCTTGTCCATGTGGGTTTTCTGCAGTACCTGTTTTTCCACAAATTTCAATACCTGAAACCCTAGACCAATGAGCGGTTCCTCTTGGTATTTCAACTACATTAAATAAGCCTTCAATAACCGGTTCGAAATGTTTTTTATCTATGGTCGTATAAATAGGTTTGGTAAACTTTTCATTTAAGGGAACCTCGTCAATGTGTTTTGCTATGTGAGGTGTGAAATAAAAACCGCGATTCGCAACAGCTGCTGTCATGTTTGCCAATTGAATTGGAGTAGTTAATATTTCTCCTTGACCAATTGCATTGGAAATAGTTGCTGTAGAGCGCCATCTTCCATTTGGATAAACTCTATTGTAATAATCTCCATTGGGGACTAAACCTGGTTGCCCTACAGATAAGTCGTTATTAAGGTAATTACCAAGCCCAAAACTTTTAACATGGTTATTCCAAACATTCATGCCGTTATATGGATTTTCATACTTTTCTATGGTTTTTCTATAGGCATTTGCAAAATAGCTATTACATGATCTGTAAATAGCTTCGTTCAAAGATATTGGAGCGCCCTTAGTTCCACAGTGACATCTCATAAATGACCTAGCCCCTGAACCATATTTATAGCCACCATAACATGAAATTGTGGAGGTTGAGGATATTACATTTTCCTGCAAAGCAGCTAAAGCTGATATTACTTTGAAAGGAGATCCTGGCGGATATTGTGCTTGAAGCCCACGATCTAACAATGGTCTACTCGCGCTATCTAGGTATAATTTGGTGAAATTAGCTGATCGTTTTCTTCCAACCATAAGGTTTGGGTCATATGTGGGCATCGAAATTAAGGCTAAAATTTCACCTGTTGAAGGTTCTAATGCAACAATACCTCCTCTTTTATTTACCATGAGCGCCTCTCCGTATTGCTGTAATTTACTGTCAATTGTAAGGGTAATGTCATGTCCAGTAATTGGAAGTGTATCATAGATTCCCTTTTTGTATGAACCAATTTCTTTATTGTGTCTGTCTCTCTGAATAAATTTTATACCTTTTGTTCCTCGCAAAACATCTTCATAAGTTTTTTCTATCCCAGCTGTTCCAATTAATTCTCCTAATTGATAATATGGGTTTTTTTGTATCATTCCTTCGTTTACCTCACTTATATAGCCTAAAATATTTGATGCAGATTTAACTGGGTATTTTCTTAAAGACCTTTTTTGAATATAAAATCCTTTAAATTTATATAATTTTTCTTGTAAAAAAGCAAAATCGTCTTTAGAGAGCTGTGCAACAAAGGTTGATGGAATTCTTGTAGAATATCGACGAGCCCTGTCCATTTTTTGACGAAAATCTTCCTTGGTAATTTTTAATAATTTACAAAAATCAAGTGTGTCTAAAGGTTTCACTTCTCTTGGAATTACCATCACATCATAAGACAGTTGATTAGCTATAAGTAACACGCCATTTCTGTCAAAAACATAGCCTCTTTCTGGATAGTCATAGGTGACTTTAACTGCTGAGTTTTTTAATGGGTGAACGCTGTATTCATTACTTACAACTTGTAAATAAAAAAGCCGTACAATAAACACTAAGCTAGTGAATATAATTACTATAGATAATAAACCAATTCTTTTCATTTATTTCTTTTTTGTGAGTAAAGCTATACCTAGAATAATAATGGTAATGGAAAAAACACTAGTTAAAAAAGCCTTAGAAATTATTGAAAGAAAATCTTGAAAACTAAAATAGGCTAAACTAAAAATTATTAAATGATGAATAATTGTTAATATTGCAATAAATAAAAATGCCTTACTAAAAGGAAGCAATCTTAAATTAAATGACCAATAGTCAAAATCTGATTTATTTAATACAAGTTTTAAAATTGGAAGTCTTACAAAAGCAATAAAAACAGTGGCTGCTGCATTTATTCCGCCGGAATCTGAAAAAAAATCAACTGAAAGACCTAGTACAAAACTTAAAATTAATAATAAACTTATGTTTTTGCGAAAAGGAAATAGAAATACCCACGCAATATAAATCATTGGGTTTATAAACTTAAATAAATTTAAATGATTAAATACAACTACCTGAAGTAGTATTAGACTAATAAAACGGAAGCTATTGGTTAGTGCTAAATTATTCATTTATTGTTTGTTGCTCTAAATTACGTTGTTCAATTTTTTCTAAATTTTTAATAACTTGAACATTTTCAAGTGCACTCATGTCATTAAATAAAACAACATTAATTTGAATGTATTGGTTATTTTTAATATCATAATCTTTTATGGTTCCAACCGGTATACCTTCAGGAAACAATGAAGATTTACCACCTGTAATAATGGTATCACCTTTTTTTATAATTGCCTGTCTAGGAATGTCGGTAATTTGAGTTGTATTATAGTCATCACCATCCCAAACCATTGTACCAAAATGCGTATTGTTTTTTAAACGCACATTGATTTTAGAATTGTTATTTAAAATAGATAAAATAGTAGCATAATTAGAAGAGGTGTTTTTAATTACTCCAATAATACCGCGTCCGTTTATTACGCCCGATTCCGTCTCTACACCTTCTTTGCTACCTTTGTTTATTGTTAAATAGTTATTTCTTTTTGTGAAATTATTATTTATTATTTTGGCTGTGGTATATTCGTATTTTTGATTATATAGCACAGAATCAGTAACTTGAATGCTGGCAGGGGTAGGGACAACACCTTTTTTATCAAGTAAATTTTTGAGGTGTACATTTTCCTCTATTAATAACTGATTTTCAGTTTTTAAATGAAGATATTGTGTAATGCTATTTAATTTGTTGTATAAACCACCAGAAATTAAGTTTGCTGAATTTACAAATTTACTCTTGTGGTAAGAGTGGTATTGTAGGGTAAAGTTAAAAGCAAAAATTTCCAATAATAAAAATAGCAGAAAAAACCTGAATTTTTTAATGAAATAAATTAATTGCTGCATATGTTAATTGTAAATAAAGGGCTACTTCATTAATACATTTTTGAATTTTTCTAAATCCTTTAAAGCTGTTCCAGTACCTCTAACAACTGCTCTAAGCGGATCTTCAGCAACATAAACGGGTAAATCTGTTTTTCTTGATAAGCGTTTATCTAAACCGCGCAGCATAGATCCACCACCTGCTAAATAAATTCCAGTATTATAGATGTCAGCTGCTAGTTCAGGAGGTGTTTTTGAAAGTGTTTCCATAACAGCATCTTCAATTCTTAAAATAGATTTATCTAATGCTTTTGAAATTTCTCTATGTGAAACTTGTACTTGTTTTGGTTTACCACTTAATAAATCACGTCCTTGAACAAGCATGTCATCTGGAGGTGTTTCTAAATCTTCTGTTGCAGCTCCAACTTGAATTTTTATTTTTTCAGCAGTGCGTTCTCCTACATACAAATTATGCTGAGTTCTCATATAATAAGCAATATCTGCTGTAAATACATCGCCGGCAACCTTTACTGATTTGTCGCATACAATACCACCCAAGGCAATAACAGCAATTTCTGTTGTTCCACCTCCTATATCAATAATCATATTCCCTTTAGGTTCCATAATGTCAATACCAATACCTATGGCAGCAGCCATTGGTTCATGAATTAAATAAATTTCTTTGGCATTCATATGTTCAGCCGAATCAATTACTGCCCTTTTTTCAACCTCAGTTATACCTGAAGGAATGCAAATAACCATTCGTAATGAAGGTGTGAAAAATTTCTTTTTAATATTTGGAATGTTTTTGATAAACTCCTTTATCATTTGTTCAGAAGCTTCAAAATCAGCAATTACACCATCTTTTAAAGGTCTAATGGTTTTTATATTTTCATGAGTTTTTCCTTGCATTAAACTAGCTTTATGGCCGGTTGCAATTATTTTGCCATTTGTTCTATCTCTGGCTACTATTGAAGGAGCATCAACAACTACTTTACCATCATGAATAATAAGGGTATTTGCAGTCCCTAAATCAATGGCGATATCCTCAGTCATAAAGTCGAAAAAACTCATATATGTATGTTGTTATTTGTTTAATTTTTAATTAGGTTAATTCTCAAAGTTACTAAAATTAGTGTTTAAAATGACGTGTGCCAGTAAAAACCATTCCAATGTTATTTTCATCACAATAATCAATAGATAATTGATCTTTGATAGAACCACCAGGTTGAATTACAGCCTCAATTCCAGCATTTCCTGCTATTTCTACACAATCAGGAAAAGGGAAAAAAGCATCACTAGCCATTACAGCTCCTTTTAAATCAAATTTAAAAGTTTTCGCTTTTGTAATAGCTTGTTCTAAGGCGTCAACTCTAGATGTTTGCCCAGTACCACCAGCGCATAATTGTTTGTTTTTAACTAAAATTATGGTGTTTGATTTGGTGTGCTTACATATTTTAGAAGCAAATAATAAATCTTCAATTTCTGAATCTGAAACAACTCTTTTAGTAACGTTCTTTATACCTTCTTTAGTATCAGTAATTTTGTTTGGTTCTTGAGCTAAAACTCCATTAAGAGCCGAACGGTAACTTAAATTTGTAGATTCAACTTCTTTTTGAATTAAAATAATTCTGTTTTTCTTTCCTTTTAAAATTTTCAAAGCAGCATCTGAATATGAAGGAGCTATTACAACTTCACAAAATAAGCTATGAATTTCTGAAGCAGTAGCTTCATCAATTTCCTTGTTTGCGATTAAAACACCTCCAAAAGCTGAAGTTGGATCACCTGCCAAAGCATCAATATAAGCTTGTGCTAATGTGTCTCTTTGCGCTAGTCCACAGGCATTGTTGTGTTTTAGAATTGCGAATGTTGGTGCTTGCCCTTTAAACTCTTTAATTAAATTAACTGCCGCGTCAACATCAAGTAGGTTGTTGAAAGAAAGTTCTTTTCCATGTAATTGGTCGAATAATTCCTCTAAATTTCCGTAGAAATAACCTTTTTGATGCGGGTTCTCACCATAACGTAATTGCTTAGAAATATTAAAACTTTGTCTAAAAACAGGTTGATCATCATTCATGTAATTGAAAATTGCAGTGTCATAGTGACTTGACACAGCAAATGATTTTGCGGCAAAAGACTTACGGTTAGCCAAGGTTGTAGAACCGTTATTTTTTGTTATAATGTTTAAAAAATCATCGTATTGCTCCATGGAAGAAACACAAATAACATCTTTAAAATTTTTAGCTGCGGCTCTAATTAATGAAATACCTCCAATATCTATTTTTTCTATAATATCTTGTTCAGAAGCACCACTTGCAACCGTTTTTTCAAATGGGTACAAATCAACAATTACAATATCCATTTCTGGAATATCAAATTCTTTTAATTGAGCTTGATCATTTTCATTATCCCGCCTGTTTAAAATACCTCCAAATACTTTTGGGTGTAAAGTTTTAACACGGCCACCTAAAATAGAAGGGTATGAAGTTAAATCTTCTACACGAACCACGTCTATGCCTAAATCTTTTATAAAAGTTTCAGTACCTCCGGTTGTATAAATTTTAATATTTAACTCGTTTAATTTCTTAACAATTGGTTCTAAACCATCTTTGTGAAATACAGATATTAGTGCAGATTTTGCTGTTTTGGTTGTGTTCATTTTAAATATTGTAGCGTTTGCGCAAAGCTAATAATATTCAGCTATTTAAACAATACAAAAAGCAGGATAATTTCAATTATTTGTTTTTGATTTTGGCATGGAATCTTGTCACCAATTCATTGTAATTCAAAGGGGTGTCATTATCACGATGTTTCTTAATAAGGGTTTTTAAAAAAGTTAATTTTTTTGAAAAAAAATTACTGTCTTTGTTATCAGGTTTATGTTGAATCTGTTTTAACATTTCTATCAATCTTTGGAAATGAATTAAAACTTTGGGGAGATATTAGTCAAATATAAATAAAAATAATTAAAAAATACAAAAGCGATATTAGAATTAGCAAAGTTAGAAGCTATTTTAATTGCTTTTTTTTTCCTTTTTTTATTGTTAAGAACTGTACTTGTTGTGTTTTTTAATTAGTTATCATTTACGGGGTACTATAGAAGTAGAAGAGATATGATAATTATTTAAAGTTGCTGTATGTTTAACTGCGAAACTTGTTCGCATATATATTCTAAAATTAATTCGTCATCTTTTGAAAATGGATCAACATTATGAGAGTCAATATCAATTTGACCTATATTTTTTTTATTTACAAAAATTGGAATTACAATTTCACTTTTTACTTTCCAACCGCAAGAGATATAATTATCTTGGGTTGAAACATCTGGAACTATCATTTTTTTATTACGCTTGGCTACTTGTCCACAGATGCCTTTTCCAAACGGAATAATTACATGATCTGTTTGTTCACCTGCAAATTGAGCCAATTTTAATTCTTTTTTATCGCCGTTTTTAAAATAAAAACCAACCCAATGATAGTAGTCAATTTCTTGTTTTAAATAAGTGCAAATATTTTGAAGTTTATCAGAGATTGATGTATTGTTGTCTTCTACAATATTACTTATAGCTATTTTTAACCGTTGAGTATTCATTTTAATTTGTAGTTTTATGCAAAATTAAAATTCTTTTTAGTGAAAAGTAATAAATTGATAGTTATATTTTTGATTAAATTTTTTGGAACCTATGCATTGCTATTTTTAGGCTATTCCTATTATTTAGAAAGTACTCAGGAAAAACACAATATTTACGCCTGTGCACCTATTACTACAACAGTTGCTAACCAAACTGAGTTTTTGTTAAACAGTATTGGTTATGAGGCTGAAGTTGTTCAACACCCCGATGAAGTATCTATGAAATTAATTCTTAACAATGTATATATAGCAAGGGTTGTAGAG
>Ga0224504_10000125_pt1 | contig 31747 bp, 24 predicted proteins | sample SF_Oct11_sed_USG_3_FD_170160 | JGI IMG/M metagenome (GOLD analysis project Ga0224504, IMG submission 170160) | Sediment microbial communities from San Francisco Bay, California, United States - SF_Oct11_sed_USGS_24 | ecosystem: Environmental > Aquatic > Marine > Sediment | place: USA...
ACGGTGCTACGGCTGCTTGGAGAGACCCGCAAAGGTCCACGTACACTGGAGCAGTCCGTTGCCGCGTTTCAGAATGCTTTGGCGGAACGAAACCGGGAGCGGGTGCCGCAGGAGTGGGCGTTGACACAAAACAATCTCGGTGCGGCGCTTCAATCACTCGGTCAACGCCAGGGGGACCCACAGTTTCTGCAACAGTCAATTACAGCGTATGAAAACGCGCTCAAGGAAGTCACCCGGGAGCGTACCGCAATGGGTTGGGCCATGACGATGGCAAACCTGGGCGCCGCCCGCTTGATGCTGGCTGAAATGACGGAGAGTGCGGATATTGCCCTGATGGCGCTGAATGATTTTGATGAGGTTGTGAATTACTTCCAGGAAGCCAGCCATTCGCAATACATGGAGCTTGCCGAAGAGCAGAGAAAGAAGGCGCAGACGCTGGTGAGGGCGCTTGCCCAGACATAAGTATTCTTGCCTGGCGAAAAACCACTCAACAACGGCAAGTGGTGGACCCGTTGTCCAGTTGCCGGTTAGAACGCAACAGCTTAGGAGTTGCGATGTTTATTCTCAGCTGTCTGTATTACCAATTCAGGGACTCCATCCGGTGTATCAAGACCGATCAGTTCATCATAAACCCGACGCGGGCGGATAACGGTCAGTTCACTGCCCTCTACCATTACCTCGGGTACCAGTGGCCGGGTATTGTAGGTGGATGCCATGACCGCACCGTAGGCGCCTGCGTTTTTGATCGCAACCAGATCACCACCAAGCAATGGCGGCAATAGTCTGTTGCGTGCAAAGGTATCCCCGGTCTCACAGATCGGGCCAACGACCTGGTATGAAACAGGCTCGCCACCACGTAGTTCACAGGGTACGATTTCATGAAAGGCGTCGTACATGCTGGGTCTGAGGAGATCATTCATACCGGCATCAATAATAAGAAAACGATCCCGTTCCCCTTCCTTGATATAAATAACACGTGAAATAAGAATGCCAACATTGCCGACCAGCGAGCGGCCGGGTTCAACGATGATCTGGCAATCGAGGTGTCCCAGAATATTGTTCGCAAGGGTAGCGTAGGTGGTAATAGCGGGCGGCAGTTGATTTCCATCGGCATAGTCGATACCCAAACCACCACCGATATCGAGAACCGAGATGTTATGGCCGAGACCACGCAGTTCGGTGGTCAGATCCGCCAGGCAACGAAATGCCGCCTCGAATGGTTCCAGTTGTGTCAGTTGTGAACCGATATGCATATCGATCCCCTGTACCTTGATACCCGGAAGTTCAGCGGCACTCGCATAGGCTTCATGTGCCCTGGTCCATGGGATGCCAAACTTATTGCTGGCCTTGCCTGTGGAGATTTTCTCATGCGTTCTCGCATCAATATCGGGATTGATACGAAATGCGATGGGGGCCTGTTTTCCTTCGGAAAGGGCAACCTCGTTCAATAGTTCCATTTCAGGTTCAGATTCAACATTGAACTGATGAATATCCTGCTGTAATGCGAAGCGCATCTCATCGGGTGTTTTGGCAACACCCGAGTAGACTATCCTGCTGGCGGGGATACCGGCTAGCAGTGCCCTCCTGAGTTCACCTTCCGAGACCACATCAGCGCCGGCACCCATTTTCCCCAACGCCCTGATAACAGCCTGGTTGGAATTTGCTTTGACGGCAAAACAGATGAGCGAATTCCCGGCTTCAAACTGTTCTGCGTAAGACAAATAATTTTGACGCAGGGCAGTTGCCGAGTAGCAATACACAGGTGTCTTCACCTCTTCGGCGATCTCGTCGACCGGCACATCTTCGGCGTAAAGACGCCCTTCACGATAGTCTGGAAACACCATGGATATAATCTCGTCTGCGATGGAAAAAATAATATATGATTATAGGCGCGTTTCACTCAAATTTAATTACAAGAATCATAAATCTTTTTAATGTCTGCTAATCACAGGGTTGAACATTTCGGGTTGGTAATAATTCGTGGCCTTCTTGCTTAAATACAAATTTGAAAAGGCTGCTCGTTGTGGTGGTGACTGAATGCTTTGGATCCCTGGCATGAAGACTATGGTTTCGGTACTTCTGATCCCGCTGGTTTTTCTGTTGGTGTCGTGTAGCAAGGAAGCACCAACGACCCAACGCCTGATAATTCTTGGGTTCGATGGCATGGATCCGGTGTTGACCAGCAAATGGATGGAAGATGGCTCCTTACCCAACTTCCAGAAGCTCGCGACAATGGGCGGGTTTCACTCCCTTCCTACCAGTAATCCGCCCCAGTCACCCGTGGCCTGGTCAGATTTTGCCACCGGTACCGGTCCGGGTGAGCATGGTATTTACGACTTTCTACGTCGTGACCCGGAAACCTATTCACCGGCTTTTTCCATATCTGAAATTGTTCCACCACAGGATTTTCTCTCGCTGTTTGGTATGGAGCTTCCCCTGGAAGATGGTGAGATCATCAACCGTCGTATCGGCACCCCTTTCTGGAGTGCGGTTGAAGGGCAGGGTGGTCGCTCCACAGTCTTAAGGGTTCCTGTTACCTTTCCTCCTGATCCCATACACCGCATGATGGCAGGCATGGGTGTGCCCGACCTGCTGGGTACCCAGGGCACTTATACGGTCTATTCCACCCGGCCAACACTCTCCGCCGATACCAGTAGCTCCCGCACGGTGCGTATGCGTCCTGATCGTGGGGGTCACATCGATTCCCTGCTTGAAGGTCCGGCCCACCCGTTGAAACCGGATGCGCCTGCCTTGAATACCAGTCTGCAACTTGACCCTGCGGGAGAAAAGGTCCGGATACGGCTGGGTGATGCAGATATTCAATTATCACCAGGCGAATGGTCTGACTGGATTACGGTTAACTTTAAGTTCTTTGGCCCGGCTTCGGTAACAGGAATTGTCCGCGCTTACCTGGTCAGCGCCTATCCGCGTGTTCAACTCTATGTCTCCCCCATTCACATCGACCCACGCGATCCGGTGATTCCACTGTCCTCACCACCGGACTATGCCGCCGAGATGGAAGAACGATTTGGTTTGTACCACACCATAGGTATGCCGGAGGAGACCTGGTCACTCAACGATGGCCATATGACGGATCAGGCATTCCTCGAAGTGGTGCGCGAAACCCTGGGTGAACAGGAAGATATGTTCTACGATGCACTGGATCGTCATGACAGCGATCTTGTAGTGTCTGTATTCGTCCAGACTGACCGTGTTTCACACATGTTTTATCGCGGGATTGACCCGCAGCACCCACTGTATGAAGAAACCGGTGCCAGGTCACGTGAGGCGATCCACTGGATTTACCGTGAAGCAGATCGCGTGCTGGGTGAAACCATGCAACGCATGGGTCTTGATGACCGTCTTATTGTACTCAGCGACCATGGCTTTGCACCTTTCAGAAGGGCGGTCAATCTGAATACCTGGCTGGTTGAGCAGGGACTGCTGGTATTAAAAGATGGACACCAGGATTCTGCTGTCGGTTTCGCGGCTGTGGACTGGTCCCGCACCAGTGCCTATGCACTGGGGCTCAATGGGCTGTATATCAACAGGTCCGGTCGGGAGGCTCACGGAATTGTCGATGAAATTGCAGCTGCACAGATCAAGCAACAGATCATTTCCAGTCTTCCCCGCCTGCTCGATCCGCAAACCGGCTCGGCGGCAGTCAGGGATGTATTCGACGGTGAGTTGCTCTACCCGGGTAATGCAAATAACGATGCACCAGACCTCGTTGTAGGCTATGAACCAGGCTATAGGGCTTCCTGGCAAACTACCCTGGGCGGGGTTCCCGGCTCTTTGATTGATGACAACAGAAAGAAGTGGAGTGGGGATCATTGTATTACGCCTGCTGCCGTTCCCGGTGTTCTGTTTACCTCTTTCAAAATGGATACGCCGCTGGATTCGATCGCAGGTGTAGCCCGTTACGCCAGGGAAACCTGGAGGAAGTCGCCGTGAGCTCGGTGCGTGTTCCTTCCGGCCTGTATTTTCAATCTCGATTTTTTGCGGCAACACGCAAAATTTGGAAGCGCCTGGCTGATCTCGAATCCATTATTGTTCGTCAGGAAGCTCACCAACGGCGTGTTGACCGCCCGGTTTACATCACGGCTCTGCCCCGGTGTGGAACGACTATTCTTACAGAGATGCTGGAGAAGCATCCCGATCTGACCTGCCATCGCTACAGTGATTTCCCCAATGTCTGGACACCTTACTGGCGCAACTACCTGTTAAAGAGAAGCAGGGTTCATGCACCAGCAATGGAAGAGAGGGCCCACAAAGACCGGATAGAGGTGAACAATGACAGCCCCGAGGCTGTTGAGGAAGTGCTGTGGATGTCTTTCTTTCCTTCCCTGCATGATGCCACGGTGAATCAGGTCAAGGACGGACAGTCACGCAATAGCAAATTCGACTTATTTTATAACGAAAATATTCTCAAGTTACTGGCGGTTCGAAAGGCCGATCGCTACCTGGCAAAAGGCAACTACAACGTTTCACGAATTCGCTACATTCTTTCACTTTATCCGGATGCAAAATTTCTTATCCCCGTAAGGGATCCTGTTCATCAGGTTGCATCGCTGGCAAAACAACAAGCGCTTTTCACCCGGGCCAGCCAGGAGGACCCGAGGGTTTCACTGCAAATGGCCATGTCCGGCCACTTTGAGTTCGGCCCGGAACGTGTTCCTGTCAACTTTGACAATCCAGAGGCCACGCAAACCATTATTGATTGCTGGAAGCTGGGGCGTGAAGTAGAGGGTTGGGCGCGCTACTGGGCGGAAACCTATCAACATATACTATGCCAACTGGAGAAGTTCCCGGAAGTACGCGAGGCCTGCCTGTTGTTCCGCTACGAGGATTTATGCACTCACTCCGCCAGCCTGATTGAATCCATTCTGACGCATTGTGAATTGTCGGAAAATGGGTTTGAAACCACCCGGACGGAATACATCACCCGACTCACACCACCGGATTATTACGAGGTGGACTTTAGTCCGGATGAACAGCAACAAATCATCCATCATTGCGATGCGGTCAATGAAAAGCTGTCAGAGTTCTGCCAAAATGCGTGATTACGTTTTTGTTCAAGGCAGCCTGGCATGTCAAAAATAACAACCCTGATACTACTGACGCTTTTGCTGCTGGTGCAAATCAATACCGCGACTGCCTATGTTGGACCAGGTGCTGGCATCAGCGTGCTTGGTTCGTTACTGAGTATCCTTGCCACCATCGTTGTAGCCATCGGTGCCATCATCATCTGGCCGCTGCGGAAATATTTAAAGCGTCGAAAGACGCGACGTGAAATCCCTGCTGGTACAGGAATTACTGAACCAGATGAAGACCACTTAGGGTAGGGCTGCCCATGGGCTTGTTGGACCTCCCTGCGCCAATATTCAGCATGATTGACGGCGTACTCGGAATGGCCATGCCGCCGGTGCTGCGCCTGGTCATCTGGGGGGGGCTGGCGGGTTGGCTCACGATGATCACCTACCAGCGCTTTTCTGATCAGGAAAAGATCGGCAGCCTGAAAACACTGCAGAAAGGTCAGCAAAAAAATATCGCTGAATTCGATGGAGAGTTTGCAGAACTAATGCCCATGATCCGCCATACACTCGCCCTGGGCATCAGGCAGTTGGGTCTCTCACTGGGTCCGGCGTTGATTGCAACGGTACCGGTGTTGTTTATCGTCATTTGGGTTGCGGGTGAATTTGGCCATGTTTCCCCGGCCGCAGGGAGCGAGGTGTATTTAAGTGCCGAACCAGTAAGCGGTGACATCCACTGGTCTTCAACAGCACAAGTCACAAACAACGAAGGTGGCTGGGTAATCAACTGGCCTTCACAGGATCAGACTTTGACAATGATGGAGGGAGGGATGAATGGGAGTCAACCAATCCTGATCCTGCCAATGGCGCACGATATCCCGATCATTCACAAGAAAAAATGGTGGAATTTCCTGATGGCTAACCCGCTAGGCTATCTCCCGAAAGACGGAGAAACGGAGGTCATTCATATCGGATTGCCGGAGGTGGTTATAATCGAGTCGGGCCCCGCCTGGATGCGAGGCTGGATGTTCAGTTTTTTCATGAGTTTTCTTCTCTCGTCTTTTGGTTTCAAGTTCCTTTTGCGTCTGAATTAAGAAACTCCTTATTAATTCTTCCGGAGTGTGCTAAAAAGACTTCCCATGAGAAATCGGGACTCAAAACACGCTGCTTTGACCGTTGTATTGCTATGCATTTTGACGCTTTTCGTGACGGCTTGCTCACAGGAGTCCGATGACGCTCGCGTATCCGTCGAGCCAAAATCGTTAACTCCTTCCATATTGTTGATCACTCTGGACACCACCCGTGCCGATAGCCTCGGTATCGAGACAGACCAGGTTGCCACACCAAACCTGGAGGCACTGGCAGAACAAGGTGTGTATTACAAGCAGGCCTATTCGGTCACACCCACAACCCTGCCATCGCATACCTCGATGTTGACAGGTCTCTACCCGGCGGATCACCGGGTTCGTGAAAATGGTCGTGTGATTGATAATGAGCTGAGCCTGTTGCCAGAATTGTTAAAAGCCCGCGGTTACGATACTGCGGCCTTTGTTTCGGGCTTTCCCCTCGCCAGCCAGTTCGGTCTGTCACGGGGTTTCGATCACTACGATGACGCCTTTGATAACGACGACACCGAACGCATCGCAAGCGGCACAACCGACCCGGCGGTGGCCTGGCTCAAGGGTAAGACAAGCCCGCATTTCATGTGGGTTCACTATTTCGATCCTCATGAGCCCTACGAACCACCCGAGCCTTTTGTCTCGCAGCACCCCAACGACCCTTACCTGGGTGAAATTGCTTACATGGATCAGGAATTGGGTCGACTGGTCACGGCGTTTAAGGAGCGCAACGAGGGCCGATCCTGGAAGATCATCGTTGTTGGTGACCATGGTGAAGGACTGGGTGACCATGGTGAGGCGTTGCATGGAAATTTGCTTTACCAGGGTACGATGCGGGTTCCGCTTATTGTAGCCGGGTCCGGGGTCGAGGCTGGAACCTCAGACCTGGCCGTGAGTGTCAGGCAGGTGTTCGACACCGTGCTTGAATGGTCCGGTGAAAGCCGGGCAAACAGTTTGTCTGGAAAGAAAGCCGAACCCGTGCTCGCGGAGGCACTAAAGCCCTATATGCAATACGGTTGGCAGCCGCAATTCATGGCAGTTCTCGATGGTATCAAGGTGATCAGTTCCGGTGATACTGAAATTTATGATGTTCGTACAGACCCCGAAGAAACCAATAACCTGGACAGCAAGGTGGAACCGGACCCGGTACTCTGGGATGCGCTCGAGGCCTATTCAATCCGGTCTCTTGCGGAACAGACCGAAGAACAACAAACCCTCAGTCAGGAGACCCTGGACAAACTGGCCAGCCTTGGATACATCGGCTCAACCGGTAGCTCCAGGATACGGGATGATGCACCCAATCCCAGGGATATGGTCCATCTCTTCCGTGACATGGATATTGGGGCGGGGCTGTTTATCCGTCAGGAATATGCAGCTGCAATTCCGGTATTTACGCGGATTCTTGAAGCAGATCCACATAACTTTATGGCTGCCCTTCGCCTGGCAGTGGCGTACTCGGTGACTGGCGACAAGGACCAGGCACAGACTTATTTTGACCGGGCCAGGGCCATTGACCCTTCCTCCATTGATCTTCGTCAATACCAGGCGATGCATTACCTGAAATACCGGCAATGGGATCTGGCTGCACCGTTGTTCGAGTCCGTGTTGGCGGAGTCGCCGGATCGTATCCCCGCTCTTGCAGGGCTGGCAGCGGTTTATAAACATCAGGGTGAGTTGAAAAAATCTTTGTTGATGCTGCAAAGAATCGTAAAAATAAAGGACTCACCTGGGTTGGAATGGGCACGAATCGGTCAGATTCGAATGACCCTGCATGACACCAAGGGGGCAATTCGCGCATTCGAAGCCGCTCGAAAAATGCAGGCCGATCAATTCAGATTCCACATGGAACTGGGCATCCTGTACATGGCCGACCAGCGATTTGATGAAGCAGCATCAAGTCTCGACCGTGTCTCCCGCCAGCATCCGGCCTATGCCATGGCGCTGTACAAACGTGCCCAGGCAAGTGTGCTTCTGGGGGAAGCTGATCGCGAAAATCGAGTTCGCCAGGCCTGGCGGCAAGCCGATAAAACCACTCGGCCGTTGATTGAAAACGAACGGCTATTTCGGGATATTCAGTTTCGCTAGCTAAAAATACACTCTGAAAAACTCATGGTTTCAATATCGTCTGCCGCGGATGAAAATAATATATTATTACGGACGCGTTTTGCTGGAATATAAAATTACAAAATCCAGAATTTAAATCGAATCTCCAGGAGTCACAGAAAAATAATGTCCGCTGAATGGTTATCGGTTCTTCCACCCGTTGTTGCAATAGCGGTCGTACTGTGGCGGCGCGAGGTTATTCTTGCGCTTTTTCTTTCGATCTTTACCGCTGAATTACTTCAACAATCATCATTGCTGAGCAGCGTTCCAATGGCGGGCATGTTTACATTGGAAAGAATCGTTGGCGTGTTCGAGGACAAGGACAACGCACGTATTCTTATCTTCAGCCTTATGATTGGCGCCCTGCTGGCCTACATTCGCCAATCGGGCGGGGTGTCTGCGATGGTCAGTTCCATCATCAAACGTGGTGTTGCACGTAACGGGCGGCAGGCAGCCATGTTGACAAGCGGGGTTGGGGCAGCGGTTTTTGTTGAATCAAACCTCAGCGTCCTGACCGCAGGTATTTTGTCGCGAGGACTTTTTGATCGCTTTGGGCTCAGCCGGGCCAAACTGGCTTACATTATCGATAGTACATCGGCACCGATTTGTATCCTTATACTTTTAAATGCCTGGGGTGCTTATATCCTGGCCTTACTGGGTAGTTACGAACTGGAAGTTCCGGCAGCACAGATACTATGGGGCACGGTACCATTGAATTTTTATGCGCTCGTTACACTGGTGATCGTGGTGTTTTCAGCCTGGACCGGTAAGTATTTCGGACCGATGGCGAGCAGTGCAACACTCAAACACGAGGACAGTGCGGAAGACCTGCCGGTAGAGGCAACCCATCCGAGTTATATGTTTGTACCGCTATTGGTGATGGTGGGCGGTATGGTTGCCTTCATGTTCTGGACCGGTGACGGTGTCATGGCCAATGGCAGCGGTTCACGTTCTGTACTTTATTCGGTTGCACTCGCCTGCCTTGTGGCTTACGTGATGATGTTGTCGAGTGGTAATTTTACCCATATCAAGCTGGTTAAGATCGGTTTTGAGGGTATGGGCGAACTGCTACCATTGGTGACCATTGTGCTGTTCTCGCTGGCACTTGGCGCCAGCCTGAAAGAACTGGGAACCGGAATATTTATCGCCGGGCTGGTTGGAGAGTTTCTGCCTGTCTACCTGATTGTTCCAATGATGTTCCTGGCCGGGGCCCTGATTTCCTTTTCTACCGGAACGTCCTGGGGAACATTCGCGATACTTATACCCATTGGTGTTCCACTGATACAGGCACTTGGCCTGCCGCCGTCACTGGTACTTGCAGCCATCCTGGGCGGGGGAATTTTTGGAGATCATTGCTCACCCATATCGGATACCACCGCAGTCTCTGCGATTGCATCCGGTTGCGACCTGCTCGAGCATGTCAGAACGCAGTTGCCCTATGCGCTCTTTGCCGGAGGTGTCACAGTTGTGATGTACTTTGTGGTGAGCGTCATTTACCTGTAAGCGGGGCAGGGGTGTTTTCAGGAATAGTTGGCTTGTTAAATCTTTACCCGTCTTGAGGATGAAATCGTTTCAGATGACTGACATTGAAATAAGAAGCTTTGCCAAACGCCGGGATCAATATCCGCTTGGGCAATTGTTCAAAAAATCACTTTATTTGTTGTTACTGCTTTGGGTCTCAGTGGTTGGGGCGCAGGAGAGTAAGGGTATCAGTGACGATGAGGTAACGGCGCTGGTAAACCGTGCGATGTCTGAGTTCAATGTGCCGGGTATGGCGATCGGAATCGTCAAGCGAGATCAGGTCCTGTTTTCGAAGGGTTTTGGTGTCCGGGAATTAGGAAAGCAGGAAAAGATTGATTCAAAGACACTCTTCAAAATTGCTTCAAACAGCAAGGCGTTCACAACTGCTGCACTGGCTGTGCTGGTGGATGATGGACTGATTTCATGGGATGGCCTGGTGATCGATTACCTGCCGGAGTTTCGCATGAAAGACCCCTGGGTAACCGCCAACTTCACCGTGAAGGACCTGCTGACACACCGCAGCGGCCTGGCACCGTTTGTCGGTGATATGTTGCTGTGGCCGGAACCTAACGCGTTTACTGTTGAAGATATAATCTATGCGCTGCGCTTTTATGAACCTGTCAGCAGTTTCCGTACAAAATATGCCTACGACAACCAGTTGTACATCGTTGCCGGTGAAATCATTCCACGTGTCACCGGTCAGTCCTGGGGTGAGTTTGTAGAAAACCGGATCATGCGTCCGGCAGGCATGAAGCACTGTTTTGCCGATAGAATCCCAAAAAGAAAAATGCGTAATCTCGCCACTCCGCACGGTGTTATCGAGGGGCAATTAAGTGTTATTGACCGCTCGCGTATTTCATCACAACCACCCATTTACGCGGCCGCCGGCGGGGTTATTTGCAGCCTGGAAGATATGCTGACCTGGGCCAGGACACAATTGAAGCAGGGAACCACGCCCAAAGGACTCGAACTTTTTAGTAAAGCGCAAAGCAGGGAAATGTGGAAGCCTCAGATAATGCTTGGAGTCAGTGAACGTGATTACGAAAAGAACAGGACACATTTTAAAGCCTATGGCCTTGGGTGGCGGTTGGCTGATGTACATGGCTTTAAGGAGGTGTCGCATACCGGATCGATTTCGGGATGGAGGTCCTACGTCGTTCTGATCCCAGAGTTGAAATTGGGCGTGGTGCTCCTGACCAACGGTTCGAGTTCTTCTGCCCGTTCGTCAGTCATGAATACCATTGTCCGTTCATTTATGCCGGTTGAGCAGGTGGACTGGATTCAGATGGTTCTGGATGAAACTGAAGCTGCACAACAAAAAGAAGAGCTTGAGCCGATTGAAGAAACGCTGGCGGATACAGACAGGGAATCAGGCGATGCCCCCGGCCTGGCCGTATTTGCCGGGCTCTATCGGGATCCATGGTTTGGTGATATAAATATTGATTTGGAGAATGGACACTTGGTTTTTTCAGCAGTCAAATCACCGAAATTTAAGGGTGTGATGAGTCACCATGATGGCAACCGTTTTGTTGTCCGTTGGACGGACAGGACGCTTGAGGCTGATGCCTACGTCTTATTCGAAATGGATAGAAGCGGGCGGGTCAACGGCATATCCATGACAAAGATGGATGATGGTGACTACGATTTTGAGGATTTGAACCTGAAGAAGGTCGATTGATGAAAGTAATAGTTCTCACCAGTGATAAGGGTCAGGAGTAGCAACTCTGATGCGTCCGACCATAGCAACCATCCGGTTTGGTGATATCGCCAGCAATTATCAATTGGCCTGTGACTTCGCACCGGACTCAAAAAGCATTGCAGTGATCAAGGCGAATGCCTATGGGCATGGCATGGTAGAACTTGCCCGAATACTTGAGCCGATGGTGCCGGTATTTGCCGTTGCCGTGATGGAAGAAGCGTTGCAATTGAGAGATGCAGGTATTGTCAAACCGATACTGGTTTTACAGGGTATCAATCAGAATTCGGATGCAGCCGAGGCGGTGAAAAGCGACTTCTGGTTGTTGCTGCATAATCAGCAACAGGTTGACAGGGTGATCGCTGCAACGCTTTCCAGTCCAGTCAGGGTCTGGTTAAAGGTGGACACTGGTATGCATCGTCTTGGATTTGCACCCCAAGCGCTCGACCGGCTTTGTGTCGACCTGCACAAGTCACTTAATGTACAGCAAGAGCTTGTTCTTTGTACTCACCTCGCTTGTGCTGACGACCGTGATAACCAAATGACCCGGGAACAGGTGAGGGTGATCCGGTCATGTGCCGCAAAATACAGGCTCGCCACGAGTATCGCGAATTCGGCTGGCATCATGTATTGGCCAGAGAGCCATGCCGAGTGGAACAGGCCGGGTTATATGCTTTATGGTTTGTGTCCAACGGGTTCGTTTACCGGTGATTCTAACGGTCTCAGACCAGCCATGACCATGAACTCTGAAGTTATTGCCATCAGGGAACTGAAGGCAGGTGAGGGTGTAGGTTATGGCCGTGACTGGGTGGCTAAAAGGGCTTCCCGAATTGGCACAATTGCGATTGGTTATGGTGACGGCTATCCACGTCACGCGCCCAGCGGCACACCTGTGTTGGTTAACGGTGAGCGTGTACCGTTGACGGGCAGGGTTTCGATGGATGCGATCAGTGTTGATCTCACCGATCTTGAAAAGGTTGAGGTTGGTGATCCGGTAGAACTCTGGGGTCAGAACCTCAGTGTTAACGAGGTCGCTTCATTTGCCGGTACGATCGGCTACGAAATCCTTGCCGGGTTGACTGGTCGGGTTCCGCTCAACTTCCGCCAATAGTTAACAGTAATCTGTCTCATGGAACCCGCTTGATGTTGTACATCAGGTCAACATAAGTCGACTCTTCAGAACCGTATAATGGCAAAAGAGGAGTCACTGAAACACCATTGAGTGTGCCTCTATATAACTCACCGTTTTCATCGATGTAACGGAATACTGAAACATCGTGAATCACATACGGTTCGCCATCTACATCTCCGATATACATCAGCACGTGGCCGGGAACATATATCAAATCTCCAACATCCAATGATTCTAACGCCTTCAGTTTGTCTTCCCGACTGCTTTGGGGTGTGAAACGGGTGTTGTCTCCGTAGTTGCCGGAACCCTGCTGCCCGGAATTGCGAGGCATGACAATGCCGAATGTCTTATAGATCTCTATCAAGAATCCGGTGCAGTCGCGTCCGTTATAGGAATGGCCCCAGCCATAACGCTCCCCCAGGAATTTGAATGCCTGCCGGATGATATTTTCGCGGGTGAATGGGATGAACCCCAGGCTGACATCCTTGTTCCGGGCAATCAGTGCCGGTTTGATTTCGAGATTTCCCTGGTGGTTCCGCAGTGGTAACAAGACCACGTAACTCGCATAAGGGTTTTGACCATACAGGCTGTTTTTAACAGTTTCGGGATCCGCCAGTGGTATGCGAGTGCCCATATCGAGTTGAAGCTCGGAGAGGGCGGGGACCTCGGGGTTAAAAGAGGTCTGTACCTTGTCTCCTGTTGTCACGAGAAAGCGATTGGCATTTTTGTATTGCTCAATCAACTTACGTTCGCCGATGGCGATGTTTTCGTTCCTGACCCAGGCCGCATAGTTATATGATTGGACAAAGACCCACTCCTTATCCGCGCTGACATGCAGAACGGCCACGGCATCACCTGGAAACAGAGCGTTTTCCTGAAAGCGATCAAGGTTTTGGTCGTCTCGAGATTTGTAATAGCGGTTGTTGGTCGGGTAAGTTCGCATATCGGCTCGTTTGACGACAAGGGCAAATCGGACCTCAACCGTTTCAGAAATATTTTCCAGGCCAAGATTGGCTCCGTATATTTTATATCCCTCTGAGCCGAGTGCTGCACCAGCCGGGCTATACAATTCGGATCTGTTTGGTTTGCTGATTGCCCGGATTCTTGCCCTTACATCTTCACCTGCCAGTTGTTGTGGGAAAGCCTTCAGGTCCACCATATTGGTGTTAGTGGAAAACAGTTTTGTATTGAATTCCGCAATTTCCCTTTGATCCTTAAGTATCTGGCCAGCATTCTCTGTTTGCTTGACCCAATAGTTTGCGGACAGGTGCTTTTCGCTGATTCCAATGACATCAGTGGACCAGGTTCCGGGCTGCATGGTATCGCCATGTGTTGAACCATCGGCTCTGCATGCGCTGAAAATCAGGCCGCATAAAACAAGAGCGAACATCTGCATCGGTAGTGAATTGCGGTATGTGATAATGTTTCCCCAACCGCTGCTTTGGGTTGACGGGTTGGCGCGGGTGAATGCAAGCTGTAACCGTCCATGATTATTGCTGAACATGAAATGGAACGCCTGAAGAGTGAGGGGAGAAATTCATTCTAAAGGTGCAGGATTGTCACTGCAAATTTATACTCCAGCCAGGAACAACAAGAGAGCCCATCCAGATGACGGATCAGATAAAGCCCCGGAAATTGAAAGCAGGTGCCAGGATTGGTGTTGTCAATCCGTCCTATTGGTTGGAGGAGGAACGCCTGCAACGTGCCATAAAGGTTTTCGAAAACCTCGGATACGAAGTGGTCCTCGGAAAGAGCACCTGCCTACAGGAAAATCAGTGTGCCGGCTCACCCTGGGAAAGAGCCGAAGATATTATGGCCATGTTCGAGGATAATTCGATTGAGGCAATCATTTGTGCAAGGGGCGGTTACGGTGGCAACCGGGTTCTGCCATTGCTGGACTACGACGTCATTCGTGCCAATCCCAAAATATTTGTCGGTTACAGTGATATAACCGGTTTATTGAGTTCAATCTCCCAACAGTCGGGCCTGATCACCTTCCATGGCCCCATGCTTTCCACCTATGGAAAAAAGACGGTCCAATACAACCTGGATGTTTTCCAACGGGTATTATCAGGTCAGGACAACGTAAAAATTGAATCTATTGCGGAATGTCGGGCACGTTGCCTGAAACCCGGTATTGCCAGCGGTCCGCTATGGGGCGGTAACCTCACCCTGGTCATGGAAAGACTGGCGACCAATGATCAGATTGACACTGCGGGATCAGTTCTGCTGATAGAGGACATCGATGAAAAACTGTATGCCTTTGAACGCATGATGCTGCATTTGAGGGCCAGTGGAAGTCTGGACAGGATCAAGGGGCTAATTGTTGGTGAGATGCTGGAGATGGGAGATAGTTCTACTCCTTTCGGTAAGACCACTGATGAAATCGTGCTGGATGTTTGTGGCGACCTGAATATTCCCATCATCAGTAACTTCCCCTGTGGGCATGGTGACTACCAGGCCACTCTTCCCATTTCCCATCAAGTGGAAATACATGCGGATGAAAAAAATCCTCATATTTTGATCTCCGAATCACCTGTTTATTGACCGGTGGCCCTGCAGCAATATGGCTCACCGGTATTTTGAGAGGAAAATAAATGCTTAATTACATCTGGTTTGGAATGATGGCCATCAGTGTGGTTGCCGGAATCTTCACCGGCAGAATTGATGCGGTGACCGAAGCGGCTATAAACATGTCAAAAGTCGCAGTCGAAATTTCGATCGGGCTGATTGGAATCATGGCGCTGTGGCTTGGCATTATGAAAATCGCCGAGGCCTCGGGTCTGATAAGAATCATAGCCAGGGGATTGAAGCCAATTACGATTCGGTTATTCCCCGATGTGCCAGCGGATCACCCTGCGATCGGGTCGATAGTGCTCAATATGTCAGCCAATATGCTCGGACTGGGGAATGCCGCTACACCCCTGGGTCTCAAGGCCATGGAGGAACTGCAGGAACTCAACCCCAAAAAGGATACCGCTACCAATGCCATGGTGATGTTCCTGGCAATTAATACTTCCAGTGTCCAGTTGATCATCCCGGCTACCGTTGTCGCATTGATGGGTGCAGCAGCCAGCCAGATTTTTATTACCACCATACTGGCCACACTGGCCTCAACAATTACGGCTATCGTCATGGTCAAACTGCTTGAGAAAATGAAAAGATTCTCAGTTGAGAGTGCATCATGATTGAGTCAATTGTTGGTGGCCTGAACGCCGGTGCGAAGTACATCATTCCGCTTTTGCTGGTGGGCATACCGATGTACGCAATTACCGTCAAAAAAATCAAGGTCTACGAGGTATTCGTTGAAGGAGCCAAAGATGGGTTCACCATTGCCGTGCGGATCATTCCATACCTGGTAGCCATCCTGGTCGCCGTTGGCATGTTCCGGGCATCGGGGGCGTTGGAATTGTTACTTAATTTTCTGGCTCCTGTATTGAACTTCATTGGCTTTCCGCCTGAGAATCTTCCACTGGCACTGATGCGCCCGCTGTCCGGAAGCGGATCACTTGGACTGCTGACTGATCTCGTCAATGAACATGGTGCTGATTCACTTTATGCGAAAATCGGTGCCACCATGTTCGGGTCTTCGGAAACTACCTTTTATGTGCTGGCGGTCTATTTTGGTTCCGTAGGAATTACCCGCAGTCGCCATGCATTGGTTGCTGGTTTGACGGCCGATGCGGTGGGTGCGCTGAGTGCTGTGTATATTTGTAAGCTGCTTATAGGCTAGCTGCAGGGCGTGCTAGTCGTAACACACCCAAGCAAAGATAACTTCAGTTGGGGCGCCAAGGCCGCACAGTGCCTTACTTCAGGACTCGCTTAAACACGTCCATGTGTCGCTTGTATGGTACTGCCAGTCTTTTTTCAGGATGATGAACTCTGCTTCCGCTGAAGCTGGGGTGGGAATTGTCTACCAGGACTTTACGAGACAGGAGGTCGAGGAAAAGCCTACACGGACGTACTTGTGGCGTGTCCTGGTAGACAATTCCCATCCCAGCGCCCCGCACTACAGCAAATAAGAAAACTCCAACAAAAACTTTGAGGTGCTCAGATATCCAGCATCGTCAGATTATCAATCTTGCTAATACCAAGCCCAGGCAGATCAGTGATTTTGATTTCCGAGTTATTGAACTGCACGCCACTGGTAACGGGGTCGTATTTGCCCAGCGCGGGTGTGTCCAGATCAACCTTGGTAATGACCGAGGCTTTGGCGACTGCAATATGGGCTGCGGCGGCGACACCAATACTTGATTCCAGCATGCAACCGATCATACAGTTGACGCCATAGATTCCGGCAATATCGGCGATCTTGACGGCGTTGGATATGCCACCGGTCTTCATCAGTTTTATATTGATTATGTCTGCAGCACGAGTCCGGATTAACTCGATGGCCTCCTTGGGTCCAAATGAACTTTCGTCAGCCATAACGGGTGTGTGAATCCGCTCGGTGACGTACTTCATGCCCTCAATATCATCCCCTCTGACCGGCTGTTCCACCAGTTCAAGCTGGACTCCGCTGTCTTCGAGGGTTTGCAAAACAGAAACGGTCTGTTTGGGTGTCCAGCCCTGGTTGGCATCCAGCCTGATAAGGGCACGTTCGTTGACTGCGGCATAAATGGCCTTGATGCGCTCAATATCAAGGGCAGGGTCTTTTCCAACCTTGATTTTGAGGGTTTCAAACCCCTGTTCAATTGCGTTGAGGGTGTCCTCTACCATTTTATCTATGTAATCGACGCTTATCGTGATATCGGTAGATATAACGTTGTCGCCACCGCCAAGTAATTGATACAACGGTGCATTGTAAAGCTGACCGAATAGATCGTAAATTGCGATCTCTATTGCGGCCTTGGCGCTGAAATTCCGGACAATGGAGTTCTGCACCGTGTTAATCAGGTTGTTCAGGTCCGCTATGTCCCGTCCGATCAACACCGGCGACATTACTTTGCTGATGGCTTCAATGATGGACCCGTGGGTATCGCCTGTGATCACCGCCGTTGCCGGTGCGCTGCCATAACCGGTGTGGCCAGTATCGGTTTCAACGATGACCACCACATCCTCGATTTCCTTAACCGTCCTCATGGCTGTTTTAAAAGGTGTTTTCAACGGTACGTTTAACATACCGAAACGGATGCTTTGAATTTTCATGTCATGGTTGCCATTGTCAGAATTTATGTATCACAATCTTTGTTTATCCATTCAAGAATAAATTATTCCTGACGGGTATTAACATTAGCACAACAAGCTTCTTTTCTCTCGAACGCACTGTGTTTTAGCTGAATATAAAATTCGCTCTTTCCTGATGCCCATTATTCATTATCGGTTTCGGTGCTGCTTGCTGACGACAGGAGCTCAAGTTTCTCCGGTCGATATTTCTCCAGCAATGCGTAAAGAACAGCGACGGTCTCATCATTGAATTCGCTGCTAACCTGCCACGGCAGGAAGTGCATCTGGAACGCCCGTACCACGTTTCTGGACTGCTGGTCATGTTCGCCGCTGAGTTCGATATCATAACCGTAAGAATGAAGTGCGGTTTGCAACGTGAGGACAGGCGGTAGCTCCAATCTGAATTGCTCCCAGTACTTAAACACCGTATCGTCGTCAAACCACGCGCCATAGCCCAGCCGATAAAGCCTTTGCCATGGAAACCGTGGTCCTGGATCAATTTTTCTTTGCGGGGCGATGTCAGAGTGACCGATGATGTCGGTTGGTTTTACTTCCGTATGTCGTGAAAGGATATCCTCGAGCAGGTCGGTTAGTATTTCCAGTTGAGAGTCGGCGAAATCAGGGTAAAAACAAATTCTCGCCGGTTCCTGGTCTGCCTGTTCAGGCTGAACGGGCTGCTCTGTGTTACGGCAGTAGGTTTGATTGACCAACTCTATTCCTACTGACATATCATTGAGAGAGGTTTTACCTGCCCAGTAGCTTCGTCCGGCGTGCCAGGCCCGTCCTTCCTCCGGCACCAGTGAATACAGTTTTAATTTCTTTCCTGTATAACTCGCGTCGCCAGGTTCCGGGATTAAGTAATGTGAACTGACCGGGTTTCCTGAGTCCTTGGTCAGGATATCAAGTGAGCCCTGAAAATTGCCAGTTGTATGATGGATGACCACGATCCTGACACGTGTGTCCTGGTTGGCCGATTCGATTACAACGGTGTCTTTGCTGCTTCGTGTGTCCTGCGTGGCACACCCCGTTAGCACCACTATGCAGGCTATCAGCAGGCTTATGGCTTTAATGCAGCGAGGCGTAAGCCACCGGGTCAGGTGGAGCGTGCGTGTCTTGATTTCAGTCATTGTTTTTCCATGGATAAACCAGCTTCTGCTCGTACGGTTCAGAAAAAACCGGCTGGGAGCGATACCCCTTAAAACTGAGGGCGGGAAAAAAATAGCACAAAGGAATAAATAATTCTTTACTTTCTCGTTGGTAGTGATACTTTAGCGCAGATAATAACAATTTCTTAACTTAATCATCCTGTTGGGGATTTCAAAATGATGAAACAAAATGTGTTGATAAGACCGGTATCTACAAGCTTGAAAGCGACCTGGATACTGTTACTTTTTGTTCTTGCCACCTTGATCAGTATGCCATTGATGGCACAACAATCAGGTGATATTGCCGGTCGCATAACTGACGCAGCAGATGGTACAGCCATCGCAGATGTCAGTATCAGTGCGACAAGCCCGACTTTGCCGGGTACGCGCTCCGCAACCACTTCGGCCAATGGTGACTATTTGCTGCCGTTGTTACCGCCGGGTGTGTATACCGTGACTTATACGCTTAAAGATGGAAGTACCCGTATTCGCCAGACAGAGGTTCTGTTGCAACAACGTGCAATCATCGATCTTGCTATCGATTATAGCGTTGATGAATCCATGCTCGAAGAGGTAATCGTAGTGGGGACCAGTACCCTGGATTCGAATACCGGTGGAGCAGCCATTACTGCGGCTATTAGCAATGACCTGTTCGAGGCCTTGCCTGTGGGACAGGAATACCGTGACCTGATTAAACTGATTCCGGGCGTTCAATACACAGAAGACACCACACGTGGCCCGAGTGCCGGTGGTAGTGGTCAGGACAATACCTACCAGTTTGATGGTGTTGATGTATCACTACCCATGTTTGGTACGCTGTCAGCCGAGCCGTCCACTCATGATATTGACCAGGTTTCCATAATCCGCGGTGGTGCCAAGGCCATCGGTTTTAACCGTTCCGGTGGTGTTACCGTTAATACGATCAGTAAGTCCGGTACAGACGAGTTTCATGGTTCAGCCAGTTACCAGACGCAGACGTCAGGTATGACCAGTGACCGGAAAAATGACAGCGCTGAAGATTTTGACCAGGACAGGTCATGGATCACGGCCAATATTGGTGGACCGATTATCAAAGAAAAACTGTATTTCTACGGTTCCTATTACCGCCCGGAAGTCAAACGTGATAATGCTTCCAATGCCTATGGTGATGTACCCAATTATAAGAGTGTCAGAAACGAGTACTTTGCCAAGCTGACCTATGCACCGACTGACAACTTCCTGCTTGATGCCAGTTACCGGACCTCCAAACGCACTGTTGAAAACGACGGAGTAGATGAATTCGAAGCGGCCACGCTCTCCGAGGGTGATGAGGCCAAACTGCGTATCGGTATTGTGGAAGCTTCGTGGATTATCAGCGACCGTAGCAGTTCCTACTTCAAATATACCAATTTCGAAAACAAAACAGGCTCCCTGCCTGATACTTTATTCGATTTTGATATTGCCGTCGGCGATTCACTCGATGTCAACAATCTTGATCAGCAGGGCAGGTTCAATGTTCCTGTCTTTCGCGAAGGTGAAGATGATTACAATGCGTTCGCCCAGCCATTGATTGACAAGTACGGTTTTGTCGAAAACGGCATGAAGATGGGTGGTGGTGCAGTAGGTGGTGGCAGCACAATCAATAGCCAGGACTTCTACCGTGAAAGTTTCGAACTTGGTTATGACATCCAGTTTGATACAGGCTCTGTCTCACACGAGATGCACGTTGGTTACCACACAGAGAAAATTGAAGAGGATTTATCCAGGACATCAAATGGCTGGGGCAGTATCACGGCACCGGGTGGTCGCACTGATTTCAATGATGTCCCCATTTATTACGAGGCCAGGTTCGAGCAGATGAGCCTTCTTGATGAATCAGGTAATATGATTCCACCAATTCATTCTGAAACCAGGTCACAGAATATTGAAATCAATGACACCATGTATGTCGGTGACTGGACATTCAATATCGGCCTGTTATTCAGCCAGGACAAGCTTTACGGTGAAGGCCTGAAGAGAAACCCGCTTAACTATTCAGGTTTTGAACAGGCATTGGGTAATCGCTACATGATGAAGAAAATCAAGTTTGGCGATATGATTCAGCCACGTCTAGGCGCCATCTGGGATATCAATGACAGGACATCAATGTTTGCAAACTATGCGCGTTATTATCCTTCTGCCAGTTCCCTGTCAAGGGCAGCCTCATGGGGTCGTAACCTGAGAAGGTCCATACGTGCCTACTTCAATGAAGATGGTACCTTTATCGATGTTGATCCAGTCAGGTCATCTTCCGGTAAAGTCTTCCAGGAAGGTATTGATCCCCGCCATATTGACGAATACCTGCTGGGTGTAACTTACCAGTTTACCGATCGTCTGACCGGCCGGGCACATGTACGTTACCGTGCAGCCAGGGACTTCTGGGAAGACACCAATAACACTGCCCGGATTAACCCAAACTATGGTGCGCCGGACAACATTCCGAAAGAACTTTATGTTGAAGATTTGGCCAGAATCAGAAGTGAGATTGGTGGTTCCAGTTATGTTATCGCGCAGCTTGATAATTCGTACACTGATTACTGGGAACTGAACCTTGAGGCCGAGTGGGTAGGCGACAATTATTACCTGCAGGGTTCGTATGTCTACAGTGACTACACCGGTAACTTTGATCAGGATAACTCGACCACTGATAATGATCAGAATATCTTTATTGGCTCATCCAATATTGCTGATAACATCGGTAGACAGTTGTGGGATTTGAAAGACGGTACACTTCGTGGTGATCGTCCACACCAGTTCAAACTTTATGGTAATTACCTGTTTAGCTGGGACGGCAGTATTGGTGCCTATTTTGTCATCCAGTCCGGTCAGCCATGGGAATCCTGGGATGTTGAGTATTATCGGGATCAGTTGAGCGCAAACGGAAGCGGCAGCACCAGTGACACTATCCGTTACTCTGAGAAAGCCGGTTCACATCGAACCAGTGGACACACTCAGTTAGATCTCAACTACACCCAGAATTTCTACCTGGGCGGTGCTGATCAATATGTCATCCAGTTACGTGCGGACATATTCAATGTCTTCGACTCACAGACTGGCTATGACATTCAGCCCAAGGTCAATAGCGCTGGCTATGGTGATCCGAGGCAATGGTTCAATCCAAGACGTCTGCAGTTGATGGCCAAGTTCATCTTCTGAGCCGGATGGGCTGAATTGCCTGGTTTGTAGTTTTTACTTGTTTGTGATCGGCCCGGAATACCGGGCCGATTTCGGTTTTGGAGGCTAATTTTCATTCCATGAATTTCTCCATGAACATACACCCGGTTGATGCCACGATCGTTATCGTCTACCTGTTGGCGGTACTGGCGTTTGGTTTGTGGGTTGGACGTGGTCAGCGGACTTCGGCTGACTATTTTCTCGGTGGCCGGTCGATGCCATGGGGTGTATTGCTGCTTTCGATTGTTGCCACTGAAACCAGTACGGTCACGTTTCTCAGCTTACCGGGTATACCGGCGGCCATAAATGGGAACCTTACCTTTCTTCAGATTGCGATTGGCTATATCGTCGGGCGATTGTTGATTATCTATATTTTGTTACCGGTCTATTTTCGCAGTGAGAATTTCACCGCCTACGAGGTGCTTGAATCACGGTTCGGTAAACTGAGCCGCAGGCTGACCTCGGTCCTGTTTCTGTTCACACGCAATTTGAGTGACGCATTGAGGCTTTTCCTCACCGCGCTGGTTTTACAAATCGTATTGGGTCTGGATCTAACCGTTTCGGTGATATTACTCGGATTGATCACGATTATTTATACCCTGGTAGGCGGCGCGAAATCGGTGATATGGAATGATGGGGTTCAGTTTGTTATATATATGCTGGGTGCAGTCGCGGCATTCACCATAATCATCAATGGCTCAGCGGGCGGCTTGTCAGGTCTGCTGCAGTTTGCTGAGCAAAACGACAAGCTTCGCATGCTCGACTTTGACTTCAGTTTGACCAGGCCCAGCATGACATTCTGGTCAGGACTGGTGGGCGGAGCTTTCCTTACCGCAGCCACACATGGAACGGATCAGTTGATGGTGCAGCGATATCTGTCCGCCAAAAGCCAGAGGGACGCATCTCTCAGTCTTGGGTTCAGTGGACTGATCGTATTTCTGCAGTTTGCGGTGTTTTTGTTGATTGGTATCGCGCTGGCCGGATTCTTTACCGAAATTGCGCAGCCAAATCCGTTGGCAGAGGGTCACGGCGACCGTCTGTTTGCTTTTTTCATTGTTAACTACATGCCTGTCGGCCTCGCAGGACTGACGCTGGCAGCAGTTTTTGCAGCCGCCATGTCAACACTGTCCAGTTCACTGAACTCATCGGCGACGGCGTTTATAAGCGATATCTGGCTGCCCATGCGTAAGTCCGAGCTTTCTCAGCCATTGCAACTGCGTGCTGGCCGTATCGCGACTGCCACATTTGGCATATTGCAGATATCTATTGCCGTTCTGGTCGGTGCTATCGGTACAACGGAAAGCACGGTATTCAATGTATTGAAAATTGCCGGCTTTGCCAGCGGACCCGTGTTGGGTCTGTTCCTGCTGGCAGTGGCCGGTCCTCGGGTCAGGCAGCCAGCTGCTCTTATGGGTTTTGTCGTGGGCGTAACCGGTTTGTCACTGGTTGCCATAGGTACTAACCTGTACTGGCCGTGGTATGCCGCTGTGGGCTCCCTGCTGACCTTTTTCGCAGGTTGGGTGATCCAGTTGCTTTCCCCTGGCGGTATGAAGCGGGACAATGAATCGGTTGAAGATCAGCTGTCATGATAAAAGCTCTTATCAATTGCCGTGTTTTTGACGGCCAGAAATTGCATACCGACAAGGCTGTTCTGCTTGACGGCGACAGGGTTTCTGCTTTGCTGCCAGAGGAAAATATACCGGCGTCAGTATCTGACCGCTGTGATTTGGAAGGCCATATCCTTGCACCCGGCCTGATCGATATCCAGGTCAATGGCGGCGGTGGAGTCATGTTCAATGATGCACCAACAGTGGATACCATCCGGCGTATCGGTATGGCTCACCGTCGTTTCGGAACAACCGGCTTTCTTCCTACGCTGATCAGCAGCGATTTTGACACCATGAAGCGTGCGGTCGATGCAGTAGAACAGGCCATTGCTGCCGGGGTTCCTGGTATTTTGGGCGTTCACCTGGAAGGCCCGTTTCTCAATGCAGAGAAATGCGGTATCCATCATGCTGACCGGTTCTGTCAGCCTGGTGATCGTGAGTTTGAGTTGCTCACCTCAGTTAGGGAAGGTCGCACCCTGGTGACGCTGGCACCAGAGTTGGTCAGTGCTGATTCAATTGCCATGCTGACAGAGCAGGGTGTGCTGGTTTTCGGTGGCCACAGCGCAGCGACGTTTGAGCAGGTGCAGGTAGCCTTGAGGGCTGGTTTGCGTGGATTTACTCATCTGTTCAATGCAATGAGTTCTTTTGAGAGTCGTTCACCAGGAATGGTGGGTGCAGCCCTGCACGACGGCAATAGCTGGTGTGGAATCATCGCCGACGGGCAGCATGTGCATCCTGCGACTTTTGCGGTCGCGGTTGCGGCCAAACCGAAGGGCCGTTCGTTACTGGTGACCGACGCGATGGCGAGCGTCGGCTCCGATATGAAAGCATTTGATTTTGACGGGAATAGAATCATCATAAAAGATGGCAGTTGCCGGACCGTTTCCGGACAACTGGCTGGTTCCGATCTGGACATGATCACAGCCGTGCGCAACGCCTCCAGCTTTGCAGGTCTCAGCCCCTATGAAGCACTGAGAATGGCATCGAGTTATCCAGCGCAGGCATTGGGTCTTGGAGAAGAGCTTGGCCGCATACAACCGGGTTTCAGGGCAAGTTTCATTGAGATCGATGAAGACTTGAATCTCTACCGTACCTGGATTGATGGAGAGGTGGGCGCATAGCGTGTAAAACCATGGAAATCATCATTCTGAAAAACGCTGAGAGGGTTGCTGCAACCGGTGCCGAGTTGGTGAGTGAGCTACTTGGCGCGCGGCCTGACGCGGTATTGGGTCTGGCAACCGGCAGCACACAACTGGCTTTATACCGTCAACTGGTAGAAAGGTACGTTAACGGTGACATTTCGTTCAGGCAGGCGACCAGCTTTAACCTGGATGAGTACCTCGGAATTAGCGCTGATAATCCCCAAAGTTACCGGGCGTATATGGACAAGGAACTCTTCGACCATATCGACATTAACAAGGCCAATACCCACCTGCCTGCATGCGAAGAGGGCCAGAATCCGATCCTGGTGGGACCCCGTTATGAGCAGAAAATCAGCGATGCCGGCGGGATTGATTTACAGCTTGTAGGTATCGGAGGAAACGGCCACATAGGTTTCAACGAACCCAGTTCAAGCCTGGGCTCAAGAACCCGGGTAAAAACACTGACGAGGCAGACATTCAAGGACAATAGCCGCCTGTTCTCAGAGAATGAAGTTCAGCCAAAACTGGCAATCACAATGGGCATCGCAACGATCATGGACGCGCGCAAGATACTGCTGTTAGCGACCGGAAAGAATAAGGCGGAAGCAGTCAGTAAAATGGTAGAAGGGCCGGTATCCGCCATGTGTCCGGCTTCTGTGTTGCAGATGCATGAGCGAGTGACCGTTCTACTCGACGAGGATGCTGCCTGCGGGCTTAAAAACAGGGATTATTACGATTGGACCTACCTCCAGAATGAATCTTTAAAGAAACGATTCAGGACGTTTCATGATGAGTAATGCACCAATAACCTGTACAGAAGAACGTGGCACTCTTTCATTCGTAAATGAGTATTTGCGATCGGCGTTGTATGAACTCCGCCAGTTCATCGCGATAGATGCCGGTGATGTCCGAATAGGGGAGACCGGATTTAATGGCATCCAGCACAGTCTTGTTGCCCAACAAGCGGTCATAGGCATCGATTTCCCAGATCTGTGGATACAATCTTCGCAAATTCAATGCGATTTCCAATCCTGTTCGTATCGAGTCGTATTGCTTACGGTCGGTGATAGCGATGCTGACACCACTGCACAACTGCCCTTCGAATTTGCTGGAACCGGGTGTGAATTGCAATGGGGAGAAGCTGACACCTGGCAGATTAAGGCCGTTGAGCTCCCGGCTCAGCAACTCACCTTCAAGCCAGGGTGCACCGAACAGTTCAAAGGGGGTTTCGGTACCGCGTCCCACCGACAGGTTGGTGGTTTCGAGCAGTCCTATTCCAGGGTAAAGAATTGCTTCATCCAGGTTGCGCATATTGGGAGATGGATTGATCCATTGCAAACCAGTGCGGTCGAAGTAATCTGTACGATGCCAGCCTTCCAACGGGATAATTTCCAGCTCAAGATCAAGGCTCAATTCGGCTTTAAACATGAGCGCCAACTCACCGATGGTCATGCCATGACGAACGGGAAGACGGTGAAAGCCCACAAACGACTCCCGGCCCTCATCCAGAACAGGCCCGCTTACGGTGATGCCATTGATCGGGTTTGGACGGTCAAGGACGACAAAGCGCACATGGTTTTCAGCCGCAGCCTGCATGGCCTCACCCATGGTCGAAATATAGGTGTAGAAACGGGTGCCGATATCCTGGATATCAAAGACAAGTGTGTCGATACCATTCAACATGTCAGCTGTTGGTCTGCGGGTGCTGCCATAGAGGCTGAAAACCCGGATACCGGTAGTGGTATCCTTGCTGTCTTCAATCAGGGGGACATCAAGTTTGCCGAAAAGCCCGTGTTCGGGACTGAAAATGGCAAGCAGATTCACATTGGCTGCGTTGTGCAGCAGTTGAATGTTGCTGACCCCCAGGCGGCTGTTGCCTGTCTGGTTGGTTATCAAACCGACTTTCTGTCCCTCCAGTTGTTTGAATCCATCACGCTTCAGAACATCGATCCCTGTCAGGACGGAGCCTTCTGCCGCCGTGGTTGTTTTGACGATGGTATTTGCTGCACAACAGGTGGAAGAAACAAATATCGCGGTCACGATTATTGTGATCAAAGACAGTTTCAAACTTCGGAACGACACAATGACAGACTCCACTAAGGTTTCTCTCGGACAACTAACGACAGAGGCGCGTAACCCGCTTACGCAGGATCTGGACAATCTTAGCGCACTTGAGATTGTGAAAGTGATGAATGCGGAAGATAAGAAGCTGGCCGCTGCTGTACGCAAGGTTTCTGAGCCAATTGCAAAGGCAATTGACGTTATAGCAGACCGCCTCTCCCGTGGCGGGCGTTTGATATATGTCGGCGCCGGTACTTCCGGCCGATTGGGTGTATTGGATGCGGTGGAGTGCCCACCGACATTCAATACTGATCCTGCGATGGTAATCGGATTAATTGCCGGTGGCCCGAAGGGGCTTTTGCAGGCGGTGGAAGGTGCAGAGGACTCAAGGGAAATGGGCTGCAGAGACCTGCAACTGCTGGAACTGAGCGGTTTGGATGTGGTGGTCGGTATTGCAGCAAGCGGTCGTACCCCCTACGTTATCGGGGCTCTTGACTATGCCCGGGAGACCGGCGCCATTGCAATTGCTTTTAGTTGTAATCAGGATGCCGAGATTGCCGGTCACGCCGACCTGAGTATCATTCCGCTGGTGGGGCCGGAGGTCTTGTCGGGTTCTACACGGTTGAAAGCCGGCACCGCAACGAAGATGGTACTTAATATGCTGACAACGGGCGCCATGGTGCGGATGGGAAAGACCTATAGCAACCTGATGGTTGACCTGCGGGCGACCAATACAAAATTGGTAGAGAGAGCAACCCGAATCGTAGCAGCCGCCGCGTCATGTACTTTGGACGAAGCGCGTGAACTTCTGGTACGTTGCGATGGAGAGGTTAAAACCGCCATAGTTTCGCATAGCAGTGGTGTGTCGCCTGATGAAGCCCGCGCTCGACTCAAGTCGGTTGGCGGATATCTGCGCCAGGCACTCGGCCTGACTCTGGCGTTGACCGGGGAAGATAAAAAATGACGTCTGATTCAGTCTACGAACCAACAAACACGACCAAAGTTGCCATGCCACGTCTGGTTTTAGGTGTGGATGGTGGAGGTTCAAAGACGGCAGCTTTGCTTGCATCGCTGGATGAGAACGGTCAATTGACAATTCTTGGCCGGGGAATCGGTGGGCCATCCAATCTGAGGCTGGCAGGCAAGGAACAGAGTCTGCAGAGTCTTGATAAGGCAGTCAATGAAGCGTTAATGGATGCCGATGTTGAGGGTAAGGACCTCCACTGTGCAGTTTTGGCGCTGGCCGGGAGTACCTCACCGGGTGTGAAAGAAGATGTTTCGAACTGGGCGAGAAAACGCAAACTTTCCTCGCATGTCGAGATTGTTCCAGATATCGATCCAGTTCTCGCCATCGGTACCGACAGCAAGCCGGCGGCAGCATTGATCGTAGGCACGGGTTCCGTGGCTGTCGGTATCGATGCCGCAGGCAATACCATTATGCGGGGAGGTTGGGGTCATTGGTTCGGTGACAAGGGAAGCGGATTCTACCTGGGTTACAAGGCCCTTGCAGCCGTGGCTGAAGCAAGCGATGAAATAGGGCCGGAAACCACGCTCTCAGAACTGGTCCTGGCTGCATTGGGAACCACTGATCCCAGGAGCATCCTCACGGAAGTGTCGGCCAGCGGTGATACCCGTCGCGAGGTCGCAGCACTGGCGCCTATTGTTCTGCATGCTGCCGCTGCAAATGACAGCGTAGCCCGGAGGATCGTTATCAGTGCCGTGAACGAAGCGGTGAAACTGGTCTCGGCGGTTTCAAAAGCTTTGGAGTTTGAGAGTCCCTATCCGCTGGCACTTGCCGGTGGCGTAGCCTGCAGAAACCAGTATTTCCGTGAGGGCCTGATCAGCGAACTCAACAAACTTGAGCCACCTCCCGCCATCATCACCCTGGTGGATGAGCCTGTTAAGGGTTGCCTGAACATTGCCCGCGAGAAGTTAAACAGTTCAGGATTGGTAGACGGCATGGACGCCTACTGAGTGACCATGCAAGGTAAGCAGGTCAGGCGCAGAAAATCCCCGTGGCTCTGGATACCAAGCCTCTATTTTGCCAGCGGCATGCCCTATGTCGTGGTCATGACGGTATCGGTCATCATGTACAAACGCCTGGGCTTGTCCAATACGGATATTGCACTTTATACAAGCTGGTTGTATCTGCCCTGGGTGATCAAACCGTTCTGGAGTCCGCTGGTAGACATACTCAAGACCAAGAGGTCCTGGATCGTTGCGATGCAATTGCTGATTGGGGCAGGTCTTGGTGGTGTGGCGTTAACCCTTCCAACGGATGATTTCTTTAGAAATTCAATGGCCCTCCTGTGGTTGCTGGCATTCAGTTCGGCCACGCATGATATCGCTGCCGACGGGTTTTATATGTTGGGTTTGTCCAAACATGAGCAGACCTGGTTTGTCGGGATTCGAAGCACTTTTTACCGCCTGGCAATGATTGCGGGTCAGGGTTTGTTGATTATTCTGGCTGGAAGTCTGGAAAGCGTATTCCAGTCAGCAGACTCCGCTGCCGGGTCAGCCGGGGATCCAGGTGTTGTCCTGGCCTGGACCGTTACCTTTTACATCATGGCGGGAATGTTCGTGGTGTTTTTTGCCTGGCACCGTTTCGTCTTGCCGCAACCCGAAAAGGATGTCCCGACTATCCACGAAACGTATACAGATATAGTGCGGGACTTTTTGCAGACTTTTGCTGCATTTTTCAATAAACCAAAGATTGGACTGATACTGGCATTTTTGTTGCTGTTCAGGTTCTCAGAGGCGCAGTTGGTAAAAATCGCCGCACCTTTCATGTTGGATTCAGCCGACATAGGCGGATTGGCACTGAGCACCGGACAGGTTGGCTTTGCCTACGGGACCATTGGTATATTGATGTTGACCCTGGGTGGTTTGCTGGGTGGTTTCCTGGCAGCACGGCATGGTTTAAAACACTGGCTGTTGTGGATGGTGATTTCAATCAACCTGCCCAATGCTGTTTATGTTTTTCTTTCATTTGCGCTTCCTGATAACCTGCTGATTATTAACCTGGCGATTGGCCTGGAGCAATTTGGCTATGGCTTCGGATTCGCAGCATATATGCTGTACATGTTGTATATCTCCAATGGTGCTCACCAGACTGCACATTACGCCATTTGCACCGGTTTCATGGCACTGGGCATGATGATTCCTGGTATGTTCAGTGGCTGGCTGCAAGAGTTGATGGGTTACCAGTTTTTCTTTATCTGGGTGTTGGTGGCAACCGTCCCGTCTTTTATAGTGACCTTGCTGATTCCGCTGGATAAATCATTTGGTAGGAAAGAACCGGAACTTTGATAGAAAATTGATGATGGATACAGAAATATTATTGTATTATCGGCAGATGACTCTGGATTTCGATTTGAATGTTTTGCAACTCTAACCTTGCCAAGAGATTTTTAAAATGAAAGTACGTTTCTATTTCCACTTCGCAGCCTTGCTATTATTGATGACGCCAGGAGCATTGCTGGCACAGGCCAGCGACTACCACCCCTATGTTTCGGACAACTTTACAGCTTCACTCGGGGCCATGCGGTCCTCGAACTCCTTTGAGTTTGAGTCAGATGCCATTGGAGACCCTGGTGACGACATCGATTTCGATGACAGCCTTAACGTCAGTGATCAAAGCACCTTTTTCAATGGGCAAATTAAATGGAAGTTTGGCAAGGAGCAAAAATGGGCTCTTGCAGCGCAGTATTTCAGTAACAATGCCAAGGGCGATGCTGTATTAACCGACCCTATAGAATGGGATGGCTACACTTTTGAAGAAGGTACATTTGTCGGGGCGGGTGTTAAATTGGCAGTTACCCGACTATTTATCGGACGTAACTTTATTAAGAGTGAGCAAACTGAATTTGGCATAGGTATCGGTATTCACAATCTCGATATGAGTGCTTACATCGAAGGTGAAGCTGTACGTGATGGTGAACCCCAGGGCCTCAAAAAATTGAGAGTTGGTGAAAACCAGCCATTGCCCAATATCGGCGGTTGGTACAACTATTCTCCAGCCAAAAAGTGGTTGATTCATGCCCGTTTGGACTGGATCAGTGCCAATATTGGTGATTACGACGGCACACTGTGGAATGCCTCACTTGGCGTGGCCTACCAACCCTGGCGCCACGTGGGTTTTGACCTGTACTGGCAGTATTTTGGTGTAGACCTGAAAGTCGACAAAGACGACTGGAAGGGCGGTGCGAACATGGACTACAGCGGTCCGGTTGTTGGTATGACTTTCACCTGGTAGCTGTTGGCGGTGCTCTGATTAATATGCCGGGTACCTTTTGATAAAGGACACCCGGCATTTTGCTTCCCTGGGCCTGGAGTTACTACCAGCCAGGCTTTTTACCAGCTGCGTAACAAAACGCGAGACGTGAAATTGATCAATAAAACTCTTCTGACTTGTTGAAATCAGCCAGGTCGGCGTTCGATACGTGCCCCCAGTCCCTGTAATTTTGCTTCCAGATTTTCATATCCCCGATCGAGATGGTAAATACGGCTGACGATGGTTTCACCCTCGGTCGCTAACCCCGCCAGGATCAGGGAAGCACTGGCGCGCAGATCCGTCGCCATTACCGGGGCGCCGCTTAAACCACCCCTGCTGCCACGAACAACGGCTACCTGTGATTTTGGCGTGATATTGGCGCCCATCCGGGCAAGCTCCTGAACATGCATAAAGCGGTTTTCAAATATCCGCTCCGTAATTACCGAAGTACCCCTGGCCTGGGTCATCAGGGCCATGAACTGGGCTTGCAGGTCGGTTGGAAATCCCGGGTGCGGTGCGGTATCCACGTCAACAGCAGACCATTGGCTGCAGTGTCTG
>Ga0224504_10000126_pt1 | contig 31652 bp, 28 predicted proteins | sample SF_Oct11_sed_USG_3_FD_170160 | JGI IMG/M metagenome (GOLD analysis project Ga0224504, IMG submission 170160) | Sediment microbial communities from San Francisco Bay, California, United States - SF_Oct11_sed_USGS_24 | ecosystem: Environmental > Aquatic > Marine > Sediment | place: USA...
CTGAGCATGTACTACCAATTAAAAAATTGGTTTTTCTAGGGTGTATTTTAAACGCTACACCTTCATTTTTTAAAACTTCAAAATGAGCTATTATTTGTTTATTGGAAATAAGGGAATTATCAAAAACAACCGTATCTACCCTATTGGATTTTATTAAAGATTTAATTTGCGTAAAATCATCAATTAAATCTTTACTTACCAACAAATAATTTTCACCTAAACAACTCACAATCAACTCACTCCCCCCCAAACACAAAACATTAAAACCAGTTTGTTTTTTTTCTTTCAATCGCATAAATCTGAAATACTTCATTAAAAACCACAACTCAATTCCAAAACTCATTAAAAAATCATATACAAGATTTAATTTAAAATGTTTCCTATAAAATATTTTCATTGCCCCATGAAAATACTTCAAATATTTCACGTCTTTTTTGGTGCTTTCACCTTTATAATGAATAACTTTTGTTTGGGCATAATAGTAATTTTGATAACCTTTATTCAAAATTTTATAGCTCAAATCAATATCTTCTCCATACATAAAATAATCCTCATCAAATCCTTTTACCTCATTATAAACTTCACGTTTCATCAACATAAAAGCACCAACCAAAATATCTACAACACCCGATTCATTTTCATTTAAATGTGACGCATAGTATTTTCCTGTTCGTTTACTTGAAATTCCAAAAAGTTTATTGAACGAAACTTGAGGCGTTGGGATTCCTCTTTTACTTTCCGGTAAATATTTTCCAGCACCATCAACTAATTTAACTCCTAAAACTCCTAAATTTTGCTTTGTAGCTGCAAATCCTAACATTTTCTCGAAGGTATCTTCGGCAACAACCGTATCAGGATTTAAAATTAGAACATAGCCTCCTTTTGCTACAGCAACACCTTGATTATTGGCTTTTGAAAAACCGGTATTAACCTTATTCTGAATTAGATTTACCGTTGAAAATTTATCTTGAAGCATTTTACAACTTCCATCAGTAGAATTGTTATCAACAACAATAATTTCAACCTTTAAATTTAAAGAAGCAGCCTGTACACTTAAAATACATTGTTCTAAAAAATATTGAACATTATAATTTACAATTACAATTGATAAATCTAGAGAATTATTCAAAAGTTCAAATGATTAAAATTAATTATGTAACTTAAAAATCGCATTCTATTTATCAAAATATAATGTATGGTTTACAAAGATTTTTCAAATGGAATTCTGTTTAAAATACTTCTTCCTAAGGTCACCTCATCTGCATATTCAAGTTCATCTCCAACCGCAATTCCACGTGCTATTGTTGAAGTATTTACTCTATATTTCTCTAATTGTTTAAAAATATAAAAATTTGTTGTATCTCCTTCAATAGTTGAACTTAGTGCAAAAATAACTTCTTTCACCTTACCATTTTTAACTTTTTCAACCAAACTTTCAATAGTTAGATTATGAGGACCAATACCTTCAATTGGCGAAATTTTCCCTCCTAGAACGTGATATAATCCTTTATATTGTGCTGTGTTTTCAATCGCCATAACATCCCTTACATCCTCTACAACACAGACTATTTCGGCATTTCTAGAAGGAGTCGCACAAATCTCACAAATTGCTACATCTGAAATATTATGACACTGCTTACACAGTTTAATCTCATCTACCAATTTACTCAATGCTTCAGCTAAATAATGTGTTTTCGAAGGCTGCTGTTTTAACAAATGCAATACCAAACGTAAAGCTGTTCTTTTTCCAATTCCTGGTAATTGAGAAACTTCATTTACAGCATTTTCTAAAAGTTTTGATGAAAAATTCATTTGGCAAATGTACAATTAGCAAACGATAATCTCAATAATTTTAGTTTCTTTGTTACTCATAAAATAAAACTCAAAAATGAAACCAATTTACATTCTTTCTCTAATTGTCATATATTTTTGCACGCTCATTTTAATAGCGTATATCACAGGGAAAAATGACAACAATGAAACATTTTTTAAAGCCAATAAAAAATCGCCTTGGTATGTGGTTGCTTTTGGAATGATTGGAGCGTCACTTTCTGGCGTTACGTTTATTTCGGTTCCTGGCTGGGTTCAAAGTTCACAATTTAGTTATATGCAGGTTGTTTTTGGATATTTAGCTGGTTATTTTGTAATTGCATATGTGCTAATACCTATTTATTACAAGCTAAAAGTCACCTCTATTTACGAATATTTAAAATATAGGTTTGGACCAAAAGCTCACAAAACTGGATTTGTTTTCTTTTTTGTTTCAAGGGTGTTAGGCGCTTCATTTCGCTTGTTTTTAGTAGCAACGGTTTTACAATATTTTATTTTCGATGCCTGGAATATACCCTTTGAAATCACTGTAATTTTATCTGTTTTATTAATTTGGATCTACACTTTTAAGGGCGGTATAAAAACCATTGTTTGGACAGATACTTTGCAAACCTTATTTATGCTAACTGCTGTTTTTACAACCATCTATATCATTTTAAATAAAATGAATCTGTCGGTTTCCGAAATCTTTAATTCTTCAGAATTTGACCAATACAGTAAAATTTTGTTTACAGGTGATTTTAATGATAAAAAATTCTTTTTAAAATCCTTTTTTGGAGGGATGTTTATTGCCATTGCCATGACCGGATTGGATCAAGATATGATGCAAAAAAACCTAACCTGTAAAAACACCAAAGAAGCGCAATGGAATGTTATATCATTGGGGTTGGTATTGATTCTTGTAAACTTTGTGTTTTTAACCCTAGGAGCATTGCTTTTTGTTTATGCAGAAAAATTTGGCATTGCCATACCAATAGTTGACGGAGGTATTAAAACAGATTTATTATTTCCCGAAATCGCACTCAATGGCGGCTTGGGAATAACTATTGCTGTAGTATTTACTTTAGGACTAATTGCCGCTGCTTACTCGAGTGCAGATAGCGCCTTAACAGCATTAACAACATCGTATTGCATTGATTTTTTAGACATTGAAAATAAAGCCAAGGAGAAACAAATTATTATTAGAAAAAGAATTCATGTTGTAATCTCAATACTATTAGTGGTTGTAATTGTGGTTTTTAAACATGTTCTACAAGACAATGTTATTAGCAGTTTATTACAAGTAGCCTCTTATACTTATGGGCCTCTTTTAGGGTTGTTTACTTTTGGAATTTTCACTAAAATTCAAGTAAAAGACAATTATGTTTGGATAATCGCAATCCTCTCTGTTGTTGCTACCTATTTTTTAAACAGGCACTCTATACAATTACTTAATGGCTATGTATTTGGATATGAATTGTTAATTGTAAACGGTATATTTACTTTTATAGGTTTATATTTCATAAAAAAGAACCTCAAACAATTAAGTTAATTTTAGGTGTAATCCATAAAAGATTTTAATTTTGTCAACATGGAAGAAGACCTAAGTAATTATCGGAAAACATACCAAAAGAGCGAACTTTCAGAAAACGAAATTTCAGAAAACCCATTAGAATTATTTCAAAAATGGTTTTATGAGGTGGAATCGTTTGGAGGCGATACTGAATCCAATGCTATGACAATTTCAACCATAGGAACGGATGGTTGTCCTAAAAACAGGGTTGTTTTACTAAAAAAATACACTTGGGAAGGTTTTATTTTTTACACCAATTACAATAGTGAAAAAGGAAAATCAATTGCAGAAAACCCTAACGTATGCTTATCTTTTTTTTGGCACGCTATTGAACGACAAATAATTATAAAAGGAATAGCAGAAAAAATTCCTCAAAACCTATCTGACGGCTATTTTGAATCAAGGCCAAACGGAAGTAAATTAGGTGCCTGGGCTTCTGACCAAAGTAAAGTAGTACCTTCTCGTGAATATCTAGACCAAAGGCTAATATCCTTTGAAAAACAATTTGAAAACAAAGAAATTACCCGGCCAAATAACTGGGGAGGGTATATAGTTAAACCACAAAGCATTGAATTTTGGCAAGGCAGACCTAATAGAATGCATGACCGAATTAAATACACTTTACAAGAAAATTATGACTGGAAAATTGAGCGTTTGGCACCATAATTTTTTTATATTTGAAAATCAACAAAATTAAATGAAAACACTTTACATAGTTAGGCATGCAAAATCTTCTTGGGTATATGAAGGTATTAAAGATATTGATAGGCCTCTAAATAAGCGAGGAATTAACGACGCTTATTTAATTTCAAATGTAATGCATAAAAAAATTGCAACACCTGATGTGTTCGTAGCTAGCTGTGCAAATAGAGCTTTACACACAGGAATGATTTTTAGCTATACTTTTAATTACCCTTTGGCGAACCTAAAAATTAGCAAATCGCTTTACAATTTTAGCGATGGTTATTTAATAAAAACCGTAAAAGCATTAGATAACGGTTTTGATTCAGCTATTATTTTTAGTCATGACCATGGGATTAGTGATTTTGTAAATAAATTTGGAAACACAAAATTAAACAAAGTCCCTACTTGTGGCGTAATAGGTATTAAATTTAATACCAATCATTGGAAAGACATAAAAAATGGCAATACTTTTTTAACTGAATTTCCTAAACACTACAAATAACACTCTTTTAAGCCATGAAGATTGAGAAACTTGCTGGAATTGATGTTGGATCTAATGCCATACGCTTATTAGTTTCAAATGTAATTACCAACAAGTCTGGCGAAAACCCAACTTTCACAAAATCAGCCTTAGTTCGGGTGCCAATACGTTTGGGCACAGATTCTTTTTTAAAAGGTGTAATTTCTGAAGAAAATAAAACTAGAATGTTAAAAGCTATGAAGGCTTTTAAACTGTTAATGGAAGTTCATGGTGTTAGCAATTATTATGCCTGTGCAACCTCAGCAATGCGAGATGCATCTAATGGAAATGAAATAATTGAGGAGATTTTCAAAAAAACTTCAGTAAAAATAAATATTATTGATGGTAAAAAGGAAGCTGCCATTATATTCTCTACAGATTTATCTAATATAATTGAAAGTAATAAATCGTACTTATATGTTGATGTTGGCGGTGGCAGTACTGAAATCACCATTTTCTCTAATGGTAAAATCATCAATTCTAAATCGTTTAAAATTGGAACTGTAAGGTTGTTAAACAAAGAAAAATCTTTTCAAGATGTTTGGCACGATATGGAAATTTGGATTAAAGAAAATTCAATAAAATTAAAAAATGTTCATTTAATAGGTTCTGGAGGAAATATTAATAAATTATTTAAGCTTTCAGGGAAACCAATGGGCACACCACTTTCTTTAGCATATGTTGAATCTCAACTTCAGTTTTTAAAAACAATGACCTATGAAGAAAGGATTTCTGAATTAAATTTAAACCCCGATAGAGCCGATGTTATTATACCCGCTACAAAAATATACCTAAACGCTATGATATGGAGCGGTGCTAAAAAAATATATGTTCCAAAAACTGGACTGGCCGATGGTATTGTAAAAAACTTGTACTACAATAAATTGTAACACTCTAACCAAACTCTCTTTTTAATATCAAAGGAAGCCTCTAAAAATATTTAGATACAAGTTCAAGTAAATAATTATTACACAATTGAAAAAAATTGTCCAAAACAAACCATTCAGAATGGTTATCCTTTTATAAAAGCTTCAACTAGTTTCCCAACAACTTTTTCAGCTTTTTTAGCTACTTCCTGAACTTCCTCATGAGAAACTGCTTCCACAATACCCTCAACACCTAAATCTGTAATTACAGAAACACCAAAGCAAGTCATCCCCATGTGTTTTGCAACAATTACCTCGGGAACCGTTGACATTCCCACAGTATCTGCACCCAATATTTTTACCATTTTGTATTCTGCAGGTGTTTCAAAAGTTGGACCTTGTAATGCCAAATAGATGCCTTTATGCACAGGAATATCTAATTTACTCGCTACACGTTCCATTTTTGAAATCATTTTAAGACAATACGGTTCGTGCATATCTACAAAACGAGGTCCAAAACGGTCATCATTTTTCCCGTGTAAAGGATGCTCAGGCATCATATTAATATGGTCGGTAATAATCATAATATCACCAACTTTAAAACAAGGGTTTACCCCTCCAGAAGCATTGGAAACAATCAATTTTTCAACACCCAAATATCTCATTACACGCACTGGAAAAACAGTTTCTGCCATAGTCCATCCTTCATAATAATGAAAACGCCCACGCATAGCAACCACTTTTTTATTTCCAATAGCACCAAAAATTAATTCTCCTGAATGTCCTTCAACGGTTGATACAGGGAAATTTGGAATTTTGGTATATGGTATCGCAATTTCAATTGAAATTTTCTCAACCAAATTCCCTAATCCTGTTCCTAAAATAATTCCGTAATCTGGTGTAGTTATTCCTTCTTCTTGAAGAAATTTAACCGTATCCTGAACTTTGTCCCACATAATTTTTTATTTTTTCATCAAAATCATTTTCATGATTTATGAAGGTTGTTTTAATAGATATGAAATACACATTCTTTAACTTGTCAAAGATACGAACATAATCTTTTTCAGTTGTTAAAATGATCTTATTATTTGATGATAACGAATTAAACACCGTTGTTATTTGATCAATATCAGCTGTTTTAAAATGGTAATGATCTGGATATTTTAAATGCTTAAACTTTAATTTTTGTTCGGTTAAATACGCCACCAAAGGTGCTGGTTTTGCTATTCCTGTGATTAACAATATTTCTGTACTTTTAATGTCATCTATATTTATTTTCGCTCCCCCTTTCAATTCATTGTCATAAGAAATACTTGTAAAAAACACTGATTGATTGGCTGTAACCTTTAACTTCTCAACTATTTTTTGCTGTGCTTGGTCAGAAAGATTGTTTGGACATTTTGTTACAACAATGGCCTGAGACCTATTTGCTCCTGATTTATTTTCTCGTAAATTTCCTGTAGGCAACATAAAATCATCAACATATAAATCATTATAAGAAGTCAAAAGTATATTAAATCCACCTTGTACTTTTCTGTGCTGAAAGGCATCATCTAATAAAATAACCTCAGGCGGATTATCTAGCTTTTCTAATTGCTGTATGCCGTTGGTTCTATTGGCATCAACACAAACAATTACATGAGGAAATTTTTTATAATATTGAAATGGTTCATCTCCAATTATTTCAACATTTACTGTTTCATCTGCCAATACAAAGTTTTTACTTTTCCGCTTATACCCCCTACTTAAAACAGCTACTTTATAAGTGTTTTGCAACAATCTAATTAAATATTCTATTTGAGGAGTTTTTCCAGTACCACCAACACTTAAATTACCAACTACAATTGTTGGTGTTTTAAATTTGGTCGATTTAAGCACTTTCATGTTAAATAAATAATTACGCACACAGGTAATTAACCCGTACAGTAAAGCAAATGGAAATACTATTTTTCTTAATAAATTCACTAAAGGCGAAAATACAAAACAAATTATAATATTTCCATTTAAAAACTTTAACTTTCCTCAGTTAAAATTTATATTTGTATATCCAATTATTTTTTTATGATGAAAATTAGAGATATTACTAACTGCATTGAAGAATTTGCTCCTTTAACTTACGCAGAAGATTTTGACAATGTTGGTTTGTTGGTTGGTGATTTTAACCAACCCGTAACCGGGGTTTTAGTAACACTAGACACACTTGAAAATGTAGTTGATGAAGCCATTGAAAAAAAATGCAACCTAATAGTAAGTTTTCATCCAATTATTTTTTCAGGATTAAAAAAATTAAATGGAAAAACCTATGTAGAACGTGTTGTTTTAAAAGCTATTAAAAACAACATTGCTATTTACGCCATGCACACCGCACTCGACAATTGTTTTCAAGGAGTAAATGCCAAAATTTGTGAAGTTTTAGGCTTGAAAAATAAAAAAATATTGATTCCACAAAAAGGAACGATCAAAAAACTCACTACGTATGTTCCCAAAAATGACGCTGAAAAAGTACGATTAGCACTTTTTAAAGCTGGAGCAGGAAACATAGGAAATTATGACAATTGCAGTTTTAACACTGAAGGATTTGGAACCTATCGCGGTAATGAACATTCAAATCCTGTAATAGGAAAAAAAGAAATATTACACACCGAAGATGAAACTTTTATAAGTGTTATATTTGAAAAACACTTACAACAAAAGGTGCTTTCTGCGATTTTACAAAGCCATCCATACGAAGAAGTTGCTTATGACATTGTAACTTTAGACAATATTCATCAAGAAATTGGTATTGGAATGGTTGGAGAATTGGATGAAGAAAAATCTGAAACTGACTTTTTAATTTTTTTAAAAACAACGATGCATGCCAACGGTATTAGGCATTCAAAATTATTGGGAAAACCAATTAAAAAGGTTGCTGTTTTAGGTGGCTCAGGAAGTTTTGCTATTAACAAAGCCATTCAAAAAGGCGCTGACATTTATGTAACTGCTGATATAAAATATCATGAATTTTATAAGGCCGAAAACAAACTAATAATTGCCGACATTGGACATTTTGAAAGCGAACAATTCACAAAAAATCTTTTAGTTGAGATTCTTACAAAAAAATTTCCTAATTTTGCAATCATTTTATCACAAAAAAACACAAATCCAATTTATTACTTATAAATATGTCTAAAAAGAAAGAAGTTACTGTTGAAGAAAAGTTAAGAGCGCTTTACGACTTACAATTAATTGATTCAAGAGTTGATGAAATAAAAAGTGTTAGAGGTGAGTTACCTTTAGAAATTGAAGATTTAGAAGATGAAATAGTAGGTTTAAATAAAAGACTTACCAATTTAGACGAAGAGGTTACGGGCTTTAAAAATGACATAACTGAAAAAAAGGTAGTTATTGAAGAGGCAAAAGCTTTGGTTAAAAAATATGCTGAGCAACAAAAAAATGTCCGTAATAACAGAGAGTTCAACTCAATAAGCAAAGAAACTGAATACCAGGAGCTTGAAATTGAATTAGCTGAAAAAAGAATAAAAGAATTTAAAGCTAAAATTGAGCAAAAAAACGAAGTAATTACTTCTACTAAAGAAAATATTGCCAATCAAAAAGAAGCTTTAAAACACAAGGTTGCAGAATTAGATGATATTATGGGTGATACTGCTAAAGAAGAAGCATTATTACAAGCAAAATCTGCAGAATATGCTGAATTAATAGATGACCATTTATTAATTGCTTACAATAGAATTAGATCCACTGTAAAAAATGGTTTGGCTGTTGTTTCTATTGAAAGAGGTGCTTCTGGAGGTTCATTTTTTACCATTCCACCACAAAGACAAGTTGAAATTGCAAGTCGTAAAAAAATTATTACCGATGAACATAGTGGTAGAATTTTAGTTGACGGTGCTTTGGCCGAAGAAGAAAAAGAAAAAATTGAAAAATTATTAAGTTAATTTCAAAAAAATACACTTAATAAAAGGCTTCCATATATGGAAGCCTTTTTTATTTTTTAATAGCCCGTATTGAATACAACAAAGGAAACATTTGCTGGCTCTCTCTCAATACGAACATACCATCTTTGGTTTCTTTCATATTTGGAAAACAATTATAGGGTGATTTTTCAAATTCGTGTAAATATTCAATTTCCATCCCAGCGTTTGTCAAAGCTGTGATTACCTCTCCCAAACCGTGATTCCATCCATATTCTTTACATGTAATATCAGCATCATTATTGGTATAAGTTCCTTTATATTCTTCATATATAACTTCTTTGTTTAGATAAGGATAGGTAAGATTAGGTGGCGATTGCAAAAAATCAAACATCCATGCTATTGGATGAAATTCGATCATATAAAAAACACCCCCTTTTTTTAATTTACTGGCTATTATTTCTCCCCAATTTTTTAAATCGGGCAACCAACCTATCACCCCATATGAAGTGAATACAATATCGAAAATACCTGCTACTTTTTCTGGAACATCATACAAATTACTTTCAATAAAATTGGTGTTTAAACCCAATTCAGCACTTAATTTTTCGGCCATTTTTATCCCCTCACCAGACAAATCTATCCCGGTACATTTTGCACCTAACCTACTCCAACTCAAGGTATCTAAACCAAAATGACATTGTAAATGCAACAAGCTTTTTCCTTTTACATCTCCAAGCTCCTTCAATTCATATTCATTTAACGATGTTTCCCCTTTTTTAAAACCTTCAACATTATAGAAATCTGATTGAACATGAACACTCACTTTCTTATTCCAGGTATCTTTATTTACTTCAAAATATTTTTTATTATTCGTTTTCATTTAACTTTTTTATGAAAATAATAAAATTAATACTAACCAAAAAATTGGAACGCTCTCTACCAATAAACTAGTATAAAACCGAGGTCTTTCTGAGGACGAAAACCATAGCAACAATGCTGCTACAACCGCAATAAAAATACGTACTAAAAATTCATTAATTGTATTTTTAGTACATATTGCAAGTAACACAAATATAATTAACAAAACAGACCCTAACCATTTAGAACCATACACACCTATAATTTGTGGCAAGGTTTTTAACGAATAGGAATCTGACATCACATCTCTAATATCAAAAGGAATTACAATGACAATTAAAATTAATATTCGCTGAATAAATTCTAAATAAACATTTAGTGTAAATTCAATACCAGCTTCATACAACGGAAATAAAACAGAAACGCCACTCCAAGCAATACCGATACTAAATATTTTTATACCAGGAAAATTCCTAAAAGAGACTTCAACACTCTTAATTTTAAATAAAGGAATTACATAAAATATGGTCATAATTAAAAATGGAAAAAGCAGTATTAAACCACTTGAATTAAAATCCGTAAAAAATAATATATACAACATTCCTACTCCAGAAAAGGCAGTCAAAAGCCATAACCATTTTAAATGTGTTACAAACCATTCTTTTATCAAATTCAACTGATTTGTTTTTAATTCATAAAACCGAATAAAATTATATGAAACAACAATAGAAAACGCAATGAAAACAGCAGAAACATTCTCTAGATTATTAAATTTCAAGAGAGTTATTTTAGCAAAGCAAAATCCAGCCAAAGCCACATGTAAATTACTAAAGACATAAAATTTAAGTGTTTTTTTTAAAAATTGCATAAAACAAATGTAAGTAATAGATAAATGAACAATATAAATGGTTAACAAAAAAATATAATAAGAACTAAAATAGTATTTAAATACCTCTATTTTCATTATTTTTGCATCCTAAATTTTTATACAAATTCAAAAAATGAGAACAGATTCTTTTGTTTTAAGACACGTAGGTCCACGTGAAGATGAAATTCATGAAATGATCAAAACTATTGGAGTTTCTTCAATAGATGAATTAATTAACAAAACTATTCCTTCAGATATAAGATTAAAAAACAATTTAGATTTACCTGTAGCTTTGAGTGAATTTGAATATATGACCCATATTCAAGAGCTTGCTGTTAAAAATAAGTTATTTAAAAATTATATAGGTTTGGGATACCACCCAACCAAACTTCCTGGTGTTATTCTAAGAAACGTATTAGAAAACCCGGGATGGTATACCGCTTACACCCCTTATCAAGCCGAAATTTCTCAAGGTCGTTTAGAGGCTTTGTTAAACTACCAAACAATGGTAACAGAGCTTACAGGTATGGAATTGGCAAATGCCTCGTTATTAGATGAAGGAACTGCAGCTGCGGAAGCCATGATTATGTTGTTAAATACAAGATCGAAAGCACAAAAAAAGGCAAAGGCAGTTCAATTTTTTGTTTCTGAAGAAGTTTTACCACAAACCATCGAAGTGTTAAAAACCAGAGCAGAATCATTAGGTATTGAACTAACATTTGGCAATCATCAAAATTTTGAATTCAACGAAAACATTTACGGTGCCTTAATTCAGTATCCTTCAAAAAACGGTCAGGTTCATGAATATGATAATTTTGTAAAAAAAGCAAACACCGTGGAAGCGAGAGTTGCGGTAGCTGCAGATTTATTAAGTTTAACTTTGTTAACGCCTCCCGGAGAATGGGGAGCAGACATTGTTGTTGGAACAACGCAACGCTTTGGAATCCCTCTAGGTTACGGTGGACCCCACGCAGGTTATTTTGCAACTAAAGAAGTTTACAAACGAAACCTTCCTGGTAGAATTATTGGAGTTACCCAAGACAAAGATGGAAACCGTGCATTGCGTATGGCTTTACAAACCAGAGAACAACATATTAAACGTGAAAAAGCCACCTCTAACATTTGTACAGCACAAGTTTTATTAGCTGTTATGGCCGGAATGTACGGCGTTTATCACGGACCTGAAGGATTAAAATATATTGCAACTAAAATTCAAAATTTAACTGCCACCCTAAATGAAGGAATAGTGAAATTAGGATTTAAGCAAATAAACTGCACCTATTTTGACACCTTAACCTTTGAGGTTTCTAATGCGGCAGAAGTAAAAAAAATTGCAGAAGCTAAAAGTGTTAATTTTTATTTTCCTAAAAGCAATCAAGTTAGTATTTCACTAAACGAAACAACTACACTAAATGATGTCAATGAAATTTTAGAGATTTTAGCAGAAGCTGAAAAAAAAGAAACTGTTTGTTTTACTGAAATTTATGAGCATACCTCAGCGTTAAATCTTAAGCGAACATCAACTTTTATGACCAATGCTGTTTTTGGAGACTACCATTCAGAAACAGAAATGATGCGCTATATTAAAAAATTAGAACGAAAAGATTTATCATTAAATCATTCTATGATTTCTTTAGGCTCATGTACTATGAAACTAAATGCAGCCACGGAAATGCTACCTTTAAGTTGGCCTAACTGGGGAAATATACATCCTTTTGTTCCAATTGAACAAGCCCAAGGCTATCAAGAAGTCTTTAAAGGATTGGAAGCTGCGTTAAATGAAATTACTGGTTTCTATGCTACTTCATTACAGCCAAATTCTGGTGCGCAAGGTGAATATGCCGGATTGATGGTAATTAAAGCTTATCACGAGTCAAAAGGAGATCATCATAGAAACATATGCTTAATTCCTGCTTCAGCACATGGAACAAATCCAGCTTCAGCCGTTATGGCAGGTATGAAAGTAGTAGTAACAAAATCAACAGAAAAAGGAAATATTGATGTTGATGATTTACGCGAAAAGGCAGAATTACATAAAGATAACTTGGCTGCTTTAATGGTAACTTACCCTTCAACGCATGGCGTATTTGAAAGTACCATAAAAGAAATTACTGAAATAATTCATACCCGAGGAGGACAAGTATATATGGATGGTGCTAATATGAATGCACAGGTTGGATTAACCAATCCGGCAACGATTGGTGCTGATGTTTGCCATTTAAATTTACACAAAACATTTGCAATTCCACATGGAGGTGGTGGACCTGGTGTTGGACCTATATGTGTTGTTAAACATTTAGCTCCATTTTTACCATCAAATCCAATAATCCCTACAGGAGGAAAATCAGCCATAACTGCAATTTCTGCTGCCCCATGGGGTTCGGCATTGGTTTTACTAATTTCATACAGTTATATCAAAATGCTAGGTACAAATGGTTTAAAACAGGCCACCATTTTTGCTATTTTAAATGCAAACTACCTCAAAGCACGTTTAGAAAAATATTATAAAATTTTATATGCTGGAGAAAATGGTTTCGCTGCACATGAAATGATTGTTGATTTCAGAGAATTTAAAGCCAAAGGAATTGAGGTTACAGATATTGCAAAACGTTTAATGGATTATGGCTACCACGCACCAACTGTTTCATTTCCAGTTGCAGGAACTTTAATGATTGAGCCAACAGAAAGTGAAAATAAAGCTGAAATAGATCGTTTCTGTGAAGCCCTTATAAGTATAAAAGGAGAAATTGATACCATGGAAAGTGGAGATGTGAATTCTGCCCTGAAGAATTCACCACACACCCAAAAAATGTTAACTGCAGATACCTGGGATTTTCCATATTCACGTCAACATGCTGCTTTTCCTTTACCATACTTAAAAGAAAATAAATTTTGGCCTTCTGTTAGAAGAGTTGATGACGCATATGGTGATAGAAACTTAATTTGCTCTTGTAACCCTATTGAAGATTACATGGATTAATTTAAGTGCCTTATTATTTTCAACTAATTTTAAAAACCATATAAATACGGTTTCATTAATTGATTGTTTTGCTAAAAGCGATACCAATAAAAAAATATTAGCTGTAATTTTTATTCTATACTACAAAATGGTACTTTTGCAGTTCGGTATAAATCAAATATCATAAAACTACAATGAAAAAAATCACGAAACAAACCTATATCAAATGGTATAAAGACATGCTTTTTTGGAGAAAATTCGAAGATAAATTAGCCGCTCTTTATATTCAACAAAAAGTGAGAGGTTTTCTACATTTGTATAATGGTCAGGAAGCAGTATTAGCAGGAGCTTTACACGTAATGGGTGAAAATGACAAAATGATTACAGCTTATCGTAATCACGTTCAACCAATTGGACTAGGAGTTGACCCTAAAAAAATTATGGCTGAATTATTAGGGAAAGACACTGGAACTTCACGTGGAATGGGTGGTTCAATGCATATTTTTTCTCCTGAGCATAATTTTTATGGAGGTCATGGAATTGTAGGTGGTCAAATACCTTTAGGTGCTGGATTGGCTTTTGCTGACAAGTATTTTAACAGAGATGGGGTTACTTTAACTTATTTTGGTGATGGTGCTGCTCGTCAAGGTTCTTTGCACGAAACTTTTAACATGGCAATTAACTGGAAACTACCGGTTGTATTTATTTGTGAAAACAATGGATATGCTATGGGAACATCAGTAAGTCGTACTTCTAACCACGAAGATATTTGGAAGCTTGGATTGGGATACGAAATGCCTTGTGGTCCTGTTGATGGAATGAACCCTATCAAAGTGGCTGAAGCTATGGAGGAAGCTATTGAAAGAGCTCGTAGAGGAGATGGACCAACATTATTAGATATTAAAACATACAGATATAGAGGACACTCTATGAGTGATGCTCAACACTACAGAACCAAAGAAGAAGTAGATGAATATCGTAAAATTGACCCAATTACACAGGTTCTTGATGTTATTTTAGAAAAAAAATACGCAAATGAGGAACAGGTGAAAGAATGGGATAAGGAAGTTAAAGATAAAGTTGAAGAATGTCAAAAATTCGCAGAAGAATCCGCCTTCCCAGACAAACAACTTTTATACGATATAGTATACGATCAAGAAGATTATCCGTTTTTAAAACATAGATAAATGGCAGAAATTATAACAATGCCACGTTTAAGTGATACAATGACTGAAGGAGTTGTAGCACAGTGGTTAAAAAAAGTAGGTGACAAAGTTTCAGAAGGCGATATTTTAGCTGAAATAGAAACTGATAAAGCCACTATGGAATTTGAATCATTCAATGAAGGAACACTTTTATTCATTGGGTTACAAGATGGAGATAGCGCACCAGTAGATTCACTTTTAGCAATTATTGGTGAAGAAGGTGAAAACATTGATGCTATTATTAAAGATTTTAAAATTTCTTCTCCAGCCGAAGAAAGTACTCCTGTAAAGGAAGAACCTAAAGCTGTTGCTCCCGTTCCTGTAAGTGAAACTCATACTGATACAGTTACAGCTCATGTTGCTGCGCCAGTTGTAAACACAGGAAAAGTTATAGCTTCTCCTTTGGCTAAAAAAATAGCGAAAGAAAAGGGAATTAATTTAGCAACTGTTGCTGGTTCTGGAGACCATGGTAGAGTTGTTAAAAGAGATATTGAAAACTTTGTTCCTGCTGCTGCGCAACCACCAACTGTAACACAAACAATTGCCTTAGGTGAAGAAAGTTTCGATGAAACTAAAAATTCACAAATGCGTAAAGTGATTGCAAAAAGATTGGGCGAGTCTAAGTTTTCAGCTCCACATTACTACTTAATGTTAGAGATAAATATGGATAGTGCAATTGCATCACGCAAAGTTATCAATGCCATTCCTGACACTAAGGTTTCATTTAACGATATGGTAGTAAAAGCTTGTGCAATGGCTTTAAAAAAGCATCCACAAGTAAACTCTCAATGGTTTGAAGATAAGATTCGTGTAAATAATCATGTAAATATTGGCGTAGCTGTTGCTGTTGAAGATGGCTTATTAGTTCCTGTTATTCCTTTTACAGATCACAAAAGCTTAACTAAAATTGGTGCTGAAGTAAAAGACAAAGCGATGAAAGCTAAAACTAAAAAGTTAACTCCTGCAGAAATGGAAGGAAGTACTTTTACAGTTTCTAACTTAGGAATGTTTGGTATTTCTGAATTTACTTCAATTATCAACCAACCTAATTCAGCTATTTTATCTGTGGGCGCTATTATTGAAAAACCAGTAGTTAAAAATGGTGAAATTGTAGTAGGAAACACTATGAAAGTTACTTTGGCTTGTGACCATAGAACTGTTGATGGTGCCACAGGTGCTGCATTCTTACAAACATTAAGACAATTTATTGAAAACCCAGTTACTATGTTAGCATAACAAAAACTGGCTATAAATATATTTTAAAACCCATTACAATATGTAATGGGTTTTTTCATATTTAACATTGTTATCTATAGACCAATCACAGCTCCTTTCATAGAGTATAAAATATAAAGCATATCCTTTTTAGTTTCTTCATCAATATTATGCTTGTTTAAAACGGCTAAAATATCGTCAACCGCAGCCATAAATTCTTTTTCAGTTGTATTGAGCCCTTTATGAGCCGAAGGTAAATCTTTCCCTGTATAAACCGCTCCACCTCCAGTACCAGATGATAAAAACTCTTTCACATGAGTTTTGAAACTTTCAAACTTTTCGGGGTTTTCTTTTAGCGGTAAAAATACATGCTTAATTTCTGGGTTATCCAAGTGAGCGAGCACTATATCATCTACAATTGAAGAAATACCATTTTCTCCTCCTAACCTTTCAAACAGACTAATTTTTAAATTTGGTTCTAAGTCAATTTCCACTATATCCTCATAACTAACTAGATCTTTTTCTTTTTTGTTTGAACAATTGATTACAAAAAATAGCACACCAATTATTGCAAATAGTTTAATTGTTTTCATATTTTTTTTTATTTATTTTTTGATTTAATATTCTGATTTACTCTAAATAAATTAGTTGGGTCATACTTTTCCTTTATTTCAACTAGTCTAATATAATTTTGTTTATAACTTGCCTTAACTCTATCTTGACCTTCATCCATCATAAAGTTAGAATACGCACCACCCGATGAATACGGATGCAATGCTTCCCAATAACCTTTACACCAGTCAGCGATTTTAGTTGCATTTTTTGGATCTGGATCTACCCCAACAATTACACCTGCATATTTAGCATCACGATATGCCCATGGCGTGTCTTCAGCCCCAACCCGGCTTGCTGCACCACTAATTGGATACAAATGCATTTGAGAAAGCGGTGTTGGTATATTTGATCCAAATTTTAAATGTTGCGCACGCACCTCTGGCCCTAATTCATTAAAAAAGTCAGCTCTCCAGTACCATTGCATTCCTGCAGGCATCAAGTCATCAAATAATGTTTGAACAGATGGATAAGGCATTTCTCCAACGTGCTCAAACAACGGACTCATAGCTCTTACTGGTTTAAATAATTCATCAAATTTCGTTAGATCTCCAGTATAACACCAAACAATACCACAAAACGGCTTTAAATGTAGATGCTCAGGAAATGGTGACCCAGGAATAATCATTGTGGCAATAAAACCATTCAAATCATCTGGAGCATTATTAATAAAATTGTGATACCATTCCATTATTTCCTCAGTCTTTTCAATAGGCCATAATGTAGGTCCACCAATTACTGTTTTAACAGGATGCGCTTGATATTTAAACGAAGTAACAATACCAAAATTTCCACCTCCACCTCTAATTGCCCAGAACAAATCTGCATGCTGATTGGCATTTACTGTTACAAACGAACCATCAGCTAAAACCATATCGGCTTCAAGTAAATTATCAATTGTTAACCCGTATTTACGAGATAAATGCCCAACACCACCACCCAGTGTTAAGCCTCCAACACCAGTTGTAGAAATAATTCCAGCCGGAACAGCCAATCCAAAAGCATGTGTAGCATGGTCTACCTCTCCCCAAAGGTTACCACCTCCAACCCTAATAGTATTGTTAGCTGTATTGACACGAATAAATTTAATACCCGATAAATCTATAACCAAACCATCTTCACAAATTCCTAAACCACCTCCATTATGTCCACCACCTCTCACGGCAACTAATAAATTGTTCTCTCTTCCAAAATTTACAGCATAAATTACATCGGCTACATCAACACACATCACCAACATACCGGGATACTTGTCTATCATACCGTTATACACCTTCCTAACTTCATTATAATTTGAATTTTCAGGAAGTATCAAATCCCCTCTAATTTGAGTTCTTAACCTTTCAATCAAAGATGCATCCAGCTCATATACTTTTTTTTTCATAATATTTAATTTTTATAGTTAGCACTTCATTCTGCTTCAGCCTTTCATTAGACATAAGGAGGCATTTAAAAACATTACTGTTCTTAGATTATTTAACTGTTTAAAAAAGTAAGTTGGGGTAAATTTATTGTTGCATTTTGTGGATTAAAAAATCCTTCATAAAAATAACGCTATAGATTTTAATTTATTTCACTTAACCAAGCAACATAGAGTATAAAGCAATATTTTTTCTAAACCTAAAAAAACAGTTTTAGAAAAAAGTTTACCTATTCAATTATTAATTTAATATCTTCTTAAAATTCCAATTTTATTAATTAGTTCTTTTACTTATTTTAATAATATCTTCTTTAATAAGTAACTTTCATAATATACTACTTTATTAGCAATTCTCAAAGTACAAAAAAAAGCAGATGTAGTAAACTAAAAATTAACCAAATGCCTGTTTTTTACACATTTACACTGTCTACTTAAAAATTTCATAAACACACTAAATGGGTTCGCATCAAGTTTATTGAAATAACTACTTATTATCAATAACCACAACCAACCTAAAGGCAAGATTACTCAATCATTTCTGTATTGCCCTATATTTTAGCTGGAACTTTATTTTTTTTTACAAAAAATTAACTTTGTTTTTATTAATTTCAAACTTATATGAAGAAAATTCACCTAAAGCAAGGTTATACAGAACTTGAAAGGCTTTTATAATTGGAAATCCTATTAAACAAAACATAGTGTTGCAATATTCACAGCACCAATAAGTCGTTTATTTACTTCTCAATAAATGTTTAATTATTAAATCTGTTCCAAGCATTTCAGCACCAAGTACTGCTTTAATATTAGAAGGAACATAGTGGGGACCTAATCAAATAGGCACATTTTTTTTATAGACGTTATTTAGCTTTATTATAAAAGTATAAAAAAACATCCTCAACAAATAGGTGTTTTTCAAAAATAAAACCAAAAAAATTATTCGTGAAATTTTCTACCCAAAAACAATATTTTATTTTAACTTTATAGTTACCAACAACTTAATAATATGACTTTTAACAGATTCTCTTCTCACAGATCGTTATTCAAATGTCCTTTTCAAGACAAATACCGCTATTGTCCATTAGATAAATTAAGAAAGTTGTCTGTTGAAGAAAGAATAACACATATTAAAAAACTAACACTTCAACAATTTAATAATTTAGAATTGCATTTTAACAAGTGTCTTTTAGAAAGTAGAAAAATGCGAAAAGAAAAAAGCCTTAACAAATAAATGTTAAGGCTTTTTTTATAGTGTAACTCTATGCTTATTTTTTAAATTTAGCATATTTTGATTTAAATTTATCAATACGTCCTGCAGTATCTATTAATTTAGATTTACCTGTGTAAAAAGGATGCGAAGTTCTTGAAATCTCTAATTTCACTAAAGGATATTCAACACCATCTACATCTAAAGTTTCTTTAGTATTTACTGTTGAACGAGTTAAAAACACATCTTCGTTAGACATATCTTTAAATGCTACCATTCTATAATTTTCTGGGTGTATACCTTTTCTCATCGTAAACTCGTTTTAATTCTGTTTTTATTTTTCAGACTGCAAATTTAACTATATTTTTGAAACTTCAAACAAATAATTTATTTTATTTTACATAAACATTCAAAAAAAGCTAATTTACGCCATGTTATACAAATCATTTATCGGTTTTATTCTATTTCTTACTATAATCTCTTGTAAAAGTGAATATAAGTTTGTGTTTAATTCTCCAAAAAAAATTCAGTCAAATCAAAAATTAACCATTTCAATTTCTGAAAAAGGAAATAAACCATTTGATTCTATTCAATTTTCAATAGGCAATCAAAAACTTAAAGGTACGAACAATTCGGCAACTTTTAACGTTAGCAACTACAAATTAGGAAAACATACCTTGACCGCCATTGTTTTTCATGAAAACAAAAGCACAAAAGTTACTCGTCCAATATATATTATGGCCGATACTGCTCCTGATATTTACACCTATAAAATTGTAAATACCTATCCGCACGATAAAGGCGCTTATACTCAAGGTTTGGAATATTACAATGGTTTTTTATATGAAGGAACCGGACAAAAAGGAAAATCTTCAATCCGAAAAGTAGCTTTAAATTCTGGTGAAATTTTACAAAAAAAAGATTTAGATGTGCAATATTTTGGTGAAGGTATTACAATTTTTAATAATAAATTATACCAACTAACTTGGAAAGCAGGCATTGGTTTTGTTTACAATTTGGAAACCTTTGAACAAGAACAACAATTTAAATACACTAAAAGCCTTGAAGGCTGGGGTCTTACCAATAATGGTGATAAAATAATAAAATCGGATGGTACAGAAAAAATTTGGTTTTTAAACCCCGAAACTTTGCTTGAAGAAAGCCATATTGAAGCTTACACAAATACGCGAAAAGTTGAAAATTTAAATGAGTTAGAATTTGTTAACGGAATGATTTACGCCAATATATGGCAACAAAATTCAATTTTAATTGTAAATCCTAAAAACGGGAAAATAGAAGGCGTTGCCAATTTAAATAGTTTAAAAGAACTCATACAAAAAGAACAAACCTTGCAAGAAAGTGATGATGTTTTAAATGGAATTGCCTATGATAAAGTAAACAATAGACTCTTTGTTACCGGAAAACATTGGGGGAAATTGTATGAAATTGAACTTTTTAAAAAATAAATTCTATTTAATAATTTTTATATTTACAAAAACAACTTAATGCGCTATTTCTCAATTCTTATTATTACTATTACGTTGTTATTTTCAGCCTGCCGAAAAGATTTTTCTGCAGAATTAAGCTCTGGTGTACTGTCATTTTCAAAAGATACCGTTTACCTAGATACTGTTTTTACAAATATTGGATCTAGCACATATCTCTTAAAAGTTTATAATAAAAATAATAAAAATATCTCTATTCCTAACATATCCCTAGGTAGAGGTGAAAGCTCATTTTACCGCTTAAATGTTGATGGAACTCCTGGTAAAACATTTGAAAACATCGAAATTTCAGCCAAAGACAGCATCTATATTTTCATTGAAACTACCATCAACTACAATAACGTTACTAACCCCATTTACACCGATTCTATTGTGTTTAGTGGTGGCGGGCATTTACAAGATGTTAAATTAGTTACATTGGTAAAAGATGCTAATTTTTTATTTCCACAAAAAGATTTAAATGGTGTAATTGAAACCATTACTATTGGCATTGATGACGACGGAGAAAAAATAAATGTAAATGGCTTCTACCTAGATGGTAATACAACCTTTACCAACGAAAAACCTTATGTTATTTATGGTTACTGTGGGGTAGCATCAAATAACACATTGACGGTTGATCCAGGTGCAAGTATTTATTTTCACTCAAATTCAGGACTTATAGTTGATAAAAATGCAACTCTTTTAATTAATGGTGAGTTAAATAATGAAGTGACTATTGGAGGAGACAGATTAGAACCTGAATATAGCAATACCCCAGGGCAATGGGGAACAATTTGGCTACGTGCCGGAAGTAAAAATCACTACATCAACCATGCCCTCATTAAAAATGCTTCTACTGGAATTACTATTGACTCTATAAGCAGTAATTCAGCACCGACTTTAACTATTAAAAATACTCAAATTTACAACAGTTCTAATTTTGGAATATTAGCTAAAGAAACCAATATTGAAGGCAAAAACTTGGTTATTAATAATAGCGGAAAATCATCACTAGCTTGTACCATTGGCGGCACCTACAATTTTACTCACAGTACTTTTGTTAACTATTGGATCAACAGTTTACGCCAATACCCAAGCGTAGTGATTAACAATTACTTTTCTAACACTGAAAACAATCAAATAACCCTAGAACCTCGTGATTTACTTGCTGCAAATTTCACCAATTGCATTATCGATGGCAATAACAATATTGAGCTTATAATAGACCAAGTTGATGGATCTGTTTTTAATTATCTATTTAAAAATAATATGATAAAGTTTATTGATTATAGTAATTCATATGCCAATATTCCAACATACAATTTTGAAGACACCAATCATTATTTAAACAATATTTTTAATGGCAACCCCGATTTTAAATCACCTTCAGAAAATGAATTTATTATTGGACAAGATTCTGAAGGAATAGAGAAAGCAGATTTACAAGGAACCACAAACGTTCCTATCGATATTTTAGGCGTTATAAGAACTAAACCTGCCGACATTGGAGCATATCAACACATTATTTTTGAAGAATAAAACATGAAAAATATAATTATAACAGGCACAAGCCGCGGAATTGGTTTTGAACTAGCGCAACTATTTGCTAATAACAACTGTAATGTTTTAGCATTATCTAGAAATTCTGAACCATTAAAAAATTTAAACATTCAAAATATCACAAGTATTTCAGTTGATCTTTCAATCGAGAATGATTTGAAAAAAGTAACTGATTTTGTTTCAAAAAACTGGAAAAGAGTAGATGTATTAATTAATAATGCCGGAAAATTAATCAACCAACCTTTTGAAAAATTAACTACTAAAAATTTCTTAGAAGTTTATAGTGTTAATGTTTTTTCAGTTGCCGCATTAACGCAGCAAATGTTACCATTTTTAAAAAAAGGAAGTCACGTTGTAAATATTAGCAGTATTGGAGGAGTTCAGGGCAGTATGAAATTTCCAGGTTTGACCGCGTACAGCTCGTCAAAAGGGGCCTTGCTAACCCTTACTGAAGTATTGGCTGAAGAATATAAGGAACAGGGCATTTATTTCAACGCCCTTGCGTTAGGTGCCGTACAAACTGAAATGTTAGAAGAAGCATTCCCTGGCTACAATGCACCGGTGACTGCGCTTGAAATGGCTAATTACATTTATAATTTTGCACTCACCGGAAATAAATTTTACAACGGAAAAATATTACAAGTATCTTCAACTACCCCTTAATTAATGACTGAACAACTTTTAAAATACATTCCTGAAAATTCAGTTAAATTAGTTTCTGAAATTCTTGTACAACACCCCATTGCAATAAAAATTGTAAACAATAGAACAACTAAACATGGAGATTTCAAAAAAACTAGAAATGGAAAATGTGAAATTACTATAAACAATAGTTTAAATCCTTATCAATTTTTATTGACCCTTATTCATGAGATTGCACATTTTACCACTCACAAACAATATAAACGTGTAAAACCACATGGAATTGAATGGAAACGCAATTTTCAACATTTAATGTTACCATTTATCGATCCTTCAATATTCCCCAAAAACCTATTACCCCATTTAGCTAAATACCTTATTAACCCTAAGGCTAGTACAGGTAGTGACGTGAATTTAACATATGCTTTAAAACAATACGACCCCAATTCAGATATGAACTATATCATTGAGATACAACAGGGTAGCATTTTTACTTTTAACAATAAAACTTACAAAAAAGGAGCTATAAGAAGAACCCGTATTGAATGCATTGAAATAAGTAGTAATAGAATTTATTTATTCAATCAAAACGCTGAAGTTAATTTAGTTACCAAATAGCAATAATATTCATTATATTTACTTTTATGAAAAAACTCATATTTCGTAATATATTTGAATATGGAAGATACAACCAATAACAAACCTTTAAAGACCCCCAACTCAAGTAACGAAACAGTAAATAATGAACTAGGTAGTATTGGGGAAAGTCTTAAGCAGTTTCTTTTAAAAACCTTAAGTATAAAGCATGATACTGATATAAAAGAAACCATAGAAGATATAAAAGGAAATATTTCTATGCAAGGCCATACTGCCTGGATTTTAATATTTTCTATAACAATTGCCTCTATTGGTTTAAACTTAAGTTCAACAGCCGTTGTTATTGGAGCAATGCTTATATCCCCTCTTATGGGTCCAATTTTAGGAATTGGACTATCAATTGGCATTAACGACATTGACACCTTAAAACGCTCTTTAATAAACCTATGTGTTATGATAGGTTTAAGCTTAACCACTTCGTTTACTTTTTTCTTAATACCTTTATTTAGAGAAGAAACACCTGAACTTTTAGCTAGAACGGCCCCCGATGTTCGTGATGTTTTTATTGCTATCGCTGGTGGTTTAGCCTTATTTATTGCCTTAAGCAGACGAAATAAGCAAACAAACACCATTGCAGGTGTAGCAATTGCTACTGCGTTAATGCCTCCATTATGCACCGCTGGATATGGACTAGCAACTATGAATTTACCTTACTTTTTTGGGGCCATGTTTTTATTTACTATTAATGCCATTTTTATAGCACTTGCAACATTTGTTCTTGTGAAGTATTTAAAATTTCCAGTGGTAAAATACATCAACTCTGCCAAAAGAAAACGCATTGCACATATGGCATCTACTATTGCTATTATTGTTTTAGCCGGTAGTATATATATGTTTTTCAATCTATTTAAACAAAACCAATTTACACAAGCTGCTCACAAACTTATTAGCGATATTAAAAAGAGCGGAATTAGTATAATTGATGAGAGTGACCAGAACATAAGCTATAAAAATAAGAGCATTAAACTAGTTATTTATGGAAATAAACTAAAACGAAGTGATATTGAGACTTGGAATGAAAAACTGCCTGATTACGGTCTTAATAATGTGTCTTTAAGAATTTTTCAAGGTCGAGATGATTCAGATTTACGTAACCAAGTAAAAACCTTAACCGATTTATACACGGAAAACCAAAAAATAATTTCATCTCGAGATGAATCCATTAAAAATAAAGAAGATAAAATTAAACTACTAGAATCAGAAATTTCTAAGTATATAACCAACCAAATTCCATTCTTACAAATAAGTAAAGAGGCACAAATTAATTATACTGGATTAGCTGAAATAAGTTATTCAAAACAAATTACTACTAATTTTAAAAGGGTAGACACTATAAATGTCTTTAACACCAAATGGTATGATTCTATTCCAAACACTTCAACTCAAGAAATACAGCTACAAAAATGGTTAAAAACCCGTTTAAATATAGATACACTTCTTGTAACTAAAAATCAATAATAACTCCTATTTTAGGTAAAATAGTACCCGAATTATTATCTACTTCTTCTAACAAATATTTAGAAGAATCTGCTGGATCAGTTAAATAATTTCCATCAGCATCTGTTTCTGGAATTAAAAAAGACTGTTCTTGTGCTTCTGATCCCATAATATTTTGAATATCTAAATACAAATTCAAAGCTATATGTTTCCAATACCAGGTTTTATCCAATCGTACATCCAATTGATGGTACAAATCAAACCGTAGGGAATTTAATTCACCATAATCTAAAATTCCACTATTATTAACATTATAATTTACCTTTGTGGCTGAAGCATTATAATCAAATGGCGTATAAGGCCGCCCGCCAACCAATCTAAACTTAGCACCCAACTCCCAATTTTTCTCAAACTTTTTACCCCCTGTAGCTGTTAATAAATTTCTATTATCCCAACTTGAAGGAATGTATTGATTGTTATTATCTTTAAACTCACTTATTACGTAAGTATAGGATAGTATTCCGTATAAACCAGTATATGATTTCTTTTGTAAAAAAACTTCAAAACCATAAGCTCTTCCTTCTGATGTAGAAGTAACCTCCTCATTACCAACCACACCAAAATCAGCCCCCAAATTGGCTAAACTAATTTTATTTTCAACAGAGAAAGGGTAATTATCGTATCCCTTATAAAACGCTTCTATTGTAAGTTTAGCACTGGCATTTGGTTTAAATTCAAATCCAGTAACCAAATGGTTGGCCGTAATATATTCCAATCCATTTTCTTTATTTATCAATACCTCATTATTATTTCTAAACCCCATTGTAGTATATGACGGCAACTGATTGTAAATACCTGCTGACGCATTTACAGCCCATTTTTGAGCAAATGCATAAGCCAATGAAAATCTGGGTGAAAATTGTTTAAAAGGGTTAGACATCTCTTTACTATAATCTACACCATCAAAACGAACACCAAATGAAACATTAAATTTTGACTTGAAATAGGCTTTTGAAATTTGAGCGAACATTCCGTATTTAAACAAAGCTAATTTTGATGTAAAATCAACAACTTCAATACCCGATTCATCTGCAAATTTTTGATAGGTTGAATTGTAATATTGTATATCCTCTACTCCAACTCCAATATTTAATTTATAATTTTTCTTTAAAGTTGAAAAATACTCGTATCGTAATTTATTTTCTGTTTCTCTTGAAGTATAATTTAAAAGTAAATCTGCCGGATTCCCCGTATTATTTTCATATTTATCCGCAACGTTATCCCATTGGTTTCTACTTAACACAACTTGCTGCACTCCCATTTCACCATAATGTTTGTATGACAAACCTATCGTATAGTTCCATTGATTTTGAACTGGAATATTACTTAAAAAATAATTGTTTCTTTTTAAATCGTCCTCATCTGTAAGGCCATCATTAACTTCTTTATTTAATTTAAACTTATCAATAGCTCCTAATCCAATAAGCGATAATTCGTTTTTTTCATCGAATTTATGTTTAATATTTAATTGAAAATCGTTATAAGTAGGCAAAAAAGGCAATTTTAACAGTTTAAACAAACTACTTAAATAAGATTGCCGTGCAGAAGCCATAAAAGTTGTTTTCTTACCCATTGGCCCATCAACAGTAACTCCAGCATCAGAAGTTCCAACAGTTGCTCTTACGTTTACTTTTACAGGATCCCCCTCTTTCATTGTAAACTCAATAATAGAACTTAATGCATTTCCTCTATTTGCACTAAAAGAACTCGAATAAAAATCAACCTTCCTAATTAAATCGGCATTGATAATACCAACTGGACCTCCTGTAGATCCCTGCGTTTGGAAGTGATTAATTACAGGAACTTCAATACCGTCCAAGTAAAATTTATTTTCAGATGGAGAACCTCCACGAATAATAATATCATTTCTAAATCCAGGATTAGAAGCCACTCCAGGAAAAGACTGAATAACCTTCAAAACATCTCGATCTCCGCCAGGATTTTTTTCGATTTCAGCAATACCAATAGACTGGTAAGAAACCGGGTTTTGAATAGATTTCCTAAAAAGCTTATTCTGTATAACAACCTCATCTAATAGCTCATTATCTACAAACATTTCAAACAAAACATAGGGAGTTTTTTCAATAGTCACCAAATAATCATCAGAAATCAATGTTTGATACCCCATAAATGAAGCTTGCAATTTAATATAGCCTAAAGGAACGTCTTTAATAACAAACTCACCATTCTCGTCTGAAATAACACCTATATTTGTACCTAAAACCAATACATTCACAAAAGGTAAAACTTCTCTTGTTTCCACATCAATAATTTTACCTTTTACCCTCCCCAAATTTTGAGAATGCGCCGTGGTTAAACCCAAGAATACGAATAAAAAAAAGAAATAATTTTTCACCATCAAATTTAATTTTCTACAAATATACATTTTATTGTTTACCTTTTAACATAAATAATTAAACATTTTAAATAGTCACAAAAAAAAGCCTTAAATGTTATCATTTAAGGCTTGTGGTGAGAGAAGGATTCGAACCTTCGAAGCTTGCGCAGCAGATTTACAGTCTGCCCTCGTTGGCCACTTGAGTATCTCACCAAGTTAAAAACTTTTACAAATTCAAAGCTTTTTGTGACCTGGCTGGGGCTCGAACCCAGGACCACCTCCTTAAAAGGGAGGTGCTCTACCAACTGAGCTACCAGGTCTTATTCCTTTTTAGCGGCTGCAAATATATAGGTAATTTTCAATAAAACAAACAACTTTATTGTTTTTTTTCATTTAAATATACTTCTCTAACTTTTCTAAACAAATTTGATGAATACACAAAATCTACAACAGCTTCATTGTCAGTTTTAAACATCTCTTTATTACTTCCTTCCCATGCTTTTACACCATCCTTTAAAAAAATAATTTTTTCACCTATCTCCATAACAGAATTCATATCGTGTGAATTTATCACTGTAATGATATCATATTCTTTTGTAATTTCCTGTATTAAATTATCAATTACCATAGCTGTATTTGGATCCAATCCAGAGTTTGGCTCATCACAAAACAAATATTTTGGATTCATTACAATTGCTCTAGCAATAGCCACTCTCTTTTGCATCCCTCCTGATAATTGCGCTGGAAATTTATTATTTGCATTATTTAAATTTACCCTATTTAGAACAAAATTTACACGATCTAGCATTTCATTATTTGATTGATCTGTAAACATTTTTAAAGAAAACATTATATTCTCTTCAACAGTTAAAGAATCATACAAAGCACCTCCTTGAAAAACCATTCCAATTTCTTGTCTTAATTGTCTTCGATCTTTAATTTCAAGCTCTGTATGTTTTCTTCCATCAAAAGAAATAATCCCTTTATCGGGCAAATGCAGTCCTAACAAGCATTTTAAAAAAACGGTTTTTCCAGAACCACTTTGACCAATAATCATGCTTGTTTTACCTTTCTCAAAGGCGGTTGATATACCTTTTAAAACAGGTTGCCCATTAAATTCTTTGTATAAATTTTCAACTTCAATCATTTATCCTAAAAGCATTTGAGTTAAGAAATAATTCAACAAAATAATTACAATACTTGTCCATACAACTGCCTGAGTACTGGCTCTTCCAACTTCTAATGATCCCCCTTTTACATAATATCCATGATAAGATGGAATTGTTGCAATAACAAAAGCAAAAACCAGTGTTTTTGTAAGGGCGTATTTTATAAAGTATGGATTAAAATCAAGTTGCACACCATATATGTAGTCTTCCGCAAAAAACAAATCGGTTAATATACCCGCCGCATAACCTCCATAAACACCCAAAAACATAGCCAATAATATTAACAATGGATAAAAGAATAATACTGCTATAATTTTTGGTAATACTAAATAATTTAAGGAATTAATACCCATCACCTCTAGGGCATCAATTTGCTCGGTTACGCGCATTGTACCAATGCTTGACGTTATATAAGAACCTACTTTACCAGCCAAAATAACCGACATAAAAGTAGGCGCAAATTCTAATATTACAGAACGTTTTGTAGCGAAACCTATTAAGTATTTTGGTATAAAAGGACTATCAACACTCAAAGCGGTTTGAATAGCTACAACACCTCCAACAAAAAAAGAAATAAACATTACTATCCCTAAAGATTTTAGTCCTAAATCTTCTATTTCTCTAAACAACATTTCTCTAAATACTGACCATTTTTGGGGTTTTTTAAAAACCTGCTTTAACATTAAAAAATACTTACCAACATGTTCAAAGTAATTCATTCAAATTCTTTTTTGCTAAAATATTAAATAAATATGATGATTGTTATTTTTGAAAGATAAAAATAATTACACAACTACAGTCAAATTTTTATAATAGTTGTTTTTTATGTAAGCTTTATTATATATTATATCACTTTTTGTTGAGATAGTTTTCAATTTATCAATAGCTCAATTTCTTAGATTAACTATTTTTTAATATTATTCTAATGGAACAAACAATTTTCTATAAACCAGCGCTAATTTCTACAATTTTCTTTCCGCATAACCACAAACAATAAAATTGCCTACCATTGCTACAGTTTGTAATAAAAAAAAATTTAATACCTATAAACAATTGCATTGATATTCATACCTGCTCCCACCGAGGCAAAAATCACAACATCACCTTTATTAATTTCTTGATTTTCCATCTCCCCTCTTTTCACCAAATCAAATAGTGTTGGCACGGTTGCAACTGAACTATTCCCCAATTTATTAATACACATAGGCATAATACCCTCAGGCACTTTTGATTTATACAAACGATAAAAACGTTTAATTATTTGTTCATCCATTTTTTCATTTGCTTGATGTATAAATACTTTCTTAACATCTACAATATCGATACCACTTTTATCAAGCGCAACCTTCATAGCCAGAGGAACATTTGTTAAACTATACTCATAAATCTTCCTACCTTGCATTTTAACATAACCTACATTTGGGTCTTCACCTTCTTTAAATGATTTTCCAAAATTCAAATAATAGCATTCATCCAAAACATCCGTTCTAGTAGCATGGCTTAAAATACCTTTACCTACTTCTCCTTCAGCAGCCTCTACAACACAAGCTCCTGCCCCATCTGCAAATATCATTGAATCTCTGTCATAATTATCTACAACTCTTGAAAGTGTCTCCGTACCAATAACTAAACATTTTTTAGCAATTCCGGCTTTGATAAAAGCTTCAGCTTGAATTACCCCTTGTACCCATCCTGGACATCCAAATAATATATCATACGCTACGCAATTTGGATTCTTTATTCCCAATCTATACTTAACTCTTGAAGCCAAACTTGGTAGTATATCACATTGATTCGATCCTCTTTTCACATCTCCAAAATTATGCGCCAAAATAATATAGTCCAATTCTTCTTGATCAATTTTAGCATCTTCAATTGCTTTTTGGGCTGCAAAATATCCTAAATCTGAGGAATTTAATTCAGCCGATGCATAACGTCTTTCTTCAATACCAGTAATGGCCTTAAATTTCTCTATAACAACCTCATTTTCATATTCAAATGGCGTTCCATCTTCATTTAAAAATTCACTTTCTAAGAATGATTCGTTTTTTATTATTTCGGATGGAATGTAGCTTCCTACTCCGGTAATTTTTGAGTATATGTGCATTTTAATGATTGAATATTTAAATGTTAAAGGTACTAAACTTAATACCTTTCTAATCTTGAAATTTAATTTTACATTACGGTGGCTATTGATAGTACTCTCAAGTGTACCACGTGCGTATTCCCCTATTGAAAAAGCCCATCTACAGACGTATTAAAACCTGATAACCAACAACTAAAACAAATCTAATCAAGAGGGATTTCTTGGTGTAAATCAGGGTGTATTTGCATTGCATTTTTACGATATTCACCTGTATTAAAAAGTCTATTTGACCAAAATTTAGCAAATATTTGAAAACGTGGTTTTAAATGAAGTGCATTTTCAATTTTTATAAAAAACTGAAAATCACATCATCTTTCATCAGCTTTTTATAAAAAGTATTAACTCCTAAATATATATCTTCACGGTTCTCAATATTCCTTTTCATAAACCTGTTATAAAAAAGATTTATCGAAAGCTATTGGAAGTAAATCTAGTACCGCATCTGTTTT
>Ga0224504_10000127_pt1 | contig 31583 bp, 31 predicted proteins | sample SF_Oct11_sed_USG_3_FD_170160 | JGI IMG/M metagenome (GOLD analysis project Ga0224504, IMG submission 170160) | Sediment microbial communities from San Francisco Bay, California, United States - SF_Oct11_sed_USGS_24 | ecosystem: Environmental > Aquatic > Marine > Sediment | place: USA...
AATACTTCTATTTCCCATCAGCCGTAAAGGAAAAGTAGATATTGCAATTAATATCATCTTCTAGATCAAAATCTGGTGTTTCAAACAATTCTACCAGTTGCACTTGAATTTTAGTTAACGGTACGTCGGGTATTATTTCTTTTGCAAATAAACTAGAAGTTGCAATTACGAAGGCCAAGGCCAAAAATTTAATTTTTTTCATAATAAATAATTTTTAATTAAAAAACACGGTCATAGTTTCTACTCAAACTATTCTTTTTTATTTTCCTTTAGTTCTAATTCCATTCTAAATACTTTGTTATAATCATGATTGATTTCCACCATTTTATTATGCATATTTTCTCGAACATAATTTAATATATCCCTGTTATTTGATTCTATCCACAGCACACCAATACGCCCCGTTTCATCTAATTTATAAAATACATTTACAGTTTGATCGTTCTCAATAATAAAATCGGGTGCTGGCAACAACCCATTAATTTGAGTTCTAATTTCTTTCACTGGAATATCTGGGACAATTTCTACAGCAAATAAACTGGAGCTTACAATTATAAAGGCCAAGGCCAAAAACTTAATTTTTTTCATAATAAATAATTTTTAGTTATAAAATGATTTGTAAAACAAATTGAGGTTAGCTTTTGCTCTAAATTTTAAAGCAATTATTTTGTTGTAAAAGTATAAATGATTCAAAGTGATTGCAACAACACAAACATGTGGTTAACTATACATTACACTCTTTTATTAAGGAAATAATATAAAAACGGCCTTTTATATTTGTATATCTACCACTACTAGCATTGTTTTGATTATGGAGCTAAAAACACTTGATTATTTATTTAAATTTTAACTATTTTCTTCTTGATTTATAATTCCGTAGAAAAAGAAATTAGTCATTTCCATAATAGCATCGTGCATATTGTTATGTAGTGCAATATAATTGGAGTCAAATGCTTTTTCTTGAATAATTTTTAAAAAATAAAATATAGATTCAGGTTTAATATCCTTTCTAATCCACCCATGTTTCTGAGCTTCAGAAAAATCATTAAACATTTTTTTTGTTGAAGTTTCGTGATAATTATTAATGAGTTGTTGCAATTCTAAATCATCAGATTGGTACACATCCTTTATAAACTCTTGGCTAATATTTTCAACCGATTTATGCTTTAGCAGCACAACTTGTTTTACCTTTTCAGGAAAAGGAATTTCTCGCTTCATAATTGTATTATAATCGTTTAACCCATCTACTAATAAATTGTTTAAAAGCTCAAAAACAAGTGCTTTTTTGTTTTTGAAAATTCGGTAAAAAGTCATTTTACTTACATTTGCTTCTTTACAAATTTCTTCAACCGAAACCTTTTTAACACCAAATTTCATAAATAGCGTTTCTGCATTTTTTAGAAGCGGTTGATAATTTTTCCGATTTTTAATATCCATTTTTATTCAAACTAATAATTAATCAAATATAAGAATCTTTTCCAACATGTTACTAAAATAATAAAAAGTTACGAAATAAGTATAAAACAATAAAATAAGTAACATTTTGATTTGCAAATCAAATTTGTTTAACTAATTTCGCTTATAAATAAATAAGTAAAATGAAAAAATTATTGTTAACTTTTGTTTTTATATGCTTAGGAATGTCACTTTCGGCACAAGCTGTAGATTTAAAATCTATTATTGAAAAAGCTGAAAACAAACTTCGTGGAAAAAGCTCCTATTCTGAGCTTAAAATCACTACTGTAAGACCAAAGTATACAAGAGAAATGAAATTAAAAAGTTGGACGAAAAATGATGATTTTTCATTAATGTATATTGCGTCTCCTTCAAGAGATAAAGGAACTACTTACCTTAAAAGAGAAAGAGAAATTTGGTATTACCTTCCTTCAGTTGAAAGAAATATTAAAATGCCGCCTTCTATGATGAATCAAAGTTGGATGGGGACTGATTTGAGTAATGATGACTTGGTACGCAAAACTTCTATGGAAAAAGATTTTGAGCATACCTTTGTAAAAATGGAAGACATTAGTGGCAATGCTTGTTATCATATAAAATTGATTCCACACCAAGACGCTGATGTAATTTGGGGGAAAGTGGAAATTTGGGTTGATGAAATTCATTTTAATATTTTAAAACAGGAATCTTTTGATGAGGATTTAGAATTGGTTAATTCTATGATTGGCTCTGAAGTGAAAGAAATGGGAGGTGAAACCATTCCTACAAAAATGGAATTTTATCCGGCCGACAAACCAAATCAAAAAACATTGATGGAATATCTTAGTATACAATTTAACATTGCTATTCCGGCCTATTATTTCACCACACAATATATGACCAAAGTAAAATAATACGAAGCTATGAATTGGATGCTCATTACACTTGCTTGGAGAAATATTTGGCGTAATAAAAGAAGGGCTGTTATTACCATTTCTTCAATTATAGCCTCCTTATTTTTTGTGTTACTACTGCGCCAAATGCAGTTATGGACCTACGATTTTAATACAAAAAACACCATTTCGGGTTATGTTGGGTATATTCAGATTACAGATTCTACATTTGTGGATGAAGAAATTTTAGACAATTCAATTACAGCACAACAGATACCCTTAGCTGAGATTCATAAAATTAAAGGTGTGAGTGGTGTTTTCCCCCGATTACAATCTGGGGCATTGGTTTCAACAGGTATTAAATCAAAATTTTCTGGGGTAATAGGCATTCAACCTTCTATTGATAACAAAGCCTTAAAACTTACAAAAAAAATAAGTTCCGGAAATTTGTTAAACAATAATGATGCTGCTGTTCTCATTACCGATAAAATGGCCAAGTACTATCAGGTAAAACCAGGGGATTCTTTGGTTTTAATTGGTCAAGGATATCAAGGTGTTACGGCTGCCGCTATTTATCCGGTTAAAGGAATTGTAAACTTTCCTGCTGGCGATATGGCAAATATGGTTTATATGCCCTTAAAAGAAGCCCAATTATTTTATGGTGCTCCTGAACGGTACACCAGCTTTTTGATAAATTTAGACCAAAGTAGCGATTTACAAAATGTACTTACAGAAGTGAAAAAAGTAGTGACCAACAACACCCTTACCATTAGAACTTGGGAAGATGTTTTACCTGGATTAAAGCAAGGTTTAGAACTCGATTCAAATTCAGGAAAATTAATTGCAGCCATTTTGTATATGATTGTTGGTTTCGGAATTTTTGGAACGATTGTAATGCTATACAATGAAAGAGCCTTTGAATTCGGAGTCCTTTCAGCCGTTGGAATGAGTAGAAGAAAAATTATAATATCAACCATTATTGAACTACAATTTTTAACATTTATAGGGGTTATTTTAGGGAATATTGCCGCCTTTCCTATACTATATTACTACCATAAAAATCCATATCAATTAACAGGAGAAACAGCCCAAGGAATGATTGATCAAGGTTTTGAACCACTAATTGGCACAGGTATTTACGCCAATGTTTTTATAAATAATTCTATAATCGTATTAATTATTAGCGCGGTTGTATCTATGTATATTGTGATGAAAATTTTTCAATTAAATCCCTTAACCGCCATGAAACAACATTGATATGAAAACATTGCTAAAGATAGCTTGGAGAAATTGTGTGAGAAATGGATTGAGAACCATAATTGTTATATCTGCAATAGCATTGGGCGTTTGGAGCTCTATATTTTTAATGGGATTTACAGGTGGTTTTGTTTTGCAACGCATAGACAAAATGGTAGCATTACAAATAGGCGATATTCAAATTCATTCTCCTTCATTTGATTATGACAGTGATATTTCTAATACTATAAATAACCAAAAACAAGTAAACAATCTATTAAAAAATTCACCTTCAATAGAAGTGTTTTCTGAAAGATTTAGAACTGAAGCCTATGCGGTCACAGCACACGGGCAATCAGGTGTTAAATTACTAGGTGTTTATCCTGAAAAAGAAAAACAGGTATTGGGTTTATCAGAAAGAATGCTTGATGGCACCTTTTTAGAATCAAACTTGTCCTACCCTATTATTGTTGGTTCAAAATTGGCAAAAGATTTACATTTAAAATTGAACGCTAAAATTCAATTAAATTTCACAAACATTAACGCCAATCAAATTTCAAAAAACTTTAAAGTTTGTGGAATTTTTAAAGCAGGAGATGATGCTTTTGACGGCTACACTGTTTTCACACCAATGCGTGTTATTGAAAAACTAACCAACCAGCATTTAATTCATGAAATTATTATAAAAGTTTCGGAAACCAACACCCCTGAAAATGTTGCTATTGAATTAAATAAAATAATAAAAGATAATTTGGTTGAAGATTGGAAAACCCGTTTTCCTGAAGTTGCTTACGGTTTACAAATGATGGATTCTACCATGTATATTTTAATGTCTATCATCGTTTTTGCATTGCTCTTTGGAATTATAAACACTTTAATGATGTCTATTTTAGAGCGAAAACGAGAAATTGGTGTTTTATTAGCCATTGGCATGTCAAAATCTAATATTAGAAGAATGATTGTATTAGAATCTATAATTTACGGTATAATAGGCGCTCCAATTGGAATATTATTAGGTTTTCTAACGATGCAGTATTTCGGTGCTTTTGGTTTGGATTTATCGGCATTCGGAGAAGGTATGGAAGCTTTTGGTTATGATCCAATTATTTATTTAAGTGTGGCCCCAAAATACTATTTGATTTATGCTATTTATATTATTTCAGCAACAATTGTTGGTGGATTATACCCAAGTCGATTGGCTACCAGATTAAACCCTATTGAAGCAATTCGTTCTATTTAAAATTAAATTATGAAAAAAGTTATTGAAACAAAAAACTTAAATAAAACTTTTGGAGAAGGCGACCTGTTGGTACAAGCTTTAAACAATGTAAGCATTGAAATAACGGAAGGTGAATTTACCGCGCTGGTGGGACCTTCTGGCTCAGGAAAAACCACATTGTTAAATATGATTGGTGGTTTAGATGATCCCAATTCAGGAAAAGTAATATTAAACGGACAAGATATCTCAACGTTGAAAAAAAGTAAAATGACTAATTTTAGGCAACATAATATTGGGTTTGTTTTCCAGGCCTATAATTTAATTCCGGTACTCTCAGCTTATGAAAATGCAGAATTTATTATGCTCTTACAAGGAATATCAAAATCTGAAAGAAAAAAACGTGTTTTTAAATTATTAAAAGAAGTTGGTTTAGAAGGAAAAGAAAATAACAAACCAGGGGAGTTGTCGGGCGGACAACAACAAAGAGTTGCCGTAGTACGAGCGCTGGCAGCAGAACCAGCTTATATTCTAGCCGATGAACCGACAGCCAATTTAGATAGTAAATCTACCACTGATTTATTAGATTTAATGTATCGCTTAAACCAAGAAGAGCATATGACCTTTGTTTTTGCAACCCATGACCAACGCGTTATAGACAGAGCAAAACGTGTAATTTATCTTGATGACGGAAAAATTGTAAAGGATGAAATCCGTTAAACTTTTTTTGTTAACATTTTTATTTTCAATGGCTTCTCTTTCAACTGAAGCACAGGAATTGAATGCAATAAAAAAAGATTCTACTTTTGATTTTTTTGAATTTAATGGGTATTTGAAATTCATGGAAACCTTGGCTATTGCAAATAATAGTAAAGTGCTTGTAGATAATTTAGTGCACAATCGTTTAAATTTTACCTTTTACACGCCAAGGGGATCCAAATTTATTGCACAATTTAGAAATAGAATTTTCTTTGGATCAGCTGTTAAATCCATACCCAATTATGGAAATCTCGTAAATCAGTATGATGGGGTACTTCCACTTGAATGGCTTATTGTAAATAATGAAAACGTAGTGATCAATACAATTGTAGATCGCTTGTATTACGAATATTCAAACATTAAAATGCAAATTAGAGTTGGTAGACAACGTATAAATTGGGGTATAAACACTTCTTGGAATCCAAATGATTTATTTAATAGTTATAATATTTACGATTTTGATTATGAAGAACGTGAAGGGGCTGATGCCGTTAGCGCATCATTTTTCCCCAATTATATGTCTTCTATAGATTTCGCCTATAAATTTACTGGAAAATGGGACACAGATGTGGTGGCTTTAAAATACAAATTCAACAAATATAGTTATGATTTTCAGTTTCTTGGTGGGAAATTTCAGGAATTTATTGCTTTAGGAGCAGGCTGGGCTGGCAATATTGGAATGACCGGGTTTAAAGGAGAAATCACGTATTTCAATTCTTATATCTCCAATATAAAAAGTCAGGTAAGCCTTTCAACCAGTATAGATTATTCATTTTCTAATGGAACCTATATGTTAGGCACTTATTTATTAAATACATCAGGTAAAAATTATTTAATAAACCCATCAATAACCGCACTTGAAATTCCAAACGCCATGAATTTAATGCCTGCCAAACATAGTTCCATGGTGCAATTGGCCCACCCTTTTACCCCCGTATTTAATGCTTCTCTGGCAACTATTTATGGTTTTGGCATAAATAGCCTTACAGTATTTCCAACCCTTACATTTGGTCTTAAAACAAATCTAGATTTTGATTTAATAGGCCAGTTCTATTGGCAAGAAATACCATTACAACCTTTTCAAAATATTGGCAATACCCTATTCTGGAGATTTAAATATAGTTTTTAATAATTAATTGTTAAAAAGCCCCCTAATCTTCAGGAGGTCTTCCGTGAATTATTTCGAAGTCTCTGTCAAAATTACTCAGTAAATAGGCCCTCAACTTCTGTTTGTAATCTTGATTCAGCCATTCAATAAAACTATTGGTACTTTTACAAATACATCGTATATATTGACTTATTCTGTATTCAATATCATCGCTTAGTAAAGCCGATAATGCCAATGCATCATATACATCTTCACTGTTCTCTATACATATTTTTGCGTGCTGCTCAATAGAACGCTCCAAAACTTTTTTTGAAGACTCTCCATTTTGAATGGCTTGTACATACGACTCTTTGATATTAAAAAATACATCTTCTGTATTTGAAAATTTAATTCGAGTTTCATGGGGCATTTCATACCTAAAATTACTTTCTAACTCATCATCATTTAAAATATTATCAATATAATAATTAGGTGATTTAAATATTTTTTGCCAATTTAAATTAGCACCCCACATACCAAATCGGTGAAAGTTATTACCAAGGTCAATAATATTAAAGGATGTTTTATCTTTTAATATTCGTGAACCACGCCCAATCATCTGGTAATAAAGTGTTAATGATCTTGTTGCCCTATTTAAAATTATGGTATCAACCGTTGGCTCATCAAATCCTGTTGTTAAAATACTAACAGAACTTAAAATTGCATCGGGGGTATGTTTGAACCATTTTAATATTTGTTCTCTTTCTGTTTTAGAGGCCGTATTATCTAAATGTTGCACCGGGTAACCGGCAGCTTTAAAGGTGTGATAAACATTAATTGAAGTGCTAATTCCATTGTTAAAAATCAATGTTTTTTTGCCTTTCGAACGCTCTTCATAGGCTTCAACCAATTTATTTAACATATTACCACTGGTATACAAATCATCAGAAGATTTCACAGTATAATCTCCATTGGCTCCTACAACTAATGATGTTAGACCTACATTATATGAGTACGTAATGGGATTAGATAAAAACTTGTTTTTTATTAAGGTTTCTATTGTTTCACCAACTATTAATTCTTCATAATTATCAGTCATTGGCAACTGAACATTAGAACTCAAAGGGGTAGCTGTAACACCCAAAAAGAATGCTTTATTAAAGAATTTAAATATTTTAGTGAAAGAATTATAATGAGCCTCATCAATTATCACCAAACCAATATCTGAAATATCTAGTTTATTATCATTGAGTCGGTTGTTTAATGTTTCAACCATGGCTACATAGCAACTATAAATTTGATGATCGTCTAAATTTGCCTTGCTATCAATCACTTTATTCACAACACCAAATTCAGTAAGCATATTTGAGGTTTGTTTACACAATTCAATTCTATGTGTTAACACCAACACCTTTTTTTTGTGATGCTTCAAATATTGATGGACTATTTCTGAAAAAATAACTGTTTTACCACCACCTGTTGGTAATTGATATAACAAATGGTAGTCTTCAGGGGCCTCTTCAAACCTTTTAAAAATTTCACTAATAGCCTCTTTTTGATAGCTATATAAATCTTTACCTGTTTTTCTATCTTCTATTTCTATTTTGGATAACTGCACATTTCAATTTTAAGAACTTGCAAAAATACAGTGTTCAGAGGGCATATGCACTATATTCTTAAAAAAAATTAAAAAAAATTAATTTACGCTAAAAAAACAATAGTTCTGAAGAAAGCTTTTTTTACTTCTTAAACAGACAATATTGTATGAGCGTTGTATAGGTTTAAGTTGCTCTTTTTTTTGAGAAAACGGATCGTAAAAAAATAAAACAAAAAAAAGAGCTATGCATGCCTATTAACCTATCTAAACAATAATTTTAACCAATACTTATTATATACCATTATTATTTTTGCTTTTTATTTACAGGTATTAATTCTAATCCCTGATTAATACCTTTTTCAATGGCTGGAAGTCCACGATCCATCCAAACTGGTTTAGGAGCTCCTTTTAAATAAAAATCAAAAAATTGTGACATTCGAAGGTTAAAATCTTTTCTATTCTGATATTTTAAAGGCCAATGTGGTTCTCCGTTATAATTTAAAAACCAAGAAGGTTTACCCAACCTTCTTAACGCGGTGAAAAATTCAATTCCCTGATACCAAGGCACATGACCATCAGCATCATTATGCATAATTAACAAAGGTGTATTAATTTTATCGATATTAAAAATCGGTGAATTTTCAATATAACGCGCTGGGAATTCCCAAGGGGTACCCCCTATTCTACTTTGTGTATGCTCATATTGAAACTGACGACTTAAACCACTACCCCAGCGAATTCCACCAAAGGCACTAATCATATTTACAACGGGGGCCCCAGATTCAGCAGCTTTAAAAATATCGGTTTTGGTTACCAAATAAGCAATTTGATAAGCACCCCAGCTATGCCCTTGCACCCCAATATGATCCTTGTCAATAAATCCCTTTTCTATCAGCGAAGTTACGCCAGGAATAACACAATTGTAAGCGCTTTCACCTGGATACCCTATACGATAATGAACATCTGGAACAAAAATCACATAGCCTCTACTTGTGTAATAACTATAATTAATAGAAGAACGCCCGTAAGCAGGAGCTCTGTATCTAAAAAGCCAATCAGAACTTTTTTCATAAAAGTTAACTAGCATTGGGTATTTTTTAGAAGGATCGAAATTTTCAGGTTTAATAAGCATTCCTGATAATTCTATACCGTCTAACGAAATCCAATTAATCAATTCATTGGTACCCCAATTATATTTAGATTGTTGCGGGTTTGCGTTGCTTATAACTTTTTGATTCTTAAAACTTAAGTCTGAAACCCGTATATCAGGAAATTCTGTAAAAGATTCACGTGTAAAAATAACAGCATCCTTATCTCTAGCCTTCACCGGTGTTGTATATCTGTAAGGACCTTCTAACAATTGTTTTCCCTGTGTATTTTTTAAATTAATTTGGTAATATCCACTATGTCTATTGCTTTCATTAATAGTAGTTAGCAAACAAATTTTATCAATATCAATAAATTCTTCCTCTTTATCAAGTTTTACGTATCTATAAACTTTTTCATTTTCTCTACCTTTAGTTAATCTTTTCTTCTCTCCAGTTTCAGCATTAAATGACCAAATATCGTACCTATCGTAAATTAAAATGGAAGTATCATTTTTTGTCCAACCTGCAACCCCATAAGGATTAGGATAGTTTGGTGAATCATTCAACTCATCATAAAACATATTTCCTTCTGTAAGGTTTGTAATTTTTTTTGAAGCGATTGAATAGGTAAACCACGTACTATCAATAGAATTATAACCATAGGCATATTTTCCTTTAGGGCTTAATTGAACCCTTCCTGTAATATTATTTAAAATAGGGGTTCTTTTTCCTGTATTTGTATTTACAATGGCGTAATCTTTAGCTCTTTGGCCAGTCCACATACTCTCCAACTCATATGGAAGTGAAGTATTAATAAGTGCATAGTTTGCATTACCTTTGCTCCCAATTTCAACTTGCGGATAATTAGTATTTGCTAGCTGCACTATTTTATGTGAATTCAAATGCATTACAGTTGCATACGATTTCTTTAATTCATTTTTCACCTGCATTTTTTGAACAGTATATAGTTTAGGCTCATTATAAGTCCAAACTTCAACATTTACAATTTCCTCAGGTAATAACGTGGTATCTTTAATTATTGGTGGTTTAGACAAACCGAAAAATAGTTTAGATTCATCTTTTGAAAAAGTTATTTTCCCATCAGCTGAGACCAAATAATCTTTTGGAGTTGAAAGATTGTCTAACACTTTTTTAGCCTTTTTTTCTCCGGAGGTCCAAACATATAATTCATTAGGTCTCACTTGAATTTTTGTAGTGTCTTTATCAACAACAAAAGCTAATTTTTTTCCTGAATCACTCATGCTTAACTGTGCGTATGTTGCTTTTTTAGCACTGTTAACATTAATCGTGGTATCACTTTCAAAATCAACAACATAAACACCTTCGCTTAAAGTAGAATCCACCCCTGAGGTTATATAAGCTAATCGTTTTCCTTCTTTCGAAAAAATATAATCCTTCACATATTTAATCGTATCTTGGACACCTGTATTTAAGTTTCTAACAACCAAATGATAACCATTATCTTTCCCAACTTTTTTTAACTTTTTAGCAGGCTTCGCTTTCAAGCTATCAACCTTTTCACCTTTACTTTTTTTCTTTTTAGCTGTTTTTACTTCATTAAGTAAATAAGCCACATAGCCATCCCATTTTTCCGGGATTTTATACGATTTTACATTGGCTAATTTAACAAGTGTTTTATCATGTATATTGTAAATACCAAGCGTATCTTTTGGAAGCTTATCTTCCTTCGTTTTTTTTCTTTTAAGCGCTCTCACATCATTTTTCAGTGGTTTAATAGTGAATAGCGCGTAGTTTGATTGATAGGTAAACTTGCCTTTTTCTCCACGAGGGTATTCAAAAATTGAATTGGACTTAGCGTCTTTAATTTTTAAAAGCTGGTCTTGCTCTCCCTTCTCTAGAGAATACATAATAAGCTCTCCGTCAGCAGCTATCGCTTTATTTTTAATAGTATTCCAAATTTCAAAATCTTGAAGTTCCAATACTTTCTTTTGAGAAAAAATAGTGGTAATTGTTAATAATAATACGAGGGTCGTAAGTTTTGTTTTCATATGATGGCATTTAATTTAAAAAAAGCTAAATATAACTAATCGTAGCAATATTTTATCGATTCTGTATAAATTGTTGTAGTCTGAAATTTAAATTAACTTTTTAGAAACTATAAACAGGCTATAATTGCAATAATATTATTACTTTAGTTAAAATTTAAACCAATCAAACTATGAATATTATTAAAGTTGCCTCAATACTTATTGTTACACTTTTAATCGTTCCTATTATCAGTTATTTTTTTGGTACGCCTTTGGGTGATATGGAATGGCTAGCACTAAAAACAGTAATGTATGTTGCTTTAGCAGTGATTGTTTATTGCTTTGTTATAGGAGAGCTTACAGATAATAAAAGTCAGGTTGATAAACTTTGGAGTATCATTCCAATTGCCTACGTTTGGATTATTGCCGACTTTGGTAATTATACACCTAGATTAATGTTAATGCTAGTATTGGTTGCTATTTGGGGCGTACGATTGACCTATAATTTTTCTAGAACGGGTGCTTTTTCAATTAAGTTTTGGGAAGGAAAAGAAGATTACAGATGGCAAGTTCTTAGAGAAAAACCTGAGTTTCAGGCCAAATGGAAATGGACACTTTTTAATTTATTTTTTATCTCAGGTTATCAAAACATTTTAATTTTGTTATTTTCATTACCAGCATTGGTGGTGCTGCAATTCAATAATACATCACTAGGTATCTTAGATTATATAGCCGCCTTATTAATGTTGTTTTTTATTGTTATTGAAACGGTAGCAGATCAGCAACATTGGAAATTTCAAACTAAAAAGCACGGCTTAATAAAAGCACATAAACCTTTAACTGGAGATTATAAGAAAGGTTTTTTAGACAAAGGATTATGGGCTTTTTCTCGTCATCCTAATTATTGGGCTGAACAAAGTATTTGGGCTGCATTTTATTTATTTAGTGTTTCTGCTTCGGGGCAATGGATCAACTGGAGTATTGCTGGTTGCTTATTGTTATTGGTTTTGTTTCAGGGGAGCTCTGATTTTAGTGAAGAAATTAGCGCTAGTAAATATCCTGAATATTCTAAATACCAGAAAAAAGTTTCTCGATTTTTACCTTGGTTTACAAAACAATAAAACTGTTTATTTATCTAATTCTCTAATTGAGAAATATATTTACCAACAATAGTTGCTGTTAATAGCACCATATAAAACTGCCCTATTAACCCCACTAAAATGGTTGCCTTTTGAGCTATGACAGTAATAGGCGTAATATCACCATATCCAATTGTTAACAAAGTAATAAAGCTAAAATATAACAACGAATCTTTTTGCGACGATATATTGGTAACTAAATCAATACCATTAAATGAACCAGGACTTAACATTTCAATTGTATTTAACATAAAAAAACTCACCAGACCTATACTAATATATCCTGATATTAAACCAATAATCACATTTTTAGTTATAATTTTAGATTTCCAAACTTGCTTTATTATTTCAATTGTAACTAAAATATAAAAAACAAAATAAACTGTTATACGAATAATTTCTGCTATTTCATTCTTTTTTGTTACAATTTGACTTCTAATTGCGAGGTATACCACAATTGCGAATAAAAATAAAAAGAAATATTTTAGTTTTTTTGTTTTAGATATCATTAATATACCCTTTTATTTTCTCTGTTCACTGAAAAAACCGAATACTCACCTTGTAATTCTGAAACCACTCTTTGTGAAATTAGTAAAGCCCCACTCTCATCTTTATATTTTTTTTTAACACGCGCATATTGTCCTGGTTTTAGGATTAGGTTTGGATTAGGAAAAGTAGCTTGAATTAATATAGCCCCTGTTGAAGCATCAATTTCTCTATTTACAAAATTTACTACTCCTTTGTAAGGATGTTCGGTTCCATCAGATAATAACAATTCAATTTCAACTTTTGATGCCCCAACGTTTCTAACGGATTTGTTTTTCTGATATTCCTTAATTAAAATTAAATAGTCGGTTTCGGTAATAAAAAACTGAACACGCACATTTTCCACTTTTGAAATGGTATTTATAATCACAGGGTTTGGACTTCTCCCAACAAAATCACCAACTCTTGCCAAAGTTTTTCCAATAAACCCAGAAATTGGTGCTTTAATTTTGGTATAAATTTAGTTAATTTCAGCCATTCTTAAGGATGCTTTTGCTGCATTTTTAGCAGCTAAGGATGCGTCTCTATTTGCATTGGCAAAATCTAAGTCGCTCTTACTTACGGCATCCATTTCGGCCAATGGTTTTACCCTTGCCAAATTGTTTTCGGCATTTAAATACATTGTTTGCGCTTCAGCCACCTTACTTTTTTGACCTGCTATTTGGGCGTTGAACTGCTCAGGATCTATGGTGTACAACAAATCTCCTTTAGAAACCCTTGAACCTTCAGTAAAATGAATTCCTGTTAAAAAGCCTTTTACTCTTGCGTTAATAGCAACATCTTCCTCCCCAAAAACCTCTCCAACAAAGTAATTGTAAATCGGAACATCTTTTTGAAAAACCTCCACAACTTTAATTTGTGGCGTTGCACGTGCCTTTTGCTCTTCTTCTTTACAAGAAAAGATTAAAAATAGAAGTAATACGGTAAAGATTGGTTTTGGAGTCATGGCTTGTTGATTAATAACTTTATGCTAATTTATACAGAAATTGTATTCCTCACAATACCCCATAAGTGGAATAAAAGAGAAATACAATAGCTTAAGTGCTAAACCTAAAGTCTTTAGTTTTATTGAGTTATTACAACTCAAATAGCCTTGTTCTTTTATTATTTTCTAATTATGTTATAACACATCATTATTTTTGAAGGGTAATTTGAACGCCCTTCAATATTAAAAAAAATGATTATCTTCACGAAAAAATTCAATTTAATACTAATTTAATAAAGTTAAACCAATGAAAAATCTAGTTATTATTTTTAGCTTCTTATTTACAATAAGTATGCTCGCGCAAGGTGGTGGATGGAAACCTGAGTTAGAAAAAGACTCAAAAAATGCTCTAAATGAAATGATAAAGATTTCTCCCAAATTAAAAATATACTATGAAAAATCATATGGTTATGCTGTTTATCCTAATATTACCAAAGCGGGCTTTATAGTTGGTGGCGCAGGTGGAAAAGGAGTTGTATTTAAAAATCATACTACTATTGGTTCTTCTAATTTAAAACAAGCCTCTTTTGGTTTACAAGCCGGAGGACAACAGTATAGTGAAGTTATTTTCTTTGAAAATAAAAAAGCTTTTGAACATTTTTCTAATGGAAATTTAAAATTTGACGCTCAAACTTCGGCCGTGGCCATTACCTCAGGTGCATCATACGACATTGCTTATAAAAACGGGGTTGCAGTGTTTACAAATATAAGTGGCGGTTTAATGGTTGAAGCATCCATTGGTGGTCAACATTTTACTTATAAACCTAAATAGTAAAAACCCTAAAAAAAAGCCTTAATAATTATACTTTTAATTTTTAAGGCTTTTTTTGTGATTCTATTTTCTACAATAAAAATCGATAATTTACAAAAAATTAGAAATATTTTTTGTTTCCTAGCAAACCAGCTTCTGTCCTAAACTGAAATTGCGTACCTAGCTAACCATTCCAAAGCTTTTTTTTCCTTGGCATATTTTACCATACCTTCACCATTTGCACTATCAATCGAATCAACTATAGGTGTTAACAATTTATCAGCGGCTTCAATTTTAATACTATCTGCCTGATTTAAAGGATTCAAGTTATTATACCAATTTCAATAATCATCTACAAATTGATCTTTTTTATCAAATACATCGCTTGGAAAGACAGCTATCAAATTCATTTGCCCTGAAGTTTCAGAACCCATTATAATACACATACCACCAACGCTAAAATTTAATTTAACATTCATGTTTTTACTCACATTTTTATTGAGAAATATTGTTCTAAACAGTACAAAGCAGTATAATCCTATATATTATTCTCAAAATAAAAACACTTAATTTTAATAATGAAATAACAAATAGGTCATTATGTTCAAATATTAGCAAGGAATTTTAGTGTAAAATCATTTTTGTGTAGTATATTGCTTACGACAACTAATTATTCACCTACTTTCTATGAAAAATATCATTTCTTTTCCAATCATATTATTGCTTGTTTGCAGTGTATATTCTCAAAATTTATCTACACTTTATAAAAAAGTGAATTCTTCTATTGTGGTAATTAAATCTCAACAACTAGTTGTTGATGGAATACGTAAAGATAACAAAACAAAAGTAAAAACAACTGATAATCAAGGCTCTGGGGTTTTAATTTCTAAAGACGGATTAATTTGGACAGCCTCCCATGTGGTTCATTCTTCAGAAAAAATAGTTGTTAAATTTAATGACGGAGATGTTTATGACGCTACTGTATTAAGCACAAACCCAATTGCAGACGTTGCCTTGATAAAAATTGAAGCGGATTTTGAATTAAAAAACAAACACGTTGCTATTGTAGGTGATTCAGACAAAACACAAATTGGTGAAGATATTTTTGTTATTGGAGCACCTTTGGGAATTGAACAGACCTTAACTAAAGGAATAATTAGTGGAAGAATGTCGCCTAAAGCGTTAAGCGATGATTTTTTTCCTGTTGAATTTTTACAAACTGATGCAGCTATAAATCCTGGGAATTCTGGAGGCCCTATGTTTAACATGAATGGCGAAGTTATCGGTATTGCTAGTTTTATTCTTTCTCAAACCGGTGGATTTAATGGTCTTGGATTTGGAGCTAGTTCTAAAATAGCAAGGAAAGTATTAATGGAACAAGGTAATTTTTGGACAGGAATGCAATCAATTCTGCTAACTGATGAATTGGCGAACACTTTTAATTTACCACAAAAGGCAGGTCTATTAGTTTTGTCTGTATCTTCAAAAGGGCTGGCAAATAAAATGGATTTAAAAGGAGGTTTCATTAAAGCTACAATTGCAGGAAAACAATTGATAATTGGAGGCGATGTTATTTTATCTATCGCTGGAATCCAAACAGATTCACCCGAAAACCTAAATCAAATACGTCAAAAATTAATTATGCTTAAAAAAGGAGATTCATACATTGTTAAATATTTACGTGCAGGAAAAGTACTAATCAAAGCCGTTTTAAAAGAATAATTTTAAGGTGAGCAACCTTCTTAAACCCGATAGCATTAAGTATTAACTGTTGAAAATTCACATTTTATTTTACAGGTCTGTTTCTACTTCTACAATAACATCTTAATTTTCAATATCTTTTTTATTTTTAAGCATTGTTTTCGCTTCTTGTTCAGAACCCAAAAATATTGCAATCCATTTTGTCTTAGGGTTTTGCTCTAATATTATTTTTATTGCCATTGTTAAAGGAACTGATAAAAACATACCTGCGGTACCTAAAACAAACCCCCAAAACAACAAAGAAACAAAAACAACATACGTAGAAAGCCCTAAACCTTTACCCATCATTTTAGGCTCAACAATATTTCCTATAATCATATTTACAGTAATAAACACTACAGTGGTCAAAAAAGCACCATGATAGCCCAATTGTATTAATGAGAAAAGAACTGCTGGAATGGCAGCAATTATAGACCCAAAATTAGGAATGTAATTTAACAAAAATGCAATAAGAGCCCATATTATCGCATAATCAACACCTATCACAATTAAGCTAATCCAAATTAATATACTGGTAAACAAACTAGTTAAAGTTTTGATAGTAAGATAATGACGAATATTTTTTATGATTGAATTTAAATAGGAGTAAGAATTTTTTGAATGTTGAAAAGAAAGTTCTGTTTTTACACCAATACTATCTATTTCAAGTAATAAAAAAACTGTTAAAAAGAAAATTGTGAAGGCATTCCCCATAAAGTTACCCAATCCAGCCAATAAAGTAGCTGTTATATTCATGGCTTTAGAAATATCAAATAGATTGGATATTTTAGAAAACGAAATATGCATTCCGTAACTATTTAGAGAAGTCAACATACCGTTCCCCATTTCCTTTAAATTATTTTCGTATGCATCCACATTCTCTGAAAACGAAGACAATGATGTTCCAATTACCTGCACAAAAAATATAAAAATAATTGTGATACCTATTAAAACAATTAACAAAGCCATTGTTTTTGGAACCTTCTTTTTTTTCAACCAATCTATAGGATAAGCACAAACAATACTAATAAAAAGGCCTATTAAAACAGCGTTTACAATGGTAACAGCACTCATTAAACCAGCAATAATAATTATAAACGAAGCGAAAACTAAAGCAGGGTTTGTTTTCTGTAGGGTAAAATTATTTTTTTTCATTCAATTTTTTTAACAAAATGTAACTATATATTCGTTGTTATTCTTATCTATAATCTCCATAGCGGTCACATCTCCTAAATCATTTTGCGTTTCCCATAATTCTAATGGAGCATTAATAATATGGTTTAATTTTATACTATCCATACCAACCGAAATAACCATATCAACCCCCTTAAATTGCGAACCGTATTGAATACTCATTAATGGTATTTCATTTACCAATGTTTCAATATTACAAAGTGTAATTGAAACAAGTCTACCTCTATTATAAGAACTAAATAAACGAACCCGTTCAATCCAATCTTTTGGTGAAATTTGTTTTGTAATTGACATTATTTGGTATTATACTTTCAAATTATTAAATCTAAACTCCAAAAAAATCCTTTATGCCATCTAGCATAAATTGCAATCCCATTGCTACAATAATTAAGCCCATAAACTTTGTTATAAAACCATACTTACTAGACTTTTTCTTAGTTGCCATATATAGCATAACTACTATAATACTAATAGAAACTATAACTGACACTACCACACCTACAATGGCAATAATAGGTATACCATCAATATTGTAAATAGCTGCTAATGTTATAGCCATTGCTATGGTTCCTGGACTAGCAGCAAACATTACAAGCCTACTTAGGTCTCCTTCACTATTTTGTTGGGAATTTACATTTAAGCCAAATAACATTTGTACTCCAATAAATCCAACAATAATACCACCAACAATTTTAAAAGCTTCCATTGAAATTCCAAAAGCAGTTAAAATATATTTTCCTGTTAATACTGAAATCAGTAGTATTACTAGTACCACCAACATTGCCTTAACCGCTCCTTTTATATTCTCTTTTAAACTTTTTCCTTTTTGAATATCAAGTAATATAGTACCACATATAACAGGGTTAATAACTGCTAACATTGCTATAATTGAAGGAGAATATAGTTCCATAGTAAAATTAAAATAAACACATGCTATATATGATAAATATCATATATAGACGAATTAAATATACTAAGTTTATTTGTATTTTTAACTTTTTTTACGCTATATTATATTTTTTATATCTTTTTTCTAAACCTAACCAATTAGGAATCAATAAAATTAGAACATGTTTTTTGATTTGTATTAGACATTTCAAGATTTGTAATTTTCGAACATTGTGCAATACTATTTTTATTTTGACAATTTATTATTCGGCAAATTTCATACCTGGAGCAAATGAATATTGTGGTAAAAACCAACCTTCTACAGTCTTAGTTTCCTGAACATACCCCATCAATAAATTCCATAAAGTCGTTCCTTCCTTTCCTACCAAATTTGAAGCTTTATCTAGGTCTGCTTGAAAATCCAATGGATTTTCAGCCCAAGTAGTTAAAATATATAAAGGTTGTTCAACCCCTAAAAATCCAGAAAAAACCTTAAATCCCATTTCAACCTTTTTATCTAAATATAATTGTTTGTACGCTGCTAAAACCTCTTCAACTGATGTTGAAGTTCCTGGATAAAAATAATAATAATGCCATTTTCTATATTGGTTATTTTCTAACCAATCTTCTCCATTAGGAATATAAGAGAGTTCTGGATTAAACTGAACAATATAATAATTAAAAGATGAAATGGTATTAGAGAGGTAATTCAGAATAACATCTAATTCTGGATTGTTTATTTTTTTTGCAAAGAACTCCGTAATGCCATTATTTAAATTTTTCAACTCCTTAATAGGCGTCACATGAGAATATGTGAAATTATCATGTAAATGAGTAAAATAATTAAATCCTTTGACATTGTTCTTTTCCAAAAATGATTTTAAATCTCCTAAAGAAACTTCATAATCTTGGGTCATAGAAGGATAAACTTTATCTTCTCTAATTAACAACAAATCTTTTTTAGCACTATTTATCTGCCCAAATAATGAGATGCTATTGAGCAACATAAAAAAGATCACTATTCTATAAATATTTAAACACTTCATACTACTTATTTTAAAATTATAATCTATAAAAAGCCTACCAGAATCAGGTTGACTTTTTTATAAAACAGGCTAGAAAGCCTTTTATTCCATATATTTAAATTGTAACAGTTCTAAAAAGATTGATAACAAAATATTTGTCATCAATCTTTTGAAAGTGCATCTCCCCTTAAGCTTAGCATACAAAAACATCTATTTCATTAAAACCAACCTCTTAGCTATTTACCATCTAACGATGATCGTCTGCAATCCTTTATTCAAAACTGCTAAACAACATAATTGGTTAATCCGCTCTTTATAATTTATTTTCAGAAATATCTTTAATTATTTCTTTAGTATTTTTATCGGATAATTTTTCATTATTTTTTTTGCCCCTTTTGGAATTGTTCTGGCTCTTTTACTAGCATCTTCGTGAATTGTTTTTTGAGAAACTCCTTGCCAAACTAATTTTTTGGTTTTTGCATCGTAAATATCAACTACAAAAGTTCCAACTCTGTAGTCATCTTCGGTATAGCTGGTTGTAGAAAAACCTCCACCCCAACCCCAAGTTGGTCTGAAGAAACCTCCATAATATCCACCTCCATATCCATACCCATACCCCATACCTGTACCCATATAATTTGTGTAAGCGGTGGTACTTGTTTTTTCATCAACAACTAGGTAAAATGTCACAATAATATCGGCATCACCCAATACATAATCCATATTACGCATTGTAAATTCAGACTTAAAAGAATCATAAATTCTTTTTTTATCTAAATCATTAATTAATTTACCACTGTCATCTTGCCAACCACCAAAACTATAAGTTTTAAATTGGTTAAAATTAGCTTCTTTATCATAATCGTATGTTACTTGAGCCGAAACGGTATTGAAAAAAAGTATGCTCAACACCAATACTGTTAATAAAAATAATTGTCTTTTCATTCTATATTTTTTTAGTTAATATAAACAAATATAGTTATTGTAAACGGAATAAAAAACCCAAAAATTAGAGGATATTTAAAATTATCAATTATTTCATGTGTTTTTTAATTAAAATGAGTTGTTTTTTTTAAAATAATTGTAATAAAAACCCAATTTAAAAAATAAATTGGGTTAAGGAACATTAATTCAAATGTAATTCAATACAGTGGTTTTCGTTGGTTTTAACTATTCTTAACTCTTTTGAATAGTTGATTAAATATTGAATTATTTCTTGATTGGGTTGCTCATTTTCTCGAGTCTTTTCAGTGTAAAATTGCATCATATATTAGTCATTTATAACCTATTAACGATCAATTTTCACTAATATTATTAATTCACTAAATTAATTTCATGTTTCTTAATTAATTTTCTCAAATTAATCAACGCATAACGCATTCTACCTAAAGCCGTATTGATACTAACACCTGTATTTTCAGAAATTTCTTTAAAGCTCATATCTTTATACATTCTCATAACCAATACTTGCTTTTGATCATCTGGTAGTTCAACTATCAACCCCTTTACATCCTCTAATATTTGTGCTCGTATCAATTGCTTTTCAATATTCAAAACACTGTCGCTTATTACAGAAAAAATATCAAATTCGTCCGTATTATTGAACCGCGGTATTCTTTTATTTTTTCTAAAATAGTCAATTACAAGGTTGTGAGCTATGCGCATAACCCATGGTAAAAACTTACCCTCTTCATTATAAGAACCTCTTTTTAAGGTGTTTATAACCTTAATAAAAGTATCTTGAAAAATATCCTCGGCAACTTCCTTATCTAAAACTTTAGATCTAATAAAACTAAAAATGCGTTGTTTGTGTCGTAAAATAAGAGGTTCTAAAGATTTTTCACAACCATTGATATAATTTTTAACTAACTTACTGTCAGATATAACTTTACTTTCCATAGGTTAAACACTTAAAGATGGTTTAATTGTTTTTATAAAAGTAATAGTGTTTTATATGTTTTAGTTTAAAAATTATAAACAAATATTCAACTTATTTTTTAAAAACACAAATTTATTACCATTAATTACTAATTTCACAATAGTTATATTTACCCTTTACATTTAATTATATTTTCTTTTTTAACAAAACATCAAATTCCATTAACTCCTTTTTTCAAATTTTGTGGCTATCTTTGCATTGATTCACTTTTTTATGTAAAATGACAAAAAATTTAGCTGCATTCAATCCAAAAGAAAATATATTAATAAAAGGAGCCAAACTTCATAATTTAAAAAATATTGATGTAGCCATTCCCCGAAACAAATTAGTTGTTATAACTGGTCTTTCTGGATCGGGAAAATCGAGTTTAGCTTTTGATACACTTTTTGCTGAAGGTCAACGTAGATACGTAGAAAGTTTATCTTCGTATGCTCGTCAGTTTTTAGGCCGTCTTAACAAGCCCAAAGTTGATTATATCAAGGGCATAGCTCCTGCCATTGCAATTGAACAAAAAGTAAACGCAACAAATCCGCGTTCTACGGTAGGTACATCGACTGAAATATATGATTATTTAAAATTGTTATATGCACGTATTGGCAGAACCTACTCACCAATATCTGGTAATGAAGTCAAAAAACACACCGTTACTGATGTTATAAATCACATTAAAACATTAGATCTTCAAACTAAGTTATTGCTACTTGCACCAGTTCATATTCCTGAAGAAAGAAGCGTGCTTCAAACGCTTAAAATATTAGCGCAGCAAGGCTATTCAAGAATAAAATACAACAATGATATTGTTAGAATTGAAGAAATTGAAAGTGAAATTGAGCATGATTTTTATTTAGTTGTTGACAGAATTGTTGTAAAAAGTAATGAAGATTTTTATAACAGATTGGGAGATGCCATTCAAACTGCTTTTTTTGAAGGTAAAGGAGCGTGCATTATTGAAAATATTAACAACAACTCCCAAATATTATTTAACAATAAATTTGAATTAGATGGGATACAATTTTTAGAGCCCAATACACATCTTTTCAGCTTTAACAATCCGTATGGCGCCTGCCCAACATGTGATGGCTACGGAAATATCATAGGAATAGATGAAGATTTGGTTGTTCCCAACACCGCTTTATCTATTTATGAAGACGCTATTTTACCTTGGAAAACAGATTCCTTTAAAAATTATAAAGACAATTTAATTTCACATGCTTATAAATTTGACATTCCAATTCACAAACCTTGGTTTGAATTAACAGCTGCTCAAAAGCAGCTTATTTGGGATGGAAATAACAATTTTGAAGGACTGCATCAATTCTTTAAGTTTTTAGAAGAACAAAACTATAAAATTCAATATCGAGTAATGCTTTCTCGCTACCGGGGCAAAACAAAATGTAGTACTTGCAATGGAAAAAGATTGCGTTCAGAAACCAATAATATTAAAGTTGGATTTAAAAACATAAACGAATTGGTTGATTTACCTTTAAATGAATTAATTGTGCATTTTAAAAAACTTGACTTACAGGTTTTTGAACAAAAAATAGCCAAACGCTTATTAATTGAAATAAATAATAGACTTCAATTTTTAAATGATGTTGGCCTGAGTTATCTAACACTAAACAGGGCTTCAAACACATTGTCTGGAGGTGAAAGTCAGCGCATTAACCTTGCAACCTCATTAGGAAGTAGCCTGGTTGGCTCAATGTATATTTTAGATGAACCAAGCATTGGGCTACATCCTAAAGACACCGAACGATTAATTAAGGTTTTAATTAATTTACGCGATTTAGGCAATACAGTTATAGTGGTTGAACATGATGAAGACATTATGAAAGCTGCTGATATGATTATTGATATTGGTCCAGAAGCCGGAACTTTTGGAGGAGAAATTGTTGCAGAAGGCACTTTTAAAGAAGTGTTAAAAACTAATTCTTTAACAGCACAATATTTAAATAACAATTTACAAATTGAAGTTCCAAAAAAACGTAGGCCAATTAATAATGTAGTTCAAGTTATTGGAGCACGCGAAAACAATTTAAAAAACATACATGTTACTTTTCCTCTAAATTGCTTAACCGTAGTTACAGGTGTTTCTGGAAGTGGAAAAAGTACCCTTGTTGGAAAAATATTGTATCCAGCCATCCAAAAGAAAATTGGAGGTTACGGTGAAAAAGTGGGGCATTTTTCTGAAATAAAAGGTGCCATTTCACAAATTGAGCATATTGAATTTATAAATCAAAACCCAATAGGGCGTTCTAGCCGTTCTAACCCAGTAACCTACATCAAGGCTTATGATGATATAAGAAGCTTATTTGCAACTGAAAAATTATCAAAAATTAGAAATTATCAACCGAAGCACTTCTCGTTTAACGTTGAAGGCGGAAGGTGCGAAGTTTGTAAGGGCGAAGGGGAAGTGACCATTGAGATGCAGTTTATGGCCGATGTACATTTGGAATGCGAAACATGCAAAGGAAAACGCTTTAAAAAAGAAGTGTTAGAAGTTAAATTTCACAATAAATCTATCAACGATATATTGAATGCAACTATTGATGAGGCTATTTCTTTTTTTGAAACTCATAAAGAATTGAAAATAGCCCGAAAATTACAACCACTTCAAGATGTTGGATTGGGATATGTTACTTTAGGGCAATCATCGTCAACACTTTCTGGTGGTGAAGCCCAACGCATTAAACTTGCCTCCTTCTTAATAAAAGGAAATCGTCAAAGCAAATCGTTATTTATTTTTGACGAACCTACCACTGGATTACACTTTCACGACATTAAAAAATTAATAAAATCGTTTGATGCTTTAATTTATAATGGGCATTCAATAATTGTTATTGAACACAATATTGATTTAATTAAATGTGCCGATTATGTTATTGACTTAGGTAAAGATGGTGGTAAAGCTGGGGGATCCCTCCTTTTTCAAGGAACCCCTGAGAATTTAACTAACTGTACAAATTCTTATACAGCCCCTTATTTAGCTGAAAAATTAAAGTAATATAGTTATTACTCCGTTTCTAATGCATCTAAAACCTCTAATTTACTTTTAGCCAACACAAAGTCTGGTGATAATTGAATAGCATGCTCAAAACTAGCCCTAGCCTCCTCTTTCTTTTTCATATCAACAGCAATAAGGCCTTTTAAATAAAAGATTGCAGCTTTTAAATCTATATTCTGGTTGTAATTTTCATTTACTTGAAAAGTAATCTTTAAATCACCATTATCAGGCAGTTGACTTGCATTTTTAATAGTGACATATGCTTTTTCATTTTCATTCATTCTATATTCTAGCCCAGCCAACTTATACGCATGGTAGCTATTATTGGATTTTGAAAACAACGTAGTATAAGTCTCTTTGGCTTTTGCCAATCCTCCCATAGATTCAAGTGAAACAGCGCTCATTTCTAACAACTCTATATTGTCTGGTTTTGATTTAAGCAAATCATTGGTTACCAAAAAACAAGAAACATAATTTCTTTGGCTAAAATACATATAAGCCAAACTATCCTTATAACTGCTTTGAGGCCCCTCCATAGCAATCAATGCATAGATAGTATTCACCATTGCAGCTTCATCATTATAGGCTTTTGCTTGTTGCAATTTTTGTATCTCAAAGGCAACTGAATTGTTGTTTTGAGCAATTGCTGTTGAAGTCAAAACAAAAGTAAAAATATAAATTAGGGTTTTCATGTGTTATTATTAAATTTTAGTGAGTAAATGTATTTAAATTAAAAAATATAATCTAAAAATTTTCATAAAAAAATGTATAAAAACAAAAAAAGACCTGTAAAAACAGATCTTTATTTTTGGGTGGAAGACCGGATTCGAACCGGCGACCCTCGGTACCACAAACCGATGCTCTAACCAACTGAGCTACAACCACCATATTGCGGTTGCAAATATAAAACATTTCTTATTTTTTGCAAACATTTTTTCAGAATAAATTATCAAAAGATTTCACCCCAACATAACGTTCTGAATTAAAGCCTTCTGCGGCCTCCACTCCAACCAACCTACCTAAATCTTTAGCTCTATAAACAATACTATCGATAAAATTTTTACTTGAAATAGGTGAATTTGGTTCTTTACTCTTAGGATTATAGAATTGAGAACCGTAAGCCTGTACCGCTAACATCTTTTTTTCAACAAATCCACTCACATCAATCACAAAATCTGGCTCACTATTTTTCCATTGAATATAGTGGTACACTTGCTTAGGTCTCCAAGTTTCCTGTATTTTTCCATCTACAACCGTTTCAATTTTACGCAAACCTGCCAAAAAGCACGCATCAGAAACCAATTGACTTCCTTTTGGATGATCAATATGGCGATCATCAATAGCATTACATAAAACAATTTCTGGCTTATACTTTCTTATCATTTTAATTACTGCTAGTTGATGTGTTTTGTCATTTAAAAAAAAACCATCTGAAAAACCTAAATTTTCGCGCACCGATACCCCAAGTATCTTAGCCGCCTTAGCCGCTTCAACAGCTCTAATTTTAGCCGAACCTCTAGTTCCTAATTCTCCTTTGGTTAAATCTAAAATTCCAACTTTTTTACCCTGAGAAATTTCTTTTGCAAGGGTTGCTCCACACCCTAATTCTACATCATCAGGATGTGCCCCAACTGCTAAAATCGCTAACTTCATACTTATTTATTACAATATTTAAAACAAATATATAATAATTTTACTTCGAATCTATTTGAAAATTTCCTTTTAAACCACCGCATTGAAATACCCTTACCAATTACATCTTTTTAATAAATGGCACTAAAAATATAATAAATGGTAACTTTTATTTGGTAAATCAATTGCTATTACATAATTTAGCAATCACATTTTAAGGATGTTAACCATCAAAACCCCATTAATAATGAAAAAATTTATCTGTTTAACCCTTTTTACATTCGTATTTTCCTCAATTGCGATATCCCAAATTACAGATTTAGAAAAAAAAGCATTACTTGATTTATATAGCGCAACAAATGGCGAACAATGGAATACTTCTTGGCAATTAAATGAAGATATCTCCAAGTGGCATGGCGTAACTATTGCTAACAATACTGTTGTTGGAATTCATTTAACAATGAACAACTTAAACGGCTCCATTCCTTCTTCTATTAAAAATTTAAGCAACTTAAAACATCTAAATTTAGGGTTTAATAATATTTCAGGAAAAATTCCTTCAGAAATTGGAAGTATTCAATCATTGGTATCGTTGAATTTATTTATGAATAAATTAGAAGGAAAAATACCTGCTGCAATTGGTGAATTAATAAATTTGAAAGAACTGGTACTATACAACAACATGTTAAATGGAACCCTACCCAACGCTATTTACAATTTAAATAAATTAGAAACCTTACAACTGAGCAGTAATAAACTTTCAGGTATCCTTCTATCCGAAATTGAAAAATTAAAAAACCTAAAAGAACTGAGTTTATTTGATAATTCAATGTACGGATCTTTACCTGCTGAACTAGGAAACCTAAACAACCTTGAAGAACTTGTATTGTCAAATAATTTATTCGAAGGGCAAGTTCCAGAGAGCTTAAGTAAACTTTCAAAATTAGAAATATTAATGCTTAGCAATAATAGATTTCACAAAAGTATAAGTGACAACATTAAGAACTTACCTTTATTAACTGTTTTTGAATTTAACAACAATCCAAAACAAATAAAATTTTTAAGTAAACCGGTATCTGTTAATTAAATCACCCTTAATTAGTTGAAACTAAATTTGATTAAAAAACAAAAAAACACCACTTATAAGTGGTGTTTTTTTGTTCAATATTTATGAATATTTTAACATTGTGCGCCACACACCTATATTTCATAGCATTACTTTTGTATGAAAAGTTATTTTTTATGAGTCCTTATTCCCCAAACAACCCTTGACAAAACAACCGTAGTTTTGATTAAAAAAATTAGAAGGGAAGTAATAAGCATCTGCTTGTTTATTTTTTAAGGCAACTTTGCTTTTTTAACTATGATAAAAATTTAATACAACGTGTACAACTAACCAAATAAAATAATGAGAAAAGGAATTTCAATATTTATAGCGCTTTTACTAATAGTAAGTGCAATACTAATTACAAAACATTTAATCGATACAAAAAACAAACCCAAACCGCAGTTTCATAAAATTGTAAAAACGGTATTCACAGAAACCGTAACAAATAAAAACATACCCATTACAATAACCACAAAAGGTAATTTAATAGCCAAAGAAAAAATTGAATTATTTTCTGAGGTTCAAGGTGTTTTAATTTCTTCAAAAAAAGATTTTAAACCTGGAACTTCATTTAATAAAGGAGATATTATTATTAAAATTAATAGTGAAGAGTTTTATGCAAATTTACAAGCTCAAAAAAGCATTCTTTTCAATTCTTTAACTGCAATCATGCCTGATATTAGATTAGACTTCCCCAATGAATATCAAAAATGGGAATCTTACATTCAAAATTTCGACATAAATAAGCCCATTAAAAAGCTTCCATTAACAATTACAGATAAAGAAAAATTTTTTATCTCTGGCCGCGGTATTATCAGTAGTTATTTTAATGTAAAAAACTTAGATGTAAAATTGGATAAGTATACATTAAGAGCCCCTTTTAACGGCATCCTAACAGAAGCATTGGTTACACCAGGCTCTTTAATTAGACCTGGCCAAAAATTAGGTGAGTTTATAAATCCTGCTGTATATGAAATTGGTGTTTCAGTAAAGTCTGAATATAGAGACTTACTGCAAGTTGGCAAAAATGTTAAGGTTCAAAACCTGGAAAAAACGAAAACATGGAACGGAAAGGTTGTTCGAATCAATGGAAAGGTAGATGCTGCAACCCAAACCATTTTAGCATTTGTTGAAGTAGTTGGTAAAGACCTTAAAGAAGGGCAATATTTAGAAGTTTTATTGCAAGCTAAATCTGAAGACAGTACCTATGAGGTTTCAAGAAAATTATTAATTGAAAACGAGAAGCTTTACGTTGTTAAAGACAGCATACTTGACCTTATAAATGTAAATGTGATTTTTAAAAATAAAAACAGTTTAATTGTTAAAGGCCTCACAGATGGAACGCAACTATTATCAAAACCTGTTCCTGGAGCACATCCCGGCATGTTGGTGAAAATTTTTAATAAAAATGATAAAGAGTAATGAAAAAAATAATTACTTATTTTATAAAATTTCCTGTTGCCGTTAACATTATTATATTGGCATTTATTGCATTTGGTATTGTTGGAGCACTCTCCATGAAGTCCTCCTATTTTCCATTAATAGCATCCCAAGAAATAAATATTAATCTCACTTACCCTGGAGCATCACCCCAGGAAATGGAAGAAGGAATTGTTCTTAGAATTGAAGACAACTTAAAAGGTATTATTGGAATAGATCGTGTAACCTCTGTTTCCAAAGAAAATGCAGCAACCATAAACATTGAGGTGTTAAAAGGAAAAGATATTGAGATTGTACTAAACGATGTTAAAAACGCGGTAGATCGCGTGCCCTCTTTCCCTACGGAAATGGAGCCTCCCGTTGTTTCAAAAGTTGAAAGTGTTAGACCAACAATTACTTTTATAGTGAGTGGTGATGGGATTGACTTGGCCACTTTAAAGCAATATGCTAGATTGGTTGAAAATGACCTAAGAAACATTGAAGGCATTTCTCAAGTAACACTTTCGGGTTTTCCTGCGCAAGAAATAGAAATTGCTGTTAGAGAAAATGACCTTCAAGCCTATAATTTAACCTTTTCAGATGTTTCCAATGCGGTAAGCAATACTAACTTATTAATATCTGGTGGAAATATTAAAACCAGTGATGAAGATTATTTAATTAGAGCACGTAACAAAAACTATTACGGCAATGAAATTTTAAATATTGTTGTAAAAGCCGAATCTGGCGGTAATATTATTAGATTAAAAGACATTGCCGATGTTTCAGATGGCTGGTCTGAAACCCCAGATCGAATATTTTTTAATGGTAAAAAAGCCGTTCAAATTTCAGTTAGTAATACCAATAGTGAGGACCTAGTATCATCGGCAGAAAACATTAGAAATTACATAGATAAATTCAATCAGCAATACGATAAAGTTCAATTAGATGTCTCTAGCGATTCCTCAATTTCTTTAAATCAAAGAACGGTATTATTAAGAAATAACGCCATTATGGGGGTTTTATTAGTATTGTTCTTTTTAGCTTTGTTTTTAAATATTAGATTGGCTTTTTGGGTAGCTTTTGGTATTCCAATTGCCTTTTTAGGAATGTTTATTTTTGCTGCCAACCTTGGAATTACCATCAATGTACTTTCTTTATTTGGTATGATCATCGTTATTGGTATTCTGGTTGATGATGGTATTGTTATTGGGGAAAATATTTACAGTCATTACGAAAAAGGAAAGTCTCCTGTACAAGCAGCAATTGATGGAACCTTAGAGGTTATTCCACCCATTGTATCAGCTATTTTAACCACTATTATCGCGTTCTCCACATTTTTCTTTTTAGACGGCAGAATAGGCAACTTTTTTGGCGAAGTTGCCATGGTTGTAATTCTCACCTTAGCAGTTTCTTTAATTGAAGCACTCATTATTTTACCAGCACATATTGCACATTCTAAAGCTTTAGTTAGAAGCGATAAAAAAAGAACCGGTATTTTCTTGTTCTTTTTTAACGTTAATAAAAAGGCTGAAAAAGCCATGTTTTACGTGAGAGATACTTATTACGTACCCTATCTTAAATTCTTTTTAAAAAATAGATTGTTAGGGTTTGCAATTCCAATTGCGTTGTTAATATTAAGTATTGGAGCTATAGGCGGTGGAATTGTTAGAACCTCCTTTTTCCCTTCTATTGCCAGTGATCGTGTTTCTATTAACCTGAAAATGTTACAGGGAACCAATGAAAAAATTACAGATTCTATTATTTCAATCATTGAAGAAGTTACTTGGACAGTAAACGATGATTTTACCGCAAAACAAACAGACCACCTTCAAGTTATAGAAAATACCATTAAGCGAATAGGCCCGGGCTCCTCTAATGGAAGTTTGCTTATCAATTTACTTCCAGGTGAAACACGCGATTTCTCTTCTTCTGAAATTACCAATGCCATAAGAGAAAAAGTTGGAACCATTCACGGGGTTGAAAGTTTGGTTTTTGGTTCAGGTAGAAATTTTGCAGGAAGTCCGGTAGCTGTTTCTTTACTAGGAAATAATATTGCTGAGTTGAAAGCAGCAAAACTAGAACTCAAAGCTGTTTTAAGTAAAAATCCTTTATTAAAAGATATTGCTGATAATGATCCTGCTGGAATCAAAGAAGTACGGATTAAACTAAAAGACAATGCCTACCTGTTAGGTTTAAACTTGCAATCTGTCATGAGTCAGGTACGGTCCGGTTTTTTTGGAAAACAAGCACAACGTTTTCAACGTGGACAAGACGAAATTAAGATATGGGTACGATATAAAAAAGAAGATAGATCTTCCATTGTAGATTTAGACGATATGTGGATTAATACTCCTTCAAACAAGCGAGTTCCTTTTTCTGAAATTGCCACTTATGAAATTGAACGTGGAGATGTGCTCATAAATCATTTAAGTAGTAAACGCGAAATTCAAGTTACTGCAGATATGAAATCAGTTGGTGAAAGTGCTACCGATATTTTAGAGGATATCAAATTAAATGTGATGCCAGAAATAACATCAAAATACCCAACAGTAACAGCATTGTACGAAGGTCAAAACAGAGAAGCAGCAAAAACAATGTCCTCCGCAAAAAATGTCGGACTCATTATTTTAGCTTTGATTTATTTAACCATTGCCTTTACATTTAGATCCTATGACCAGCCCATTTTACTGCTACTAATGATTCCTTTTAGTATCATTGGGGTTGTATGGGGACACTATTTACATGGATTCCCCATAAATATTTTATCTTGGCTAGGAATTATTGCCTTGGTAGGTATTATGGTAAATGATGGTTTGGTACTAATTGAAAAATTCAATAGGTTTTTAAAGGATGGTCTTACATTCGACGATGCCTTGGTTGAAGCAGGAAGGTCA
>Ga0224504_10000128_pt1 | contig 31512 bp, 25 predicted proteins | sample SF_Oct11_sed_USG_3_FD_170160 | JGI IMG/M metagenome (GOLD analysis project Ga0224504, IMG submission 170160) | Sediment microbial communities from San Francisco Bay, California, United States - SF_Oct11_sed_USGS_24 | ecosystem: Environmental > Aquatic > Marine > Sediment | place: USA...
GGCTTGCGGCCCGGCGCGGGCACGGCCGTCCTTCAAAGCACCGGCGAAGTGTGGTCGTGGGCCCGGTGGCGCGCCTTGGCGACCTCGGGCCGGCGCACCGCATAGCAATAGACGCAGCCGTGCGGGCAGGTGTCGTAGGCGCCGATGTCGCGCGACTGGGCGCATAGGCAGCCGGGCCGGTTACCCTTTGTGGGGGCCGCGATCGGCCGTCCGGCGACATCCGACAGGCGGGCCGCATCGATACAGCGCGCCGCCGCGAGGCCGGGCGACGACAGCTCGGGCTGGCTGCACAGGCTCGGCGCTAGACCGCGGTCCCTGGCCCGCGCCGCCAGCCGGCCGAGCAGTTCGATCTTCGCCTCCGGCTCAGGATCTGACCAGGCGAAGCCGTGACGCCGGGCCGCGTTGTCGCTGTTTACCCTGGTCTTGGCGTAGATCTGGGCGAAGGACAGCACGACTTCATCGGTCGCGCCGGCGAGCGCTGTGGCGAGCTCGGCGAAGCGCCGCAAATGCCAGTCTGGTGGGGTCAGTGAGGTCAGGAAGACCGGATCATAGCGCCAGACGACGGCCCGGCGCCCATAGCGTCCGGACAATTCCCTCACGAGCGTGGCCGCCTGCTCGGCGGGCACCACCGAGGGCTCGATTTCGCGCGGATAGCCGGTGATCGTATACTGCACGACAAAGGGAATGCCCCGTGCCGCCGTCTCCTCGAGCGCGGCGAGAAAGGGCTTCGCGTTGCGGGTCCAGAAGACGAAGCCGTCGGCCACCTCGGGTGTCAGCGCGACCTCGTAGTCGGGCCCGCCGTAGGGATTGACCACGCGGCAGGATCCCCGGCGCAGCCGTTCGAGGAACCAAGCGCCGTAAAAGGCCGGTATGTCGGTCCTGTAGCTGGCTGAAACGATCACTCGGACCGGTCTTCCTGCTCGTCTTCCGGCCGGTCCGAATTCCCGGGGCCGGGAGGGTCGCGGCGCCGCGATTCGCGCCGGCCGAGCCAGCGAAAGAAGAAGTAGAGCGCACCGCAGATCAGCACCGCGCCGGTCCCGGTCCGAATCATCGCTCGGGAATAAAAGACGTACTCGCCCACAAGCACCACGGCCGCGCCGGCAATCACGGTGATGACAAGGACCGTCAAGATCGCGCGGTAGATGCCGTCCTGGGGCAGGGTAACCTCCTTCGGATCGTATGCCTGGCTGCGGCCGGTCGCGACCGGCCGGGTCACTCTGCCGCCATGCCGTGCTGGGCGCAAGATGCGCCGCTGCAGGTGAACCCCGGAACCACCCGAAAGGCCGCAATGCCGCGCTTTCGCGTCTTGCAGGGCGGCCTGGACTCCCTATATATCCCCGCGAGCCTCGCGGTTTGTTGAACTTCATCGGTTGGGGATCGGAGGCGGTGCTTTGAACCAAGGCCGCCCTGGGTCTGCTGGGAAAAGAGGACAGAGATGAGCAAAGTGATCGGTATCGACCTCGGCACGACCAACTCCTGTGTCGCGGTCATGGACGGCAAGGACGCCAAGGTCATCGAGAATGCCGAGGGCATGCGGACCACGCCCTCCATGGTGGCGTTCAGCGACTCGGGCGAGCGGCTGGTCGGCCAGCCGGCCAAGCGCCAGGCAGTGACCAACCCGGAGAACACCCTCTTCGCGATCAAGCGGCTGATCGGCCGCAGTTTCGACGACCCGATGACCAAGAAGGACCTAGACCTGGTCCCCTACAAGATCATCAAGGCCGACAACAACGATGCCTGGGTCGAAGCCCACGACAAGAAATACAGCCCCAGCCAGATCTCGGCCTTCATCTTGCAGAAGATGAAGGAGGATGCCGAAGCCTACCTGGGCGAGACGGTCAACCAGGCGGTCATCACCGTGCCGGCCTACTTCAACGACTCCCAGCGCCAGGCGACCAAGGACGCAGGCAAGATCGCCGGCCTCGAGGTGCTGCGCATCATCAACGAGCCGACCGCCGCGGCGCTTGCCTACGGGCTCGAGAGGAAGGGCAGCGGCACGATCGCTGTTTATGACCTGGGCGGCGGCACCTTCGACATATCTGTCCTCGAGATCGGCGACGGCGTGTTCGAGGTGAAGTCGACCAACGGCGACACCTTCCTGGGCGGAGAGGACTTCGACAAACGGATCATCGACTACCTGGCCGAAGAGTTCAAAAAGGAGCAGGGCATAGACCTGCGCACCGATCGCTTGGCCTTGCAGCGCCTGAAGGAGGGTGCGGAAAAGGCCAAGATCGAGCTGTCCTCGGCCCAGGCGACCGAGGTCAACCTGCCGTTCATCACGGCCGACCAGAGTGGCCCGAAACACCTCAACATGAAGCTGACGCGGGCCAAGCTCGAGGCGCTGGTCGATAGCCTGGTGGATCGGACCATGGGTCCGGTCAAGTCGGCCATCAAGGATGCCGGCCTCTCGGCCGGGGAGATCGACGAGGTGATCCTGGTCGGCGGCATGACCCGCATGCCCAAGATCTTCGAAACGGTTAAAAGCTTTTTCGGTCGGGAGCCGCACCGCGGCGTAAACCCCGACGAGGTCGTCGCCATGGGCGCGGCAATTCAGGCCGGCGTGCTGAAGGGCGACGTCAAGGACGTACTTCTGCTCGACGTGACGCCGCTTTCGCTCGGCATCGAGACCCTGGGCGGCGTGTTCACCAAGCTGATCGACCGAAACACGACGATCCCGACCAAGAAGGGCCAGACCTTCTCGACCGCCGAGGACAATCAGCAGGCGGTCACGATCCGGGTGTTCCAGGGCGAGCGCGAAATGGCCGCCGACAACAAGCTGCTCGGCCAGTTCGACCTGGTCGGCATCCCTTCGGCGCCGCGCGGCGTGCCGCAGATCGAGGTCACCTTCGACATCGACGCCAACGGCATCGTCAACGTCTCGGCCAAGGACAAGGCGACCAACAAGGAGCAGGCCATTCGCATTCAGGCCTCCGGTGGTCTGAAGGACGAAGATATCGAGCGCATGGTCAAGGACGCCGAGGAGCACGCCGAGGAGGACAAGAAGCGCCGCGAGCTGGTCGAGGCCAAGAATCAGGCCGAGGCGCTGATCCATGCCTCGGAGAAGACACTCAGCGAAGGCGGCGACAAGCTCAGCGAGTCCGACCGCAAGCCGGTCGAGGAAGCTGCCGAGGCCCTCAAGACCGCGATCCAGGGGGACGACCTGGACGATATCAAGGCCAAGACCGAGATCCTCGGCCAGGCCTCCATGAAGCTGGGCGAAGCCATGTACCAATCCGGCGGTGACGACGCGCAGGCCGGTGCCGGCGACGGAGCGGATGCCGGTGACGACTCGGCCGGGCCGGCAGAGGGCGACGAGCGGGTGGTCGATGCCGACTTCGAAGAGGTCGACGACGACCAGAAGGGCAAGACCGCCTGACCGGATCGATTGACCACGACGGGACCGGATGGCTTAGGGGTACGCCAGATGAGCTTCACCAAGCTGTCCGGCGCGTCTGTCTCTTCCCGCAACCTCGCAATCCTGACCTAGGCACGGCTGAGCGCGCATGGCCAAGCAGGACTACTACGAAGCGCTCGGGGTTGGACGGAACGCCAGCGCTGCCGAGCTGAAGAAAGCCTACCGGACGCTCGCCAAGCAATGCCATCCGGACCGCAACCCGGGAGATGCCGCGTCCGAGCAGCGCTTCAAGGAAATCAGCGAGGCCTACGAGGTCCTCAAGAACGACGAGCGCCGCGCCGCCTACGACAGGTTCGGACACGCGGCCTTCGAGTCCGGGCCGGGCGCCCGGGGACCGGGCGGCTTCGACTTCAATTTCGCCAGCGGCTTCGCCGACATCTTCGACGAGATGTTCGGCGAGTTCACCGGCGGCCGGCGCGGCCGGGCGCCGTCGCGCGGCTCGGACCTCCGCTACGACATGGACGTCTCGCTCGAGGACGCTTTCGCCGGCAAAACGGCGGAGATCCGCGTGCCGACCAGCGTTCTGTGCGAGGACTGCGAGGGCAGCGGTGCCGAGCACGGCTCCTCGCCGGTGACCTGCTCGAGCTGCCAGGGACGCGGGCGGGTCCGCGCCCAGCAAGGCTTTTTCACGATCGAGCGCACCTGTCCGAGCTGCCAGGGCGCGGGGCGCGTGATCGAGAAGCCATGCCGGTCCTGTCACGGCGCGGGGCGGGTGCAGAAGACCAAGACCCTGCAGGTGAACATTCCCGCCGGCGTCGAAGACGGCACGCGGATCCGCCTGGCCGGCGAGGGCGAGGCGGGACTGCGCGGGGCGACGCCGGGGGACCTCTACATCTTCCTCACCCTAGCGCCGCACCGCCTGTTCCAGCGCGACGGCGCCAATATTCATTGCCAGGTGCCGATCCCGATGACCACGGCGGCGCTGGGCGGTAGCATCGAGGTGCCGTCGATCGACGGCGGCCGGGCCCGCGTCAACATTCCCGCCGGCGCTCAGACGGGCCAGCAGTTTCGGCTCAGGGGCAAGGGCATGAGCGTGCTGCGCTCGCACGCCCGCGGCGACATGTACATCCAGGTCGGGGTCGAGACCCCGGTCAACCTGACCAAGCGCCAACAGGAGCTGCTGCACGAGTTCGAGAGCGCCGGAAGGGGCAAGAAGACCAGCCCCGAATCCGAGGGCTTCTTCTCCCGGGTCAAGGAGTTCTGGGAAGACCTCACCGAATAGGCTTGCGGCCGCGCATGTGAACGGGGCGCAGCTCGCCGCGGTCGACCACCTCCAGCTTGGCCGTGGAGCTGGCCAAGCGGTGCTCAGCGTCCTCTCGTCCCACGACCCTGGTAAGCCGTTCAAGGTTTTCTCCCGAGACCAGCGCCAACTCCTCGCGCACGGCCCGGCGGTACCAGTCGTTGCGGTCCCGCAGGTCGACTTCGACGAAGCCCGCGGCCTCGAGCGCAGCAGCGGTGTTCTCTGGCGTCTCCATGTCGAAGGTGATGCCGACGATGTCGAGCCAGGCCCGCATGGGCGCGGAATAGGGCTTGCCGCCGCCGGCCAGCCAGTCGCTCGCGGCGAAGACGCCGCCCGGCCGCAGGACCCGCAGCACTTCGCCATAGAGAGCGGCCTTGTCCGGTATGTGAATGATCGAGTCCTTGCTGAACACGAAGTCGAAAGTGGCATCTGCGAAGGGAAACGGTCCCGGCTCGACCAGTCGGAGGTCGATGCGCCCGGTCAGACCTGCCGCCGCGACCGTTCGTCTTGCCCGGTCGATCAGAGGCGGCTCGACGTCGATGCCGGTGATCCGGGTCGCACCGTGCTCGCGCACCAGCAGGAGATCGACCCCGCCGAGGCCGCAGCCGATGTCGAGCACCTCGCCGCCGCCGAGGTCGAGGCCCTCGAGAATGGCCGCCACCTCTTCGGGCCCGCCCGGCGAGAGAAAGCCTTCGCCCCAGATCCACTCGAGGCCGGCGACGAACTGCTCGGTGTACTCGTGGCTCCCTCCGTTCGTCATGAGTTCGCTCCGTAGGGTCTGCGCTGCTGCCCGAACATGATACCGGTCATTCCTGCGCCGGAAGGTAGTCGTCCGACCACTTCAGCACCACGTTGAAGGAAATGCTGACCCTGGGCTCGTCCGACAGGTTCGGGTGGACGAAGTGGTTGAGGAAGCCCGGCCACAGGAGAACCGTGCCGGCGGCCGGCCGCAGGGTGTACTCCGCTTCGATGTAGGGGTCGCGCTTGATCGCGGTCATGTTCACCGCGCCGCGCGGGTCGTAGAAGGTGATGCAGCCGGATCTGAGGTCCTTGCGCGTGCCGATCTCGCCGCCGGGTTTGGGCACGCGGACGTAGTAGGTGCCGCTCAAATAGGCGCGCGGGTGGTTGTGGGCGTCGTGATAGTCGCCCAGACGGTTGATATTGGCCCAGGCCTGAAGGCTCCAGTTGATCGGGTAATCCATGCCCAGGTGCCGGAAGTAGTCGATCACCGTCTTGTTGACGCAGCCTTTGAGCCACTGGAGAGCCGGGTCCTCCAGGGTGAAGAGGTTTCCGGAGAGATAGTCGGTGGTCATGTCAGCCTGCGCAGCGTCCTGCGCCATGACCGTCTGCAGCAGCACGCGGTTGGCCGCCTCGTGGCCGGGCAGGCTGCGTTGGAGGAAGATCGTCGGCCACAGGGTCTTGAAGCCGTCGGCCGCCGGGGGTTCCTTTTTTCCGGTCATAACCCCAGAGTTAGCGCCCGCTTTGCCGGCTTGGCAAGCCGTGCTACACCGGCGGCAGAAAATCCGAGGGAGGAGCCATGGACGCCATGAAGATCGGTGTGGTCGGCTGCGCCGGCCGCATGGGCCGGATGGTCGCGCGCTGCGTCCAGGGGACCGAAGGTGCCGATTTGGCCGGCGGCACCGAGGCACCGGGCTCGCCCATGCTCGGCCGCGACCTGGGCGAGCTGGCCGGTCTCGGCGCGCTCGACCTCGCCATCGGCGACGACCCGGTCAAGCTGTTTGCCCATTCGGCAGCGGTGATCGACTTCACCGCGCCCGCCGTCTCGGTCGCGCATGCCGAGCTGGCGGCACAAGCCCAGTCGGTCCATGTGATCGGCACGACCGGCCTGGACCCTGAGCAACAAGAGGCGATCGTCCGCGCCGCCCGGCACACGGCCGTGGTCTTGGCGCCGAACATGAGCCTCGGCGTGACCCTGCTGACGGCGCTGGTCGAGCAGGTCGCGCGGACGCTCGACGCCGACTACGACATCGAGGTGGTCGAGATGCACCACCGTCGCAAGGTGGACGCCCCTTCGGGCACGGCGCTCGCGCTCGGCCTGGCCGCCGCGGCTGGCCGTGCGGTGGACCTAGACGACGTGGCGCGACGGGTGCGGGACGGCCACACGGGCGCACGGCCGCGCGGCGAGATCGGATTCGCGACCTTGCGCGGCGGCGACGTGGTCGGCGACCACACCGTGGTTTTCGCCGCCGAGGGCGAGCGTCTCGAGTTGACCCACAAGGCCTCGACCCGCGAGGTCTTCGCCCGCGGCGCAGTGAAGGCGGCGCTCTGGGCGCGCGGCAAGCCGCCCGGACTCTACTCCATGAGGGACGTGCTGGGCCTCACTTGAGCGGCTGCGGCGTACACTTGGCTCGAGCCAGGGCACAACGCAGCGCCGTCGCCAGATCGAGCCGCTCGGCCGGGCTCAGGAAGGCGCCGATCACGAGCTTGCGGCCGTGCGAGCGCAAGGTAAGCCGGCTGTGGTGCGCCGTCGGGTCTTCGAGCAGAACCTGCAGCCAAGTCGATTGGAAGCGCCAGCTCGAGGCTTTTCCGCGGTGGTCGACCCGCCGCACGGTCAGGTTCCCGGGCGTCAGCTCCAAAGTCTCGTAAATTCGGCCATGCCGGTAGTTGATCCGGAAGGAGATGTAGATCAGGACTACGACCAGGCCAAGGAAGGCCACGACCGGCCAGGCGCCCACCAGGACGAAGAGCAGGCCGGCGGCAAGGCACGCGGCGCAGACCGCCGCCATGACAATCAGGAAACCGCGCGGCGAGAGGCTGCGGTGCGGCGTCAGAAGCGCGTCGAATACGAGCATTTCCCGGGCTTCTCAGCGTTCGTAGGGCTCGACCATGGCGCTGAGGATGATAAGCGTTCTCAGCCGGAGCCGTAAAGCCGCTTAGGCCGGTTGGCCCGGCGGCGGCCCGCGGTTAGAGTGCGACTCATGAAAAAATCCGATGCCGCGCTATTTTTCGACCGTCTGGCCGCTGAGATCCCGATCCCCAAGGGCGAGCTGGAATACATCAATCCCTATACTCTCCTGGTTGCCGTCGTGTTGTCGGCGCAGGCGACCGACGTCGGCGTCAACAAGGCCACCGGACCGCTTTTCAAGGTGGCCGAGACGCCCGAGGCGATGCTGAAGCTCGGCGAGGCGCGCCTCAAGGATCACATCAAGACCATCGGGCTTTATAATTCGAAGGCCAAGAATGTCATCGCCCTGTCACGCCAGCTGATCGACCGTCACGGCGGCAAGGTGCCACCGGACCGCGAGGCATTGGAAAAGTTGCCCGGGGTCGGCCGCAAGACCGCCAATGTGGTACTGAATGTCGCCTTCGGCGAACCGACCATCGCGGTCGACACCCACATCTTCCGGGTCAGCAACCGCACAGGATTGGCCCCGGGCAAGACGCCGCTGGCGGTCGAACAGAAGCTGCAAAAGATGGTGCCGGCAGAGCGCAAGCTCCACGCGCACCACTGGCTCATCCTTCAGGGCCGCTACGTGTGCAAGGCGCGCAAGCCGGACTGCCCCGCCTGCGTGGTGCGCGACCTCTGCGCCTATAAGGCCAAGACCACGCTGGAGTCGCCAAAAGGCAAGAAATGACGATCTGCCGTTGCCGGCCGGTCAGCTCGAAGTATCGGTCAGCCGGGCGCGCAAAAGTTGGTTCAAGCAGGGCCTCGGTTCCGATCGGCCGCCATTGCCGTCGCGGGCCTCGACATAGGTGACCCGTGTGCGCTCGGCCTCCTGGTACAGGATGATGTCGAACACGCAGTCGTTGCCACGGTATTGCCAGACCTGCGCCGGGCTCTCGCGGCGGATCAGCTCGGGCTGTCCGAGCAACGCGAACACGGCGCCGGGCTCGAGCCCGATCAAACGGTCGGGATCGTCGTCGATCTCCGGCTCGGACGGCAATGCGGCCTGTTCCGTCGCGGTTGCCGCAGGGTCCGGCTGGGCCGTGCCCTCGGCATCCCCTGCAGCCGGATCACCGCCCGCGGTTTCGCAGGCGGCCATCAGGACCACCATCAGGATGGCGGCGGCCCGCGCCCCGGCGTGCCACCGGCTGTGGCTCATGACTGTCCGAGTTTTCAAGCTATGGAAACCTCAGGCCGAGGTCGGCTCCGACGCCTTGGCCCGACTTGCCCGGTCTGGCGTGGGTGCGGACGCCTCGAGGGTCTCGCCCGCGGTTTCCGCCGGTTTCGTTTCCGCCGCGGCGATTTCCTCCATGGTGCCGACGATCTTGCCGCCGCGCTCGACCTGCAGCTCGGCATAGCGCAGCGTGCCGGCGATCCGCCCGCCTGCGCGCAGGTGGAGCTGCGCATTGACGGTCAGGTCTCCCTCGAAACGCCCGCGGATGTCGGCCGCGTCGACCAGCGCGGTGCCCTTGTAGAGGCCGGTTTCGCTGATCCTGAGGGTCTTGCAGTCCTGCAGGTCGGCCTCGACCTGCCCCTCGACGATCAGTGTCTCGCAGGCCTTGATCTCCCCCGAAAGAGAAATCTCGCGGCCGACCAACAGCTTACGTCCCGTGGCCTCGGCGTCCTCGTCCCGATTTCGTGATTCCATTCGACGCTGTGCCGGGCCGAGATAGCCGGTGACCCGCCGCTGCAGGTCATGAAGGCCGGGCGTGCCCTGGCGGTCCTTGCTGGAAGGCGATACGGACCGACCCAGTGGCCGGGCGGGCGTAGCGGGTTCCCCCTTGCTGGGCCGTCCGGCCTCGGGCGCCGCCGGCGTACCGCCGGACTCGTCGGATTTGCGTTTGCCAAACATGATCCTAGCCATCCCTTCCTGCAAGCCGCTCGCCGCCGCACGGGGAGGTTTCGCCTTCACGTGCCCGCTGCCTCCGGAACGCCGCCGCGCCGGCGCACCTGCTCGAAAACATGCACCATCAGGCCCGTTGCCATGATTGGCGCCACCAGATTGATCAGCGGCAGGGTCAGGAGAAACGCCACGATGACTCCGGCCATTAACACCCGGCCCCGATAGCGCCTGCGCAGCCGTCGCGCCACCGGTTCCTCGAGCCGCCGCAGAGCAACCAGCTCGAAATACTCTCTACCGAGAAGATAGCCGTTGAGTCCATAGAACACAAAGAGATTGATCGGCGGCACGAAGAGGAGCAGCAGGTAAAGCGGCAGTGCCAGCAGGTTCAACAGTATCGTGACCCCGGCAAAGGCGAGCGCCGCTCGCAACGCCTCCATCACCGGCTGGTCACGGGCCGCCGGCAGCCCCGGGTAGTACCGCCGTTCGACCGCCGCCGCGATGTCCTCCAGCAGGAAGCTCAAGATCAACACGGTGGCCGCCGGAAACAACAGGAAGCTCGCGACCAGAACTCCGGCCACCGACAGGGCGCCGAACAGCCATTGCAGCACGGTCACCATATACCCGTCTACATCCTGGGCAGCGATCCAGTCGGACAACACGGCGCCTGTCCACGACAGCGCGAGCCAGGCGCCGATCCAGACCACGACGAACAGCGCGGCCGAGGCGGCCAGCGCGCGCAGCAGCACGCTGCGGAAGGCGGGGTCGGAAAACTGTGCGATAACTTTGCTGAGGGCGGCGAACATGGCCCGCAACATGTAGCTGTTGAGCGCCCGACGGACAAGCCGGGAGAGCCCCCGCCGGAGCGCTTGCGGCGGCGCCTCGTCTGACTATACTGCGCCGCCAAATCGCACCGAATTCGGCGGGAAGCCTCCATGAACAACCGAGCAGTCGACGCGGTCGGCATCGGCAACGCGATCGTCGATGTCCTGAGCCACGCCGAGACGGCATTCCTCGAGCGCGAAGGCTTGCCCAAGGGCGCCATGACCCTGATCGACGGGGCGCGCGCGGAGGCGCTCTACGCGGATATGGGCCCGGGGGTCGAGGTCTCGGGCGGTTCGGCCGCCAATTCGATGGCCGGCCTCGCCGCGCTGGGCGGCCGGGCGGCCTTTATCGGCAAGGTGCGCGACGACCAGTTGGGCGGCATCTTCCGCCACGACATACGCGCCGCGGGCGTGACCTTCGACACTTCGGCGGCGATCGATGGCGCATCCACGGCGCGCTGCTTCATCTTCGTCACTTCGGACGCGCAGCGCACCATGGGCACCTTCCTCGGCGCTTCGGTCGACCTCGGGCCGGAGGACGTCGACGAGGATCTTATCGCCCGCGCCAAGGTGACCTATCTGGAAGGCTATCTCTGGGACAAGCCGCGCGCCAAGGAGGCCTTCCTCAAGGCGGCCGAGGTCGCCCACGGCGCCGGCCGCAAGGTGGCGCTCAGCCTGTCGGACCCCTTCTGCGTCGAGCGCCACCGGGCCGAGTTCCGCGATCTCGTCGACGGCCACGTCGACCTCGTGTTCGCCAACGAGCACGAGGTCTGCTCGCTTTACGAGGTGACGGCCTTCGACGATGCGCTGCAGGCCGTCCGCGGGAGCTGCGAGGTGGCGGCGCTGACCCGGAGCGAGAAGGGCGCCGTCGTGCTGCGAGACGGCGAGGTGCACGTGGTCGACGCCGAGCCGGCCGACAAGGTTGTCGATACGACCGGCGCGGGCGACCTCTTCGCCGGGGGCTTCCTCTACGGCTACACCCAGGGCAGGGGCCTCTACGACTGCGCGCGTATCGGCGCGATCGCGGCGGCCGAGGTCATTTCCCACTTCGGTGCCCGGCCCGAGGTCTCGCTGGCCGACCTGATCGCCGGACAGTCGGCGTGAGCGCGCGGATGACCAACCGGGAGCGCCTGCGCAACCTCGCGATCATCGCCCACGTCGATCACGGCAAGACCACACTCGTCGACCAGCTTCTGCGCCAGTCGGGCGCCTTCCGCGAGAATCAGCAGGTCGCCGAACGGGCGCTGGATTCTAACGAGCTGGAACGCGAGCGCGGCATCACGATCCTGGCCAAGTGCACTTCGGTCGACTGGCGGGGCCAGCGCATTAATATCGTCGACACGCCCGGCCACGCGGATTTCGGTGGCGAGGTGGAGCGCATTCTCTCCATGGTCGACGGCGTGCTCCTCCTGGTCGACGCGGCCGAGGGCCCCATGCCGCAGACCAAGTTCGTCACCATGAAGGCGCTGGCCCGGGGCCTCAAACCCATCGTCGTCGTCAACAAGGCCGACCGTTCGGATGCCCGGGCCCACGAGGTGCAGAACGAGGTCTTCGACCTCTTCGCCGCGCTGGATGCGAACGACGAGCAGCTTGACTTTCCCTGTCTTTTCGCTTCTGCCAAGCAAGGCTGGGCGGCGGCCCCGGAGAGCGCCCCCGGAGACACCCTGGCGCCGCTGTTCGACCTGATCGTCGAGCACGTGCCGCCGCCGGAGGGCGATCCGGAGGCGCCCTTCGCCATGCTGGCCACGACGCTGGAAGCCGATCCCTACCTGGGGCGGGTCCTCACGGGGCGGGTCCATTCCGGCGTGGCCCGAGTCAACATGCCGGTCAAGGCGCTGGGCCGCGAGGGCGGCCTGGTCGAGCAGGGCCGGCTGACCAAGCTGTTGGCCTACCGCGGGTTGGTCCGCGTGCCGGTCGAGGAGGCCCGCGCCGGCGACATCGTGGCCGTGGCCGGCCTCGCCAACACGACGGTGGCCGACACGCTCTGCGCGCCGGAGGTGACCACGCCGATCGTCGCCCAGCCGATCGACCCGCCCACCCTGGCCATGACCTTCTCGGTGAACGACTCGCCGCTCGCCGGGCGCGACGGCGGCAAGGTCACCAGCCGCGTGATCCGCGACCGGCTGTTGCGCGAGGCCGAGGGCAACGTGGCGATCCGGGTGACCGAAAGCGCCCAGAAGGACGCCTTCGAGGTCGCCGGGCGCGGCGAGCTGCAGCTCGGGGTCCTGATCGAGACCATGCGCCGCGAGGGCTACGAGCTGTCAATCAGCCGGCCGCGCGTGATATTTCGGACCGATCCCAAGAACGGCCAACGGCTCGAGCCGATCGAGGAGCTGCTGGTCGACGTGGACGAGGCCTACTCCGGCGTGGTGGTCGAAAAGCTGGGCGCCCGGCGCGCCGAGATGACCGACCTCCGGCCCTCGGGCGGCGGCAAGGTGCGCGTCACCTTCCTGGCGCCGTCGCGCGGGCTGATCGGCTACCACGGCGAGTTCCTGACCGATACCCGCGGCACCGGCGTGATGAGCCGTCTGTTCCACGGCTACGCGCCGCACAAGGGCCCGATCCAGGGCCGGCGCAACGGCGTCCTGATCTCCAATGCCGGCGGCGCGGCGGTGGCCTACGCGCTATGGAACCTGGAGGATCGCGGGCCGCTCTTCATCGCGCCCGGCACGGCGGTATACCCGGGTATGATCATCGGCGAGCACAGCCGCGGCACGGACCTGGAGGTCAACCCGCTCAAGGCCAAGCAGCTGACCAACATCCGCGCCGCCGGCCGGGACGAGGCGGTGCGGCTGACCGCGCCGCGGGTCATGACCCTGGAGCAGGCCGTCGCCTACATACAGGACGACGAGCTGGTCGAGGTGACGCCGAACGCGGTGCGCCTCAGGAAACGCGAGCTCGATCCGCACGCGCGCAAGCGGCAGAGCAGGCTCAAGGATGCCGGTTGACGGTGCGACGCGAAGCTGGCGCGAGGCCTTCGCGGTCTATCTTCACCAGCGCGTAGTGGTCATGCTGTTCCTCGGCTTCTCTGCCGGGCTGCCCTTCCTGCTGGTGTTTTCCACGCTCTCAGCGTGGCTGACGGAAGCCCATGTCACGCGCTCGGCGATCGGCTTCTTCAGCTGGGTCGGCATTACATATTCGATCAAGGTTTTCTGGGCGCCGGTCGTCGACCGATTGCCCCTGCCGCTGCTCACCCGCCTGCTCGGACGACGGCGCGGTTGGATGCTGCCGGCACAGTGCGGCATCGCCCTGGGCTTGCTTGCCATCGCGGCCATTAATCCAATGGCGGCGTTTGGGCCACCCCTTCTGTCCGCCTTCGATGCGGGGGTCCTGCCCGTGGATGGAGGCCTGACCGACATTGGGATCGTTCCGGCGCCCCGCTCGACGGTGATCTTGGTCGCACTTGCAGCCCTGTTGGTCGCCTTTTCCTCCGCCACCCAGGACATCACGATCGACGCGTACCGGATCGAGGCGGTGGAAAGGGACCTGCAGGGTGCCATGGCCGCAACCTATCAGGCCGGATATCGCATTGCGTTGCTCGTTGCCGGGGCGGGTGCGCTCTATATGGCGGAATTCGTCTCCTGGCCGGCCGCCTACATGCTCATGGCGGCCTGCACCCTGGTTGGCATATTCACGGTCCTTGTAATTAAGGAACCCGTGGTGTCGAGGGACGCGGAGACGCTCGGGCGCGAGGCCCTCCTGGTCTCGGCAATTGAGAATCATGGACCGGTTCTGCGCCGTTGGCATCGACTGACCGCGTGGTTCTCCAGTGCCGTAGTAGGCCCACTCGTGGATTTCTTTGTGCGCAATGGCAGTATGGCGCTGATTATTCTGGCCCTGATCGCGCTCTACCGGGTGAGCGATATCACCATGGGCGTGATGGCCAATCCCTTTTACCTCGACCTGGGCTTCACCAAGAGTGAGATCGCCAGCGTCAGCAAGGTCTTCGGTGTGATCATGACAATGATTGGCGCCTTCTTGGGCGGCCTGCTAGTCGCGCGCTACGGCATGATGCGACCGCTCCTGTTCGGCGCGGTGATCATGCTCCTGACAAATCTGGTCTTCGCCTATCTTGCCGCAAGCGGCAAAGACATCCGCTTGTTGTTCATTACGATCAGCGGCGACAACCTGGCGGCTGGCATTGCCGGTTCGGCCTTCATCGCCTACATGTCGAGCCTGACCAACACGGCTTATACGGCAACCCAATACGCCCTCTTCAGCTCGCTGTTCACTTTGCCTGGAAAGTTCCTGGGCGGCTTTTCGGGTGTTATCGTGGATGCCCACGGCTACGTGTACTTCTTCATCTACGCTGGCGCGCTCGGCATTCCCGCCATTCTGCTTGTGATGTACATCATGGCGCGCGAACCCAAGCCGCGGCTTGGTGAGGCGGCGGCGGAACGGTAGAGTCCCCAGCGGGAAGGAAGGGATGCGCATGGGCGACGAGCGGATAGAAGTCTTCTCAGGCGACATCACAACGCTCGAGGTCGACGCCATCGTCAACGCCGCCAACACAGAGTTGGCGCCGGGCGGCGGCGTGTGCGGCGCGATCCACCGGGCCGCGGGGCCCGAGCTGGCCGAGGAATGCGCGAAGATCGGCGGCTGCCCCACGGGCGAGGCGCGGATCACCGGCGGTTACCGCCTACCGGCCAAGCACGTGATCCATACCGTCGGGCCGGTCTGGCACGGCGGCGGGCAGGGCGAGGACGCGCTGCTCGCGGCCTGCTACCGCAACAGCCTCGACCTGGCGCAAGACCACGGCCTCGCCTCGATAGCCTTTCCGGCGATCTCGACCGGGGTCTTCGGGTATCCGCTGGAGCGCGCGACGGGGATCGCCGTCGAGACGGTGAGAGGCTGGCTGGCCGGCACCAGTGACTTCAAGCGCATCGTCTTCGCGGTGTTCGGCGAGGTGGCGGAGCGGGCCTACCGCGCCGCCCTCGACACCTAGCATAGGAAAGCAATGACGGTCCGTAACCTCAACCGGCTGTTCAAGCCGGAGTCGGCGGTCCTGATTGGCGCCAGCAAGCGCGTCGGGTCGGTCGGCGCGCTGGTCGCGCGCAACCTGCTGCACGGCGGCTTTCCCGGCCCGATCATGCCCCTGCACCCCAGGCACGACGCGATCGAGGGCGTGCTGGCCTACCGCAGCGTGGAGGACCTGCCCGTGACCCCGGACCTGGCGATCATCGCCACGCCGGCCGATGCGGTGCCCGGCCTGATCGCCGAACTGGGCGCGCGCGGCACCAAGGGGGCGGTCGTGATCAGCGCCGGCTTCGGCGAAGGCGGCGGCGAGGATGGGGCGCACCGCCTGGCCGCCATGCGCGACGAGGCCCGGCGCCACAGTCTCAGGATCGTGGGACCGAACTGCCTGGGCATCATGGTTCCCGGCGTCGGCCTCAACGCCGGCTTCAGCCATATCGCGCCGCTCGAGGGCGATCTCGCCTTCGTGACCCAGTCGGGCGCCATCGTGACGGCCATGCTCGATTGGGCGACGCCGCGAGGTATCGGCTTTTCCCACGTGGTCTCGCTCGGCGACATGTCCGATGTCGATTTCGGCGACATGCTCGATTACCTGGCGGTCGATCCGGGAACCCGCGCGGTGTTGCTCTACGTCGAGGCGATCACCGCGGCCCGCCACTTCATGTCCGCAGCCAGGGCCGCCGCGCGCGCCAAGCCGGTCATCGTGATCAAGGGCGGCCGTCACGGCGAGAGCGCCCGGGCCGCGGCCTCGCATACCGGCGCGCTGGCCGGCTCCGACGCGGTCTACGACGCGGCCTTCGCGCGCGCCGGCATGCTTCGAGTCTACAGTCTCGAGGAGCTGTTCGACGCCGCCGAGACTCTGGCCACGGGGACCCGCATCGCCACGCGGCCCGACCGCGAGCACCGCCTCGCGATCCTGACCAACGGCGGTGGGCTGGGCGTACTTGCGACCGACGCGCTGATCGACGAGGGCGGCCGGCTGGCGCAGCTGGCGCCAGAGACCCTGGAGGCGCTCGATCAGGTGTTGCCGGCCAACTGGAGCCACGGCAATCCGGTCGACATCATCGGCGATGCGCCCGGCGAACGCTATACGGCGGCGCTCGAGGCGCTGCTCGCCGACCCGGAAAGCGATGCCGTCCTGGTCATGAACTGCCCGACCGCCATCACTTCCTCGAGTGACGCCGCCCGCGCCGTGGTCGAGGTGCTGGAAAAGCGTAGCGGCACGGCCACGGCCCGCCGCCCCGTCTTCACCGCCTGGCTGGGCGACGCCGCGGTGCAGGAGGCGCGCCAGATTTTCGTCCGGCACCGGATCCCGACCTTCGAGACCCCTGAGCAGGCGGTGCGCGCGGTGATGCATCTGGTGCGTTATCGCGTCAACCAGGAGCTGTTGCTGGAAATCCCGCCCTCTGTCCCCGGCCACTTCACGCCGGACACGGCGGCCGCCCGGGAGGTCGTGGAGACGGTGCTGGCGGAGGGGCGGGCCTGGCTGACCGAGCCGGAAGCCAGCGAGGTGCTGGCCGCCTACGGAATCCCCATCGTGAAAACCCGGCGCGCGGCGAGCCCGGAGGAGGCCGCGACCGTCGCCACCGAAATGGGTCTGCCGGTCGCCCTCAAGATCCTTTCGCCGGACATTAGGCACAAGAGCGATGTTGGCGGCGTCGCACTGGATCTGGAAAGCACCGAGGACGTGCGCCACGCCGCCACGGCCATGTTGGCCCGGGTCGAGCGGGCCCAGCCCGGGGCGCGGATCGACGGCTTCGTGGTCGAGGAGCTGTGCCGCCGGCCGGGGGCTCACGAGCTGATCCTCGGCGTGGTCGACGACCGGCAGTTCGGCCCGGTGATCCTGTTCGGACAGGGCGGAACGGCGGTCGAGGTCATCCAGGACAAGGCGCTCGCCCTGCCGCCGCTCAACATGAACCTGGCGCGCGCGCTCATGGCCGGGACCCGAGTCCACCGTCTGCTCCAGGGCTATCGGGACCAGCCGCCGGCGGCGCTCGAGGCCATCGCCGTGGCGCTCATAAACCTCGCGCAACTGGCCACCGACATCGCCGAGATCGTCGAGGTGGACATCAACCCGCTGCTGGCCGATCCGAACGGCGTAGTGTCGCTCGACGCCCGCATCAAGGTCGCACCGGCCGTGGGACCCGGGCCCGAACGACTCGCCATCCGGCCCTATCCCAAGGAGCTGGAATCCTTGGAGACCTTGCTGGACGGCCAGGAGGTCGTCATCCGGCCGATCCGGCCGGAGGACGCGCCGGCCCTGCGGAGCGCCTTCAAGAAGCTGACGCCGCGCGACGTGCGCTTTCGATTCTTCGCGCCCATGTCGGACCTGAGCCCGGCCATGGCGGCGCGTCTGACCCAGATCGACTACGACCGGGAGATGGCTCTGATCGCGCACGGCCCGCAGCCGGGCGGAGAGGAGGACGGGTGGGGCGTCGTGCGCATCGCCGCCGACGCGGACAACATCCGTGCCGAGTTCGCCGTCGTCGTGCGTTCGGACATACAGGGCAGAGGCATCGGGCGGCTGCTCATGGACCGGATCCTGGCCTATGCCCAGTCGCGCGGCACCGGCGAGGTCTGGGGCAACGTCCTGGCCGAGAACGACGCCATGCTCACGCTCGCCCGCGAACTCGGCTTCAAGGTGGCGCAGCTGCCCGACGAGCCCGGGGTTGCGCGCATCACGAAACGGATCACGTAATGCGCAGCTATTGCGGGCCTATACGCAAATCGCAGTGGCGTCTACGGACCGAAGTCAAGTATGACAAAGCCGGAAAAGGTGAAGCCAGGGGCAGGGCTGCAATTTTGACGAGGCAAATCCGCACAAATCCAGGGGGCAAGCCGTGACTGAAGTGCCTGCCGTCAAAAAGACCCTCGACAAGGACCTCAAGAAGGTCGTCCGGCTCGAGCAGGCGACCCACGCGACCGGCCGCCGGCTCACGGCTTTGGGGCTGGCGCTCCTCTTCCTGGCCTTGGTCGGGGCCCTGGGCGTCCAGCAGGCCGCCTTGCTGGATCAAGGCGTTTTCATCATCGTCGCCGCCATGATCGGCGGCTACATGGCGCTCAACATCGGCGCCAACGACGTGGCGAACAACGTCGGCCCCGCGGTCGGCGCGCGAGCGTTGACCTTGCTGGGCGCCTTGGTCATCGCCTCGGTGTTCGAGGCCGCCGGGGCAATCATCGCCGGCGGCGAGGTCGTCTCCACGATCAAGAAGGGCATCATCGACCCCGGACTGGTGCCCGATTCTCAGGTGTTCATCTGGGCGATGATGTCGGCCCTTCTGGCCGCGGCGCTCTGGATCAACCTCGCCACCTACCTCAATGCCCCGGTGTCCACGACCCATGCGATCGTGGGCGGGGTGATGGGCGCGGGCATCGCCGCGGTCGGGTTCACCGTCGTGAACTGGGGCACCATGGCCAAGATCGCCGCCAGCTGGGTGATCTCGCCGGTGATGGGCGGGGTGATCGCGGCCGTTTTCCTCGCGTTCATCAAGATCATGATTGTCTATCAGGAAGACAAGATCACGGCCGCCAAGCGCTGGGTACCGGTGCTCGTCGCCATCATGGCCGGGGTGTTTTCCTCCTACCTCGTCATGAAGGGCCTGAAAAGGGTTTGGAAGGCCGAGGCTTGGATGATCGTGGCAATCGGCGTGGCTGTCTGTGCTGGAACCTACGCCGTCCTCAAGCCGCTGATCGCACACCGGGCCGCGGGCATGGAGAACCGCAACAAGTCGGTACGCACGCTCTTCGTCATACCCCTGATCTGTTCGGCCGCGCTCTTGTCCTTCGCCCACGGCTCGAACGACGTGGCCAACGCGATCGGACCGTTGGCGGCCATCGTCAGCAGCGTCGAGACGGGCGACATAACGGCCAAGGTGGGCATTCCCCTATGGGTCATGCTGATCGGCGCGGCGGGAATCGCCCTCGGTCTGTTCCTGTTCGGGCCGAAGCTGATCCGCACGGTGGGTCAAGAGATCACCAGGATGAACCCGATGCGCGCCTACTGCGTGGCGCTCTCGGCGGCCATCACGGTGATCATCGCCTCGGCGCTGGGTCTGCCGGTCAGCTCCACGCACATCGCGGTAGGCGGGGTCTTCGGCGTCGGATTCTTCCGCGAGTACTACACCGCCCGGCGGTCCCGACCCGGTCCGAAGTGGAGGACCGAAACCGAGCGCCTCGCCAAGGCGAGCGCCGGCAACAACAACAAACGGCGAAAGCTGGTGCGCCGCGCCCACCTGCTGACCATCGTGGCGGCCTGGGTGATCACGGTGCCGGCGGCCGCGCTGATTGCAGCCGGCCTATTCTTTCTCCTGCGCGCCGTCCTCGGGACCTGACGGCGGACCGGGACCAGGCCTGCGGCCGGCGACTTCCTCCTATCCGCCACGGAAATGTTCGACCAGCGTCCAACCGCCAAGGGCGACGAAGCCCAGGCCGGCAATCAACTTCAGCGGCACCATCTCGAGATAGCGTGCGCCCTGGCTTCCCACCAGCACGGCGATCGCCGTCGACAGCACCAGGGCCGCGGCGGCGGCGAGGAAGACCAGGACCGGGTTCTGATCGCGGTCGCTGGCGAAGAGCAAGGTGGCGAGCTGGGTCTTGTCGCCCAGCTCGGCGAGGAATACGACGGCAAAAATCGTGGCGAGCTTGAGCATCGAATTCAGTCCTCACGGCCAACGATGCAGAACTCGAAGCCCGGCGTGCGCGGTGCTCTCTAGCTCGGCGTTTCGATTTCGGTGGCGTCGTGGGCGACCAGTGCCGCCGCAGTCACCAGATCGCTCACCGTGGCGCCGAGCGGCACGACCTGCGCCGGCTTGCTGAGCCCGATCAGGAGCGGCCCGATCAGCGTCCCGCCGCCGATCTTCTGCAGTACCTTGGCCGAGATGTTGGCGGTGTGCAGCGCCGGCATGATCAGCACGTTGGCCGGACCCGAGAGCCTGCAGAAGGGATAGAGCTGGCGCATCAGGTCGCCGTCGAGGGCAATGTTGGCCTGCATCTCCCCGTCGTACTCGAAGTCGACTCCCCGGCTGTCGAGCACGGCCACGGCTTCGCGCACCCGGCGCGCCTTCTCGCGCATCGGGCTGCCGAAATTCGAGAAGCTGAGCAGCGCGACCCGCGGCTCGTGGCCCATGGCGCGCGCCTGGGCGGCGCTCTGTATGGCGATGTCGGCCAGCTGCTCGGGGTTCGGCAGCTCGTGCACCGAGGTGTCGGACAGGAACACGGTGCGTCCGCGTGCCACCACGATCGACAGGCCGAAGACCCTGTGTCCTTCCTTGGGATCGAGTACGCGCATGATGTCCTCGAAGGCGATGCCGAAGCTGCGGGTCAGGCCCGTCACCATGCCGTCGGCCTCGCCACAGGCCACCATGCAGGCCGCGAAGACGTTGCGGTTCTGGTTCGCCATGCGCTGGCAGTCGCGCAGCAGCTTGCCCTTCCGGTGCAGGCGTTCGTACAGGAAGTCCCGGTAGCGCGCGTTGTGCTCGGACAGCCGGGCGTTGTGGATCTCCAGGAAATCGCCCTCGATGCCTATCGCACCCATGGTTTCCTTGATCCTGTCCTCGCGTCCGACCAAGAGCGGCGTGCCGTAACCGGCCTGGTAGTAAGCCAGCGCGGCGCGGATCGAGGGCTCTTCCTCGCCCTCGGCGAAGACCACGCGCTTCGGGTTCTCGCGCACCTTCTCGAAGATGCTCTGCAGGCTGGCCGCGGTCGGGTCGAGCCGGCCCGAAAGCACCTGCTCGTAGGACTCGAGATCGGCGATGGGGCGCGCCGCGACACCGGTCTGTATGGCGGCCTCGGCGACCGCCTTGGGCACTGCGACGATCAGCCGCGGGTCGAAGGGCGCGGGGATGATGTAGCCCGCGCCGTAGCGCAACTTCTTGCCGGCGTAGGCCCGCGCGACCTCGTCGGGCACGTCCTCGCGGGCGAGCGAGGCGAGCGCCTCGGCGGCGGCGATCTTCATCTCCATGTTGATGGTCGAGGCGCGTACGTCCAGGGCGCCGCGGAAAATGTAGGGAAACCCCAGCACGTTGTTGATCTGGTTTGGATAGTCCGAGCGCCCCGTGGCCATGATGGCGTCCGGCAGCACCTCGGCGACCTCCTCGGGGGTGATCTCGGGGTCCGGGTTGGCCATGGCGAAGATGATCGGCCTTTCGGCCATGGTCGTGACCATGTCCTGGGTCACAGCCCCCTTGACCGAGAGGCCGAAGAACACGTCGGCGCCCTCGAGCGCCTCGGCCAGCGTGCGCGCCTTGGTTTTCACCGCGTGGGCCGACTTCCATTGGTTCATGCCATCCTGGCGGCCCTGGTAGATGACCCCGCGGGTGTCGCACAGCATTACTTGGTCGTGCGGCACGCCCATGGCCTTGAGCAGCTCGGCACAGGCGACCCCCGCGGCGCCTGCGCCGTTGATCACCATGCGGATCGACGCGATATCCCGGCCGGTCAGATGCAGCGCGTTGATCAGCCCGGCCGTGGCGATGATCGCGGTGCCGTGCTGGTCGTCGTGGAATACCGGGATTTCGAGCAGCTCCTTCAGGCGCTGCTCGATGATGAAGCATTCCGGCGCCTTGATGTCCTCGAGGTTGATGCCCCCGAAGCTGGGCCCCAGGAAACGCACGCAGTTGACGAACTCGTCCACGTCGCGGGTGTCGACCTCCAGGTCGATGCCATCGACATCGGCGAAGCGCTTGAACAGGACCGCCTTGCCCTCCATCACCGGCTTGGCGGCCTGCGCGCCCAGGTCGCCCAGGCCGAGCACCGCCGTGCCGTTGGATATGATCGCCACCTCGTTACCCTTGGCGGTGTAGTCGTAGGCCGCGGTCGGGTCCTCGGCGATGCGCAGGCAGGGGGCCGCGACGCCGGGCGAGTAGGCCAGTGTCAGGTCGCGCTGCGTGGTGAGCGGTTTGGTTGCCTGGATCTCCAGCTTGCCGGGTCGCCCCTCGGCATGCATCCGCAGGGCCTCTTCGTCCAAGGCACGGGACTTGTCGTCATCCATTATCTGTTCGCTCCCTGGAATCCGGGGTTATGCTCGACGCTTGGGTGCCGACGGCCCCGCCCTTCGTGTCTGCGACCCGCAACCGCCGTTCCACCAGGGATGTTAGTGGCCGCCGTCCGGGCCGTCAAAGGGCAGGGCGGTGGTGGCTGTGCACGTCGGCCGCTCCGTGGCGCGACAGGACCTCGCTTGCCTCGGCTTGGCGCTCGGGCGTGTCGGCGGCCACCCAGAGCAGCACGGCGCCGCCCTCCAACGCGCGGGCGAAAGCCTCGGTGTGCGGCGTTGCCTTGATGTCGGCGAGCAGCTCGCGCAGCGCCCCGCCGGTCAGGCCGGCCGCCAGCACGCCGGCAATGGCCATGCCGATTTGCCCCGTGGCGATCGCGATCAGGCCCGCCGTGGTCAGCGGGCCCACATACTTCACCTCGCCGACCATGCCGGCCAGGCTCTGCTTCCAAGCCTCGCTCGGCGGCTCGCTGGCCGAGAGCGACTCGTGGGTATCCAGGACCGAGAGGTCGCTGTGCTCGAAGCCGGCGGCGCGCAGCGCCTGCACGGCCGCCTTGAAGGACTCGGCATCGGCGAAACGGCCGACCACCTCGGTCACGCCCGCAGCCTGGGTCTGGCCGTCCGGCCCGCTCTCGCTCACCTAAGGTCTCCTCACATTACGCTCTTGGCGTCCATTGTGCCTTGGCGGCGGCGTCTTGCCTAGTCGCCTGGACCTGTAAAGCGCCTGCCCGCCGCCGGCCGACTGTGCTATGGTCGCTCGCGCCACCGGGGTCAAGCAAATCAACCTGCCGAACGAGTGCCATGCCGGAGTCCAGCGTCCAGGAGAAGACCCCGCCCGCCGCCCCTAAGGCCGGGGCGGCGGGTGCCAGCCCGATGATGGTCCAGTACCTCGAGATCAAGCAGGCCCACCCCGAAGGCCTCCTGTTCTATCGCATGGGCGACTTCTACGAGCTGTTCTTCGAGGACGCGGTCAAGGCCGCGGCCGCCCTCGACATCACCCTGACCCGCCGCGGCCAGCACCAGGGCCGGGACATTCCCATGTGCGGCGTGCCGGTGCATTCGGCCGATGGCTACCTGTCGCGTCTCATTCGCCAGGGATTCAAGGTGGCCATTTGCGAGCAGATAGAGGACCCGGCGGCTGCCAGGAAACGCGGCGGCAAGGCCGTGGTCCGGCGCGACGTCGTGCGCGTCGTCACGCCCGGCACGATCACCGAGGACGAGCTGCTGGACGCGCGGGCGCACAACTACCTGGCCGCGCTGGCCGAGGCGGGCGGCGCGATGGGATTGGCCTGGCTCGACATGTCGACCGGTGACTTCCTGGCCCAGCCGCTCGCCCCCGGTGCCCTGGGCGCGGTCCTGTCGCGGCTTCGGCCGGGCGAGCTGCTCCTGGCCGAGCGGCTGCTGCAGCGCCCGGACCTGTTCGAGGTGCTGGGCGAATGGAAGGCCGCGCTCTCGCCGCTGCCCTCCGCGCGTTTCGACAGCGCCAACGCGCACCGGCGCCTGGAGGAGATCTTCCAGGTCAAGGCCCTGGAGGCCTTCGGCGACTTCACGCGCGCCGAGCTGGCCGCCGCCGGCGCGCTGGTCGACTACCTGGAGCTGACCCAGAAGGGCCGCTTGCCGCGCCTCGCCCCGCCGCGCCGCGTGGCCGCCGGGGCGGTGATGGAGATCGACGCCGCGACGCGCCGCAACCTGGAGCTGACCCAGGCGCTCGCGGGTGGCCGCAAGGGTAGCTTGCTCGGCACCATCGACCGCACCGTGACCGGCGCCGGGGGGAGGCTGCTGGCCGCCCGGATCGCGGCGCCGCTGACCGATGCCGCAGCGGTCGCCGGGCGCCTCGACATGGTGCAGTTCCTACTCGAGGAGGAGGACCTGCGCGCCGAGCTGCGCGCGTGCCTCAGGCGCTGCCCGGACGTTGGGCGGGCGCTCTCGCGCCTGACCCTGGGGCGTGGCGGCCCACGCGACCTGGCGGCGGTGCGCGATGCGCTGGGCGAGGCGGGGGCCTTGCGCGAACGGCTGGCGGCCGAGGGCCTGGCCCCGCCGCCCGAGGGCATCGGGCGCACGCGCGAGGAACTCGGCCACCACGATATCCTGGTCGAGCGTTTGGGCCGGGCGCTGGCCGCCGAGCTGCCGCCGCAGGCGCGCGACGGCGGCTTCATCGCCGCGGGCTACGCGCCCGAGTTCGACGAGCTGAAGACCCTGCGCGACGAGAGCCGGCGCCTGGTCGCCGGCCTGCAGAGTCGCTACGCCGAGGAAACGGGGATCGCCTCGCTCAAGATCCGCCACAACAACGTGCTGGGTTACTACGTCGAGGTGACGCCGACCCATGCCGACAAGGTGCCGAGCGGCGAGCTGGGCCCCTTCATCCACCGGCAGACCCTGGCGAGCGCGCGGCGCTTTACGACAGTGGAGCTCAGCGATCTCGAGCAGAAGATCTCGACCGCCGCCGAGCGGGCGCTGGCAGTGGAGCTCCGCTTGTTCGACGACCTGGTGGGCGAGGTGGCCAACCGCGCCGAGCAGATCGCGCTGGCGGCAGCCGCGCTCGCCGAGCTGGACTTGGCCGCGGCGCTCGCCGAACGCGCGTGCGAAGGGCGCTGGTGCCGGCCGCAGGTCGAGGACTCGAGCGTCTTCGACATCGTCGGCGGCCGCCACCCGGTGGTCGAGGCGGCCCTGAGCGAAGCGCAGCAGGGTCCCTTCGTCGCCAACGACTGCGATCTGGCTGAGACGCAGCGCATCTGGCTGGTCACCGGTCCGAACATGGCGGGCAAGAGCACCTTTCTGCGCCAGAAGGCGCTGATCGCCGTGCTTGCCCAGATGGGCTCCTACGTGCCGGCGGCCGAGGCGCGGATCGGCATGGTCGACCGCCTGTTCAGCCGGGTCGGCGCGGCCGACGACCTGGCGCGCGGCCGCTCGACCTTCATGGTCGAGATGGTCGAGACCGCGGTGATCCTCAACCAGGCGACCGAACGCTCCCTGGTCATCCTGGACGAAATCGGCCGCGGCACGGCGACCTTCGACGGCCTGTCGATCGCCTGGGCCTGCGTCGAGCACCTGCATGAGGTGAACCGCTGCCGGGCGCTCTTCGCCACCCATTACCACGAGTTGACCAGCCTCGCCGCCAAGCTGCCTGCGCTCGCCTGCCATACCATGCGGGTCAAGGAATGGCAGGGCGAGGTCGTGTTCCTGCACGAGGTCGCGCCTGGCGCCGCCGACCGCTCCTATGGCATCCACGTCGCCAAGCTGGCCGGCCTGCCCGGGCAGGTCGTTACGCGGGCGGAACAAGTTCTCGAGATCCTGGAGCAGGGCGAGCAGGCCGGCTCGCTCGCCCGGCTCGCCGACGACCTGCCGCTCTTCGCCGCGCGCCAGTCCAGAGCAGCGCCCGCGCCCGAAGCCCCCTCCGCGCTCGAGGCCCGCCTCAAGGACGTCAATCCGGACGAGTTGACGCCCAGAGAGGCGCTGGACTTGCTCTACGACCTGAGGTCTCTGATGGAGTCGTAAGGACTCCGGCCAGGCCACCGGTGCCTTGCCGCGGCTTTCACCGACCGATCCATTCGGGGGATATTTTCTTCGAAAGAGGCAGCCATCTCCGCGGCGCGCGGCGCCGGGGGACACCCCAGAGTTTGAGGCTTTTGTTAACTAGATGACCTGTAAATGAAAGGGATATTACGGGATTGCTAAACCAAGAGGAGTCGAAATGTTGAATTCTTTCCGACAAGCGCCCAAGGGCAAGTTGGCCCGAGCGGTGGCGGCGGCCGGCGTCGCCCTGGTTGCCGGCCTTTGGCTGGTGCCGCAGACGATGGCCGCGCTGGAGAAGGGCGAGGAATACCACCGCGACTACGTCTACGGTGTGCCGGCCGCGCCGAGCGAGGCCTGGACCCTGGCCAGCGGGGCCAGGCTCTACGACAACTGGATCAACGCCCTGGACGCGGACAAGCCGACACAGACGCATCCGGCCTGGCCCGCCTCGAACACCAAGAAGAAGGGTGCCGTGACCTGGCGCTGCAAGTCTTGCCACGGCTGGGATCTCCGCGGCCGGGACGGCGCCTATGCCAAGGGCTCCTACAAGACCGGAATCAAGGGCGTGCGCGCCTGGGCCGGCAAGGATCCGCAGCAGATCGTCCGTATCTTGCGCAACAAGACCCACGGCTACACCGAGGCCATGATCCCGGCCGACGCCATGCTGCGCATCGCCAACTTCGTCAGCAAAGGCCAAGTCGACATGACCCGCTACATCAGCAACGACAAGTCGGTCAGGGGCAACAAGAAGCGCGGTGCGGACACATTCCAGAATGTCTGCGCGGCCTGCCACGGATTCGACGGCACCGCCCTCAACTGGGGCAGCGAAGAGAAGCCCAAGTACATCGGCACCGAAGCCAATGGCAACCCCTGGGAGGTCCTGCACAAGATCCGCGGCGGCCATCCGGGTGTCGAGATGCCGGCGCTCATGTCCTTTCCGCTTCAGGATTCCATCGACGTGCTGGCCTACGCCCAGACCCTGCCGACCAAGTAGCGCGGCTGGATAGGGCGGAAGACGAAGCAACCCGATCGCCGGTCCGCCGCAACGGGCCGGCGGGCCGGGCCCTTGTCCCTACTCGAACCGAGGCGCCGGCAGGGTGAGCACCTGCCGGCGTCCGGTCACGTCGCTGTAGTGCACTTCGACCCGCCATCCCAGCCCCGCCGCCCGATAGGCGGCGGGGCTGGGCAGGGGAATTCGCGCGGTGATCTGCTGGCTGTGCCGGCCCGGTCCGCCGCCGGTCGCGTGCCAGCCGAGGCTGACCGAAGGGTTGACCCCGCTCGACGAGCCGCCGGTCACCGCGATGCCGATGCCGGGGCGCGACACCAGGCCCGGCCCCGATTCGCTCGTGGAACGCGCCAGCTTTTCAGCGTCGAGCCGCTGTCCGCCCGGCCCGATCATTAGGATCCGCTCGACCACCACGCCGGGCGGGATCTCGGTGACCCTCACCTCGACCACCGCGGCCTCCGGCCCTTCGAGGGCCGCACGGGCCGTCAAGACGCGCGGCTGCTCCGGCCCGCCGGCGGCGCAGGCGGCCAGTACCAACCCGATAAGCGAAACGATAGCGAAACGGCTCATGGATCCTACATATGGGAGCGCGGCCCCCGCCGGGAAAAGGCCGGGCGAGGCCGGGACCTTCGTGCCATAATGGCCGGCGCGCGCGAGCCGCCGGCTGACGCGCCCGGACGACGGACCGATGAGCAGTATGGACGCAACCTTGCCCGACAGCCCGCCCGACACGCTTGTGCACCGCAGGCGCGCGATCGTCGATCGCGCGGCCTTGCAGGACGAGTTGGCGGCGGTGGCGGCGCGACGACTCTCCACGGAGCGGGCGCGGGAGGAGATTCTGGCCGTTCTCGGGGCGGCGCTGACCAAGGGCCAAGCCGAGGTCAGGAGGCGTCTGGAGGCCGGCGTTTCTGGCACCGAGGCGGCGCGGGCCAACTGCTTCCTGGTCGACCAGATCGTGCGTGCCGTTTACGACCATGTGACGCAGCACCTCTACCCGCTGGCCAACCCGTCCAAGGGCGAGCGCCTGGCCCTCGTTGCCGTGGGCGGCTACGGGCGCGGCGAGATGGCGCCCCATTCGGACGTCGATCTGCTGTTTCTGCTGCCCTACAAGCTGACGCCGCACAGCGAGCAGGTGATCGAGGCGGTCCTCTACCCGCTGTGGGATCTGGGCTTCAAGGTCGGTCAAGCGACCCGTTCGATCGACGAATGCCTGCGCCTCGCGAAAGACGATTTCACGATCCGCACGGCGCTTCTGGAAGCGCGCTTCCTGTGGGGCGACCAGGCGCTCTTCGTCGACCTGAAACAGCGCTTCCAAAAAAGCCTGCAGGCGCGCACCGGCATAAATTTCATCGAGGCCAAGCTGGCCGAGCGCGCCACCCGGCACAAGCGGTTCGGCAACACCCGCTACGTGCTCGAGCCCAACATCAAGGACGGCAAGGGCGGGCTGCGCGACCTCCAGACGCTATATTGGATCGCCAAGTACCTCTATCAGGTCGACGACGTCTCCATGCTGGTCGAGCGCGGCGTCTTTACCCGCCGGGAGGTCCAGCGCTTCGATAAAGCGCACAACTTCCTGTGGACCTTGCGCTGCCACATGCACTATCTGGCCGAGCGCCCCGAGGAGCGCTTGACCTTCGACCTGCAGAAACGGATCGCGCCGCGGCTCGGCTACACAGCGCACGTCGGCACCCAGGACGTCGAGCGTTTCATGAAGCACTATTTCCTGGTCGCCAAGGACGTCGGCGACCTGACGCGCATCTTCTGCGCCGTGCTCGAGGCCGAGCACAAACGCGCGCCGCGCTTCCGCCTGCGGACGCTGGCCAAACGGCGTCGCGTGCCGGGCTTCCAGATCGAAGGCGACCGCCTGACGGTCAAGGGTCCCGAGGTCTTCGCCGAGAAACCTATCGAGATGCTGCGCATCTTTCTGGTCGCCCAGGAGCATGGCTTGGATATCCATCCGCACGCCCTGCGCTGGATCACACGCAATCTGGGCAAGATCGACAAATCGCTGCGCGAGGATCGGGAGGCCAACCGGATATTCCTGAAGATGCTTACGTCCGAGAAGGATCCGGAGGTGGCGCTGCGCCGGCTCAACGAGGCCGGCGTGTTCGGCCGATTCGTACCTGACTTCGGCCGGGTCGTGGCGCAGATGCAATATAATATGTACCACCACTACACGGTCGACGAGCACACCATATTCGCCATCGGCGTGTTGCACGACATCGAACAGGGCCGACTGAAGGAGGCGGCGCCGATCGCCACGGAGGTGGTCCACAAGGTGCTGTCCCGGAAGGTGCTCTACCTTGCGGTCCTGCTCCACGATATCGCCAAGGGGCGGCCCGGCCACCACTCCGAGGTGGGCGCAAAGATTGCGCAACGGCTCTGCCCGCGGCTCGGCCTGAGCGCCGAGGAGACCGAAACCGTCGCCTGGCTCGTGCTGCACCACTTGGCCATGAGCGACACGGCTTTTAAGCGCGACATCGACGACCCGCGGACGATCGAAACCTTCGCCGGGCTGACCCAGTCCGTGGAGCGGCTGCGCCTGCTTCTGGTCCTCACCGTGGCGGACATCCGCGCGGTCGGCCCCAACACCTGGAACAGCTGGAAGGCCGCCCTGCTCCGGGACCTCTACTGGCGTACCGAGCAGGTGCTGAGCGGCGGCCTGGCCACCGGGGCGCGCGACGCGCGGGTGAACGCGGCCAAGGAGGCGCTCGAGGCGGCGCTGGAGGGGTGGCCCAAGAAGGACGTCTCGGCGCATCTGGCGCGCGGCTATCCGTCCTACTGGCTGTCGTTCGACACCGAGACCCACGCACGACACGCCAGGCTCGTGCGGGCCGCCGAGAAGTCCGGCGACCCGCTCACGGTCGACACCCGGGTTGATCGCTACCGCGAGGCCACCGAGGTCACAATCTACACGGCCGACCACGCCGGGCTGTTCAGCCGGATCGCCGGGGCCATGGCGGTGGCCGGCGCCTCGATCGACGCCGCCCGGATCTTCACGCTTAAGAACGGCATGGCGCTCGACGGCTTCTACGTGCGCGGCGCCGAGGGCGGCCCCTTCGACCGGCCGAAGCAGCTGGCGCGCCTCTCCGTGGCCATCGAGCAGACCCTCTCCGGGCGCCTCAAGCCGCTACAGGAGCTGGCCCGGCTGCGCTCGCCGATTCCCAGTCGGCTCCGGGTATTCCAGGTGCAGCCGCGGGTCCTGATCGACAACAAGGCCAGCGCCACGCACACGGTGATCGAGGTCAATTGCCGCGACCGGACCGGACTGTTGTATCGGGTGACCCTGGCGCTCACCAAGCTGCAGCTCATGATCCACAGCGCCAAGATCTCGACCTATGGAGAGCGCGCGGTGGACGTGTTCTACGTGCAGAACGCTCTGGGAGAAAAGATCGAGAACGAGACCAGGCTGAAGCGGATCCGCGAGAAGCTGCTCAAGGTCCTCGAGCAGCCCGACGAAAAGCCGGCCAAGACGCCGACGAAGAAGACGCCGGCGCACAAGCCCGAAAGGAAACCAGCCGCCAGAACCACGCGCGCCGCGGCCCGTTAGGCGGCCGGGTGGTCCTTCCTAAAACCGCCGCAATCTTCTAGATACTGCCGCCCATGGCGCTGTTTCGGAACTTTCTCACGGTCGGTGGCTACACCGCCCTCAGCCGGGTTCTGGGTCTGATCCGGGACATGCTCTTGGCGCCGGTTCTGGGCACTGGCGCAATTGCGGACGCCTTCTTCGTCGCCTTCAGGCTGCCCAATCTGTTTCGACGCCTGTTTGCCGAGGGGGCGTTTAATGCGGCCTTCGTGCCGTTGTTCGCCCGCCACCTGGAACAGGGCGGAGAGGCCGCGGCGAAGGCATTCGCGGAACAGGCACTGGCCGTGCTCTTAACCACTTTGCTGGCCTTCACCGCCGCATTCATGGCGGCCGTGCCCTGGCTGATGTACGTTCTAGCGCCAGGCTTTGCGGAGGATCCGGCCAAGTTCGACCTTGCCATCCAGCTCAGCCGAATCACCTTCCCCTATCTCCTGTTCGTTTCCTTGGTGGCGCTGTTCAGCGGCGTCCTCAATTCGCTTTACCGGTTTGCCGCAGCGGCCGCGGCGCCGGTTCTGCTCAACATTCTCTTCATCGCTGCGCTGGCGGTCGTCATTCCGCTCAGCGGGCAGCCTGGCCACGTCCTGGCCTGGACCGTGGCCTTGGCCGGTCTGGCGCAGTTCCTGATCCTTGCGGTCGCGGCGAGCCGGGCGGGCATGGCGCTCCGGCTGCCCCGCCCGCGCCTCACCGAAGGGGTCAAACGCTTTCTGAAGCTCATGGCGCCCGGGATGGTGTCGGCCGGAGTGCTCCAGTTCAACCTCCTGGTCGGCACGATCATCGCCTCGCTGGAGGCAGGGGCCGTTTCCAAGCTCTACTATGCGGACCGGATTTATCAGCTTCCGCTCGGGTTGATCGGCGTGGCGCTTGGGGTGGTGCTGCTGCCCGAGCTGTCGCGCAGCCTGCGCGGCGGCAACCCCCAGGCGGCCATCGCCAGCCTCAACAGGGGCATCGAGCTGTCGATGCTGTTCACCGTGCCGGCCACGGTCGCGCTTCTGGTCATGCCCTGGCCGATCGTGGTCGTGCTCTACGAACGTGGCGCTTTCGACCGCACGGCAAGCGACGTGACGGCGCTCGCCGTGGCGGCCTTCGCCTTCGGCCTTCCGGCCTATGTCCTGGTCAAGGTACTGCAACCGGCGTTCTTCGCGCGTGAGGACACGGTGACACCGCTCAAGGTCGCCGCGATATCGGTGGGTGCCAACGTCGTGCTTGCCATTGAGCGGTGTC
>Ga0224504_10000129_pt1 | contig 31359 bp, 28 predicted proteins | sample SF_Oct11_sed_USG_3_FD_170160 | JGI IMG/M metagenome (GOLD analysis project Ga0224504, IMG submission 170160) | Sediment microbial communities from San Francisco Bay, California, United States - SF_Oct11_sed_USGS_24 | ecosystem: Environmental > Aquatic > Marine > Sediment | place: USA...
GAGGCGTTGGATCGGGTCAGTGAGAAACTGGCGGTGCCGATGAGCCGTATCCAACACATCACCACCTTTTACAAGACCTTTAGCCTCACGCCTAAGGGACGTCATGAGATCCACGTCTGCATGGGAACCGCCTGTCACGTGCGTGGCGCCCAGGATATCCTCGCTACGGTCGAGGAGGTGACGGGGGTCGGGCCGGGTGAAACCGATCCGGATCTGCAATTCAGTGTCGAGACGGTCAGTTGTCTCGGGTGCTGCGCCCTGGGGCCGGTTATCGTCGTCGACGGTGAATATCACGGCAACGTCGAAAAAGCCGAGACAGCAGAAGTGCTGAATAAGTTGAAGCTGGTCGAGACGGCAGAAACCCTGGAAAAATTGAAGAGTGCGGAGTCGTCTGAAGTTGTGAACCTTTGCGCCTGCCAGTGAGGATTTTGAATATGCCCAAGATCAATACACCCTATGAATTAGAAGCTTTCCGTCAGGAGATTCTCTCCCAGCGGGATGCGGATAAGCCTTGTATTACCCTCTGCTCTGGCAGCGCCTGTCATGCGACCGGCAGCAATAAGGTTTCGACGGCCATTGAGCAGGAAATAGAAGCACAGGGTGTTGTGGCCGATGTCAGCTTCAGACGTACTGGTTGCCACGGCTTCTGCGAACAGGGGCCGATCGTGGTTATCTATCCTCAGGGGATCTGTTACCTCAAAGTCCAGCCTGAAGATATCGCCGAGATCATCTCGGAGACAATCAAGGAGAATAAGATTGTCGAAAGGCTGATTTACGTCGATCCAAACAGCGGTGAGAAAACGACCCTTGAAGAGGATATTCCCTTCTATAAGAACCAGGAGCGACTGATCCTTGGCTCCAACCTGAAAATCGATCCGAAGAATCTGGATGATTATCTGGCCGTCGGTGGCTACCAGGCCCTGGCGAAGGCTCTCTTCGAGATGACTCCGGAGCAGGTCGTTGGTGAAGTGAAAGACGCCAAACTGCGCGGTCGCGGTGGCGCCGGTTTCCCGTCAGGAGTTAAGTGGGACTTTGCCCGTAAGGCCCCGGGTGATCAGAAATATGTTGTAGTCAATTGCGATGAGGGCGATCCGGGAGCTTATATGGACCGCTCGGTAATGGAAGGAAATCCTTTCGCCGTGCTTGAGGGTCTGATGATTGGTGCCTATGCCATTGGCGCCAATGAGGGCTATGTATACGTTCGCCAGGAATATCCCTTAGCAGTACAGAACCTGGAGATCGCCATCAAGAAAGCGGAAGAGTACGGTTTTCTCGGTGAGAATATCCTTGGTTCCGGTTTCAATTTTATCGTCAAGGTGCATCGCGGTGCCGGCGCTTTTATCTGCGGCGAGGAGACCTCGTTGCTCAACTCGCTGGAAGGCAAACCCGGCGAACCGAATGCCAGGCCACCTTTCCCTGCGACCAGGGGGTTGTGGGGCAAACCAACCAACATCAACAATGTCGAGACCTGGGCCAATATCCCGCTGGTGATCAACCAGGGAGCCAAGGCGTTCAGTTCCATCGGCACCGAAGGCAGTAAAGGCACAAAGATTTTCTCCCTGGTTGGCAAGGTCAACAACACCGGCCTGGTTGAAGTACCGATGGGTGCCACCCTGCGAGATATTATATTCAAAATCGGTGGTGGAGTTCCTGGTGGTAAGGAGTTCAAGGCTGTGCAGACCGGCGGTCCTTCCGGGGGTTGTCTTCCGGAAAGCCTACTCGATACCAAGGTTGACTTCGACGAGCTGAGCAAGGCTGGCGCCATGATGGGGTCAGGCGGGATGATCGTCATGGATGAGGATACCTGCTTGGTTGATATTGCCAGGTACTTCCTCGAATTCTTGAGTGATGAATCGTGCGGTAAGTGTACTCCATGCCGAGAAGGTATTCGGCAGATGCTCAAAATCCTGACCAATATGACCAAAGGGTTAGGGCAGGATGGCGATATCGATCTGCTCCTGGAACTGGCTGAAACCACCCAGGGTTCGTCCATGTGCGCCCTGGGTAAAACTGCCCCCAACCCTGTCCTCAGCACCTTGAACCATTTCAGAGATGAATATGAAGCACACATCAATCAGCAAAGATGTCCGTCGCTCTCCTGCAAGGAATTGATCGATTTTTATATCGAACCGGAAAAGTGCAAGGGCTGCGGAGCGTGTTTCCGCAAGTGTCCGGCGGATGCAATCACGGGAGAGAAGAAGCAGGTGCATGTGATCGATCAGGATAAGTGCACCAAGTGCAGAGGTTGTGTTGAGGTTTGTCCGGCAGCTTTTGATGCAGTGAGAATTTTGTCCGGGGAGTCGGCACCAACTGCCGAAACACTAGGATAATCATTATGAGCGAAATCAATTTACAGATAGATGGAAAAAAAGTAACCGCCAGCGAAGGCATGACCATCCTTGATGCGGCCCGCAGTGTGGACATCTCTATTCCCACCCTTTGTGACCACGAAAAGCTGCACCCCTACGGTGCCTGCCGGGTCTGCACGGTTGAGGCGGATGCCCACGAAAGGACAAGCCTCCTCGCCGCTTGTCAGCACCCGGTGGAAGAAGGCCTGGTGGTCAGAACCAGAACAGAACAGGTCGATAGGATTCGCAAGATGCTTCTGGAGCAGATGCTGGCGCACGCTCCTGATTCTGAGCAGATAAACGAGCTGGCCAATATCTATGGCGCAGACCGCGATCGCTTTGAGAAAGAGGCCAACTTCTGCATCCTCTGCGGCCTCTGTGTGAGGTACTGTGCCGAGATCAAACACAAGCATGCCATCAGTTTCTTTGACCGCGGTGCAAAGCGGGAGATTGCTTTCATCCCGGATATCGCTGTCAGAGAATGCTGGGATTGCAAAGAATGTTTTCCCCTCTGCCCTACCTCGGCACTGCAAGCTGCATATGTTTTAACTGAAGCCTTGCTTACTCCTCCAGAGCCACCCAGCTCATGCGGAGGCTGCTCGAGTAAGTAAATGCTATCGGTTGTCCGCTATGGGGGAGATTGCTGAGAATGATGGAAGAACCATCCACCCGTAAAATTGTCCGTGTTGTTGATGGACAAAGTGAACAGTCCGAACGCAAAGTCGTTACGGAGTATCCACTGCGCCTGCGGGTTAATGATCGTGATCTGGCGACTCTGGTATGCTCACCGCACCAGCTCAATTTTCTGCTCGCCGGTTTCTTTCGTCTGCAGGGATTCATCAATAGCCTTGACGATATTCTCTCTATGGGGGTCTGCGATGATTATGGCCTGGCCGAACTCCGTATCCGTACTGAATTGCCGGAACGACTGCAACCAACTTTGACATCCGGTTGCGGCACAGGGATTGCCTACAACCTTCCGCAAAACCTGCTCGACTTTTCACTGAAGCGTTCCCGCAGCTACCAAAGCGATTCGTTGTTCCGACTGATGAAGGATTTGCAGGGGCTGACCGAACAATATCGTAGCCACGGTGGCATTCACTCTGCTGCTATCGGAGATGATGAGAGTCTGTTGCTCCATGCCGAAGATATCGGACGTCACAATACTCTCGATCGGCTAGCTGGTGAAGCTCTCTTTAAAAATATCGGACTTCAGGACAAGATGTTGGTCACCTCCGGCCGGGTTTCCACCGAGATGGTCGCCAAGGCGGCACGTATTGGTATTGGTTTGATCGCCTCGAGGACCTCGCCAACAGACAAAGCCATTGAACTCTGCGAGCAAGCCGGGATCACCATGGTCGGTTACCTGCGTGGCCGCAACATGGAAATCTACAGTCATCCGCAACAGTTGCAGCTGTCGGATAGCCGTTAACTGGTGGAAGGTTGACGTTGATTCTGTTTTTTTTTGTTGGCTTATAATTGTCGACTGTCGTAATGCATTATCTAAAGGAAAGGGGCTTTTAGCCATGGCACGACATTCAGATGACCCGGTGAGACATATCGTCACATTTCGGGTGAACAATGAAGAGAAACTGTTGTTAGAGCAGTTGGCGAAATTGTCCGGTCGCACTGTCTCCGACTTTGTGCGTCGGAATTTGGATCTGTCAAGAGAACATGACACCCCTTAAAGTCAACGATTACAGCTACAAATGCTTTGATGGTGAATTCTAGCCACTCCTGGATATCAAGGGGTTTGATGAGTATGACAAACGAGGGAATGGTTAAAGGTGGGGAGTTTCTGCTTCGTGAAGCACTCGGTTCAGAGATCTTTACTCCAGAAGACTTCACTTCGGAACAGCGCCAAATTGCCGATACCACTGAAACTTTTGTTAAAAACGAGATTTTTCCTGCTCTGGAGCAAATGGAAGGGCAGGATTTTGCTCTGGTTGTCGAAAAAATGCGACGCTGCGCTGAACTCGGTCTTTTCCTGATTGATATCCCAGAAGAGTTTGGCGGATTGGAGTTGGATAAGGCGACCAGCATGCTGGTTGCGGAAAAGATTGGCCCGACCGGTTCTTTTGCCATCACTTCCAGTGGCCAGACAGGCATCGGTTCACTTCCCCTAGTCTATTATGGTACGGCAGAGCAGAAGCAAAAATATCTGGAAAAGCTTACCACTGCTGAGTGGGTCGGTGCCTATTGCCTGACTGAACCTGACTGCGGCAGCGATCCTCTGAGCGCCCGAACGACTGCGACCCTCTCAGAGGATGGGACCTGTTATCTTCTCAATGGAGTCAAGCAGTTCATTACCAACGCGGCCTTTGCTGATTTATTCACAGTCTTTGCCAAGATTGAAGGTCAGCACTTTTCAGCTTTTCTTGTCGAACGCAGCATGCCTGGTCTCTCTATCGGTAATGAAGAGAAAAAGATGGGTCTTAAAGGGACCTCGACCGCCCAGGTTGTTCTTGACAACGTTCGTGTCCCGGTTGAGAACCTGCTCGGCGAGGCAGGAAAAGGGCACAAAATTGCTTTCAATGTTCTTAATATTGGTAGGCTGAAACTGTCCGCCACGGTAGTCGGTGCCGCCAAGGGTGCTTTTTCCGAAGCGGCAAGCTACGCCGTTGAGCGCAAACAGTTTGGACAACCTCTGTCGAGTTTTGGTGCCATCCGCGAGAAGCTTGCCGATATGGCCGGTTCTCTCTTTGCAGCTGAATCGCTGCTTTATCGGGTAGCCGGATTACTGGATGAGCGGATTGCGACTCTCGACCGGGAAGGGGATGACTACTACGAGCGTTATCAGAAAGCGATCGAAGAATATGCTGGCGAGTGCGCTATCGCCAAGGTTTTCTGTAGCGAGGCTCTCTCCTTTGTGGCGGATGAAGCGCTGCAGATTCACGGTGGCTATGGTTACATCAAGGACTACCAGGTTGAGCGTTACTACCGGGATGCGCGGATCAACCGGATCTTCGAAGGCACCAACGAAATCAATCGTCTGCTGATTCCAACCCTGTTTTTTCGTCGTGCCGATGGTGGTGCACTTGACCTGTGGGAGCAGGTCAACTCAGTGCAAAGTGGCATTTGTTTCGAAAACTGTGAAGATGCTGGCGGTGACTCCTTGTTTGGGCCCGAATTCTCCTTGCTCGCCAATCAGAAGAAACTTTTCCTCTTGCTTCTGAGTGCTTTGGGTGACCGGCGGAAGGAACAGGAACTGCTGCTTGCTCTGGGTGATCTGTCCATCGCCATTTATGCCATGGAATCCAGCCTTTTGCGGGCCGATATGATTATGCCCAGTGCGAATACCAGCGAGCAGAAAAAGGGACTTCTGCAAGCAGTTGTGCGGGTAATTGCTTTCGAAACAGCTGCGCGTTTCCAGTTAACAGCGAGCCGTTGTGCTGCTTACGGGGTTCAGGGGCCGGAGCTTGTTGCCCTGCAGAAAACCTTTGCTCGCCTTGGTACATATCCCGCTGTCGGGCTGCTCGAGGCTAAACATCTGCTGGCCGATGCTGCAACTGAGTCGGGAGCCTACCTCTTCTGACCTGCACCATATTTATCTGATACCAGGAGGGAAACCTTGAGTTCTGTTGAATTTGCAGAGATCGATTTTGCTCCACCCCATGTCTCTATCGAGGGCTCCGCTGAAACCGGTTTCCTCTTTACCTCCGCTATCCCTTTGCAATCCTACCAAGAAAACCTTGGCCAGATGTTGCGGCACTGGAGCCAGCAAGCCCCTGAACGAATTTTCCTTGGTGAACGGCAAGCCGATGGTGACTGGCGCCTGTTGAGTTACGCTGAGGTCAGTAGGCAGGCAGATGCCATCGCTCAGGCTTTAATCAACAGAAGACTGGGGCCTTATCGGCCGGTGATGATCCTCTCTGGGAACTCTGTTGATCATGCACTGCTGATGCTTGGCTGTTTTATCGCCGGCGTACCGGTGGTTCCTGTTTCTGTCCCTTATTCTCTCCTTAGTAAAGACTATCTCAAACTTCGCTTTATCTTTGAAGAAATCTGCCCAGGAATGATCTACGTTGCAGACGCCGACATGTTTGCCGCGCCGCTTTCCAGTCTGGATCTTGCCGGGGTTGAAATTGTGGTCAGTCAGGACGGGTCGACAGAGCACTCGACAACCCCTTTCGTGGATTTACTCGAAACATCAGTGACATCGGATGTAGACCGTGCACTTGCTCAGGTTGGTGCGGAAACGGTCGTTAAAATTCTCTATACCTCCGGATCGACTGGTCAGCCAAAGGGTGTCATTAACACTCACGGGATGCTCTGTGCCAACCAGCAGATGCTTTCACAGGTCTGGCCCTTTACAGACAAAACTCCACCGGTCCTGGTCGACTGGCTGCCATGGAATCATACCTTTGGCGGCAACCATAATTTCAACCTGGTTCTTAAACAGGGTGGAACCCTCTATATAGACAGTGGCAAGCCTGTGCCCGGGTTAGTGGAGCAGACGGTTAAGAATCTTGCCGAAATCTCGCCGACCATTTATTTTAACGTGCCGGTCGGCTACGCCATGTTGTTGCCGCATCTTGAACAGAATGAGTCTTTAAGGAACAATTTCTTCAAAAATCTACAACTGATTTTCTATGCTGGGGCGGCACTGCCACAAGATTTGTGGGAGCGGCTGGAGCGGGTTGCCATTCAGGCAACAGGCAAGAAGGTCATTATGACTTCGTCCTGGGGCTCGACAGAAACATCGCCTTTGGCCACTGCCGCACACTTTCCCCTGCAGAAGGCAGGTGTTATCGGGATTCCCTGTCCCGGTGTGTCTCTGAAGATGATTCCAAATGGTGATAGTTACGAACTGCGTGTTAAAGGGCCCAACGTGACGCCTGGCTATTTTCGCCGTCCCGATCTAACTGCAGCCGCTTTCGACGAGGACGGCTATTATATGATCGGCGATTCCGCCCGCTTCGTCGAGCATGATGACCCGAGCAAGGGAATTTCCTTCGATGGCCGGGTTGCTGAGGATTTCAAGCTGATGAGTGGGACCTGGGTTCGGGTTGGCCTCCTTCGTGTGGCTGCGTTGGCAGCAGTCTCGCCACTTTTGCAGTTTGCCCTTGTGACCGGTCATAATCTGGAAGATGTCGGCATTCTTGGGTGGCCGAATGTTGCAGCATGTATGAAGCTGTGCGACGATCTTGATGAGGATGTTGCTCCGGATGTTTTGTTACAGCACCCTGCTGTGGTAGATTTCCTTCGTCAGGCATTAATCCAATTCAACTCCGAGCAGCAGGGCTCATCAACCAGAATTGCCCGAATCTTGCTCATGAGCGAACCTCCGGACAGTGATGCAGGTGAGATCACCGACAAAGGTTACATTAACCAGCGTGCGGCACTGCAACGTCGTAAGGATCTGGTTGATCAACTCTACGCAGAGCAGCCAGGTCCCGGGGTGATCGTGCTCTGATAACACGCAAGTTGCTGAATAACTACAAGGGAACTAACTTAAGGATAGGTTGTTATGCGATTCACCGGAACGGACTCTTATGTCGCCACAGATGACCTGAACCTGGCCGTCAACGCCGCAATAACCCTCGGTCGCCCTCTGCTGATCAAGGGTGAACCCGGCACCGGCAAGACCATGCTGGCCGAAGAGGTCGCTCGAGCGTTGGGTATGCCTCTTTATCAATGGCATGTCAAATCGACCACCAAGGCTCATCAGGGACTCTACGAGTATGATGCGGTCTCACGCTTGCGTGATTCACAGCTAGGCGACGAGCGTGTGCATGAGATCGGTAACTACATCGTTAAGGGGAAATTGTGGGAGGCTTTCGAGTCAGAGCAGCGCGCAGTTCTGCTCATCGATGAAGTCGACAAGGCCGACATTGAATTCCCTAATGACTTGCTGCAGGAACTTGATCGGATGGAGTTCTACGTCTATGAGACCCGGCAACTGATCACCGCGAGGCACCGGCCGGTGATTATCATTACCAGCAACAACGAGAAGGAACTGCCCGACGCCTTTTTACGCCGCTGTTTCTTCCACTATATTCGCTTTCCAGAGGCCGAAACTATGGCGCAAATCGTCGAGGTACACTATCCAGGGATCAAGCAGTCGCTGCTCAAGAGTGCTCTGGAAACCTTCTTCGGTATGCGAGAAGTGCCAGGCCTGAAGAAAAAACCCTCCACCTCGGAACTTCTCGATTGGCTCAAACTGCTGGTGGCCGAGGAGATTCCCGCTGAGGCCCTGCATAGTAAACAACCCGGTAAAGCGATTCCGCCTCTGCACGGTGCGCTGTTGAAGAACGAACAGGACTTGGGATTGTTCGAGAGGCTGGTGGGAATGTCGCGTCGCGGGCGCTGATTGTGCGTAAGCCCTACTCTTTTTACTCACATCGGTAGGCCTTAGCCTATTGCTGTTAAAAATAAATAATTTGGGTTAACCCTTTTTCCCTATGTAGCTGTTAATTGGTGTGTTTTGTGGATAGAAGGTTGTGACGTATGAGCATTATGACTGAAATGCGCAATATGGCCCTGGGTCTCACCTCACGTTTTCAGATCCCGAAAATAGCCGGTATTGTCTTCCCTCCCTTTTATGAAGGAGGTCAACCTAAAGACTGCGAGTTTATGGCCTTGGCGCTTGACGGCGGGGCAGGGGGAATCAGCTATCTCTTGTTGCCTGAAAGCAGCGCGGATAGCTACCGGGCTTTAGATCCACAATCGTTTATCGGCACCCATCCTGAACAATATCTGGAAACATTCGACGGCACTGATCCCGTACAGAATATGCTTGGCCTCGCTTCCATTAACGCCATTTGTCAACATGTGATGCGAAGCTCAAACTCCATTCCTGAAGAGGGCACGGATTCTCTCGGTCTGATGAACATTGAGGATGGTGACCGGGTAGGTATGGTGGGCTTTTTCCCACCTCTGCTGAAATATATGAATAACCGCAACGCAGAGCTTATCATTGTTGAGAAGAGCAGGCCGCTTGTTGATCTCCATCCGAATTTACATGTGACTCTTGATGTCAGCGAGTTGAATCGTTGCAATAAAGTCCTTTGCACCAGTACAGCCCTGTTGAATGACACCCTTGACGAAGTGCTTCAACATTGTACGACGGCTCAACATATCTCAGTGCTGGGGCCTACCGCCGGATATTTCCCAGATCCTTTGTTTGCCCGAGGCGTGCACGTTCTGGGTGGTCGCTTTGTTAACGATGGGATGCTTTTGTTAAAGCTTATTGCGGAGCGTAAGCGATGGGGAGCAGCAACTCAAAAACTGTGTTTTAGCTCTTCTGATTATGATGGCCTGGACAATTTACAAGCGATAAAATAGCCTTTATGTTAGTTGATTTCTTCCTGCAACTGAAGCAAACCAAGGTCCCGGTGACCATCCGTGAGTATCTGAGCTTGATCGAAGCGCTGGATCGGCAGGTGATCTGGGGGAGCGTCGAGGATTTCTATTATCTTGCTCGCCTCTGCCTGGTTAAGGACGAGACCAACTTCGATAAGTTCGACCGGGTCTTCGCGCAATACTTTGAGGGGGTGACTGACCTCGGTGAGGAACTTAAAACGCACATTCCTGAGGAGTGGCTACGCAAGTTGACCGAACTGGTCCTCTCAGAAGAGGAAAAAGCCCAGATAGAAGCTCTTGGCGGTTTCGAGAAGTTGATGGAAACGCTGAAGCAGCGACTTGCCGAACAGAAAGAACGTCATCAGGGCGGCAGTAAGTGGATTGGCACTGGCGGCCGCTCTCCGTTTGGCGCCTATGGATATAACCCGGAAGGGATTCGTGTCGGCCAGGATGGCTCACGGCATCGTCGTGCGGTGAAGGTCTGGGATCGTCGGGAGTTTAAGAACCTTGACGGCTCGGTGGAACTGGGAACTCGTAACATCAAGGTCGCCTTGCGACGCTTACGGCATTTTGCTCGTGAAGGCGCCCCGGAGGAGCTTGATCTGCCCGACACTGTCCGAGCCACCGCTAACAATGCAGGCCATCTTGACCTGAAAATGGTCCCCAGGCTGCACAACAAGGTCAAGGTGTTGATCTTCTTCGATGTCGGTGGTTCCATGGATGACCATATCAAAGTCTGTGAAGAGCTTTTTTCTGCAGCCCGCACGGAATTCAAACATCTGGAGTACTTTTACTTTCATAACTTTGTCTACGAGAGTGTCTGGCGTGATAATCAGCGTTACCGAGCCGAGCGAATTGACCTCTGGGACGTCATTCACACCTATGGTTCAGACTACAAATTGATATTTGTTGGTGATGCTGCCATGAGTCCCTATGAAATTTCCATGGTTGGCGGCAGTGTTGAGCATATGAACGACCAGGCGGGCTACGTTTGGCACCAGCGTTTGATCGCAGCTTACAAAGACGCTATCTGGCTCAATCCGACTCCGCAAGGATGGTGGAACTTTACCCAGTCGGTCGGCATGGTGAAGCAGCTCATGGAAGGGCGGATGTTCCCCTTGACCCTTGAAGGCCTTGAGGCGGGGATACGGTTGTTGAGCAAGGGCAAGGGCTCTCGGTCCGTTATGTCGAAGAATTAAATTCCCCATTAAGGAGCGAACATGTTGGAAAAAATAACCGGTTCTTGTCTGTGCGGTGCTGTTCAATACATTGTTAATGGCGCAATAAAGGCCGTAGCAAACTGCCATTGTAATGTTTGCCAAAAGACAACAGGAGGCGTCTTTGGAACTATTGCAGTTATCGGTGAAAATGATTTAGAAGTCATAGCTGGACAGGACAACCTGACGACCTATCAGGTAAGTGAAAAAGCAATAAAATATTTCTGTCGTACATGCGGAACTCCTATCTTTAATCTACACAAAAGATATCCAGGAAATTACATGACCCAGGTTGGCTCATTTGATGACCCATCTCTTGTTACACCCGCGATAAACATCTTTTGTGAAAACATGATGCCATGGGTCAAAAGCATTGCTGATCTTAAATGCTTTGAAAGAGAACCCATCAAGTAAACCATTGCCTGAACTGATCATCATCTCAACTTTTAAGGATGGTCAATAAATCAAAGCCTGTCGTTCAGTCTGCTTGTCCTGCCCGTATCTTCACTCTTGCCACTATTCAAGAAATGGTCAACGTTTATCAATTCCACTGTACGGAATTGAATTCCAAAAAAACGTTGACTGATCTTTTGACTCATGCGAATATGCAAAACATGAACGACGAAAAGAAAATGGTATCCGCAGAGAAGGAAGGCCAAATCGTTACAGCTCTGGCGCGTGGCCTAAGTGTGCTTCGCTGCTTTCGTCAGGGAGACCGTTTCCTTGGCAATCAGGAAATCGCTGAGCGCACGGGACTGCCCAAGGCGACCGTTTCCAGGCTGACGCATACACTGACAGTTCTGGGCTACTTGAACCACTCCAGGCGTTTCAGCCAGTACAGCCTGGGACCTGCTGTGCTTTCTCTCGGTTACTCCATGCTTGGCAACCTTGATATTCTTAAATCCGCCCGGCCTCTGATGCAGGCTCTGGCCGATGATTCTGAAGCTTCTGTCTCTCTTGCAGCGCGTGATTCTCTGCATATGGTGTACCTGGAAAACTGTGTTGCCCGCGCCAATATGATCACCTTACGTATTGATGTTGGCGCGCGCACCCGCATTGCCAATACCGCAATGGGCAGAGCTCTGCTTTGTGGTCTGCCTGAGGAAGAACGAGCGGATCTGATCGCCCAGATTCGACAGACCACCCCGAAAGGGGAGTGGGCGCAGATCAAAGCTGGCATCGACCAGGGCATTATCGACTACCGTGAAAAAGGGTTTTGCTTCTCGCTTGGCGACTGGCGCAAAGATGTCAACTCAATCGCCGTGCCATTGATCCAGGCGGACAACTCTGTGCTGGCTATTAACTGCGGAGGGCCAGCCTGGCAACTCAGTGCCGAAAAGCTTGAGAAGGATATCGGACCCCGATTGGTCGAAATCAGTCAACGACTAGAGAATCTTTAAGACGATAAGTAATTAAATAAATTTTGCTCAGGAGGTCAATATGCAGTTCGGGCTAACCGATGAACAAAGGATGATGCAGGAGATGGCCAAGGATTTTGCACTCAAGGAAATCCTTCCTAACCTTAAAGAAGATGAGGCGAATCACAAGTACCGCCCCGAACTCGTCAAGAAAATGGCTTCATTGGGCTTTTTTGGTTGTGCCTTGCCTGAGGAGTATGAAGGCAACGGTTTTGGATTTCTTGAATCGGTTCTCCTTGCAGAGCAGATTGCCAAGGTCAGCGGATCGTGGCGGCTGCCTTTCAATATGCAGAATATCGGACCCGCCGTAACCGTCAACAAGTTTGGCACCAAGGAGCAGAAGCAACGCTTTATTCCCGGCTGGGTCAATGCTGATTCTTGCGGATTCTTTGCTATCACTGAGCCGAATTCAGGCTCCGACGTTGCCAGCATGGGAACCACCGCCACTGATTGTGGTGATCACTGGGAGCTCAATGGCCAGAAGATGTGGATTTCCAATGCCCATGTCGGCGACTGGGGGCTCCTTTACGCTTTTACTGACAAGAGCAAGAAGTACAAAGGGATGACCTGCTTCGTCATCAACCTTAAAGACAATGAAGGCATTGTCACTGCTCCTATCGAGACTAAATTAGGCTTGCACTGTGCCCCCACTGGAGAAATTGCTTTTACCAACGCTAAAATTCCTAAAGATTCCGTCCTTGGTGAAGTCGGTCAGGGATTTCAGATTTGTATGTGGCAACTCAACAATACCCGCATCAGTTGTTCTGCCGGAGCTCTCGGCATCGCAGGAGGCGCCATTGACGCGGCGATCGATTATGCGAACGAACGGACCCAGTTCGGCAAAAAAATTGGCGCCTATCAGATGATCCAGTCTCAAATCGCCGACATGGTGGCTGAACATGAGGCCGCCCAGCTCCTGGTTTATCGAGCTGCATGGCTTAAGGACCAAGGACTTCCCAATCAACAGCAGACCTCGATTGCCAAGTTGTTCTCTTCTGAGGCCGCGGTTCATGCCGCTAGCGACACGATGAAAATTTTTGGTAGTTACGGCTTCTCCACAGAATATCCGGCTGAACGTTTTCTGCGCGATGCACAATCCCTGCGGGTGGTTGAAGGGACCAGTAATATTCAGAAAACCATTATCGCCGGTATCGCCATGGGTGACGTTACGAACCGCTAGTTAAGTCAGAGAGACACGATATTCGACACAAGGAAATAAAAAATGGAAACGGACTGGTCCAAGGTTATCGAAGTCTTCAGTAGTGGCATCATCGGAGTTTTTCTGGTCATGTTCCTTCTGCAGGTTCTGACTCAGCTCAGCACCAGGGTTATTGATGCTGTTGAAAACCGTTGCAAGGGCGCGGATGCGGATCAACCTGTCGCTCCGTCGCAGGACTAAAAGGGACAACCATGTTTGATATCCTCAAGGACCTGATTTTTTCAAGCGGACTGGTCAGCCTGACCGGCGGAAATTTGGCGATGTGGCTGATCTCCTTTGTGCTGCTCTATCTGGCCATCAAAAAGCAATATGAGCCACTTTTGCTGCTGCCGATTGCCTTTGGCATTTTGGTTGTTAACCTGCCACTCACCTTCCTCATGGAACCTGAACATGGACTGATCTGGTTCTTTTACCATTATGGCATTGAACTCGATATCATCCCGCCCCTTATCTTTTTGGGCTTGGGGGCGATGATCGATTTCGGCCCATTGATAGCCAACCCCAAGACGCTGCTTCTGGGAGCTGGTGCCCAGGCTGGTCTCTACGTGACCTTCTTTGCCGCTGTCCTTTTTGGTTTCGACCTTCAGGAGGCTGCCTCCATTGCCATAATTGGCGGAGCTGACGGCCCGACCACTATCTACCTGACGTCCAAGCTAGCTCCTCATCTTCTAGGCGCTACTGCGGTTTCTGCTTATGCTTACATGGCTCTGGTTCCCATCATCCAGCCACCGGTCATGAAACTGTTGACCACCGATCATGAGCGCCAGATCGTAATGAAGAAACTGCGCCCTGTCAGCAAGCTGCAAAGGGTCTGCTTCCCTATTGTCACCGCCATGACTATCATGCTTGTGGTTCCACCTGCGGCGCCGCTGATTTCCATGTTGATGCTTGGTAATCTCTTCAAGGAGTCGGGTGTCGTTGAACGTCTGACCAAAGCATCTTCCAACGAGTTGATGAACATCGTCACTATCTTCCTCGGACTTTCAGTTGGTGCCACCATGACTGCCAGCACCTTTTTGAACCCCAAGGTTTTATTCATCTTCTTTCTTGGCCTCTTTGCTTTTGTTATCAGTACCGCTGCGGGGCTGATCATGGCCAAGTTCATGAACCTTTTTCTTAAAGACAAGATCAACCCGCTCATCGGAGCGGCTGGAGTTTCGGCTGTGCCGATGGCTGCGCGTTGCGTACACAAGGTCGGTTCAGAAGCAAACCGACGCAATTATCTGTTGATGTATGCCATGGGACCGAACGTGGCAGGCGTTATTGGAACAGTGGTGGCTGCGGCCATCCTGCTAAAGAATCTCGGCTGAATATTTGTCTCAGGACTGACTTAACGAACAATACAATCGAAGGAGAAAAACAATGCCTGAACTGATTGCACCGATCGCTGGAAATGTCTGGAAAATACTCGTTGCCGTGGGTGACAAAGTCGAGTTGGATGATGAGGTCGTCATTCTTGAGGCGCTGAAGATGGAAACTCCCATTTACTGTGAAGAGAGTGGCACTATCACCGAGATCAAAGTAAAAGAAGGTGACGCGGTCAATGAAGATGATGTGCTGGTCGTCTTTGGCTGATTCCGTTTCATTTAGCCCATAATTCCAGGGACTCCGTTTCTGTTGAAGCCAGCCCCGTTATTGATGTGAAAGGACTTCTCCATGTCACGCAAACAAACGCCGCTACGCCCGTATTTCGAGAAAATGCCTGAAATTGGCAAGCAACTCAGGGAAGGTGAGGTGCGTCGCTCCCAAGCCAACCTCGAGCTTGTTCGAGAGCAGGAAGAGATCATTGCCCAGGAGGTCGAACGGGTAAAAAAGGCGGGTATGCCAGCCGAGAAGATTCATCAGCGCGGCGGGATGACCATCTACGACCGCCTTGAATACCTTGTCGACGACGGAACCTGGAACCCACTGCACACTCTCTACAACCCTGCTGACAACGAAGAGGGTTGCACCGGGGTTGTGAATGGCCTTGGCAAGATCGAGGGCAAGTGGGCAGTCATTATCGGTTTTGATAATAAAGTCATGGCTGGTGCCTGGATCGCCGGGCAGTCTGAAAACATCCTCATGGTTACCGACATGGCCAAACGTCTCAATGTCCCTCTGGTCTGGTTGACCAATTGCAGTGGCGTCAAACTCATGGAGCAGGAGACTGTTTACGCCGGTCGCCGATCCAGTGGCGCTCCATTCTACCGTCACGCCGAGCTCAACCATCTGGGGATTCCGATTCTTAACGGTATCTACGGTACCAACCCTGCCGGCGGTGGTTACCAGGGGATCAGCCCGACCATTCTGCTGGCTCACGACGGATCGAACATCGCCGTCGGTGGCGCCGGCATTGTTGGCGGTATGAATCCAAAGGGCTACATTGATGAAGAAGCCGCTCAGGCACTCATCGAAGGCACCAAGAACTTCAAAGGCAAGGCTCCGGGCCGGGTGGAGACTCACTTCGACCAGACGGCATATTTTCGTGAAGCCCACGATACGGAGGAGGGAGTCCTTGACGGCATCAAAGATTACATGCGCATGATGCCCGCTTACGATCCAACCATGTTCCGTGTGGCAGAACCTGCTGAGCCGAAGCTGGCAGTTGAGGACCTCAACCTGATTCTCCCCGCCAACCAGAAACGTCCCTACGATGCCATCCAGATACTGGCGCGTCTCACTGATAACAGCGAGTTTATGGAATACCGTCCCGACTACGGTCGAGAGGTTTTCGCCGGTATCGCCAAAATCGACGGACTCCCTGTCGCTTTTATCGGCAACCAGCAAGGTGTTTTTCCCGGTTACCCGGAGTATGCCGAGGGAGCCTATCCCGGTGTTGGCGGTAAACATTACCGTGAGGGTCTCATCAAGCAGGGCGAGTTTGTCACTCTTTGTGGTCGTGACAACCTGCCGATCGTCTGGCTTCAGGATACCACCGGAATCGATGTTGGCGATCTCGCTGAGGAAGCGGAACTACTCGCCCTTGGACAGTCACTGGTCTACTCTATAGAACAGACCGAGCTCTCCATGATGTGCGTTGTCCTACGTAAAGGAACTGCGGCCGCTCATTACATCATGTGTGGTCCTCAGGCCAACAATAACAACGCATTTACCCTTGGCACCCCGCTCACCGAAATTTATGTCATGCATGGTGAAACAGCGGCTGCGGCCTCTTATGCACGCCGTCTGGTCAAGGAAGACGATGCCGGCAATGACCTCACTCCGGTATTGGATAAGATGAACCAGATGATTCAGGATTACCAGGAGAAGTCGCGCCCGGTTTATAGCGCTGAGAAGGGTTTCGTCGACGAAATTGTGTCGCTGACCGACCTGCGAAAATACATACAGGCCTTCGCCGGCGCCAATTACCAGAATCCAAAGTCAATTACCCCTGTTCACCAAATGCTGCTGCCTCGTATCATCAAGGGTTAGTTAAGGTTAAATTTGCCCCGTCAAGAAGAACGGGGCGAATCACCTCCAGTATGGAAGAACAGATGGTATGAATTCTCTCGCGGATAGTCTGGAAAATCACTATGCACCCCATGACCTGGAAGTCGCGGTGCTGAACGCGTTGGTCGCGGCCGGCAAGGATCCTGACAGGTTAGTGCCTGAGGACCTTTCTGCCATCGATGAATTTCATATCCGTGGCCGAAAGGCGACATCCGATCTGGCCAGCAGGCTGCAACTCAATGCCTCCACACAGGTTCTGGACGCGGGTTGTGGTCTTGGGGGTGCCTCTCGCTATCTGGCTGCAGTGTTCGGCTGCAAGGTCACCGGAGTGGATATAACCGAGCCCTATTGCCGTGTTGCCACCATGTTGGCCATGAGACTCGGCCTGGCGGACCGGGTCAGCTACCGTCATTGTGATGCGCTCGCCATGCCTTTCGCAGACTCCAGTTTCGACGTCGTCTGGACCCAGCATGCAACAATGAATATTTCTGACAAGTTCAGCTTCTATGAAGAAATTCTGAGGGTTCTTAAACCTGGAGGAGTGCTGGCCAGCTACGATATATTATCCGGGACAGGGGGCGATGTTTATTATCCAGTGCCTTGGGCACGCGATACTGCGACCAGCTTTTTAGTAAGTCCGAAGCAGATGCGCAATGTCCTCGAGGACGTCGGTTTTGAAATCGAGTATTGGCAAGACACTACGGAAATCGGGCGGTGCTGGTTTAAACGCATGGGTGATAAGCTTCGTAACCAAGGGGTGCCCCCTCTAGGAATCCACATCCTTCTGGGGGATGATTTTCAAGTCATGGCGCAAAACCAGGTGCGCAACCTCGAAGAAGACTGTATCTCTCTGATTGAAGCTGTTGTCCGGCGACCTGCCGGATCATAATGTAACAAGTCAATCTGAGAAAAACTCCACGATAAAAACAGGCAGGCACAAGAAAAGGATTTGATATGTCGGACGATATTGCCAGGAAAACTGCCGAAACAGCCAAGCTTTATTTTCGCGGGGTTGAGACGGAAAAACCGTACGAGCTCTGGAAATCTTTCGATAGCGGTCTGGCACGTGACCTCTCGATGTTCATTACCGGTCAGATGTATGCACGGGAAGTGTTACCTCACCCGATGCGTCAACTGGTTGCAGTTGCAGCCTTGACTGTGTTGGAAAAGAAAGAGGAACTCGAACTCCACCTTCGTGCCGCTCTGAATGTTGGCTGCCAGCCTCGTGAACTCGCAGAAGCGATTTTCCAGACGGCAGTCTACGGAGGAGTCCCGGCCATGAACCAGGGGCTGCACGTCTTGCGTAAAGTTCTTAAGGACCAGGGTCTTTGGCCTCTTGGCGAAGCTGGCTGAAAGGCCGTAGAGGGGGGGGGCTATGGGGTGCCTGTGCCGAATTTTTTCGCCAGCGATTTCGAGGATGCTCGTTTTGCCATGCGTTTTTTTGCCCGCTCCGGCGCCTCGTCGTATAATAGTTTTTCTAGCTCGGTTTCAGGAATAACTCCATGAACTATCTTCTTTTCGCCATTGACGTCAAGGGTGACAAACGTGACGAACGATGTAGCGCAAACCGTACGTTCACCGGTTAGCATTTCCTCTGCAACAACCTTGACAAAAACTTCCACCGCGGTCCCATGTGTCCATACAACGAAGGCCTCCAGGCAAACCGATTGCCCTTCTCTGATAGGATGCAGAAAGTCGACCGAGTCGATCGATGCTGTGACGACTGATGTGCGGGCATGACGGGTTGCCGCTATTGCGGCAACGTCATCGATGTTCGCCATGACTTTACCGCCGAACATGGTGCCGTAATGGTTGGTGTCCGGGGGGAGAACCATCAACGTCTTGATGGCACGTGATTGTTTGCAAAGCTTGGTTGGTTTATCTGTCATCTTCTCTATCCTCTAGCCGGGCCTCTGATTAATCGTATCGACAAGCGGTCAGCTTTGGGTTGAGGTTGACGTAAGCAGATGCGTCAACAGGCTTCGGAGGGATGTCTTGAGCTCATCCGCGCAAGCGTACTGTACGTATCCGCTGTTATTCATCTCGCCAAGCGGTGTGTCGTGTTGTTGCTGGAGAATGATCATCGGCTTGCCGATGCCATAGGCGAGCCCCAAAGCGAGCATAACGTTGGGGGCTTGTCCTGCAAGATTGAAAATCGCAAGTCTGCACGAATAGAGTTCCTGGCAGAGCTCGCAGAGTTGGTTGTCATCGATCAAGGGACGGTCTGCAAGGAAAAATGAGAGTCCCTGTGTTTCGAGTGCTGGCTGGATTCCCTGCCAGAATAGCTTCAGGTCAGCCTCTCCATCAGGAATGGCAACGAAAACCCGCTGCTTTGCTGCCGGCGGCGCAATCGGTGTCCCTCCACTGTCGTGGTGAAAAAAAACGGCAAGTGGAGAAGACTGCATCTGCTTCTCCTTGGCAGCTTTGTTCAATTCGTTGATTTTGTCATCCAGACGGTTTACCTGATGGCTGATGGTCCTGACAAATTTTTCCACACACTCCCGTTTTATGGATTTTCCGGATGGGGAATAGTCTGTGGGATTTAACTTGAAAGCAGGAAGATTTATTATTTTGCCGTTATTGAGGAGTGCGGCTGATTGGTTGTAATTTTCCTGCCAACTGTCGAATGCTCGCAGATAGACGTACTGATTGTTCTTCAGGTATTTACTTATTCTTGACAATAAATAATTTAAATTATCAATCTGTTTAGAAAGTTCTGCGCTATCCATTGTTTTGCCTTTATGACACCTGCTGTAACTACGGTTTTGCTGCTCGTGAAATTTTGTCTCTCTTGAGACACTTTAGTTTTCTTGTTTGATATTTTAAAATATCACATATGAACGATATTCGTTAAGTATTGCAAACACAATTAACGTTAAAATATAGGCTGTGTATGCCGACCTTTAAATGCGCCTGAACAATATTCATAACAAGGAAACTTTGTTTACTTATTCGGTAAAACGGTGTTATAAATAATCCCTATCAAATGTGATGACATTGTGAATTTGTCGTTGCCCACTGTCTCTGTAAATCTCTGATTGATTCGGGAGCATAAACCTTATATGAGATCGTCAACTTCGTTGCGAAGCCTGGATGCAAAGCGGTCATCTGAAGAGAAGACCTTGCGGTTGGTTTTTGGCCTTGACCGCAACCAGAAGGTTGTCTCGATTAGTGACAAAAATCCTTTCGACAACCAAGAACAGGATGTCCTGGTTGGTAAAAGCCTTGAACAGGTAGCTGCCCTTCGGCATTTCTATGCTTTGCTGGCCAGGGGCTTCTGCTTCAAATCCTTGCCGGTGCCGGTTGATGATCGCTGGTATACAGCAGAATACCGGCCCGGCGTTGTAAATGGTGCCTTGGCCGGGGGAGAATTGGTTTTGACTGCTCTTGATCGTGGCAATGAGGCAACCATGATTCTTCATGATTTTGTCCAGTCAATCGATCCGTTCTCTCTGGAGGCCGGTGGCGGCATTCTGTTGGTTGATCGTGCCGGATTTATCCTGATGGTCAACCGTGAGTTTGCCGATATCCTCGGGCTGCAAGTTGTCGAAATGGTTGGCCGCCATGTCAACGAGTCGTACCCGGACACGACCTTGTCTCGTCTGCCCAAAGTTATGGATTCGGGAAAGGCCGAAATTGGTGAGCCGCACCAGTTGAACGGTCGGGAAATTGTTGCCAGTCGTTGGCCCCTGATAAAAAATGGCAAAACTTTTGGAGCCTACGGCAAGGTGCAGTTACGGGATGGGAAGGGGGGCTCTCCAAGGGTCGGCAATCTATCGCCGCAAGAAAACAGGTCCTCTCGCAGGAGTATTGCTGGCCACCGTCCAAAGGCCCTCTACAATGTTGATCACATCGTCTGTCATGGTCAGACCATGCATGATCTGAAGGAGCGCCTGGCGAGAATTTCTGGTCGCTCTTCAACCGTATTGCTGACTGGCGAGAGTGGAACCGGCAAGGAACTTTTTGCGCATGCGATTCACTCCTCCAGTCGTCGCAGTGACGGCCCTTTCGTAAGGGTCAATTGTGCCGCGATCCCTGAGAATCTTCTTGAGGCAGAGCTTTTCGGTTATGTTGAGGGAGCTTTCTCGGGAGCAAGACGCGGTGGTCAGATTGGTAAGTTCGAGCAGGCTCACGGTGGTACGCTTTTCCTTGACGAAATCAGTGAGATGCCACTTGCCATGCAGGCTAAGCTGTTGCGAGTTTTGCAGGAACGTGAAGTTGCCCCACTGGGCAGTCAGGATATCCGCTTTGTCGATGTTCGTTTCATTGCTGCCACTAATTGTGATGCTCTGACTCTGGTTAAGGAGGGGAGGTTGCGTTCCGACCTTTATTATCGTATTAACGTCGTATCTCTGCCTATCCCGCCGTTGCGAGACCGTAAGGAAGATATCTTTCATCTTACCAGACATTTCGTCGAGCAGTTTAATATCGAATTTGATTTGAATGTTCAGGGCCTCAGTTCTCGTGCCTGGACAGCATTAAAATCCTATCCATTCCCAGGGAATGTCCGTGAACTGCGCAGTGCCATCGAGAGTGCTTTCAATATGGTAAACGGTCCGTTTATCAGACTGTATGATCTTCCCGTGCCGATTGCCGAACTCCACAGTCCTGATGAACCTGTCGTTTTCGGCAGTGGTGTGTTCGGTCTGGGTGCCTCTAAGGACTTGGGGGGGCGGTCGCTTCAGGACATTATGGAAGAGATTGAAAAGGATCTGATCCTGAGTGCAATGGAAAAGGTCGGCGGCAACAAACTGGTCGCTGCCAATCTGCTTGGGATTTCCCGACCCGGGCTATATAAGAAGTTGCAGAAATACAAGCTGCACTAGGTCGGCCTCAGGTGGTATAGCCGTCAGAATAGGACTTGTTGTGCTCCGGTCAGATTTGTTTGTAATGCTATGTTCACCAAAGTTTCTGGGGCTTCAAATTTGTCCCTTATGTCATCGTCTTTAACAGTCTCAATATCAATGTAAACAATTGGTGACAAATTAGTCAGGGAGAAGTCGTCTGAAGTTCTTTTAATCTCTAAAATTACTTACTAAGTTCAGGGTTTTAGCGTTCCGTTAAGGCCCATTTAAATTTTATAACGCTGTTTGGTATTCGTTTTGCACCATTCTTTTCATATATAAGACTGTCAAGTGCAGTGTCACATGTCTGTCGTCTTCTGGAACTCCGGAGATAAGCTATTATGAGTGATAATCAGCCCCTGCTAAAGGTCGATAATATTTTTCTGTCTTTTGGTGGTGTGCATGCTCTGCGAGAAGTCTCTTTCGAAGTTGAGTCTGGAGAGGTCTTCTCAATAATTGGCCCTAATGGTGCGGGCAAGACATCGATGCTCAATTGCATCTCTGGGCGCTATCAGCCCAACCGCGGACAGATCGCCTTCAAGGGGCAGAATGTCATCGGCTTGAAACCAAACGACCGTTGTACTCTTGGTATAGGTCGAACCTTTCAGAACCTTGCGCTTTTCAATCATATGACTGTGTTAGACAATATTATGGTTGGACGCCACCACCTGCTCAAGAACAATTTTCTGACGGGTCCTTTGTACTGGTTCTCAGGTGCTCGTAATGAGGAGCTGAAACATCGTCGGGAAGTCGAGGACATTATTGATTTTCTCGAAATTGCCCATATTCGCAAAGAGGTTGCAGGAACGCTTTCTTATGGTTTGCGCAAACGGGTCGAACTGGCCCGGGCGGTTGCTTTGCGCCCCGACCTGATTCTGCTTGATGAGCCGATGGCAGGTATGAATCTGGAAGAAAAAGAAGATATGGCCCGTTACGTTATCGATCTCAATGAAGAGTGGGGCATGACAGTCATTATGATTGAGCACGATATGGGCGTGGTCATGGACATCTCGCACCGAGTGATGGTCCTTGATTTCGGCAAAGAAATATGTACCGGCCTCCCCGATGAAGTTATGGATAACGAGCAGGTGAAATCTGCTTATCTAGGTGTTGGTCTCGATGACGAAACACAGGAAAAGCCTGGAGAGGTGGCTTGATGACAGCGCTGCACTCGGATTATACCGACGTAAAAAAATATGACACCTTCCCTAAGCTGCTCGCTTATAACGCAGAGAGCTGGCCGGACGAAGTGGCCTTGAGGGAGAAGGAGTTCGGTATCTGGAATGCCTTTTCATGGGCAGACTACAACCGCCATGTCAAGTTGTTCGCCCTAGGTATGCACCAGCTTGGTATCGGTCATAAAGATTCCGTCGGCATTATCGGCGACAACCGGCCGGAGTGGGTTTATGGAGAAATATCCTCACACGCTCTCAGGGCCATGATCTTCGGTATTTATCAGGATTCCCTTAATGAAGAGGTTGCCTACCTGATCAACTACGCCGGTGCCAAGATCATCATCGCCGAAGATGAAGAGCAGGTCGACAAGGTTCTTGAGATTACCGAAGAATGTCCATGCGTAGAGCATATTATTTACTGCGATCCACGTGGCATGCGCAAGTATGACGACCCCAGGCTGATGAGCCACCTTGATCTGATGGCCAGCGGCCAGAAGCTCGATGACGAACAACCTGAGCTCTATATGCAGCTGGTTAACCAGGGCAAAGCCGAAGATGTAGCGATTCTCTGTCCGACATCGGGTACGACTTCTAATCCGAAGTTGGCCATGCTGCAGGCGGGGCCAATGCTGGAGCATTGCGTCGCTTACCTTGAGGCAGACCCAAAGTATCCGAGCGACAACTATGTCTCGGTACTGCCTCTGCCCTGGATCATGGAGCAGGTGTATGCCGTGGCCCAAGCTTTGATCAGCAGGATTGTCGTCAACTTTGTTGAAGAGCCGGAAACCATGATGGCAGACTTGCGCGAGATCGGACCAACCTTTGTGCTGCTCGCACCACGTGTCTGGGAGTCGGTCGCTGCCGATGTCAAGGCCAAGATGATGGACGCGACCAGGTTCAAGCAGATGATGTATCGCTTTGCTATGAAACTTGCTGACAAGGCTGCTGCAGAAGAGCAGGGTAAACAATCAAAGTTGGCTTATTGGCTTTTGTTCCGTCCTCTGAAAGACCGTCTTGGTTTCACTTACCTGCGCTCTGCCGCGACGGGCGGTGCCGCCCTTGGGCCCGACACCTTCAAATTCTTCCTGGGTATGGGGGTGCCGTTACGCCAACTCTACGGCCAGACCGAACTGGCTGGCGCCTACACCATCCATGAACCTGATGATGTTGATTTTGACAGCGTTGGCATACCATTTCGCAATGCCCAGGTGCGTATTGACAACCCGGATCACAACGGTGTCGGCGAGGTTGTCGCCAAAACCTGCGGTATGTTCCTTGGCTACTACAATAATCAGGCAGAGACGGATGCTTCTCTCGATGATGGCTGGATGCACACCGGAGATGCTGGCTACTTCAAAAAAGAGAACAACCACTTGGTGGTTATCGACCGGATCAGCGACCTGGCCGAGACTTCTAACGGCGATAAGTTCTCTCCCCAGTTCATCGAAAATAAACTCAAGTTCTCACCGTTTATAGCCGAAGCGGTGGTTCAAGGTGATGGTCGCCCTTATCTTTCGGCCATTATTTGCATCCGTTTTGAGATCGTTGCCAAATGGGCGGAGCAGCGTAACATAGCTTTTACCAACTACATCAATCTCTCTGCCCAGGAGAGAATCTATGAGATGGTGCAAAAAGAGGTGGAAACGGTTAATGAAACCCTGCCTGAAGCGCAGCAGGTTCGTAAATTCCTTCTGCTTTACAAGCAACTTGATGCCGATGACGGTGAGTTGACCAGAACCAGAAAAGTGCGTCGTGGTGTCATCAAGGAGAAATATGCCGACATCATCGACACCATCTATTCCGACTTGGATGTTGTCCATATCGACACGGTGATTACTTTCCAGGATGGTAACAAGTCGCGTGTTCAGACCGATGTCCGAGTTGTGGACCTTATCCCTTCACGCCCTGAAGCGACAAAGGACGCGGTGTAAAAGCACTGTGTACAGAGACGGGAGAACAACTAATGAATTATGAATTACTACTGCAACTGATCATCAACGGACTCATTGTCGGTACCCTTTACGGGGTCGTGGCCATGTGTTTTGTGCTGATCTATAAGTCGACCCGTGTCGTTAACTTTGCCCAGGGGGAGTTTCTTTTGATTGGTGCCTGGACTTGCTGGGCCATGCTAGTCAAGTTCGAGCTGCCATTTTATGTGGGCTTCCCGCTGACTCTGGTTTTTATGATGGTCTTCGGCGTGGTTCTGCAGGTCCTGGTGCTGCGGCCGATGATCGGTGAGCCGATTATTTCCGTGATCATGGTTACAATCGGGCTGTCCATGTTTTTTCAGGGGTTGGTCTCCTGGATTTTTGGTGGTTACACGAAAGCGTTTCCCACTGTCTTCGAAACCGCGTCGGTGAAGATTGGCGGGTTGCATATTGAAACGGCTTATATCATGAGCGTGGTTGTTTCGGTGGTCATCATGATCGCCTTTTACTTCTTCTTCAAATATTCACGCATGGGCCTGGCGATGCGGGCCACTGCATTTGACCAGCAGATAGCGCAGAGCCTTGGCATCTCGGTCAAACATGTTTTTGCCGCCTCCTGGGCAATTTCGGCGGTAGTCTCGGCTCTTGCCGGGGTGGTTATCGGCATGGTCAACGGGGTCTCCTCTGCACTCTCCTTTATCGGAATCAAGGTCTTTCCGGTTGTCATCCTCGGCGGCCTTGACTCGATTGTCGGTGCCATAGTCGGTGGCTTGATGATCGGGGTGCTTGAGAACCTGGCCGAGTTTTTTGACAGCCAGTGGCTGCACTTTGGCAACATGTACAATATTGCCCCATTCTATGCCCTGGTAATTATCCTGATGATCAAGCCGTACGGCCTGTTCGGCACCAAAGATATCGAGAGGATTTAATCGATGGCTTCTGCTCATTCTCGCATGCGTTGCGGAGAATTCCGCACAACCTACCAAGCGGACTTGACCATCTTCCCTACACCACTGGCTCGGCGAGTTGCAGTCGCTTCAGTGCTTTTTCTGCTTATCTCTCCGCTCTTTCTGGATGCCTACCACCTGAACCTTCTGATTCAGATCGGTTATTACGGCATTGCAGCCCTTGGTTTGAATATTGTCGTTGGCTTTACTGGTCAGATTTCCCTTGGCCATGCGGCCTTTTTCGGCCTGGGAGCTTTCACTTCCGCATGGATTAGTAACAATTCTGGCATTCCGGTCTTCTTTACCATTCCTTTGGCTGCTCTTCTGACCATGGCTGTCGGTCTTATAGTCGGCATCCCGGCCGGTCGCATCAAGGGGCTTTACCTGGCGATTGCAACCCTGGCTTCGCAATATATTCTTGAAGATTTTTTTGCCAGGGCTGAGTGGTTTACCGGTGGTTCATCCGGTGCTATGGCCAGCCCTGTTTCGATTTTTGGTTATGAAATGTACAGCGACAAGTCTTTCTTTTATATCGTCCTCTTCTACGTCGTGATTATGTATGTAGCAGGGGCCAACTTGATGCGTACCCGCGATGGTCGTGCTTTCATTGCGGTACGCGACCATTACCTCTCTGCTGAGATCATGGGCATCAACCTGAACAAGTACCGGATTCTCTCATTTGGCATATCCTCTTTTTATGCCGGGATTGGTGGGGCTCTCTTCGGTCATTACCTGGGCTTTGTCTCAGCAGAAGGCTTCACCTTAATGCTCTCTATACAGTTCCTCGCCATGGTGATTATCGGTGGCCTGGGGTCGGTGATGGGAGCAATGCTGGGAACCATTTTTATGGTCCTGTTGCCGGAAGTGATGGAGTACGGTGTACACCTGGTCGGCAGCCAAAGCTCGGCCCTGACTCAGGCGCTGGCTTATATCAAGGAGATGGCTATTGGTCTGGCGATAATACTGTTCCTGATTTTTGAACCGGACGGGCTGGCTCATCGCTGGAAGATGATTAAGAATTACTGGAAGCTTTACCCCTTTTCATACTAAGTGGAAATTAGCCCGGACGTGTCTCGTTCGGCATTGCAAGTTTTGCAGCTGGGAAGTTGTTTCCCCGGAGGCCCGGCAAAGACTATCAACGATTAGAAGGAGGAAAACGTCATGCGCAAAACGTTACTCTGCGGAACCACTCTACTGGCAATCTTTGGCTTCTCAACCATGGCAACCGCTGCCGACACGATTCCCGTCGGACATCTGGCCTGTTACACCGGACCGACTTCGGATGTCGGCGGCCCTTATGGCAACGGCGTTGCCGATGCAATGAACTACATCAATGCAAATGGAGGGGTCAACGGCAAGCAACTCGATTATGAGACAGTTGACTATTCCTACAAGGCTCCTCAGGCTATCGCCACCTACAAGAAGTGGATGTCCGATAAAAAGCCTGTTGCGATTCAAGGTTGGGGTACCGCCGATACCGAAGCTCTGGTTCAGTTTATTGCCAGGGACGAGGTCCCTTACTTCTCTGCCTCCTACTCAGGCCACTTGACCGACCCGACCGGCAAGTCGCCAAAAACCAAGGCACCCGCTCCCTATAATTTCTTCTACGGGCCATCCTATTCAGACACATGTCGCGGTCTGGTACAGTGGGCAGCTGATGATTGGAAAGCCAAGGGCAATAAAGGCACACCGAAATTTATCCACATGGGCGCCAACCACCCCTATCCCAACGCACCCAAGGCCGCCTGCGCCGAGTATGCTACAGAACTTGGTTTTGAAGTCCTCAACCCGATCGTTTACGACCTCAAGCCCGGTGACGCCAAGGCCCAGTGCCTGACCCTCAAGGATTCCGGCGCCAACTATGCTTATATGGGCAATACTGCGGGCTCCAACATCTCCCTGCTGAATTCCTGTGGGACCGTCGGTGCCAAACCACAGTACCTGGCGAATATTTGGGGGTGGGATGAAAATGCTATTAAAGCAGCACAAGAGGCCGGTGATGGTGTTGCCGTGCCTCTCGGTTCACCATCATGGAAATCTGATGCTCCAGGGATGGCAACTGTACGCGATATCTCCAAGTTGTCCGATCCAAGCGGAGAGACCTATCGCAACCTCCACTACATGCGCGGTGTCTGCGCAGTCTTTTTTATGAAGGATGCCATGACTGCTGCCGATAAGATGGATGGCGGTATTACAGGTGCAAACATCAAGAAGGGCATGGAGCAGATGGTGAATCATGTCCCGGCTGGTCTGGAAGGTGTCTGTAAGCCTTCTACCTGGACCAGCGAAGATCACCGTGGTACGACCGAGGTTTCGGTCTACACCACTACCTACAACGGCGGTGATTTTAAGTTTAACCAGCAATCAACGGTAGTCGTGCCGCGTCGCGACGATTGGCTCGGTTGGTAAGATGAATGATGGAGGGGCGGTGGCCTTGCCGTCCCTCCATATCAAATTGTTTGAAGTCCCAGGTTGTCAGTCTGACAGTTCCGGACCAGACTGACAACCTGGAATTTGAAGCCCAGAAAAGAGGAGCGACAACGATGGCAGACCCGGCGCAGAAAGTAGAAGCCAAAGAATCGATCCTGTCAATTAACAACATCGAGGTTGTTTACGATGATGTCATCCTCGTGCTACGTGGGATCAGTCTAGAAGTCCCTAAAGGTGAAATTGTCACCCTGCTTGGTCCGAATGGTGCCGGTAAATCAACGACCCTCAAAGCAGTCTCTGGACTGCTTCAGACCGAGGACGGCGAAGTGACCAAGGGCTCCATCCATTTCAAGGGTGAATCCATCGGCAACCGGGCACCGGATGATATTGTGCGACGTGGGATTTTCCAGGTCATGGAAGGACGCCGTATCATTGAGGACATGAATGTTATCGAGAATCTGCGTTTGGGTGCTTATACACGTCGTGATAAGGAAATCAAGGATGACATCGAAAAGGTCTTTCATTATTTCCCGAGATTAAAAGAACGGCGGAGCGGTCCGGCGGGTTATCTCTCCGGAGGCGAGCAGCAGATGCTAGCGATTGGTCGTGCGGTCATGGCTCGCCCTGAAATGATCTTGCTCGATGAACCTTCCATGGGTCTCTCACCACTTCTGGTCAAAGAAGTTTTCAATATTATCCGCAGTATCAACCAGGAACAGGGGATCACTATGTTGTTGGTTGAACAGAATGCCAACATGGCCTTGCACTGCGCTTCCTATGGCTATGTCATGGAATCTGGTAAAATCGCCCTTGATGGCACCGGCGAAGAGTTACTCAATAACGAAGATATGAAGGAATTCTACCTCTCGGGCGGTGACAAGGATCGTAAGTCTTTCAAGAATCTCAAGTCGTACAAGCGTCGCAAACGTTGGATGTAAACGACGGGGAGAGTGCAATGGCCGCTTTTTTTGACAATCTGGAGAACCGTGAACCTGCTGTACGTGAAGCTGAGCAAATGGCAGAGCTTTCAAAATTGGTGGCTCACGCCCAGCAAAACGCACCTGCCTTCACTCGCCTGTTAGCCGGGATCGAGGCTGCCGGAGTCAATAGCCGCGAGGCTTTGGCCTGTTTGCCTCTGACCCGTAAAGATGAGTTAATCGATCTGCAACGGCAACAGCGGCCCTTTGGCGGTTTGTGTGCGATTAAGGCGCCAGAACTGAACCGTGTATTCTCCTCACCCGGTCCCATCTACGAACCCGGAAGCCAGCGAGCTGATTTCTGGCGTTTTGCACGGGCGCTCTATGCTGCCGGTTTTCGAAACGGCGATTTGCTGCATAACTGTTTCGCCTATCACTTTACTCCTGCTGGAGCCATGGTCGAGTCGGGTGGGCATGCTTTGGGTTGTACTGTTTTTGCTGCCGGCCCAGGACAACTTGAAGGGCAGGTTCAGGCTATTGCTGACTTGCGACCGGACGGCTATGTTGGTACGCCGTCATTTCTCAAGCTGATCATTGATAAGGCCGATGAACTTGGAGTTCAGATCGCCAGCTTAAACAAGGCTCTGGTCTCTGGTGAGTACTTGCCACCGACCTTGCGCGAAACCTTTGCCGATCGCGGCATTAAAGTCCTCCAGTGCTACGCCACCGCCGACCTCGGACTGATCGCCTATGAGTCGCCGGCACTCGAGGGGATGATCGTCGACGAAGGGATTATTCTCGAAATTGTCCGTCCTGGAACTGGCGATCCGGTGCCCGAGGGCGAGGTCGGTGAAGTCGTTATAACGACCCTGTCCGACGAATACCCCCTGGTGCGATTTGCCACCGGTGACCTCTCTGCAATTCTCACCGGTGAGAGTCCCTGTGGTCGCACCAACCGGCGGATCAAGGGTTGGTTAGGCCGCGCGGACCAGACGGCTAAAGTTCGAGGCATGTTCGTCCATCCTACGCAGGTTGCCAAAATCTTGCGACAGCACCCGGAAATCCAAAAAGGGCGATTGGTTGTAGAGAGAATTAATGATGCAGATTCGATGGTTCTGCACTGCGAGGTGGCTGTAGCGGTACCTGATAATTTTGCCGACACAATAGCTGCCACGATACGACAAGTATGCAATCTGCGTGGCGAGGTCACCATTGTGCCTGTAGACAGTCTCGCTAACGACGGCAAAGTGATTGATGATCTTCGTCCTGTCGATGCTTAAATGGAATCAGGTCCTTGGTCATGCTTGATGATAGCCTGCATGGCTTCCGGGTCCTCGACCTCAGTCAGTACCTCCCTGGCCCATATGCGACGCGCCTGCTCGCTGATCTCGGTGCTGATGTCGTCAAGGTCGAGCCACCGGGTGGCGATCCGATGCGCACATTTATCTTCCAGGATGATGATTCTTTATCTCCACTTTATAAACAGGTCAATGCCGGCAAAACAATCATTCGTCTCGATTTGAAAACTGATTGCGATAGCGCGTGCTTTGCAGAAATGGTGAAGGCCGCTGATGTTTTGCTTGAGTCATATCGGCCGGGAGTCATGAGCCGTCTCGGCTTCGACCGGGAGCGACTTCGATCTCTTAACCCCAGACTGATCCATTGTGCTATCTCCGGTTTTGGACAGGATGGGCCTGCCAGTCAAAGAGCAGGGCATGACCTGACGTATATGGCCCTGAGCGGCATGCTTTCCCATACCGGAACAACGACGACCCCTGTTATCCCTTTCCCACCGGTTTCCGATTACGCAGCTGGCCAGCAAGCTGTAAACATGATTCTGTCTGCATTACTGAGCAGAGAGAGACATGGCAACGGTTGCTTTATCGACACCAGCTTATTTGAAACTGTGCTTTCCTGGCAATCCTTTGGCCAGGCAGGTGTCGGGCGACCAGGTCGGCAGCTTGAGCCGGGCCGAGGCCTGATTACCGGCGGAGTGGCGTGCTACCAGATATACCGAACCAAGGATGAAAAATTCGTGGTCCTCGGAGCGCTCGAGGAGAAGTTCTGGCAGGCCTTCTGCTCTGCTGTTAAACGGCCCGACTGGTTGACCAGGCAGCACGAGCCGATGCCGCAGACCTCTCTGATCAGAGAGTTGGGTGCTTTCTTCGCTACGGCGACT
>Ga0224504_10000130_pt1 | contig 31205 bp, 24 predicted proteins | sample SF_Oct11_sed_USG_3_FD_170160 | JGI IMG/M metagenome (GOLD analysis project Ga0224504, IMG submission 170160) | Sediment microbial communities from San Francisco Bay, California, United States - SF_Oct11_sed_USGS_24 | ecosystem: Environmental > Aquatic > Marine > Sediment | place: USA...
CTCCTATGACAGCGATCCACCGTCCGCCTCTCAGTCAACCAGTGACTACGGCATCGTAACTTCCATCGGGTACTCGTTCTGATTCGCGTCGCCGCAATCACTTGTCTCGCGCTGTGGGGTTCTGCTGCTATCGCACAGGATGCCACTACGGACACTCGCCCTGGAATCGCCCCGGACATTCGTGAGGATGACACCAACCTGAAGCTGCAGCGCGGCGACTTCGTTGTCGTACCCATCCCGATATCCAACCCGACCCTGGGCGATGGGCTGGTTGCCGGTGCGGCGTATTTCTACCCTCAGACCGCAGAAGAAAAAAAACTGCAGCCCGCCTCTGTCACTGCTGCTGCGGGCATGTACACAAGCAACGACAGCAAAGCGCTCGCACTTCTCCAGCAAAATTACTGGAAAGACGGCAAATGGCGATTTACAGGAGCCCTGGGCGCCGCTGATCTAAGGCTGGGCCTCCTGGCTCCGGACCAGACTTCAAGCGGACAAAGCGTCGACTGGCGAGTCGAAGGCTCTTTCGTGTTTGCCAAGCTTGCCAGAAAGCTCAGAGGAGACTGGTACGGCGGCGTCCTGACACGAATGATCGATGCGCAGCAGAGCCTCGATCTACCGGCTACAGAGTCCGATCTAAATACCGATTCTGATATTCGTGCGATGGGGCTGGGCGTGTATTTCGAATACGACACGCGCGATATGCCATCAAACAGCTACAGTGGACGCCATCTGAAGGTCGACGCACTATTTAATGATGAGGCGATTGGCAGCGATTCAACCTACCAGTCTTACTCCGCCGCATTCCGCTCCTACCACAACCTGAGCGACTCATTGGTTCTGGCCTGGGAGTTGCAAGGATGTCATCGCGGTGGCGGAGCGCCACTTTGGGATGCCTGCGTCATCAAGTTGCGAGGCTTTTCGGCCACCGATTACCTGGGCAAGGTAAGTGGCTCCGGCCAGGCCGAGGCACGTTGGCGGCTGAACAAGCGCTGGGGGTTGGTCGGCTTTGCCGGTACTGGCTACGTCGGCAACTCCTTCAGCGGCATTCGCGACAACGAAACAATCCCCAGTTACGGCGCCGGCATTCGCTTCATGGTTCTGCAAGCCAAGCGCATTAATTTGCGGATCGACTACGCCCGATCAACAGACAGCGATGCGATCCATATCTCGGTCGGCGAAGCGTTCTAAAATCAATCAGTCATGGTGCGTGATCAAGCACACGTATCGCCAGCCTGTCGATATCGAAAGGCTGGTCGGTTGCGACGTCGATCGTGCAATGACGCTCATCAACGTCGATCGCATCGGCATGCTCGAGCTGATAACGAAGCACAGCGACGTCCGCTTCGGACGAGTCAGCGCTTTCACGTTGCCTGCCATCTAAACGACGATGTAACTCTTCTCGCGCCGCGCTGACGCTGACGATCGAAAAGTCGCTGCCGACTTTTTCGGCCAGGGCACGGAACCGATTGCGCTCCGCACGATCAAGGAATGAGGCATCGACGATAACATTGTGTTCTGCCTCCAGAATATCTTCAGCAAGGCCCAACAGCCGTTCATAGATATCGGTGCGCGAGTCCGGTGCATACAGTCCCTCTGCCACCGCCGAGCCGCTGTCCTCCGTTTCTGTAAGGCCGTGCATACGTTTTCGCTCGATGTCCGAGCGAACACGAACGGCAGGTAACCGCAGCATAAGCTGCTGCGACAGCCGGGTTTTGCCGGACCCCGAGAGGCCATGCATGAGCACGAGGCGTGGCCTGCCGGCGTCGATCCAGCGAGTGGCTACAGCGCAATAGTGAGCTGCCTCCTCGAGGTCCTGCAGGCGCTCGACGTCCTGCACTCTTTCGATGCTGCGGATCGCAGCGATCTTAGCGCGAATCAGTGCGTGATAAACCACATAGAGCCCGAGCAGCGGCACGCCGGCATAGTCGCCACTGCATTCGAGATATCGGTTGATAAACGCGTAGGCGAACTGCGTCTCTCCGCGGGCCACGAGGTCCATGACCAGGAAACTGACGTCGCTGATGACATCGATGTGGCGCAGCTCGACGCTGAACTCGACGCAATCATAGGGCACGATGCCCGACGGCAGGCGCACCAGGTTTTTCAGATGCAGATCGCCATGGCACTCGCGCACAAAGCCGGTCTCGTACCGGTCGATCATCAGTTGGCGACAGTCGTCGAGGCTTTCTCGCGTCCATGACAGTAGCTTATCGAATGCCTCTGCATCGGCACCCTCGTGCAGGAAATCGAAGTTATCGAGCATCACCTGGCGGGTCGAGGCGAAAAACTCAGCGGCACTCAATAACTTGTACGCGGGAACCGTCGCGTGCGTCTTCGCGACGGTCTCAGCGAGGCCGAACATGTCGGCAGCATCAAGCAGCCCGGCCACGAGCTGCTCATCAAGCTGCGCGCTTTGCGGGAATTGCTTCATTCTAACGGCGTACTCAATCGGCGGTCCTTTTCCGCCGACGAAAGGTTCACTGAAACTACCGCAGATAGGCACGACATCGAGGTAGAGACCGGGCGCCCAGCGACGATTGAGTTCGAGCTCGAGCTCGCAGAAGTACTTGCGCTTTGCCAGTGTGGAGTAATCGAGAAAGGCGAGCTTGATCGGTTTCTTGATCTTGTAGGCGAAATCCCCGGTCAGCACAACCCATGAGATATGGGTATCGAGAACTCGGACATCCTCGACCGGATGAACGTAAGCGTGCCCGTGCGAAAGCGACTCGATCAGTGCCTTTTCGCGCTCGACGGATTCAAGGTCAACGTCTTCGTGATCCATACACAAGGCCTTTCCATGTAATAGTCTGCCACAGAAACACTGTCAATGACCGGAATCAGGCTGCACGCTTTTTCGAAGCTAAGATATTGATGCCGATCTGGTCACATCCGGGCTCCCTGCCGGGAAGACGAGAATCGACAAACGAGAACTTAATGAGCTTTTTTAGGGATCCTGACTCAGCGTTTCTGAATGAGTTGTTCTCCAGGACACAACTGTCTCAGGTCAGCGTGGAACAGTTATTGATACAAAAGGACAACCGTCGAGACACCGATCCCAGCTGGAATAATGCGTTCATAGATACGCAGGCTGCAGAACTGTTGAATCTCGCCGGCAAAAAAGAAACGTCGATTGCCCGCGCAGAAACGGCCCGCGATGCCATTGATGGTTTATTGAGTGCTGGAGAGCCGCTACCCGGCAATTCTCCAAAAGTGGAATACGCCAGATTTGCCTACGCGGCCTGTCTGGCCGGTGACCGGGCAGCTTTCAATCAGTATCTGTCGGTCTTCAGGGCGTTAGAGTCCAAAGAGATTTCAAACGAGAGCCTTGCAACCCGGTACATGGCTTATGCGTTGTCGGAGTGTGGTGATATTGAGACTGCCTGGGCGACGTTGCAAACTTCTCTTAATGCAACAGTCATTACATCAGAATGGAGAATAGTTCTGGATCCGATCTTTGCACACTACTTTTCCGAATTGCCGGCGTTTCAGTCACTGGGTCAATCGTCAGGGGACCCACAACATTCAGTTTAACCAGCTTCCAGTAAGTGTTGGCGAGTTCCGCGAGCATGAATCGGCCCAACGAGGATCTCAGCAACTGACTGCAGATACGAAAACGCCCCTTTACGGGGCGCTTTCCTTGAGTTGGTGGCGAAGGCTGCCTGCTCAGAACCGCCAGACGATTCCCACGCTCACCAGGGCGACGTCTTCACTGTCCTCGATGTCGTAAATCTCGTATTCGCCACGAACCTCTACCGAGGCGAGGCCGAATTTCAGACCCACGCCATAGGCCGGATCGGTGCCATCTTCAGAACCCAAATCGAACCCGTCAATACTGAGAGATGCATCCCACGAGATCATTCCGTACTTGGCAAATATGCCCAGAGGGCCAATATCGATACCCGCTGTGCCGAAACCGGCAAAACCGTTGGCGTCTACCTCGATCTTCGAGTCCAGGACATCGCCGGACGGCGAACCGAAATCGACGTAGTCCACCTCAACACCTAGAGTAATCACGGGCAATTCAAACTCGTAGCCGATCATGGCTTTCCAGCCGAAATCTTCCTCGTCGAGCACTTCAGGCACCTCCGGCGTACCCGCATTAAGTTCGATGTAGGACTGTCCGATGCTGCCACCGATGTAACCGCCCGCCTGCGACTCGGCAGGGGCGAGTACCATGAATGACACCAGAAGTGCCGCCGTTATTGACCATGGTGTGCGATGATTTACGATAAAATGTTGAATCATGTTGTTGCTCCCTAATTTTCCCAAGCGCCTGACTGTTTCTGGCGCCATTACCACATTTAGTCCCAAAGTCCCGGCAATATCCGGCACCAGTTCAAGGTTTGAAGCCCGCGAGCATAACAGAGGCCGGTGCCGATCAGGCTGAAAAAGGCCGAATCTGCCAGTGATTTTGGTATTGTCTGGACAGCGTATATCTACCACCGAGCGACGTGCTTATGCGGCAAAGCGGAAGCCCAAAAGAACACAGTTTTAGTCCGAGAAGACCATCGTTCGACCTTGAATCGGCACTTGCTCACGATTGGCACGGCGGCAGCGCCTTTCGAACAGCCTGGTTTAACGCATTATCGATGATGTCCCCGTATGGCGAACGGTTTTTCATCGATTCCGTCAACGAATTCCGCGACAGGATCGAAGACCCGCAGCTCAAGTCAGAAGTTCAGGCGTTCCTGATGCAGGAAACCAACCATTTGCATCAGCACAAGAAAGTGAACGAGTTGCTTTGCAGCGTTCGCGGCTACGACATGCGGGCAATCGAAGAGCCGATACTCAGTCGAGCGGAATGGACCAAGAAAAACGTGCCGGCAATTCGGCGCCTTGCAGGTACGGCGGCGAACGAACACCTGACCGCAGTGCTTGTCGCGGATATGTTGCGACACAATGATTCGTTTATAGGCGCGGACCCGGGAATGGCCGATTTGTGGTACTGGCATGGCATAGAGGAAATCGAACACAAGTCAGTCGCATTCGATGTTTATCAGGCTGCGGAAGGTTCGTTGAAAGACCGGCGTCTGGTACAGATTTTCGGCACGGTGTTTTTCCTGAGCGGCACATTTCGTATCTTACGCCTGATGCTGAAACACGACGGCAAGCTTTGGAGCCTTCGCGAGTGGCTAAGCGGCTTTAAATTTCTGTTCGTGAAACCCGGCGTTTTGCGACGCGCATGCATTCCCTATTTTCGATTTCTGCGGAAGGACTTCCACCCGTGGCATGATGACGATCGATATCTGATCGAGGAGTGGGAAGCAAAGCGTCAGAGCTCATAAGAAGGGATCGGTTGCGAAAACCTGAAACCGAAGAGCATTAATAACGATGCTTCAAAATTCATTCGCCATGTCTACCAGCTCCCAATAAGGGGGCGGGTAACCCATCTCCTCCTCAAAATCCGCTGCCATCTTCATCGTGTGGCGCCGTGTCTCACGGAAACGACTCTTGAACTCCTCGTTCTTGAGAACCGTCACCGGACTCATGCCCTCCGGAACGATCGCAACCCTGCCCGTCCAGTTCAGCACGACCGAATAGGCTTTCAGAACGCGCACCACGGGCAGCATCCAGGGGTCGTAATTGAGTTCCTCGCCTTCGTTGGCGCGCGCTATTAAGGCATCCATTACCGCGTTGTCGACATGATCCTGCGCCAGCGTTTCCCGGTTTCGCCACTCTGCGACAACACTCAGCGACGGGTCGTACTCGAGATCAGCCGGCAATTGCGTAAAGAAGTTCTCAACGCCAAAGGAGATAAGCCAACTCACTACCCCCTCGGACGAAACAGTCGATTTCGGCTCCCAGAGACTGATGCCGAATTCTCTATATGCGTAGGATCCGACTTCCGAGCAAAACATTCGGGAGGAATCAAAGTAATCCATCGAGAAATCGTAGGGTATATGGCGCTGGCGCGCCTCGTTGAGGACAAACCTGGCCGCCTCGTGCGGAAGCATCGGATTAGCATCAATCGCTGACAAGTCAGCTCGCGGTCTCAACACCATGAACCGGAGTTTAGTGTCCTCAAGGTACGCGCTGGTATCAGCTACAGTCACCCCTTTATCGATGTGCGCTTCGACAATAGATGGGATGTTCGTTCCCGGCTCCACATAGATTATGGCGACGTGCGAGAAGTTACCCGGGTAGTCATTCGCTCTCGCTATGAAGGCGGACATCTCCGAGCCGCCGCGACTTACTAAAAGATCTCCGCTATGCACCTTAATGCCGAGAATCTCGGTTGCGGGCGTCGCTGATGGTTCATCTTTCACCTTGAGGGTCGAGCGCATGAGGTCGCTGCCCCTTTGCAACTCTATCTCCTCGACCGCCGCACGCATGCCGTATAACGACCTGTAAATGGCGTCGCGCGACGACTTCATGCTCAAGTCCCAGGTCGTCGAGTCGTTCTTCATTTTCGTCCTCACGCGATCGTAGAAACGGAGATGCCAGTCCGTTCTGTCGGACATGGCCGCAATGAGCGGCGCCGCTTCGAAGAAATTATTCTCGAGTTTCGCGTAGATTGGATCGTCGGGGCTTCGCACCGAGGACTCATAGTCACGCAACACCTGCTCGGCCGACTTCGTTTTTGCAGAAACCAACCGCGCTAACTGCGCCTGTTCCAGGGTTCTCGCTACCTGGAAGCCCTCCTCGAGGAACTGCCATAGTTCGTTCTGGCCCCAGACGAACGGCTGCTCACTCGGCTTGAACTCCGGCGCTTCGGGGCTGCGAGGTGGAATCAGCAAGAGAGCATAAATGGCGCAGAGGGCCAGCAGGCCGTAAGAAAGTTTTTTCATCGTCGCCGCTAACAATCCTTGCGCCAGGTATGTCGATCTCGACAGTATCAATCGCGCGCCTTGGTAGATACTACCCCGAAGTAAACACTTTGGTACCAGTGACAGAAGCGGTGCGCCCTGCTCATGCTCGCCCTCTTTGCTTGCAGCGAAATTCTCTCTAAACGTTTGGAATCGTACCAAGTCATCAGGCCAACCCACTGCAAACTGGCAAAGCCAGAAGGGGCCTCTTAAGATACACCGGATGACAACGATTCAGCCGGCCAGCGTTTGGAAAACCTATGCATTTTGGGCAATGTGGGTCGGTGTTGCGTTCTTCTCGGTTTATCCAACCTGTAACTGGCTGACTTCCCTGCGTGGCGAATACTTTAGTCTTTACTTTGCGGCTGAGCTCGACGTGCCATTCGTGCCTGAATTCATTGTTTTCTATCTCTCGATGTACGTCCTGTTCGCAATGCCACCATTCTTCCTTAAGGTGGCCGAACTGACAGCGCTGGGTAAACAGCTTATCGCCGGCACGCTGATTTCGGGCCTGGTTTTCCTGTTAGTGCCGGCCAGGCTTGGGTTTGTCAGGGAGGTCCCGGAAAGCGGTCTCATCGAGTCGATTTATTCGACATTGTTTGCGGTGGACATGCCGCACAACATGGTCCCCTCCCTGCACGTGGTATTCAGCACGCTCATCTTGCTGGCACTCGCAAATGCGTCAGCCGGCGAGCAAAATAAAATATTGTGGTATGGCTGGCTGATGGTCATTTGCGCGTCTACACTGTTGGTACACCAGCACCACCTGATCGACGTTGTCGCTGGCCTCGCATTGGCCTTCGCGCTTCGGCGAATAATCGTAAAGAGAGAAGAAATATGAAAAAAATCATACTGATGTTGTTTCTGGTTCTCGCAAGTACGACGGCGTTTCCACAGGAGGAAGCTGATCACGCCATACACGAAGAACTTCGTGCCTTGCTGCAGGGCATGCAGCAGGCCATCAATGCAAAAGAGTATTCCGACCTGGAGCCCTACTTCCACGAAAATCTGCGAGTTACGACGATTAACCAGGAAGTAATATCGGCGCGCTCCGAGATCACGGGATATTTCGAAAAGTGGTTCGGCGACGACGGTTACCTGGCGGATCTCGAGATCACATTAACCGCTGATGACACGACTGAACTGTATGGCGACAAAATGTTTGGGATTGTCCGCGGCACCGGCGATGAGAAATACATTTTGTCCGATAGTCGCGCGTTCGACATGAGCACTCGCTGGACGGCTACCGTTATCAAGGATACCGACGGTCAGTGGCGCATACTGGCTTTGCATATCGGCACCAACTTCCTCGATAACCCCATCTTGAGTATGGCGGAGTCATCACTGAAGACGTTTGCAGCATACGGTGTGCTGGGCGGGCTTCTCCTGGGCTGGCTAATCGCTTACCTCTACATGAGGCGCAGGAAGGCACAGACCTGACGGTCAATCGAGGCGGTTCTTATTCGAGTGTTGAGCCGGCATTCATCGGCGGCGCCGGTCGCGCGCCGCCCCACAGTCGGAAGTAGATACTCCAGAACGTCGGCCTCGGATCAGCGTCCTCCACCAGCCCCGGCAGATACGGCCACGGCACCTGCGGGTGCCGATGGTGTGCCAGATGGTAATGGTAGTTAAGGGCGATAGCGCTCGTGATCGGCAGCACCTTCAAGTTCCATGCGCCGTTGACGATATCCCGAGGACTCCAGGCGTGATCGACGTACTGCAGGGCTGACCAATGCGCAGCGAAGGCCCAGTAACATAGCAACCAGCCCTGCCAGGTCAGGTCCAACAGCACCCAGACCAGCAGTTGGTAAACGAATGCCAATGCGCACTCGAGCCAGATCCGCAATTTGGGGAGTTCGGCAATTTCCCTGACGTAGGGTTCGAATCCGAGCGACCTGGCTGGTCCCTCGACAAACCACTTTGACGAGTAAAGCCACGGCCACAGCAGAAAGATCAAGTTGCTCAACGGAATACAAAACCAGTACAAACCGAAGAGATTTCCCGCGTAAATGCTGCGGGTCTTTGAGAATTTGGATTCTGTCGGCAGGTAATAGTCGTAAAGTTCCTCGTCCGTTCTGTTGCGCCGGTGGTGGCCCAGGTGAGCCACTCGCTGCATTGTGAATGACGTTGGAAATACGGCGCCGGCCAACACGCCGAAGAAGTCATTGCGCCGTTTATTTGGGGAGAACACGCCGTGCACGGCTTCGTGCATGAGCGAAAACGGCAGGTGATTTGCCAATGAGAAAACAGCGGCGGCGAGTATCGCCCAGCCAAGGAGGGCGTGAGAACCAAGCCACAGCAAAACCCATAATGCCGGCAATGACAGCATGAAGAGCAATACGTTGGTCTTTTCGGGAATTGGATACTTCGAATTATCAGACGACATCAGAAACCTCCCTTGCTCACCGGACGGCAACCGGAATGTCCATGGACCCTGAACGATCGCCGGCGATAACCCCAAACCGGCAAGACGATCGCTGCTATCAATATCAGAGGGAATAACCAGGCAAAGTTCAGGGCAACGAGTCCGCCGTTCGCCGCGAGGTATTCGGCAATACCTACGCCGGCGCCGTAAACAAGCCCGAAGCCGGCAAAGAACCACGGCCCGTAATCAAGAGCCACTGCTGCCGAGCCCTTACCATCCGCCCAGGGCTGGTTGTAAACCCGCAATATTCCCGAATCAAGAGCTTTCACATCATAGAGAATATTGACAAAGCCCAGCACCGCGGCAAACACGAGGCTGGTCCTGACTACGCCCGCGAAATCATCGACCACGCCCGCGTGACAGATCCAGGCGATGGTCGCAGTCGCGCTGCCGAATACAAAGCCATGATGTGGCCGAAAACGCCCCAGGCGGAAGCGCGTGTCGAACTCCCAGACTTTAAGAACATTGGTACCAACGCCGGGAACGATATAGGCGTATAACACCGGAATCAGCCAGGCCATCAGGGTAAGCCAGATATCGCCAGCATAGGTCTTCCACCAAAGCGCAAAGGACAACGGCCCCAATATGGCTGGCGCCAGGTACTGGTACCACTCAAACAGATGCTTTTTCAACGTAGTCCGAATCGCATAAGGTGTTTCTTATACACTTCCTTGCGAAATAGCAGTGTGTATCTCCAGTACGCGGCAACGCTCCATAGCGTCTTGAGGTTGGTCTTGATATCCGAAAAACGGTACACCAGTGAAGACGCGCTATTGAATTGCTTACGCGCTTCGTGACAGGCATCGGTCAGTTCATCCGCACTCATTAATTCCGGCTGATAGGCGGCCTGGTTGAACCGATATTCCGGGTGCAGCCACCACTTGCCGTCGTACAGCAGCCTCCCCTGTTGTTCGAGCTTGTGGTAAAGCGGCGTGTTGGGATAGGGCATAAGAATATTAAATGCGGCGAAAGTGAAGCGGTTCTTGAGCGCAAACTTCATGGTGGCCATGATCGACTCGTAAGTATCGTGATCGTACCCGAGTGTGAAGGCAGCCCAGGTCTGCATGCCATACTCCCGCAGGATTCGGATCTCGCGCTCGTAACTTGAAAACTGGCCGATGTTCGGTGACTTTTTCGTCTCCTTGAGGCTGGCGTGAGTAATGGACTCAAAGCCAGTCACATTGCCAACATTGCCGCTGTCTGCCATCAGCTTCATAATTTCCGAATCGCGTGTCAGGTCGAGGCTGGCCTGACTGAACCAGCGGATTTTCATCGGGATCAGTTCACGGCAGAGCTCTTTGAGCGCCTTTCTGTCTGAAGCGATATTGTCGTCAACAAAGAAGATAAACTTGCGACGCTGACTTTCGATCTCTTGCAGCACCTCGTCTATTCGCCGAATGTAATGCTTTTTATCGAAATACTGGCTGACTGCACAGAACTGGCACGCAAAACGGCAGCCCCTTGAGTACTGCATCAGCGCCATTGGCAGGTAGCCCTTGCCCTTGAACAACTCGCGTCTCGGCAGGACGCCGCCAATCTGCGCAACACCCGGCGGTCCGTCGTAGCGTTCCTGCAAACGTCCCTCCTGGGCATCGCGGACAACCTGGGCCCACAGGGTCTCAGCATCGCCGATGAAAATACTGTCCGCGTGTGCCTTACTTTCATCCGGCAACAAGGTTACGTGCATGCCGCCGAGAATCACCGGTACGCCGCGCTTGCGGTATTCGTCGGCGATCTCGTAAGAACGGCGAGCCGTATAGGTTTCAACCGTGATGGCGACGAGGTCTGTTGCATTGTCGTAGGGAATGCTCTCCATGCGATCGTCGTGCAACACGACCTCGATGTCCGGTGGAGTCAGCCCCGCGAGGACGCCAAGCATCAAGGGCTCCATCCGGGCCTCATCCACATAGAGACTGTGATCGCGTCGACCAATATTCGGTTTTATGAAGGTCACTCGCATGCGCCTACTCCCCTAACAGCCGATGTTGCTTGCGATAGATTTCCTTTCGCGAAATGACGTTCGCCAGCCCGACCATGGAGGTTCGAAACGGATCGAATCCGGCATTCGAACCAAGAACCCTCGATACGATTGACTTCCACGAGTAGAACGCCTTCTTGGCATCGAAGCATTTTTCCGAAAACTCCGTTGCCGTCATTTCTCTCGGTGCAAAAATCGGGTCGCCGTAATGGTAGGTCTTGTCTGTCCACCACTCCGGGAACAGCAGCCTGCCCTCCTCGCTGAGCCTGTTATAAAGCTTCGACCCTGGTGTTGGCGTGAGTGGATTGAAATTGGCGATCTCGAGCTTGGCGTCCATTGCGAAGTCGAGACTCTGTTGAATTGTCTCCGCCGTATCGGCATCGTAGCCGAAGACGAACGTTCCGTAGATGGCGATTCCGCGTTGGTGAAACTTTTGTACGACGCTCAGGTAGTCGCCGGCTACCTTATTCCAGCGTTTACCCATCTGTCGCAAATTGAGTTCCGACAGGGACTCGAACCCGACGAGCGCAAATACGCAACCCGCTTCTGCCATGCGATCCAGCAACTTCTCGTCTTTCGCCACGTCGATACTAATCTGGCATGACCAGCGCCTGCGCAACGGCGTAATCGCGTCCAGAAGGGCATTGAGTGCCTTGACGGAGTTGAACAGGTTATCGTCGACGAAAAAAATCAGGCGGTTGCGGCTGATGCCGGACAGCTCCTCTGCAACGCTTTCCGGATCGCGTTGCCTGATGTTGTCCTGGTAAAAGGTTCGGATTGAGCAGAAGTCGCACGCGAAGCGGCACCCTCGCCCATACTGGACAAGTTCCACGGGCGGATACTTTTTGCCCTTGAAGATACTCCGATCGATTACGAAATCCTTGATGGGTCGGGAGTTGCCGCCGGAGTATGTCTGTTGCATACGATCATTCCTGAAGTCCTCCAGGAGTTGCTCCCAGCTTCCTTCAGCATCGCCCACCACAATAGCATCAGCGTGCTGCAGTGCTTCCTCGGGCAGGAAGGTCGGGTGATATCCGCCCATGACAACGGTGACACCCTTGTCGCGGTATCGTTTCGCGAGCTGATAGGCGCGATGAGCTGTGAAGGTCTCGACGGTCAGCGCCACCATGTCCGGTTTGTCGCTCTCCGGTATCACCTCAACCTTGTCATCGTAGAAGGTGACTTCGATATCTTTGGGAGTCCGTGCAGCAAGAATCGCCAACGATAGCGGTGGTAGCCCATCGGTCGATCGGTAATCACCCATGTTAGGACGCAGCAGGGTTAACCGTTGCAACTTCATAACAGGCCGACCTCCGGTTGTGGCGAGCGGGTATCAAGCGCCGGCTCCGCGCCATCCGCCCAATGGACCGTCTCAATACAGCTCCGGTAGACATTGGCGCGGAGACTTTGCCGCAGGCGATGGCCGAGTGGATTTTGTGCCGATAGTCCGAGTGTGCCGACCTGTGCGCCCTTGCGACGGGCAATCGTCAAAGCCTCTCTTACCACGGCGTTGGCGCTGTCACCGGCCTGCTTGCCCAGCGCAAAAAAAGACAGAAATACCTGCTCCAGTTGTTTACCCGGGCGTGGCAGTGCCAGCCGACCAGTAAGCCGTGCATACAAATTATAGCTTCCCCGCAGCAGGTTGAGAGGAAAGCGATAGCCTCGGGACACGATTTGCTTGAATGACCGCTGGTCCCAGATCGCAATACAGCCACACACATCCTGACCGTTCTTGAGTAGCCAGAAGTCATCGAGTCGTAACCCGAACGATCCCGTCAGGCTCGTGAGCCACTGCCGCGATAGCACGGGCGAAAATTGATAGGATGCCGCTGATGCATTAAAGAACTCCACCAGCGAGGGTATATCGCCCGGCACGGCTGGCTGCAGTAATTCAACGGGTTCTCCCTGGCGAGTAGAAAAACCCATGCTGTCAAAATCACCGACGGGGGTATAACGAGGCATGCCACGAAGATTCGCCTCGAGCAGCCTCCGCGCCACAGAATTCTCAATTGCCACGCTGGTAAACGTCGTCAGGCGGTCAATCCCGGATAGTGCCCGCACGGAGGCAAAACCGTTCTTGAGAAACCGAATCTTGTGCCGATACTCGGGATTGACACGTAGCGCACCGAGATACGCGGTGTCCATCGGCCGGCCGTTCACGTGAGTTTGTTGTTCAGCCATGGCGTAGGTCCCGATCACTTGCTCCGGCGCATCGGTCATGTATGCGATGACTGCTGATGACTGGCCCACCAGGTTCTCACCCTGAAAAAATGACGGCTCCCGCTCGATTGACATGCGTGCCCAGGAATCCATGTCATTTTTTCGCAGCAAGTCGCGAATAATACGGTCGTCGGTCGGAACGGCCAGTCGATACGTAACGCCGGCGGCGGAGAAGCTCCCCGGTGTTTCGCTCTGGCGGAGAGTCAGCGACATCAACGCTTAGCCTCTACAAGCGAGCCCCGCCAGTTTTCATCGCCAAGCGGATAGCCGTTCCGATTACTCACATCCGCCCTGTGCATATGGTTGATGGGAAAAAAATTACGGAACATGAACCCATCGCTGCGATTGGTTTTTTCGAAGCCACGCCGCAGGATGCTTCCCCAGGAATAGAATTTGCGGCGGCTTTCGACACATAGTCGGGTTACGTCGTCATGATTGAGTCGCTCGGGAATAAACGGCACGTCATTGTAACGATACTCGTCGTCGAGCCACCAGGCATCAAATCGCAGCCGGTTTTCGTCTTTCAGCCGGCGATACAGGGCTGTCCCCGGAAACGGTGTCAGATGATTGAACGCTGCAATATACAGCCGTTGCTCAATGGCAAACTCGACCGTGCTATCGAATGTCTCCGGTGTGTCATTCTGGTAGCCGAACACGAAGGTGCCGTAAACGCGGATGTTGTAGCGCCGCAAGTTCTTGAGGGCGACTTCGTAACCACCGCGCATGGTGTTGAACCGCTTTTTCATGCTGCGCAGGGTCTCCGGGTCAAGTGACTCGAAACCGATAAGAACGCCCTTGCATCCGCTATTCGAAAGTAACTGCAGAAACTCCTCGTCGTGCGCCGCGTTGATGCTCATTTGGGTAATCCAGCGAATGTTCATCGGTGCCAACGCCTGCAGCAGCGGCTTCGCGGCCTTGATGTTTCCCGCAAAGTTATCGTCGACGAAGAAGAACACCTTTCGACTTCGCTTCAGAGACTGCAGCTCGGCAAGGATGTTGTCGATGGGTCGGCTGCGATGTGTGCGGTCGAAGAACACCTGAATAGCGCAGAATTCGCAGGGGAAACGACAACCACGACCCGTTTCGACGAGCCCGATCGGCAAATAGCGTTTGCCGTGAAAGATACGTCGGTCCGGCCGTATCTTGTCCAGCTGCGGTCGCTCAAAGCCAGTGTAGCGTTGTCGTAATGTCCCGTGACGCAGGTCGTCGATAACCGTCGCCCAGACCGGTTCAGCCTCGCCGACGATGACCGCATCTGCATAACGTTCCGCCTCTTCCGGCATGAGACTCGCATGGAAACCGCCGACGATGACCGGCACATTCCGTTTCCGGTACTCGCTGGCAATCTGGTAGACGCGCTTGGCTGTGTAGGTTTCGAGCGAGATCGCCACGGCGTCGGTGGCCTCGTCGTAAGGAATTTTCTCCATCCGATCGTCGTAAAAGCGAATCTCGACGTCATCGGGCGTCAGCCCCGCGATCGCAGCAGCGGGTAATGGCTCCATCTGCCAGGAACGAATATAGCGCTCCCCGATCCGATGGCCGATGGCCGGATGAATGATGGTCAGCCGCATGGTGCCTTGTTCCTGGACTCAACCGCGACCGTCGGCTCGGGATTAGTCTGCGTGATCGGCGCTGCGAGCTTGTGTGCCATAGAATCGATCGGCCAGTCGCAGTTATAGAATCTGCTCAGGTTGTGTGCATAGAATCGATAGCCCAGGTTTACCGTGAAGGCCAACGGCTGAAAGTTTTTCGCGTTCCAGAGCCGCTTGCCCATCGACGACCACCAGTAGACTTTTTTCCACGCGTATTCATGGCCTTGCGACAGCTGCTCGACGCTCATGTGCTGGGGTTGAAAGACGACATGCTGTCCATCGTAATGCTCCCAGTCCCGGCTGATGATTCGGTTCTCAGCCTCGAGACGTTTGTAGAGCGGCGTACCCGGAAACGGCGTCAGGACAGAGAATCGCGGCAAGTCTATACCCGCATCAATGGCGAATTCCGCCGTCGCCTCGAACACGTCGGGCGTATCGTGATCGAGCCCGAAAACGAAGCACCCCTGCACAGCAATACCCAGCCGGTGGAGCTCTGCGATCAGCGCCTTATAGTCCACCGAGGCATTGAACGGCTTCTTGATGTTCTTGAGGTTTGCCCCCGACACGGTTTCAAGCCCGAGCAGCAAGCCGCGACACCCGCTTTTCGCCATCAGCTCCATGAGTTCCGGGTCATGGCCGATAATCACCGTGGACAGACCGAACCAGCTGACACCCAGCGGAATCAGGGCCGTGAATAACGCCTTGGCGTACTTCGTGTCGGAAACCAGGTTGAGGTCGATAAACAAAATCTTCTTTTCGCCCACCCGCCGGATATCCTCGATAATCCAGTCCACGGGCCTTTGTATTTGTTTGCGTCCCCACGCCGACGGCGCGACGCAGAATTCGCAATCGTGGGCACATGATCGAGTGGCCTCGAACACGGCCTGCGTCAGGAAGTGCTTGCTGTCGAAGAGGTCACGCCGCGGGAACGGAGAGTTGGCCAGTGACAGGTTTGGACCCTGGCGGTAGACGGGTTGCAACTGGCCACGATCAAAGTCGCGTAATAATTGCGGCCAGCTGTCCTCAGCGTAGCCAATGCAGACCGAATCGGCATGCTGCATCGCTTCATCCGGCAGCAAGGTAACGTGCGGCCCGCCCAGAACAACCGGGATGCCCCGCTTCCGATACCGCTTCGCCAGCTCGTAACTTCGCTTGGCCGTGCCGGTGATAACGGTCATGCCGATCAGGTCGGCTTCGAAGTCTTCAGGGATCTCCTCGATCCCTTCATCGACGAGCTCGACGACGGCATTCAGTTCATTGGGAATGAGCGCTGCCAGAGTGGTCAATGTCAGCGGTTGATAGCGCAGCGACTTCTTGAATATCCCGCCCTTGTGCCGGTATAACGGGCCCTTGGGTGATATCAGTACGATTTTCATATCGTCGTCCCGGAAAACGTTTCGAGCCAGTCTGTTTCTGGGCAAAGCGCCGCCACTTTAAGGTCTCCCAGACGTGTCCCGCCGCGTACGAGGCGTCCCATATATTTTTCCAGCGGCTGAGAGACTTCACATAGTGACAGCTTCTCCAGTTGCCCGATACGGCGCGCATAGGCGTACTGGGGGTTCCTGAACAGGCGCGACTCGACCAAATCGATCAACGTGCTTGATTCATGCTGTTCTTGATTGTCCACGACCAGCGTGTATCCAGACCTTGGCGTAAGCACCGGTACCAGCGTGCGAAAACCAGGGACGTCTTTCAGGCACGATAGAACAAAGCTCTCATGCAATTTCTCGCCCACAATGTCACAGGTCAATCCCTGTCGCCCCGAAAAGCGAAGAATCGGCAGTGTGTCAGCAAACCCCTCGCAGACAACACTGTCGCCGGTCTGGTAACGATACAGTCCGCCGGATGTTGTCATAACCACCTCGTACTGTGTCCCGGCTATCACTTCATGGCCAGAACATATGTCACCACTATCGGACAGAAATTCGAAGAAACCGCTGTCCGGCGCCAGAACCGGCCGGCCGACATTATCAGGTACCGTAACGACGCCCTCGGTTGACAACAAGCCTTTGCCCTGAAAGCTCGCATGTGCGAGGCGCTGACTGAGTTGCTCAAAGAAGGGTTGAGACGATGCGTCGGCCCAGCAACTTACCAGCTTCAGGTTCGGCCACAGACGGCTGGCATCTCCGTTCGATTTGAATTCTTGCAGGCGTGCAAGCGCGGCACAGTCGGGAGAAAGCGTGTGCCCCGACACTCGTGCGCCGTCTTGCAACAGGCTGGCAAGCTCCTCGCATCGCTCTTCAAGCGCATCGAGGAGCGTTAGCATAAATGTCGGGCTCCACACGGAGATGAGCGCGAGGTCGGCCCGTCGCAGTAGCCAGTACAGTGTTGCAATCTGCCACTCCGCAACATCACGCAGGCTTCCGACCCAGGCCGGGACGGCAGAAATTTGTATGAACTCAGCAAGCGCATTGGCGCCCAGGTAAGTGCCATCGGGCAGTCCGATGGATACGCCGCCATTGGTTACCTCCGCTTTTCTCGTCGCGGGACTGATGGAAAAATAGGCCGTGCCAGTCGCGATACCAAATTGCCGGATGCTGCCACTGAGCCAAGGCAGCAATGCGGCCTGGAAATCTTCGAGGCTATGCGAAGAATAGGGAAACAGTTTGCTACCCCGTGTACTCCCGCCGGTGCGCTCGAAGGCGACCGGCTGCCCAGCAAAAAGGACGTCCGCCTCACCGTTTGACATTCTCACGATGAAAGGCTCGACGTCCTCGTAAGAAACGATCGGCACCTGCTCACGGAAGTTCTCGACCGACCGAATCATGTCGAATCGATGGCGCTTGCCGTAGTCGGTTTTACGATTCCGGTGCACGCAGTCGTACAACCAACTTTCCTGTCGTTCTGCCGTGTCGGCACCATGCTCGAAGCCCGCTCCCAGCTCGGCGAGATTCTGCAGCGCAGTGCTCACTCGTTACTCCGCGAGAAGATCCGCTTGGTCAGTGGCCGCATGTTGTCTTCGATAATCTCGCAAAGACAAACGAGCTCATGCCCCAGGACATAGCCGGGGTTACGTTCCAGGAAAAATCGCACGGCCTCCTTGTTTTTCTCTTGTTGCGTGGGCTCCGCGAATGCCGGGTTCAGGTGGCCCTTTGATTCTGTAAATTCTACGATTCCCGTGGAGGGAGAATAGGCATCACCGAACTTCTGAAGTGCGAGCGCGTCCGCCAGTGGCTTCAAGTCCGAGCGGTCGATGGACCAATGTGGGTAAAACGACTTACTGAAAGCTGGGAGAAATTTGTAGGTTCGATGACCTTTGAGAATGACAAACCAGTAAAGGGCCACGTCAGGCCGCTCGCGCCTTAGCTTGGCGAGATTTGCTATCCAGGCAAAGGCCAGGGCCTGCTGCCCCCAATGCTCATGGTGCACAACAGTGTCGCCCGAGTAGAGGATCCGGACGACTGAGGCCTGCCACTCGAAGTCGTATATTTGCAGCGTGGTAAACCCGACAAGCGTGTCTTCGAAATACAGCAGGAGAACCTCCGTCTTCTCATCGAGATCCGAAAAAACCTGCGCCTCATCACTTCCATCAAAGTAGGAAAGATAAAGCCTGGCTATATCGGCGCGATCATTGTCGGAGATTTCGGCGACATCCTTAAAAAGCACACTGTATTTCGTCATTAATTCCTGGTGAACCGGAGCAATGTTTGAGCGTTCCTCGCCAGTCACCTGGTTGTTTGCGAAGAACCCAGTCTAAGCCATCGAGACGAGGACATCGACACCCGAAATACCATGTCCGTAAATCGCTCAATCGTCCATGTGCCCCGGAAAATTGATCATGATAGTGTCCTGGGGCTAAACGGGGGCTACGTCCAAAACCCGGCGATTCGTTCAAACACCCAGAAAGCGGCAATTCCACCGATCGCGTAGCTTGGGATCCTCCAAGCCCATTCCGGCGGCACCGGTCGAAACCGTTTGCCCAACCCGTAAAGGAGCAGAATCGCGGCGATGAACATCAGCTGCCCGATTTCCACACCAACGTTGAACGTAAACAGTGCGAGAGGAATTGAAGACTGCGGCAATCCGATCTCGCTCAGCGCTCCGGCAAAACCGAAGCCGTGTAGCAGGCCAAAAGAGAACGCGACTATCCACGGCAATCGTGCAGTAAGCCCAGGATTGCCCTGGCGACCGCGGATGATCTCCGCAGCCACAAAAACAATACTCAGCGCGATGATTGCCTCAACGGGCGGTCCCGGAGCGCGCACGAACCCAAGTGCGGCAAGCGCGAGCGTAATGCTGTGGGCCACTGTAAAGGCTGTTACCGTGCCGACCAGTCGTCGCCATCCGACGACGACCATCAGCAATGCGAGGACGAACAACAGGTGATCGACACCGGACAAGATATGTTCGACGCCAAGTGCCATATAGGTCCAGGCAACCTGCCAGGCGCTTGGGTCCGCCTCGAAGACGTAGCTGGGCTCGTCCGGTGTCATGCGATGCGTAATATCGGTTCCATCGATACGCTCGAGTCGCATCAGGACATCCGTAAGGCTCGCGGCGAGTCCGTCGATAACTAGGGTAGATCCCGTGAGCCCGCCCTCCCGCTTGATTTTCATCCGCTGTATGTGCGTGTTACCGACAAACGCCGCTACTGGCTCAGTAATCAAACTGACGTCATCGTCGAAACGCAGGTAAATGCTCATGCGCATGTTGTCGCCCTGCGCGGGAACCTTCCAAAAAACCTCGTACGTATCGACGGCCGTTTCGCGAATTTCGAGATAGCCCGGACGCATCTCATGTGCGTTAGTGGTCAGCGGCAGCAAGGCGACTGCAGCTAGAAGCAAGGCGCGAATGTTACCTATCCGGCAGGCCATTCGATCACTACATCATAGTCGGCAAGCAATTTCTCATTAATTGTCTGGCGGGTTTCAGTCCGCTTTTCATTAGCCCATTCGCGTTCAACAATCGGTCGAATGTCGGCGAGTTCGGGGACAAAACCTGGCACGCGTTCCTGCAGCAGGATCAGGTGAATGCCAAACCCGGATTCGACCGGTCCGGTCCACTGTCCGGTTTCCAATTTGTCGAGACTTTCCGAAAAGCCGGCTCCAAATGTTCCGTCGATAGTCTGTGCGGACGCGAATTCAAAGTAGGCCGGGAGCAGGCCATACCCTTGTGGACTCATGTCGCCGTTACGAAGTTGAGTAAGCGTTTCGGAGACAATCCGATCATCACCGGTCCGGCTTGGATCGACAAAGACCTGCGAAAACGTGTAGGTCGTATCCGTTTTTAACGCTTGTTGGTTCGCTGCAATGTACGCCGCAAGGTCCGCATCGGTTGGCGATAATGCTGCGGCTATATCATCCGTCAGAAATTCAAGTTTCTGTCGCAGGCGGCGCCGAATGACGGCGTCATTGCGATCGATACCCATTGCGATGGCTTGGCGGTAATAGACCTCTTCCAATACGAAATCGTCAATCAGGCGTTTGAGTTCGTCGGCAGTCGGTGGTCGCTGCCAGGTTTTTTGAAAGATGCTGATGAACTGTTCGATGCGGCCAGCACTGACCGTTATTTCATTGTCAGCGCCAGCCAGGCCATCGTCGTTCACCAGTCCGTACAGCGCGAACAGGGCCGCCCCAATCAACGCAAAGTGGACCAGGGGTTCACCTACTAACTTTCTCACTATTTACTCGCCGAATACCAAATTGGTGAGGTGTATGCGCGTTCAGTTGTCACCATAGGAATTTCATCTTTCATGTCGATACCAAAACGTTTGGCTTCGTAAGCCGTCCAGCGCGGTGTCGGAATCTCCATGACGCGTGCGTAGTAAGACGCGCTTACGGCTGCATCAAATTCCGGATCCGTCCAGACGCCAATTAATTCCGATGCGCCGATCGTGTTAGTCCAGGTGGCGTTTGCCACGTCGACAGTGTTACCGACCAATGGCAGCTTGCCGTCGGGGCCGGGCTGCCGATCTCCAGACCAGACAGCATCAAACACTTTTTCCTGACGCTTGCCACGTTTGTCGAGCCAGACTTTCACGATCTGAATGCGGTCGAGATTGCCTGAATACGGGTCGCGTAACGCGGCGACCAGAAAACTCGGAGATTTCCCGGCCGGGCCATTTGTGAGGTCACCGCCCATCGGCACACCTTTAGTGTAACCGACATCAGCCGGCAAACGATTCTGCGCGTCTTCTTCAGTGAAGTCCCAGCCGCCGAAGAACCGGACCAGCATGCGTGAACCGGTTGTGCCATACGTCTCTTTATTCATCATGGCGTCAAACAAGGCTTCGCGAGTGTTCTCACGGGCCCAGACTGCAGCGAGACCCGATGCAACCATCGACCAACCGGTGTACTCGGCATCCCCGACTTTTGCCATCGGGTGTTCGACACGCTTGGCATTCGGTTCCGCGCCAGAGTGCTTACCGAAAAAATTGTCCTCTTGAGCGGTCGCGAGACCGGTGTGACTGTCCGTTGACCCAATAAATCCAAATTTGTATGGATTCACGCCAAGCTTTTTTTCGAGCTCCAGGCCAACGCCCAAGGCTGAACGGCCGTATTCGTGCGGCAACATCTCATTCGTCTTGAATTCGGTGAGGTCCAGATTACCCTGGTCCCAGGTTTCGTAGTCTGCAAACTCATCGTTAGGCGACAGGAACGGGTGAGTCTCGCCATCTCCCTTGATCTGTGTGATCTCGTAGAGCGGCTCCCACTTGATGCGTTCCTCTGCCCAGGCACGATCGTATCGTTTACCGGTGAATGTATCGGCGACAGGAAACATTGCACCGTTGCTGAGATTACCGTTATGCGCGATCGCCAGGACACGTCCGCCGGTCTTGTCTTCGTAGAATCTCATCCACTTCCACAAATCGCGTTCATCCGGGCTGCCCAGCGGCCGCACGGTTGAGTAGGGAACGAGAATGCTCGCCTTGTCGGCATCATCGCGATAGATGACAACACGGTGCCGGTTTATCCCATTTTCGGTCGAAGTCCACTCGTAACCGTGGAGTGCCGTGTAACGACCGGGCTCGTTGTATTTCTCGGCCGCATCGAGTGAGACCTCCCAGGCCGCCCTGTAGACGTCCGTGCCCGGAAGAACTGCAAGCGCTTCCGGCATGGTGTTCATCGTAAGACTTTGTATGATCTCAACAGCAGCTTGCACTCCCTGCTGACCACCAGCCTGGATCATGTCGTACCACTTTCTTCCGGTTGGATCTGCAAGCATTTTCGGATCGCCGGCCGCCAGACGCGGGAAGAAACCCATATTGTCCGAATGATCGGCGACAACGAGAAAATCAAGCGGTCGTGAGAGCTTGACCTGCTTTCCGGTTGACGAGGTGATTTCCTCACCGCGCGCGAAACGATGCGCGTCCTCCGGCAAGAGCCGCGCACCAAATGCGCCGGCGTCCATCGACATACCGGTATGCAGGTGCGTGTCGCCCCAGTAAACATTGGTAGGGAAGCCACGCCCAGCGTAGGGGGAATAATGATCCTGCGCGGGAAACGCGTGCGCATCGTCTTCTGTCGGCGGCGGCATCTGCGCAAAACTGGCGGGTGCTGATAGCGACAGCGCGAAAATCATTAAACTCAGGTACGCAAATTTATTATCGCTCATCTTAAAACTCTCCCAAGTTAACGGTCATCTCGATGCTTTATTATTTTCGGCCCAGTAGATTAACTATATATCCAATTGCAAAGAATGCGAATGCCACGAGACTCACGGGAGGGATACCACCGTGCCAGCCCGCCGGACTCAGCCATCCTTCATAACCCATGAAGAACACATGCGACGCGCCCAAAAGCATGGCCCAAAGCAGAAACGTTCTTGAGGTGATGAACTGAATGAACGCTTTGTCTTCCCGCAAGAAGGTCTGGAAGCTCATGTTGTAGCCCCACAGAACGACGAAAGCAAGGACGCCACCGAGCATGCTTAAGCCGCCCAGCAAGGTCAGCGTGCCATCAGTTTCAAAGAATTTTCCGTATGTGCTAGGCGAGAACAGCACAAAGCTCATGAGCGCGTGAATTAAAACCAGCAAAAAGCCGGTCATACCCAGAGCCTTGCGAGCGTTGAGCCACCCCGTCGGGACACTAACACCTAGGTTATTAAGTGGCCCGAATCCGAAGTTGCACGCCAAAAGAATAAAGGCAGCAAGCGAAATTCCCTTATTAAGTATAAAGAACGGAAAGTCTTTCCACGGGACCGGCCCGAAGATGTGATACCGGACAATCGCATAGCCGATAGAGATTAGAATCACGAACGTGATTATTCGGCCCGCCGAGTTATTTGTGGTAGTTGCCTGTTGATTCATCGCTCACTTTGCCTGCCAGTCTGGTGTGCATCAATATATAGGAAATTGATATATAAAGTTAAAAACCCAATTCGACCGGATTTCGCGATAAGCTTTGTCATTGCCACGGCCACTCCAAAGACACATGAGACTGATAGACGAACTCAAGCGACGAAACGTATTTCGAGTTGGCGCTGCTTACTTTCTGCTTGGCTGGGTGGTCATCCAGGTAACCGACACGGTGTCTCCGGCGTTGAATTTACCCCCCTGGACGCTGAGCCTGGTCACCTGGCTGGGCATCATCGGGTTTCCGTTCGCCCTGTTCTTCGCCTGGGCATTCGAGCTCACACCGGACGGCATTCGACGCGAAATCGACGCAGCTGACTCCGTATCGAGCAGAGCGAGCGGACAGAAGCTGGATGTTGCGCTCGTCGTTCTGCTGACAATTACGATTGGCCTTATAGCTTGGGGTTCTATCAGTGACGAAGCTGACATCACCCCATTGAGCAACGACAGACCTGCGGAAACGAACGGCAGCGCTACCGCCACAACAGAGGCATCATCGATAGCCGTGCTGCCACTTATTAATATGAGTGCGGATGCCGACAATGCCTATTTTGCCGGCGGCGTGCATGAAGAAATACTGACAAACCTGTCACGTATTGATGACCTGCGAGTCATCTCCAGAACAACGGCATTGCGGTACCTGGATTCAGACTTGTCTCTCAAGAATATAGGTCGGGATCTGGGTGTGCGTTTTATCGTCGAAGGGTCCGTACGGCGAGTGAATAATCATGTGCGGGTTACCGTACAGCTGATTGACGCCGCGAGCGACACCCACCTTTGGGCCAGCAACTATGACCGCGAACTTGTCGATGTATTCGCAGTACAAAGCGAGATCGCTGCAGCGATTACCAACTCTCTGCACCTTGAGATACAGCCAGACACAATTGGCACACTCGATGACATGCCCACACAAAGCGTCAAAGCCTATGACCTTTACATGAAGGCAATGAGTATCGGTCGCAGTGAGCCGGAATCAGAGAGCGCTTTACTCCGACAGCGAGAATTACTTGAAAGCGCCGTTTCTACAGATCCGAAATTTGTTGAGGCGTGGGCTCAATTGAATGAAATACTCGATCACAGCTCTCGCAACATCATTCAACAAAAATGGTTCGGCGAGACTCAATCCGAGCGTAACGCCAGCTTTGAGGAGATTCAACGCGCTGCTCAGCGAGCGCTGGAAAAGGCCATTTCCCTCGATCCCGAAAACGTCATGACATTGCTGGCTCAGGCCAGCAACTTCGTGCTGGAACAGGAAAGCCCAAAGTATCAAATTGAGCGAAAAATCTTCATCGATCGCGCGCTCGAAATCGAACCCGATAACGCAATAGCCTGGCTTGTACTTGGGTGGTGGCATCGCCTCATTGAAGAATATGACGCGGCGACACCGGCGTTTGAACGCGCACTCGAACTCGACCCACTGCATGCTCGTATCGTCGATAGCGCGTTGAGCCATTTTCGATTAATCGGCGACCAGGAAATGACTACCCTGCTGTTCGATCGCCTGACTCAGCTCGCGCCGGAAAAAGCTGAAATCGAAGGCCTCAGCGAAGTGCACCCCCTCGCTACATTGGAAAACACTTTCACTCTTTTCCTGCAGACCGCCGACGAATCAGTCATAGATGATTACAAAGAAAACCTTGCCTCGCTCAGGCAGCGGTCGAAGGATACTGTCGAAGTGGACCCGAAGTTTATCCAACTTCGATTAAGGCTCTTTGAGTTCCGACTCATGCAGATGCGGGGTGACCCGATCAGTGCGTTCAAGCACGCTCCGGTGACGTTACCTGATGACGCGAGCGACCAGGTCTTATTTTGGTATCTGTGGTCCGAAGCATCTTCTATCGCAATCGCTAAACTCGCTGAAGACCAAGGCGAGATCGAGGCTGCGGCACATCGTATGCTCAATGCGCGCACCAGGCTTGACGATTCGAACGGCGGCTTCGGTACCATCGCAGAATTCCCTATGAGCATCGCACACGTTGAGTTGGGCAATGCAGACGACGTAAGCAGATTACGTTTACTGCTCGGCGACGATGACGATGATGGGTTGTTCTCGCATATGAGTGGCGGTCCGTTCTACGCTTACTCTGTCGTTGATACGGATGCGGCGGTCCGTCGTGCACTGCAGCGTAAAAGAGAGCACCCGAGCTGGTACGGCACCGACTCGATCGCGGCTCAGTACGTAATGAACCGCCATCTGGTCGTTCACCCCGAGATGCAGGCTTTTTACCTTGAGGAAGGCAAGTGGATTGACTACCTTGCCGCCCGAGTTCCGGAATACGCCAGGTTCAGCCAGTAAATTCTTCAAGGCCTGAGCTGAATTAACACAGCTTCGTTCCGTCCAGTAGCAACTTCCTTGCCGAAGTACAGTTTCAGTCCGCTTTCTTATCCGCAATGATCGACTGGGCATGCAGCCGACGATCAAGCAGTGGCAACAGCCAGGGTGCGAATCGGGTGACGTAGTAAATACTGCGCGAATACTTGTCCGGAAACACATGAAGCCGATTGCGGCGGACACCATCTATCATTCGCGCAACGACCTCCGAGGGCTCCGAGATCAGATTCTCGGGTACCGTGCGTCGGTTCTCGTATCCAAACTGTGGCGAGTCGAGGATTGCCGTCTTGCTGAAACAGGGATAGATGTTGGTCACGTGAACGCCGGTGTCCTCCAGGTCAGCAGCCAGCGATACGCCGAATCCACGTAAGGCGAACTTCGACGCACAGTAGGCGGACAACCCCCTGGAGCCGAGCCACCCGGCGAGGGACGATACGTTAACGATATGGCCATTGCCGCGCTCGAGCATGCCGGGAAGAAACAGGTTACAGAGCCTCATCGGCGCCAGCAGGTTGAGCTGCATGAGGCTTTCCCAGTGTTTCCGCGGGATCTTGTCGAGCCGCCCGGCGACTCCAATGCCCGCGTTGTTGACCAGAATATCAGGCGCCACACCTTGCGATGCACAGGTGTCAGCAACCGCATTGCATCCCTCCTCCACTGCCAGGTCGGCGGCAACCGAGGCGATTAAGTCGTCGCCGGCATCATCAACAGCCTCGTGCAATGCTCGAGCGGTAACATCCGTCAGTATCAGTTGGGCTCCAGCGGCACGAAACTGGCGTACCAAGTGCCGGCCGAAGCCGCCACCGGCTCCGGTGATCAGGACGGTCTTGTTAGCTGCATTGGTCATGGATCATGGTCATAGAAAACAGTGTGCGATCTTACTTCATTGTGGGATGCTGGCGATTATGGCCCAGGAGTTTTTTGATGTCGTGATCGTCGGTGCCGGCCTGTCCGGCATCGGCGCTGCCTGGCACCTGCAGGACAAGTGCCCCGACAAGAGCTACCTGATCCTGGAGGAACGGGAAGCAGTGGGCGGCACCTGGGACCTGTTTCGCTATCCGGGGATTCGTTCGGACAGCGATATGTACACGCTCGGCTACAACTTCAGGCCATGGAAGGAAGGCAAGGCCATTGCGGACGGTCCCTCGATCCTGCAATACATCAGGGAAACCGCGTCCGAGGCAGAAATCGACCGGAATATCCGCCATCAACAAAGGGTGACGTCGGCGAAATGGTCCAGCGAAGACGCCGCCTGGACCGTTGCGACGCAAGATACAGTCACCGAGGAGATCAGCACGATTCGCTGCAATTTTCTTCTGATGTGCTGCGGCTACTACAACTACGAGCAGGGATACCTGCCCGAGTTCAAGGGGCACGGCCGCTTCCGGGGCAAGACCGTACATCCACAACACTGGCCTGAGGGCTTCGCTTACAACGGCAAACAAGTCGTGATCATCGGTTCGGGCGCGACCGCAGTAACGCTGGTTCCGGAGATGGCTAAGAAAGCAGGGCACGTTGTCATGCTGCAGCGCTCACCCACCTATATGGCCACGGGACCAGACACCGACTGGAAAGCCAGTCTGTTGCAATGGCTGCTGCCGGAAAAGACAGCCTATGCGATCACTCGCTGGAAAAACATTCAGTTCCAGCGCTGGATCTACTGGCAGTCGCAGACAGCGCCACAAAGAATACGCAAGAAGCTGTTAAAGATGGCGCGCAAAGAGTTGGGTAAAGGCGTCGACTTCGACAAACACTTCGTGCCGCACTACGCCCCCTGGGACCAACGCCTCTGCCTCGTGCCAAATGGCGATTTTTTCCACGCCATCCGCGACGGTCGTGCATCTATGGTCACCGACTCCATCACCGAGTTCACGGAGAACGGCATTCGCCTCGAATCAGGGCAAGAGCTTGAGGCTGACATCATCGTTACCGCGACCGGCCTCGATCTATGCGTACTTGGCGATGTGCAGATCAGCGTGGACGATCAACCGGTGGACATCGCCGCGACCTTTTCGTACAAGTCGATGATGTTCTCCGATGTGCCGAACCTGGTTTCGACATTCGGCTACATCAATGCGTCATGGACGCTGAAAGCCGACCTCACGGCCGAGTTCTCCTGCCGCCTGCTCAATCATATGACCGCTACGGGTATGCGCCAGTGCACGCCGCGCTTGCGGGACTGCGACCGGAACATGACCGGCAAAAACTGGATCGACGGTTTTTCATCCGGCTATATCCAGCGAAAGTCCCACCTCCTGCCGAAACAGGGAGATCAGCCGCCCTGGGTCAATACGCAAAACTATGTGCTGGACAAGAAAACCATTGGCAAGGGCGCACTGGAGGACGGTTTCCTGCAGTTCACTAACCCCGCCCGTTGATTTACGGCCGATACCCTGCCACCGCGCGCTGCATTGCGATAATCACTAATCCCTCATCTTTTCATCGGGTTTCTCCGCCCCACAGCAAACAGACTTGAACTGCGGAATACTGTCGCAAACACCTACTAATATAGTAGGCATGGCATTGTTGGAGTGAATCATGTCGAAATCCAAGAATAAGAGCCTCTTTGTCACATGGCTGGCCATCATGCTGGCGTCGGCCGCACTGGCAGACGTGGACCAGTCAATAGCCGGCTTGTCCGATCGTGACTGGCAGGTCCGAAGAGCTGCGGCGCAGTCACTAGGGGTCTCCGGATCGACCGACAAGGCCGTTGTTGCCGTGCTGACGACAGCGCTCAAGGACCCCGATTCCCGTGTTCGCCGATCGGCCGCCGATGCCCTTGGTCACATCGGCGAAAAAGCGCGCACCGCCATACCGGCAATGGTTGAGGCATTCGACGACATGGATCCGAGCGTGGTTGCCGCAGCGGCCAGGGCAACGGGGCAGATGGGGACGCGTGCCTCGAGAGCAACCGGGGACCTGACTGCACTGCTCGATCATGATAATGCCAGCGTGCGCGAAGCCGCATCGGAGTCACTCGGTAACCTGGGTCGTCGCGCCAATAAAAGCGCCTTCGATCTCAACGGCAGGCTTCGCGATCCCGACCCGGGTGTTCGGGCGGCGGCCGCGGTCTCCCTTGGGCAACTCGGTCCCCGGTCAAAAGCATCCATTACCGACCTGATCCGTGTTCTCGGTGACGAAGACGACAGCGTGCGCGAAGCAGCTTCCGGCGCGCTCGTGCGTATGGGCAAGAAGGCTGTCCCCAATCTGGTCCGTGCGCTGCAAAATGGTAACCCGATATTCCTGCAGGCCGTGGTCGACACGCTGGGCCGTATAGGTCCGGTTGCAGTACCCAGGCTCAGCGAGGCTCTGCTCGAAGACCGTACGCCCGACATTGCACGCGGTTACGCGGCGATGGCGCTCGCGCAGATTGCTGATCGTAATGACACGGTTATTGCGACTTTGACCGAAGCGCTCGAGGACCCATCCGCCAACGTCCGTATGTCGGCGGCAGAAGCTCTGGGCCATGCCGGCGCGCTCGCGAAACCTGCCAGCGCGAAACTGATCGAGATTTCGATCGATTCCCGCGAATCTGTTCTGGTGCGGGAGTTTGCTATATCGGCCCTGGCAAAGATTGCGCCGGGTGATGCGACTGTCGAGGAGGCGCTGGTATATGCGGTTTCCGATGGCAACCCGCGAATTTACGAGGCGGCCGTCAACGCCTTGTTGCGCATGCGCCTCTGGCGTGAGGGTGCGCCCTCTGTCCATTCGCGAGTTGCGGAACTCATCAGTGAACTCGAGGGTGGCAGCGCAGCTGCAGCCGATGCGCTCGGACTAATCGGGGACGAGGCAAAAGCCGCGGTGCCGGCTCTGATAACGGCACTGGAAGATGCGGATCCCGAGATGCGCGCTGCGGCACTGGTAGCACTCGAACGGATCGGCCCGCAGACCCAGACCATTCCGGCACTGGTGCAGGCGATGCGTTCGGGTGACCTTGCGAGTCGTGGTGCCGCTGCCGCACGGCTTGAAGCCTACGCGCGCAGCCGCATCGATGTGTGGAAGCCACTGCTATTGCAGTCGGATGCACCGATCCTTAGGAACTGGCTGGCACGCCACGAGGCGCTTTACGGTCTGCGTCCCGACGAAGACCTGCAAACAGCCCGCAGTGAAGCCGTGCGACAAGCGAGCTACTTCGACGTTATGGGCGGGCGCGCCGCAATCCGCGAGAGCATGCAGCTCGAGCTCATCAGCAACCCGGTTGCCGGAAAAAATGAGGCAGCAACCACCTCGATTGACGCCGTCTCCGAGGTGCGCGTCAAGTCTCACCCGTTCGATGACATGCTCAAAGACAGTGAAGCACCAATTACGCGCGTCGAGCTCGCCGAGTTCGTGCCGGATGATAGCTTCTTTGCATGGTTTCGTAGCGTAGGCGCGTTGCGTGACGCACTGGATGGTGCCGTTGGTCAGTTCATGCGTTTCGAGTCGTCCCTGGCCGTGAAGAGCATCGAGTACCAGCTCGGTAAACGCTACGGTGAACGCCTGGGCCTGTCCGGCACTGTTCTGGAACAGATCGAGACGCTGAACGCGATCGCGGAGTTCGCGATTGTCTCCAGTGATCTTTTCTTTATCGACGGCGCTGACATAAGCATTGTCGCCAGGCTGACATCGCCGACGCTAACCCGCTCCGTGCTGGACGTGCTGGGATTGAATGTTCCGGCTGACGGTATTGTCGAAACACACACAACAAATACCGGAAACAACCTTTACTGGACGTTACGCGGCGATGTGCTGCTGCTGGGCACGAGCCGCTACGAAATTGACCGCATGCTGGCCCTTAATCCAAAGCGTGACAAAGGCAGCCTGGGCAACAGTTCCGAGTTCCTGTACATGCAGCAGCAGCTGACGATCGGGAACACCACGCAAGCCTATCTCTACTTCTCCGATCCGTTTATTCGCCACCTCGTCAGCCCGGAGGTCAAGATCGCACAGTTGCGCCGCGTACAAGCGAGGGCGGAAATGGAGATCCTGGTGGCAGGCGCCATGCTCTACCTGCTAGACGGTCATCGCAATGTGCCAAGCAAGCAGCAACTCATCAATCGTGGCTACTTACCGCGGTACTTTGAGGGCCGGGACTACACATTGGGCGACGACCTGATCGTGTCATCGCCAACGTGGGGCACCATTGCCAAAATGAAGCCACTCGGTGGCACGAGCGTTGCACCAATAACGAAGACTGAGGCCGATTCCTACAATCGTTTCGTGCAGAACTACACCCGCTACTGGCAACAGTTTTTCGACCCGATCGCGATTCGCCTCGACGCTACCGGCGACCATAACTACGAGGTGCAATCGTTCATCCTGCCGTTGCTGGATAGCCCTGTTTACAACGAGGTCAAGGACGCGCTTGTCACGAAAGAGACCGGGCAGAACCTGCGCATCCCATCGGTCGCGCCGGCGCCATCGATGATGTTTTCTATGAACCTCAATGACGATCTCCGCGTCCGGTTTTCCCAGGACATTGCCGACCTGCTGGTCGAGTATACGTCCGTGGACCCGGAGGTTTTCGATAGCATCGGCTCAGGCATTCACATTGCCATGCAGGACTCGACACCGATCGTC